>Ga0164242_10000033_pt1 | contig 159939 bp, 148 predicted proteins | sample OricomgcompostMG_FD_108783 | JGI IMG/M metagenome (GOLD analysis project Ga0164242, IMG submission 108783) | Miracle-Growth compost microbial communities from Emeryville, California, USA - Original compost - Miracle growth compost (MG) ...
CCGGCCAGCGGCGCGACGACCATCGTCGCCCCGGTCCAGACCAGCAGCTTCAGGCCCGCCTCGAGCGGCGAGTTGCCGAGCACGTTCTGCATGAACTGGCTGAGGAAGAAGATCGAGCCGAACATGCCGAAGTACATCGCCATCGAGACCACGTTGGTGACGGCGAAGCTGCGCTTGGCGAAGAACGACATCGGCAGCATCGGCGCCTCCGCGCGCAGCTCCTGGCCGACGAAGGCGGCGAGCAGGACGATGCCGGCGCCGAGGCTGATCATCACCTCGGCCGAGGTCCAGCCGATGGTCTGGGCGCGGACCAGCCCGAAGACGAGGCCGAAGAGGCCGGTCGAGGCGAGCCCGAGGCCGGGCAGGTCGAGCGGCACCTTGGGCCCGAAGCTCTCCTCCAGTTTGCGGTAGGCGAGCGGGGCGAGGGCGATGCCGATCGGCACGTTGAGCCAGAAGATCCAGTGCCAGTCGGCGATCTCGATCATCGCGCCGCCGACCAGCGGCCCGATCGCCACGGCGACGCCGGAGATGCCGGACCAGACGCCGAGCGCGACGCCACGTTTTTCCGGTGGGAAGGCGTTGGCGAGGAGGGTGAGGGTGAGCGGGGTGACGATCGCGGCGGCGGCGCCCTGGATCGCGCGGGCGGCGATCAGGAGGTCGGCGTCGGGGGCGAGCGCGGCGCCGGCCGAGGCGGCGGTGAAGAGGGCGATGCCGGTGACGAACATTCGCCGGCGGCCGAAGCGGTCACCGAGCGCGGCACCGGTCAGGAGCAGCACCCCGTAGGCGAGGACGTAGGCGTTGACGGTCCACTCCAGGGCCTGCACCGAGGCGCCGAAGTCGTTGTGGATGCTGGGCAGGGCGACGTTCACGACGAGGTTGTCGAGGACGACCATGAAGAGGCCCACCGAGACCAGGACCAGCGTCCAGAGCCTCCCTCTCTCGTGCGTCGTTTGCGGTTCCATCGGAGCGATCCTTCCGGTAGTTAGTAGCGGCGACTAAGAAGAACTTAGCAGCGACTAATAACTGATGCAACCACGTCGTACGAGACGGCGGATGAAGTAGTTGCAGGAGACGACGTGGATGCGCGACTGCGTCGCCGAGTAGAGGCGGCGGGAGAGGCCGCCGAGCGCGGGGTAGTAGTTGGCGACCTCGACCGCCACCTTCAGCCGGACCTTTCCCGCCGCCGGTTCGTCGTGGCGGCGGATGTCGATCTCGAGGTAGCCGTCGGCGGCGCGCCCCGGCTTCGACACCAAGAGCCCCTTCTCGATCCGCCAGCGCACGATCGCGCGGTGGTCGTCCAGCTCGTATTCGGGGGCCTTGAAGGTGAGCAGCCGCAGCTGTGGGACGAGCAGGACGACGACTCGTTCGGTCGGCGTGTACTCGACGTGGATCAGCCCGAGCGTGAATCGCCGCAGCGTCGTCCAGTAGGTGCGCGCGACCAGCTCCAGGTGCTCGGTGTCCCAGAGGCCCTCGAGCGCCGCGGCCGGCAGCACGATGTCCGCCGCCTGCCGCGAGGTCGCCGCCCCGGTCCCCGCGTCGACCGAGGTCTCGTCGTGCGGCGGCCCCACTTCGGCCCCCGGGATGGCGGATCGACGACCGCGCCGGAGTCTCATCACCGTACCCTCGTGGTATGGCACGGGTGACGGTGATCTACGACGCGGACTGCGGCTTCTGCAAGGTCTGCCTCGCGCTTCTCCTCAGCTGGGACCGGCCGCGCGCCGGGTCTGGCGAGGCCGCGGTCGGCGCGCTCCGCCCCCTGCCGCTCGGGACCGCCGAGGCGGACTCGCTCCTCGCCGACCTGACGCCGGCGCGGCGCGATGCCTCCTGGCACCTGGTCGACGACGACGGCCGGCGCAACTCCGCCGGCGCCGCGCTCGCGCCCGCGTTGTCCCTGCTCCCGGGCGGTCGCATGCCCGCGGCTCTCGTCGCCCGCATGCCCCGCGTCACCGAACGCGGGTACCGCTGGGTCGCCGACCATCGCCGCCTGCTCGGTCGCTTCGTCCCCGGGGAGGCGCGCCGGTGGGCGGACCGGGTGATCGCGGCGCACGGTGGGCCGCCCGCCTAGCGGGGCGCTTCGCAGATCGTCTTCGCGCCCGACCAGAGGACCCACTGGCCGAGCTTCGCGCCCGGCTTCTTGGGGGCACGGATTTCGAGGCGGGTGTAGGCGGCCTTGCCCGCGCACTTGCCGAGCTTGTTGGCACGCAGCTCGACCCGGCCGAGCTTGCGGTAGTAGCCGCCCTGGGGCCGGAAGATCGGGTTGCGCCCGTAGCCGATCGCGATCGGCCCGCCCCAACTGCGCCAGTGGATCTCCGAGACTTCCCCGCTCGGGTCGCCACCGTTGAAGATGACTTCCGGTTCGGCGTGGCCGAACCCGGCGCCGTAGGGCTCCGAGAACTGCTTCGACCCGAGCACGGGAACTTCGGTCGGCATCAGGTCGGGGGCGCCGGCGGCGAGGGTCGGGACGGCCAGGGCGACGAGCGCCGCGGAGAGGAGGGCGATCCGCTTCACGTGCCCGTCCCCTTACCCGCGAACAGCCCGCGCAAGCGCTCGCCGATCGACTTCCGCGGCCCGCGCTCCTGCGCCAGCCACTCGTCCCTGGTCGGCAGCTTCCCGGCCGCCCGCGCCCGCCGCACGCACTCCATGTGCGCGTGTCGTCGCTTCGACCGATCGTCCTCCGGCGCGATCAGCACGTGCTCCGACATCGAAGCCAGCCGCTTCCCGCAGAACGGACACGTATAAGTCGACGCCTTCAGATTCCGCGCCGGCCGCATCGCCCACCACCTCGGCTCCATCCCCCCAGTCTGCCGTCCCCCGCTGTTGATGGGCCGAAAAGCGCTGATATAGAGCGCTTTTCGGCCCATCAACAGCGAGCCCGGTGGGGGTTAGGGGGTGGGGCGGTGGTCGCGGGCCATCGCGACGAGGGCAGGGCCGGAGCCTTTGGTCTCGACCAGGCCGCGGAGGGTGTTGCGGGCGAAGACCTCGTCGAGCTCCTCGCGGGTCAAGGTCTCGCGGACGAGGGCGGTCTCGGCGAGGTCGTCGAGGCACTCGCGGTTGGCGGTGAGGAGGGCGCGGGCGCGGCGGAAGGCCTCGCGGGCGAGGGTCATCGCGGCCAGGTCGACGTCGCGGCGGGTGGCGTCGGAGACGGCGTAGTCGCCGGTCGGCATCGCGATCGGCGGCGGGCCGTCCTGGTCGAGGGTCACGCCCATGCCGAATTCGCCGACCATCTGCTTGCAGACCAGGTGCACGCGGGCGAGGTCGTCGACGGCGCCGGAGAACGACTCGCCGAAGACCTCTTCCTCGGCGGCGCGCCCGCCGAGCAGCGTCACCACCTCGTCGACCAGTTCGTCGCGGGACTTCAGGTAGCTGTCCTCGGTCGGCGAGTGGCCGACGAAGCCGAGGGCGGGGCCGCGCGGGACGATCGAGAGGATCTCCGGCGGGTCGAGCCCGAGCAGTTTGCGGCAGAGCGCGTGGCCGGCCTCGTGGTAGGCGACGATGCGGCGCTCCTTGATCGAGAGGCGGCGCGCCTGGGTCGCCCCGACCGACTGGCGCAGCAGCGCCTCGTCGACTTCCTCGCGGTGGATCTCGGTGTGGCCCGCGCGGCCGGCGATGATCGCCGCCTCGTTGAGCGCGTTGGAGAGCTGGGCGCCGGTCATCCCGGTCGTCTTGCGGGCGACGTCGGCGAGGTCGAGGTCGGCGGCGAGCGGCTTGCCGTCGGCGTGGGCGCGGAGGATCGCCTCGCGGCCGTCGCGGTCGGGCGGCGCGACCAGCACCTGGCGGTCGAAGCGCCCGGGACGCAGCAGCGCCTTGTCGAGCTTGTCGACGTTGTTGGAGGCGGCGAGGACGATCACCGTCCCCTGCTCCTTCTCGAAGCCGTCGAGCTCCACCAAGAGCTGGTTCAGTGCCTGCTCGCGCTCGGAGGTGCCGCCGTCGCCACCGCCGCCGGAGCGGTGGCCGCCGACCGCGTCGATCTCGTCGATGAAGATCACCGCGCGGCCCGACTTGCGCGCCTCTTTGAAGAGCCGGCGGATGCGGGCGGCGCCGCGGCCGACGAACATCTCGACGAAGCTCGAGCCGGAGGCGGCGTAGAAGTCGCAGTTGGCCTGGGCGGCGACGGCGCGGGCGAGCATCGTCTTACCGGTCCCGGGCGGGCCGTAGAGGAGGACGCCGCGCGGCGGGGCGGCGCCGAGCTCCCGGAAGCGGTCAGGTTCGCGCAGCCACTCGGCCACGTCCATCAGCTCGTCCTTGGCGGCGTCGACCCCCTGCACCTCGTCCCAGGCGACCGGCCGGCCCTTCGACGCCTTCACCGTCTCCGGCTTGGTCGAGCCGACGGTCATCCGCATCATCCGCATGAAGACGAGCAGCAGCACCGCCATGAAGAAAACGCCGAAGACCGGGTACCAGTTGAAAAACCATTCTTGGACCGATTCCACGTACCGAATAGTGGAATGCGAATGTCCAGGTCACAACGGATATGTGTCCAGATTGGACCTTTTGGCTAAAGGTTCTGCGCCGTGAAAGAAACGCGGGCGCGACGCGTTCGCGCCGGCCGCGACGGGGGCGTCAGCCGCGGACGACCTGGGAGCCGCCGACGATCGTCTCTTCGCCGGAGTCGCCGAAGACGATCCAGGCCTTGTTGCCGCCGTCGTAGTCGGGGGCCCAGAGCTTCAGCGTCGCGGGGCGGTCCCAGACCGTCACCGCCTCGTCACCGGTCGCGTCGATGCCGCGCCAGATCCGCACGAAGGGGTTGTCGGCCCACTGCTCGGCGACCGTCGTCGGCTCCTTGTGGCCGGGGTGGACGCGGGTCTCCGGCGGCAGCTCCATCAGCCGCATGACGCTCGCTTTGAGCGCCTCGAAGCCCGCCGCGCCGGGCGAGGCGCAGCCGCCGACCGTGCCCTTGAAGAGGACGTCGGCGGTGAAGACGTCGGTGCCGTCGATCAGGAAGGCGAGGTGGCCGGGCGCGTGGCCGGGGGTGTAGATCGCCTCGACCTCGATCCCGTTGGCGTCAAGCTCCTCGCCGTCGGCCATCAGGATCTCGACCTCGTCGTCGAGCTCCGCCGCGGTCGCCTCGTGCGCCACCAGCGGCGGGTTGCCGGCCCGCGCCCGCGCCTCGCTGACCCCGGCGATGTGGTCGACGTGCGGGTGGGTGATCAGGTAGTGGGTGATCGTGATGCCCTCGCGCTCGGCGATGTCGATCAGCGGGTCGACGTCATCGTTGCCGTCGATCAGGACGCCGGTGCCGCGCTCCACGTCGGCCACCAGGTAGGCGTTCGACAGCCACTGCGGGTTCTCGGTCCTCTCGACGATCACGATGCTCCTCCTCGATCCGGTTGCGGTGCTTGCGAGCTTACGGGTCGGCTCGACCCGGGAGGATCGGAAGCCGGGGCGGCGGGCGTGGCGGGCCGCGCGCTGCCCTCGAGGATCACCCGGGCGACCGCGTCGGGGTCGTCCCACATCGGCACGTGGCCGAGGTGGGGCATGGTGAGGAAGCGGGCGCCGGGCGGTCGGCACTCCTCCCGCGGCGGACCGACGAGCTTGTCCTGCTCGGCCCAGGCGATCGTCACCGGCACCTCGCTCGCGGGCGGGTAGGTGGTCGGGTCGAAGACGTGCTCGCGCATCGCCTTGTTGGCCCCGTCGTAGCCGTCGGCGTCGATCCAGTGGAGGACCAGCTCGCGACCGTCGGCGACCGGGATGTGGGTGGGGAAGGCGGCGAAGGTGGAGAGCGCGCGCAGCCGCACCTGGGGGATGTAGAGCGCCACCTTGACCAGGGGACGGAGGCGCCTGGCCCAGATCCGGTTGGGGCTGTCGGTCCGGCCGATCGGCTTGCGCCAGAGGCCCGCCGGGGAGAGGCAGGTGACCGAGCGCGCCGCGCCGAGCCGGCCCAGTTCGAGGCCGACCCAGCCGCCGAGGCTGTTGCCGGCGACGTGGGCGCTCTCGATCCCGCGGGCGCGGAGCTGCTCGCGCAGCGCCTCGGCGAGGTGGAGCGCGGTCGGTTCGACGTCGCCGGGCAGGGACGGGGCGGCGCCGAAGCCGGGGAGGTCGAGGGCGATCACCTGGCGCTCGAAGGAGAGCGTCGGTACGACCGGGTCCCAGACCGACTTCGAGGCGCCGAGCCCGTGGATCAGCAGGAGCGGTTCCCCGCTCACCGGAACTCGGGTTTCGCGAAGAGGACCTGGACGTCGCCGATGCGGCGCTCGCGGAAGCCCGCCTCGGAGCTCGACAGGTAGTAGTCCCAGAGGCGCTTGAAGCGCTCGTCGTAGCCGTGCGCCTTCAGCTTGTCCCAGGCGGCGAAGAAGCGCTCGCGCCACTGGGCCAGCGTCGGCGGGTAGTGCGCGGTGATGTCCTCCAGCCAGATCTCGCGCATCTGCGTCACCGTGCCGACCGAGTCGGCGATCCGCTTCAGCGAGGGCAGGCAGCCGCCGGGGAAGACGTGCGTGTTGGCGAAGCTCTGCGACGCCTTCTCCATCTCGTAGAGGCGGTCGTCCACGGTGATCGCCTGCAGGAGGAAGAGCCCGTCGTCTGCGAGCAGCCGGTCGCAGGTGCGGAAGTACTGGTCGAAGTACTGCCAGCCGACCGCCTCGATCATCTCGACGCTGACCAGCCGGTCGTAGGTGCCCTGGAGGTCGCGGTAGTCCTCGAGCAGGATCGTGATCCGGTCCTCCAGCCCCGCCTCGCGCACCCGCTCGCTCGCCAGTTCGTGCTGGGCGCGGGAGATCGTCGTCGTCGTCACCCGGCAGCCGGTGGTGCGCGCCGCGTGGATCGCCATCCCGCCCCAGCCGGTGCCGATCTCCAGCAGGTGGGTGTCGGGACCGAGCCGGAGGCGCTCGCAGATGCGGTCGAGCTTCGCCAGCTGCGCCTCCTCGAGGTCGGCCCCCTCGCGCGGGAAGTAGGCGCAGGAGTACATCATCGTCGGGTCGAGGAACGAGGCGAAGAGGTCGTTGCCGAGGTCGTAGTGGGCGCTGATGTTCTGGCGGGCGCCGCCGCGGGTGTTCTCGGGGACGAGGCCGCGGAGGCGGTGCAGGCCGCTGCGCGTCTTGGCGACGGCGGCGCTCACCCCGCGATGCTGGTTGGTGAGGCTGCGGGCGCCGATCTGGATCAGCGACACGAGGTCGTCGGTCTCCCAGAGGCCGTCGACGAAGCCCTCGCCGAGTCCGACCGACCCGTGCAGCGGCCCGCGCCAGGCGGCCGGGTCGTTGATGCGGACGGTCGCGCGGAGGTCCGACGGCTCGCCGTAGACGCGGCTGCGCCCGTTCTCCACGACCTCGATCTCGCCGCCTTTGGTGCGGCCCAACACGGCGCCCACGAGGGCGCGCGCCGCCGCGTCCTTCACCTGGCCACCTCGGCGCCGGGATGCGGGTAGTACCGGGCGCCCTTCAGCTTCAGTCGCGCGGCCTGGGCGTAGATCTTGGCGACGACCTGCAGGGAGGAAGCCGGGTAGCGGGCCAGCAGCCCGAGCATCAGCGGCCGGGACAGCTCGCGGCGGCGCAGCGAGAGGGTCGCGTCGAAGGTCTTGGGACGACCGTCATTCGGCCGCGACTCGATGTGGATCTGCAGTCGCTCGCCGGGCTCGCTCGCGCGGAAAGAGTACGTCTGCTCCATCCCCATCAAGGGCGAGACGTGGTGGTTCTTCTCCAGTTCGTCGACTAGCACTGTTCCCTGGCGATCGCCTCGCTCTAGTACGTAGGCGTGTCGCTCACCCCAGGGTATGTTCTCGACCTCGGCGGCAACAGTCTCGACCCGCCGACCGGTGGGGTCGAAGCAGTAGTAGAAGCTGACCGGGTTGAAGCAGTGGCCGAGGTAGCGGAGGCCGGTGAGGAGGCGGATCGGGCCGGTGGGGCGGGGCGCGCCGGCGCGGGCGACGACCTCGTGGACGCACTGGTCGAGTGGGCGGGCCGGGTCGCCGAGGTAGTCGGAGCGGCGGAAGCGGGCGGGGGCGCGGCGGCGGGCTGAGTAGAGCGGGAAGGGATCGAGGACCTCGGGCAGCTCGGCGAGGTCGAGGTAGGCGAGGAAGAAGCGGTAGCGGAAGGAGTGCTCGACCGGCGTGAAGCGGCGGTGGCGGACCCAGCCCTCGTAGATCGCCGACTCACTCAAGCCGCGAGCGCCTCCTCGTCGGGCTCCGCGTCGGCGGCGAGCGGCAGGGTCGCGTGACCGTCCGTCGGTACCGCCGCGGCCGCCGTCGGCTCCGCGCCGCGGGTCGCGGTCACCGCTCCCAGCTCCTCGCAGGCCCGCAGCGCGCTCACCACGCCGTCCTCGTGGAATCCCCATCCCCAGTAGGCGCCGCAGTAGTGGGTGCGGTTCACGCCGCTCACCTCGGGCCGCCGGCGCTGCGCGGCGATGCCCGCCGCCGTGTACACCGGGTGGTCGTAGGCGAAGCCGCGCAGGATCTTGGTCGGGTCGATCTCCTCGCCGCGGTTGAGGGTGAGGAAGTACTGGTGCCGCGCCCGCAGTCGCTGCAGGTGGTTCATCCAGTAGGTGACGGTGGTGCGGGAAGGCGGCGCCTCGGTGAGGTGGAAGTTCCAGCTCGACCAGGCGGCGCGGCGGCGCGGCATCAGGCTGGCGTCGGTGTGGAGGACGGCCTCGTTGCGCTGGTAGGGGATCGCGCCGAGCACCTCGCGCTCCGCCTGGGTCGGGTCGCCGAGCATCGCCAGTGCCTGGTCGGAGTGGGAGGCGATCACGACCCGGTCGAAGCTCTCGGTCTCACACCCGGCCGCCTCGATCCGCACCTCCCCCGGCAGACGCTTGATCCGCCGCACCGCCGCCGCCGTCCGCACCCGGTCGCGCCACGGCGCCGCGATCGCCTCGACGTAGCTGCGCGCCCCGCCCGCGACGGTCTGCCAGCGCGGTCGGTCGCGCAGGCTGTACATGCCGTGGTTGTCGAAGAACTCGGCGATGAAGCCGGCCGGGAAGCTCCACATCTGCTCCGGGTCGGCGGACCAGACGGCGGAGGCCTGGGGGACGATCAGGCGCTCGACGAAGTGACGGGAGAAGCCTTCGCGCTCGAGCCAGTGGCCGAGCGAGGGCGTCGTCCCGTTCATCCCGATCAGGCTCGGCGCCAGCCGGTTGAAGCGGCGCCAGTCGCGCAGCATGCGGATGAAGGCGGGGGAGAGCAGGTGCGCGGGGCGGGCGAAGAGGCCCCAGGGGGTGCCGGAGAACTCGAAGCCGCCGCGCCCGTCGGAGACGCTGAAGCTCATGTGGGAGGGGCGGGTGGCGACGCCGAGCTCGGCGAGCAGCGCTTCGAAGTTCGGGTAGTTGCGGTCGTTGAAGACGATGAAGCCGGTGTCGATCGCGACCTCGGCCGGCTCGGCCACCGTGACCGTGTGCGTGTGGCCGCCGATCCGCCGCGCCGCCTCGTAGACGGTGATCTCGTGGTGGCGGTGCAGGTGGTGGGCGGCGACCAGGCCGGAGATGCCGGTGCCGACGATCGCGATCTTCATCGCTCAAGCACTACGAGGCGGGGACCGAATCGGACGCATGGGAAGGTCCGCGCCCGCTGTCCAGCGGGAACGAGATCTTGCGTCCGGCGGCCGACCGGGCATCCTGAATTCTGGGTAGGGATGGTGTGACCCGTGTCCCACGCCCGAACCGCCCTCGTGATCTGCGCGGTGCTCGCCGCCCTCGCGCTCCCCGCCTCGCGCGCGGCGGCCGACACCGGCGGCGCCGGGATGTTCGAAAACTCAGGGGTCGGCCGGCACTCGCCGTTCGTCCGCCAGGGGATGTGGATCTGGTACGTCGACCAGTCGCAGGGCGGCTACCTGCCCGCGATCATCGCCACCGCCCATCGCCACCACATCGGCACCGTCTACGTCAAGTCCGGCGACGGCACCACCTACTGGGAACAGTTCAGCGGCCCGCTGGTCGCCGAACTGCACCGGGCGGGGCTGAAGGTCTGCGCCTGGCAGTTCGTCTACGGCAAGGCGCCCGCGGCGGAAGCGCGGGTCGGGGCGCGCGCGGTCGAAGCCGGGGCCGACTGCCTGGTGATCGACGCCGAGGCCTCCTACGAAGGCCGCTACGCCGCCGCCGACCTCTACATCGACCACCTCCGCGCCGCGATCGGCGCCGGCTTCCCGCTCTCCCTCGCCGGCTTCCCTTATGTGGACTACCACCCGGCCTTCCCCTACTCGGTCTTCCTCGGGCCGGGCGGGGCGACGGTCAACCAGCCGCAGATGTACTGGAAGGACATCGGCACCTCGGTGCACGCGGTCTTCGCCCACACCTACCTCTACAACCGCGTCTGGGGGCGGCCGATCTTCCCGATCGGCCAGACCTACGGGGCGCCGAGCCGCTACGCGCTGCGCCTCTTCCGCCGTTACTCGGCGAGCTACGGCTCGGTGCCGAGCTGGTGGGACTGGCAGGAGACGGCGCCGGCCGAGTGGAGCGCCCTCGGTGCCCGCGACGGCACGGTGAAGATCCCCGGCTTCGTCCCCGAAACCGAATACCCGCTGCTGCGGCTGGGGTCGAAAGGGGACCTCGTCGTCTGGGCGCAGGAGCACCTCCTCACCGCCGGGGCGGAACTGGAAGTCGACGGGATCTTCGAAGGCGCGACCCGGCTGGCGGTGAAGGCGTTCCAGGAAGAGCACGGCCTGCCGGTCGACGGCCAGCTCGGCCCCGAGACCTGGGCGCAGCTCCTCGACTACACCCCGACCTCGGTCGACTGGGCGGCGAGCGCGTCCGCGAGCGCCCTGGACCTCAGCGCGCGCCCGGCCCTCCGCGCGCCGCCGACTCTCCGCGCGACCCCGGCCCGCGGCGAGGCGCGTCGCCCCCGCTCGGCGTCCCTGCCACCGGTTCGCGACGAGCTGCGTGGTTCGAAACTTAGCTCTGGCCGAAGTAAGGAACCGCGCTAGCGGGCGATCTTGGTCGTCAGGCGGCCGAGGGTCGGGGAGCTGACCACGAGCTCGTCGCCGTCCTTCAGCCAGACGTGCGGTTGGCGAGCGCCGCCGACGCCGTCGGGGGTGCCGGTGGCGACGATGTCGCCGGGCTCGAGCGTCATCAGGCCGGAGAGGTAGGAGACCAGCCGCGGCACGCCGAAGATGAAGTTGGCGGTCGTGTCGCCCTGCATCTTCTCGCCGTTCAGGGTCAGCTCGATCTCGATCCCGTCGGGGCCGCCGGCCTCCTCGGGGGTGACGAGCGCCGGGCCGCAGGGGGCCGAGCCGTCGAAGACCTTGCCCGCCATCCACTGCGGCGTCGCGAACTGGAGGTCGCGGGCGGAGAGGTCGTTGAAGAGCGTGTAGCCGGCGACGTGGTCGAGCGCGTCGGCTTCGGCGACGTTGGAGGCGCGGCGGCCGATGACGAAGGCGACCTCGGCCTCGTAGTCGACTTTCTTCGACGCCTCGGGGAGGGTCACGGTGGCGCCGTCGGCGACCAGGGCGTTGCGCCACTTGCCGAACGTGATCGGCGTCGTCGGCAGCTCCTGCCGCCCCTCTTCCGCGTGCTTGGCGTAGTTAAGGCCGATGCAGACGATCTTCTCCGGGTCCGGGATCGGCGCCAGCAGCGTCACCGCCGCGAGCGGGTGGGACGGCGCCCCGGTGTCGCCGATCCGCGCGTGGAGGTCGTCCAGCCGGCCGTGCTCGAGCAGCTCCTTGAGGCTTCCTCGGTGCGGTTCGCCGAGGGCCGCCCAGGCGTCGACGACCCGCCCGTCGACGACCATCCCCGCGCGCCCGCCGTCCCCGGCGTCATAAGTGACCAGTCGCATGCGCCGCAGCCTAGCCGTCGCCCGCACCGCGGGCACAGCGGGTGCGTTCGCAGTTCTCCGTACCTATTACGGGAAAGTGCGAACGCACCCGGAGGGGCGGGGGTCAGCCTTGGGCGGGGATGGGCTCGGCCTCGAGCGGGGCGTCGGTGCCGGCGCCCTCGAGGCCGCGGTCGATCTCCCGCTCGCGGACCAGCCAGAGGGCGAGGCCGGTGCCGAGGAGGCAGAGGACGCCGCCCATCAGGAGGATCTCGTTGAGGCCGTGGAGGAACCCTTCTTCGGTCGCCCGGCGGACCGCCCCGCGGGCGCTCGCCGGGACCGAGTGGAGCGCCTGGGGCAGCGCCCCGGAGCTCGCCGCTTCGACCAGGCCGCGGGCCTGGTCGTGGTCGACCGCGCCGCCCGCCAGCGACTCCGTCTTCGAGGCGCCGACGCCGAGGAAGATCGCTCCCCAGGCGGCGGTGCCGACGGCGACGCCGACCTGGCGGAAGGTGTCGTTGACGCCCGCCGCCATGCCGCTGCGCTCTTTCGGCACGACGCTGAGGGCGACGTCGGCGATCACCGGGTTGACGATCCCGACCCCGATCCCGGCGACGATGAAGCCGACCAGCAGCGCGGTCCAGCCGGAGCTCATTTCGAGCCCGCCCATCAGCAGCAGGCCGACCCCGGCGAGGCCGAGACCGATCGCCATCAAGTAGCGCGCCTGCACTTTCGCCAGCGCCATCCCGGAGATCGGGGCGAGGATGAAGGCGCCGACCGTGATCGGCAGGTAGCGCAGGCCGGCGTCGATCGCCGAGTAGCCGAGGAAGTCCTGCAGGTAGAGCGTCAGGTAGAGGAACAGCGAGAACATCGAGGCGGAGATCGCGAAGGCGGCCAGCTGGACGCCGGTGAAGGCGCCGCGGCGGAAGAGGCCGAGCGGCAGCATCGGCTCGGCGACGCGCCGCTCGATCGCCACGAACGCCGCCATCAGCACCGCCGCAGCGGCGAGCAGGGAGACGATCTCGGTGCTGCCCCAGCCCTCGTCGTTGCCGCGCACCAGGGCGAAGACGAGGAGCAGCAGCGAGGCGGAGAAGGTGACGACGCCGCCCCAGTCGATCCGCGAGGCGTTCGGGTCGCGCGATTCGCGCAGCTTCCAGTAGGTGACGGCGATCGTCGCGATCCCGACCGGAACGTTGACGAGGAAGACCGACTGCCAGCCGAGGCCGTCGGTGAGGGCGCCGCCGATCAGCGGGCCGACCGCGACCGAGACGCCGATCGAGGCGCCGTAGATGCCCATCGCCATCCCCCGCTCGGGGCCGCTCGCGAACTCCTGGGCGACCAGCGCGAGGCTGACCGCGAACATGATCGCGCCGCCGATCCCCTGCAGGCCGCGGGCCAAGTTGAGGAAGGTCGGGTCGGGGGCGAGCGCGCAGAGCAGCGAGGCGACCGAGAAGATCGCCAGCCCGGCGACGAAGACGCGGCGGCGGCCGAGCCGGTCGGCGAGCGAGCCCGCGGTGAGGACGAGCGCGGCGAGCGACAGGGCGTAGGCGTCGATCACCCACTGCAGGTCGGAGAAGCTGCCGCCGAGGTCCTGCTGGATCTTCGGCAGCGCCGTGTTCACGACGGTGATGTCGAGCAAGAGCATGAAGGTGGCGACGCAGACCGCGCCCAGCGTCCACCACTTCCTGTTGGTCTGGACCCCGGCCATCCGGGACCTCCTTCGCGTCGTTTACAATTCGTAAGGAAGCCTTGTAAGGCTCCCTGACTAACTAATTCGGCGACCTTATCAGGCGTCCTGACTATGTGTCGGGAGACCTGGGGGAAGGCGCCCTCAAAGTGCAGACGCGCCAGACCGGGAAGATGTGACAAGGACCATGGATCAGAAGATCGCGGCGGCCAAAGAACTCGCCCTCGTCAAGGGCGACCCCTCGCAGGTGACCCTGCCCGCGCTGATGGACCTCGCGGTCGACGCGATGTACGTCGACTTCCGCAAGCTGCTCGAGGAGACGCCCTACACCGACGTCCGCCCGACCCACGGCTGCGTCTTCCGCTTCGTCCACGGCGACGGCATGCGGCTCACCGAGCTCGCCACCAGGGCGGGGCTGACCAAGCAGTCGGTGGGGGAGATCGTCGACGACCTCACCCGCCTCGGCTACATCGAACGCTTCCCCGACCCGACCGACAAACGGGCCAAGCTGATCCGCCTCACCGAGAAGGGCCTCGACGCGCAGCGCATCGGCTTCGTCTCCTTCGACCGGCTCGAAGGAGAATGGGCGGAGGCCTTCGGCGCCGACCGGATCGCCGCCCTCCGCTCCCTCCTCGAAGAGATCGCGCTGGCCAAATCCCCCGACGCCGTCCCCGAGCTCGCCCACCCCGAACCCGCTCCCGTCCCCTGATCCGCTAGCTTTTCCTCTCCGGGCCCCCGCCGGCCCGTCCGAGTCATCTCTCGGGGGCGTAGCTCAGCTGGTTAGAGCGCCGGCCTGTCACGCCGGAGGTCGCGGGTTCGAGTCCCGTCGCTCCCGCTATTGAAACCTGCCTCGGTGTCGTCGGACCGGGCCAGGTCCTTGGCGGCCCGGAAGTAGCGCAGGAAGGGCTCGCGCGGCTTCACGGCGACGATCTTCCCCTCGTCCTCCCAGACGCGGTCGAACAACGAGGCGATCAGCTTGCGTCTCTCGGCGGGCTTCGGCTCGGCGTCCCAGAACTTGGAGAAGTCCCGCAGGACCGCCTCTGCCCGATCCAGTTGTGGGTCGAGGGGTGGGCCGACGCGCTCGAGCTCTTCCTCCAGGGACTGGCGACGCAGCGTGTATTCGTCCTTCGTCACGTCGCCCATCACGTAGAGGTCCCGCAGTCGCTCCAGTTGGCCGTCGAGGTCGCGCCGCCGGGACGCGTCGCCGTTCGCCTGCGCCGCCGCCTGCCGCAGCGTGGCGAGGACGACGGTCCGCAACTGGGCGTCCGGCTGGAAGCCGCGTAGCCAGTCGACGATCTGCGCCTCCAGCGGCTCGGCATGGGCCAGTGGCTGATCGCAGCCGTCGCCGTGGCGGCGGGTCGAGCAGTGGTAGCGGCGGATCCTCCCGGTGGAGCCCCTGTTGCCGTGCATCCGTGCGCCGCAGCGCTCGCAATAGAGGAGCTTCCGCAGCAGGTAGTCCTCGGAGGGCCGACCCGGCTTGACCACCCGCGTGCGCCACGACCTGACCTCCTGGACTCTGTCAAACAGCTGCTCGGGGACGATCGGATCGTGGAGCCCTTTGATCGAGCGGTCCTTGCTGCGTAGGCCGCCGACGTAGCCGCAGTAGGCGGAGTTCAGCAGCATGTCGCGGACGGTGTCCTTGCCGAATGCACGGCCACGCGCGGTGCGGGCGCCCTTGGCGTTCAGCCAGGCGGCCAACGATCGGTCGGACTCCTGCCCGGTCGCGTAGCGCTCGAACAGCTCCCGGACCAGCGGCGCCCGCTCCGGGTCGGGGACGGCGATGCCGGAGTCGGGGTCGCGCACATAGCCCCAGGGGAGGTTGCCGACGAGATGGCCCTGGCGCGCCTTCTCGCGCAGGCCGGTGCGGGTCCAGAAGGAGAGCGAGACCGAGTAGTACTCGTCGAACATCTCGTGGATCGACTCGGCGAGGAAGGCGGAGGGATCGGTCGGGTCCTCGCCGAGCGGCTGGGTGACCGAGACGACGCGGATGCCGAGGCGCTCCCGTAGGAGCTGCTTGTAACGGCGCGACTCGGCCTGGTTGCGGGCGAAGCGGGAGGTGTGGTAGACGAGGACCACCTCGAAGCGTCGCTCGGCCGCGTCGGCCATCAGTCTCTGGAAGTGGGGCCGGGCGTCGGCCTTCTTCCAGCCGGAGTGGAAGTCGGAGTACTCCGCGGTCAGCTCGAGGCCGTTCTCCTCGGCGAAGCGGCGGATCGCCTCGCGCTGGGCGTCGGGCGAGAAGCCCTGTCCCTGCTCCTCGGTCGACTCGCGCACGTAGGCGGCGGCCCGCGGTCGTCGGGCCTCAGCGTCCCCCGCCATCTCCCCTCCCGCGGCGCAGCCACCAGTCGCAGAACCAGCGCGCGAACGCCTCGACCTCGGGATGCAGCCCGCCCTCTTCGCCATCTCCGCCTCCTTGTCGTCCCTTTCCTCGCCTCACGCCCGGCGCCCGTAATGGTGCCGCCGCCGCATCCATACGTCTAGCTCGGGGAGCCGAGGATCTCAAGGCGCCGCGGGCAGCTCGGCGCGACCTTGCCCCGCCGCTCATGGAGATCAAGGCCGGTCCTCCGCGTCGATCCCGGCAAGGGTCGTGCCGCCGCAGAAGTGGCAGCGGAAGGCGACATGGGGTCGTCTGCGTTCGCCCCGCGCCCGTTCCGGGTCGGGGTAGGCGATCTCCTCGCAGGCCCGACAGAGGCGCAGCGAGCGCCGGGCGACCTCGCCGAAGAAGTCTTCCGGCCGGCTACCGAGGCGGGCGACGAGACCCTGAGCCCTCGCGAGCCGCCTCGCCTCGTCCTCGCGCCAGGCCAGGTAGGAGGTGTGGAGGCGCTCCTGCTCCTCGCGCGAGCGCTCGTCCTCGACCGCCTTCTGCTCGAGCCACGAGGTCTCCGAGGAGGGAAGGAGGCCGCCGCCCCCGACCCGTCTCCGCGCGCCGCGGAGCGCCGGGCCCTCGCCGTGGCGCAGGGCGAGGTCGGCGATCCGGCCGAGCTGCCTCTCCCGGAGGCGCCCGGCGAGGTCGGCGAAGGCGCGGCGCTGCCTCGCGGTCGGCTCCTCGAGGGACGAGTGCGGGCGGAGCGGATCCTCAAACATCGCGGCGAGGGTGAGCAGCGCCAGCGCCTCGATCCCGTCGGGAGGGTCGGTGTGTCCGAGCGTGATCTCGAGGGCCGCGGCGGACTCCTCGCCGAGGCCGGCGAGACGCGGGCCTGCCTCCCGTCCCCACCACCGACGTAGATGCTCGCGCAGGGCCTCGGGGTCCGACGTCAACCGCTCGCGCTCCCTCTCTTCCTCCCGGCGCTCCGCCTCCTCGCGCTCGCGCTCCTCGTCGAAGGGTCGCCGCGCCTCGCGCAGGACGCCAAGCAGGTCGACGGCGTGGTCGCTGTCGGGATCGTGCAGCCAGCGGGGTGCGTCGACCATCCGCTCGGGCCGGCGGGCCAGGTCGCAGGCGCAGGTGAGGAGAAGCGAGTCCTTGCCGGCCTCCTTGTGCATGGCGGCGAGGAAGGAGCGGGCGCGGGCAACAGTGGTCGTGATGAAGAGGAGGGCGGGGCAGAAGCGATGACACTCCCGCCAGGCTTCGGCCTTCGCGTAGTCGCCGTAGCCGGTCGCCTTCTGCCGGAGGCGCCGGTGCGACATCGTCCCCATGTCGAGCTCGACGAAGGCGAGGAGCGCCCGGCCGTCGGTGTCCGTGATCTCGACTAAGGCGTCGGGGGCGATCGCCCGCGCGCTGCGCGTCGCCGGGACGGCGAACGGCTCGCGGGCGTCGGCCTCGCGCTCGAAGCGGGCGAGCCTTGCGCCGTCCCGAAGGGTCGTCTCCAGCGTAACCCAGACCTCGGTGAGGCCGGCGGCATGGGCGAGGAAGAGCGGGTTGGGCTCACGGCGCTCGCCTCCGCGGGGCGGTGGCCCGCCGCAGGCGGTCGCCTCGCCCTTCCGCGTCGGCCACAGATGATTCGGCGCCGAGCCGCGTTCGCGGTATGGGCGGGTGCGGCCGAGAAGGCCTGCACCGGCGAGCTGGGAACATCGGTAGCGGAGGGTGCGGATCGGCACCTCGGGGCAGATCGCGGCCAGTTGGGTCTGGGTGACGACGCGGTGGCGGGAGAGCAGCGAGAGGATGCGCAGGTCGAGGTCGGAGAGCGCAGGCCCCCTTGCGGGGCGCCGGCGGGTGGACCGCCGCGCCCCGCTCATCGGCCGGCCCCATCGGGTCGGCGCTCGGTCGGCGGCCTGCCGCCGGCGGTGCCGCGTTCGGCGGAGAAGCGTTGCCTCGCCAGCGCGGAGGCGGGAGCAGGCACCGAGGGCGGCGCGGTGCGAGCCCTGTGGCGAGAGAACGAGGATGGAGATCGATCCGTCGTCACAAGCACTGCTGCTGGGGGGTTAGAGAGTCGGGCGCGGGTCGAGGCCGCGAAATCCGCATCCTGGCGCCGATGTGGGGAGGTCGGAGCTTGCCGTTCGGGGTTGGGGCGAACGGCAAGGTCGGGATCGGGGTGGAACGACATGGGAAGGTGGTAGCTCGGCGCGGGCGGGGCGTCTACAAACGTACTTAGGCGCTTGTGCGTGCTCGGGTCTCGCCGACCGTGTTCGGGGTGTCGATGCGCCTGATCGGTCATCGCGTTCTGCCCTTAAGGGGGTCCGAGGAGACGAAGTGGCCCCCTGGTCCGCCGATGTCGTGGAAATTCTCCATCTCCTTAACAGAGGGAGAAACTGGGAAAGTGGTCCCCCTTGTGTGACGAATCCGACAATTCTTCGAGGGGCGGAACCGTCGCCGCTCTGCGAATCGGGTCCGGCGCGCCTCGACCGTACCCCGCGACGGTCGGCCGGTCCGGTGCGGGACGTTCATCGCCCGACTCGGCCGACGCGGTGGGACCGAGGGACGCGGGTCGGGGGCGTGGCCTTCGAGACCGCTGCGCCGGATCAGGCCCATCGGGTACCGTCGCCTGAGGCATCGCGAACATCCGGACGACGACAAGGCGGGCGGGCTGGTCGGGTTCCTCCGGCGGCGCGAGACTCGTCGATGAGGATCGCGCCGCCTCTCTTTGTCCTTGGGGATCGGCTGCGGTCGCTGCCGAGGCTTGGCCTCACAGGTGACCGGGTACGGCTCTCAGATCATGGAGAACGACACCGCGATCCCGCCTCACTCCCCCGGCGGCCGCCGTGTCCCGGGAGGTCGTCGCCGTCCTCAAGGAGTCGGTGGGCCGTGGTCCCACCAAAGCCAGGACCTACGTCCACGACGACTGCGTGATGGTCCTGCTCCGGGAGGGCCACACGAGAACCGAGGGGACGATGTTCGAGGGAGGCGCAAGACGGGCGTGGCGCAGGGCCGGGTCGATCTCTCCGAGATGATCCGCGACCCCCTCATGGCGGTCATCGAACGCAACCTCGGCCGCAAGGTGGCGGGGTTCCTGTCAAGCAGCCAGCAGCATCCGGACCTGATCTCGTTCGTCTTCGTTCTGGAGACCTCGCCGCTCCTGAGGGCCGTCGATGACGAAGACGTCGACCGCGCCTGAGTGAACCCGCCACCGGTGTCGACGGCCAGGCTCGCGCGGCCGGGATCGTGATCCCCGCCTCTGGGCCAGGATCAGCAGGTCCACGTCGGCCTAGGCTACGCCGGCGGCCCGCTCGCGGTCGAGCTCGAGCAGGTAGGGCGCGACCGAACCCGCGTACTGGGCTTTGCGCGCGGCGGGGAGGTCCTTCCAGCCGGTCACGGAGCCGCGACACAGATCGGTCCCACAGAGGCATCCGTCCGGGAAGTGCTCGATCGAGTAGTTGCGCATCGCGTAGTCGAAGGTGATCTCGTCTCCGGCGGCGATCGCCTCCCGCGCGACGAAGTCGCAGGCCCCGGTCTCGTTCACCCTGACCCCGCAGTTCGGATCGCAGGAGTGGTTGACGATCGGGCCGAGGCCACCGTGTCGGGCCCACCTGGTCCGACTGATCTGGGTCGCGTGGGAGTCGTTGCGCTCGACCTCGCCTTCGAGCTCGCCGACCATCACGGTCTCTCCGACCCCGAATCCGCGGGTCGCGCGAACCCCGCCGCCCTTGCCGCCCTCGGCGGTGCAAAGCTCATATCCGACCTGATCCAAAAGGACCGCCTCTCGATTGTTGGGCACACGAGTTCGTGCCCGGCGACAGTAGACCATCGTCCTGCGCGCTCCGGTAAGGCCCTCGGGATGGCGGCCTGCAACCCGGGCGGGCGCGTCGCCACGGCGGGAGGATCTGCGTAGCATCGCCCGGACGAGATGCCCGCGTGATCTTCCACTTCGAGTTCGGCGGCGTCCACGGCTGGGAAGCGATGGGCACCGGCGCGGGCACGGGGACCGAGGGTGACCAGTTGCCGACGGCGCTCGCCGACCTGAGGCTGCTCCACGGGGGGACGCTACCGGCGGGCCGCTACCAATACATCGCGGCGCTCGGTAGCGAGGCGAGGTGGCGCGACTTCGAGATCGGCGACGACGGCGAGATGTTCGACTGAGCGGGACCTGGCGATGTGGGAGACGACCGAGACCTACCTGTACTGCCGGCCCGACGTCCTGAAGACGCAATCCGGCGAGGTCGAGGTGGATCTCGTCCTCCAAGAGCTCGCGGGGGAGTTGGGGCTCGCCGGCGGGCCGCTCCTCCGCGAGGCGCACGGGACCTCGATTGTCGTCCCCGGCAGCCCGGAGGAGGTCTGGGCGGCCATGGCTCGTGTCTCGACCTACGGGACCCGCAGTGAACTCTTCCTGCTGCCCGGTTCCTAGGGAGCATTCTCCGAAAACTCCTGAACCCCACGCTGGTGCTGCTACGGTGAAGAGGTCGGGCTGGCCGATTCGCCGCCCGAGAGGTTCCGTTTCCTCCGCGCGCTGATCGTGCCTTGGGGCCGCAGGATCTCCCAAGCAGCACAACGCAGGAGAAAACAAAATCACTTCCTTTGCCGACCTCGGCATTTCCCGGTCGGTCGTCGACGCCCTTGCGGCGCGCTCGATCGATAGTCCCTTCCCCATCCAGGAGATGGTCATCCGCGATGCGCTTGCCGGCCACGACCTCCTCGTCCAGTCGCCGACGGGCTCGGGCAAGACGCTCGCCTTCGGCATCCCGCTGGTCGACCTCCTCGGCCCCGCGAAGGCCGGCCCTCGGGCCCTGGTCCTCGCCCCGACCCGCGAGCTCGCCGGGCAGATAGTCGACGAGCTCGACGGTCTGGCGCGCGCCCGCGGCCTGCGCATCGCGGCCGTCTACGGCGGCGTCGGCTTCGGCCCGCAGATCAAGGCGGCGCGGCGGGCCGACATCCTTGTCGCCACCCCCGGCCGTCTCGAGGACCTGATCGGCCGCGGCGACGTGTCGCTCGGACGGGTCCGGGTCCTCGTCCTCGACGAGGCCGACCGGATGCTCGACATGGGCTTCCGGCCCGCCGTCGACCGGATCGTCGCGCGGACCCCCGGCGAACGACAGACCCTCTTCTTCTCCGCGACCCTGGAGGGCACCACCGGGCGCGTCGCCGCCGCCTACACCACGGGCGCCCGCTCCCACATCCACGCCGAGCCCGAGCGCGCCGAGCCCGCGATCGAGCACCGCTTCGTCAGGGTGGCCTCACAGGACGCGAAGCTCGACCATCTGGTCCAACAGCTCGCCGGTGAGGACGTGGGGCGCTCGCTCGTCTTCGTCCGCACCAAGCGCGGCGCCGACCGCCTGGTGAAGAGGCTGGGCGACCATCGCGTCCCCGCGGTTGCGATGCACGGCAATAAATCTCAGCGCCAGCGCGAGCAGGCTCTCGCGAAATTCGCGCGCGGCAGGGTGATGACGCTGGTCGCCACCGACGTCGCCGCCCGCGGCATCGACGTCCCCGACGTCGCCCAGGTCATCAACTACGACGCCCCCGAGGACCGCGATGCCTACGTGCATCGCGTGGGGCGTACGGGCCGGGCCGGTCGCACCGGCACCGGCATCAGCTTCGTCCTCGCCGAGCAGGCCGAGGAGATGCGCCGCATCCGCGCCGGGCTCGGCCTGCAGGGTGAGGATCACGGCGCGCAGCCACGCCGGGCGAAAGCGACGCCGCCAGGCTCGAAGGCCCCCGGCAGATCGCGCCGCCGACGCGGTCGTGCCGGCCGGCGAGCGACGGTCGTGGCTTGAGCGATGGAGGCGCAGGCCGTCAGGTGGAGCTGCGCCCGCTGTGAGGTCTCGGTCGGGCGCATCGACGGCGAGCCGGTGCTCCTCCCCGACTCCTGGACCAGGTCCGAAGGACTGACCTACTGCCTGTCGTGCCGCAGGGCGCGGGCGGGGGAGGCCGCCCTCGACTCGGTCCCGGAGTCGACCTCGCCCGAGGATCGCGCGCGGCGGCGACGCCACGCCGTGATCGCCTTCGAGATCGCCCGCAGCCCGGAGGCGCCGAACCGCGCGATCGCCAACGCCTGCCGGACCACGGCGCTCGCGGTCGCGGCCGTCCGCGGTGCCTTGACCGAGCCCCGATCCACAGTCGGGCACGCTGCCCGCGGCGATGCCTGAAGGGAGGCCGCCTTGGCGATAGGGATCGGACTGGCGGTGCTGGTGGCGCTGGCGACCAACCTTGCCGCGCTGCTCAAGCACCGCGGCTGCCAGGGCGCCGGGGCGGTCAGGATCGCGCGCCCGCTCGCCGGCCTGCGCGACCTCTCCCGTTCGCGCTGGTTCGTTGCCGGCTGGGGGCTCGCCGCGCTGGCCTGGCTGGCCCACGTCGCGGCGCTCTCACTGGCCCCGATCTCCCTCGTGCAGGGCATCCTCGCGGGCGGCGCGGTAACCCTCGCGGTGCTCTCGCAGCGACTCTTCGGCGACCCGGTCGGACCGCGGCAATGGACGGCGCTGGCGATCGGCGCCGCCGGCCTGGTCCTGCTGGTCGCGACGCTACCGCGCTTCCATGGCTCCGACTCCCATTTTTCCCCGACGGCGATCCTCGGCTTCGAGGGGGGACTGGTCCTGCTCGCCGGCGCGATCGCGCTCGGTCACCGAGCCGGGCGACTGACGGAGCGCCGGGGGGTGATGCGGGCGGTGCTGGCGGGACTCCTCTTCGCGCTGGCCGGGATCGCGATCAAGGCCCTCACCGGCGGCGCCGGCGGTCCGGTGGGCATCGTCGCCCTCGTCGCGGTTACCGTCGCCTGCGGCGCGCTCGCCCAGTATGCCGCCGTCGCCGCCCTGCAAGGAGGCGGCGCGATCGAGACGATTGGGCTGATGGGGCTGGTCGCCAACGCCGCCCAGATCGTCGGCGGCATCGTCGTCTTCGGGGATCCGCTCTCGCCCAGCCCGCTCGGCATCGTCCTGCAGGCGCTCGCCTTCGCGATGGTCTGCCTGTCCGCGATCCTGCTCCCCGGGCCGCTCCCCCGACGAGGCGCGGTGAAGACGTGACCGATCCGACCCCCTCCGACCGTAGATCGCCTCCACACCCGCAGGCGCCGTCTTCCGACCGACCGGCCGGCGCCCCCGACTCCGAGCGTCGGAAGACCCGGCGCCGCGGCCTGCGACAGGCCGAGGGCACCATCCGCGACTACCTTTCGGGGCTGCGCCGACCGCGTTGACCGCACAAAGCTCCGCCGTCCCTATCCGGTCGGCTCGACCCGCAGCGGCCGGATCGGTTCGCCTGCGGGGAGCCTCTCTTCGGCGCGGTGCCTCTCGGGGGTAGACCCCGAGCCGTGTCGTCGTCCACCGGCTCCATAGAGGCGCTGGCGCACCCGCCGCTCGACCTCCGCGCCGGCCTCCTCGCGGTCGGGGGGCTCCTGGCAACGTGGGCAACGGACCGCGGTCGCGGCGCCTCTCAGCGGGAAGACGCGACTGCCGCAGCCCGCGCACTCGACGATCGCCATGCTCACCGCCCTACGCGCCCGGCGGGTGGGCGCCGGGCGGGAGCGCTCCGCGCGCAGGCAGTCGTCCTGCCTCCAGGCGTTCCTGGCGTCGTACGGCCGCGCCGCCCTTCTCGAGCCGCGCGGCCGTCTGCGCCAGCAGTCGTTCGGTGGCGCGTCGATGTTCGTCCCCACTCCTCTCCGCCGCCCTGCCGTCCTCCTTCAGGCTCGCGACCGGAGGGAGTGCCGCCCTCTGCGTGGACTCCAAGGTCCGTCTCGATTCCCCTCCTCTGGGAGGTGGGCCGTTCGCGAGGGAGAGGAGGTTCAGAAGCCTGACGGACGGGATGCGCCCGGACGAGGCTACTCCTCCTTCCGCGTCGCGGCGGGCTGCCAGCGGCGGCAGAAGTGTGCCGCCGGCTTTCGGCTTGTTTCAGCCGATCGGCCGGACGTTGACCGCTTTGGGCCCTTTGTCGCCGGACTCGGCGTCGTAGGAGACCTTGGCGCCTTCGGCGAGCGTCTTGAACCCCTCGCCGCCGATGTCGCTGTGATGGACGAACAGCTCCTTGCCTGCGTCGTCGGGGGTGACGAAGCCGTAGCCCTTGTCGTCGCTGAACCACTTCACGGGTCCGGTTGCCATCTGCTGATACCTCCGTCTTATGTGCACTGCGAACGCGGAGGATGCCGAGAGGGCAAAGGGGTCTACGGGCGCGGGCACCGCTTTGGTCGGGGAAGTCCCGACACGAACCCGACCGAGGCTAGCAGGGGCGGCCTCGACAACCCGCCCCGTAGCATGAAGATCATGGGACACGCCGAGCTGACGCTGCTGAACGGACAGATCGTCGTAGTCGAGGGCGACATCGGCGAGGTGGAGAAGGTGCTCTCCGACGCCGCCCGGTCCGGTCACGCGAGGTTCGCCTGGCTGATCGAGCACGGCAGCGGCGAGCGGGTCGGGGTGAACCCCGATCAGGTGCTCACGCTGCGCGGCGGTGGGCCCGCGGCGGAGGGGTAGCCGTCGAGGGCGGGCCGGCGCAGGGTGAGGCGCCCGATGCCGTTCGAGGGCCCGGACCGCGCCTCCCTCGACCGTGGCTGCAGCCCGAGCAGTGTCGTCAGCAGCAGGAGCGGGGTCCCGGCCGCCCAGGCCTGCGGGCGCGACGCGGTCGGGAATGCCACCGGCACCGAGGTCATCGAGCGCGGGAAGCCGGCGAAGGCCTCCGGCAGACGGTGCTCGAAGAAGGGGGCGGCGCCGAGCATGGCGGCGGCGATCGTGGCCGCCTCCTCATGGTGGCCATAGCGCGCCAGCCCGGCGACGATCAGCGAGTTGTCGTGCGGCCAGACGGTGCCGACGTGGTAGCCGAGCGGGTTGTAGCCGGCCTCCTCCTCGCCGAGCGTGCGCACCCCCCAGCCGGAGAAGAGCTCGTCGCCCACCAGTCGATCGGCGACCGCGGCCGCCTCCGGCTCCCCCAGGATCCCCGACCAGAGGAGGTGGCCGATATTCGAGGTCAGACTGTCGACCGGTCGCTTGTCGCCGTCGAGCGCGAGAGCGGGGCAGCCGCGCCCGGGCATCCAGAAATCGCGGCGGAAGGCGACGCAGAGCGAGCCGGCCCGCTCCTCGAGCCTCTCCGCCAGTGCCGGATCGCCCCAGACCTCGCGGGCCAGGCGGCCGGCGCGGAGCTGGGCGTCGTAGGCGTAGCCCTGGATCTCGGCGGCGGCGATCGGTCCTCGGGCGAGGCTCCCGTCGGCGAACTGGATCGCGTCCCAGCTGTCCTTCCAGCACTGGTTGACCAGGCCGCCGGTGGGGTTGCGCCGCTCGTACTCGACGTACCCGTCGCCGTCGCGGTCGCCGCTCTCGGCGATCCAGTCGAGCGCCGCACGCGCATTCGGCTCCAGCTCGCGGACCAGGGCCGCGTCGGCGGTCCAGCGGTGGTACTCGTCGAGCAGGACGAGGAAGAGCGGCGTGGCGTCGGCGGAGCCGAAGTAGGGCGAGTAGGGACGTTCGCCGCGCGCGGTCAGCTCCCCGAAGCGCAACTCGTGGGGGATCTTGCCGGGCTCCATTTCGTGGAAGTCGTCGCGCGCCGAGGCCTGGCGGGCGGCGAGGGCACGGAGCGTGGTCGCGGCGAGCCCCGGCTCGTAGGGGAGCGCCTGCAGGCAGGTGATCAGGCTGTCGCGGCCGAACAGCGCCATGAACCACGGCAGGCCAGCGGCGGGGAGCGTCGCGGCCAGGCCTCGCGCGGGCCGCATCCGCAGCGCACCGAGGTCGCCGAGGCTGGCGCGGTAGGTCCTCGCGAGGTCCGGGTCCTCGGTCTCGAGCAGCGGGGCGTCGGCGAGCCAACGGTCGAGCTCGCCCGCCTTCGCCGCACCCCGCCTCCGCATCTCCGCGTCGCTGCGGATCCTCTCTCCCGCCGCCCCGCCGTCGGAGTCGGCCGGCGTGATCGTGAAGATGGTCGACCATTCCTCGCCCGGCCTGAGCTCGAGGGCGAAGAGGAGGCCCGATCGGGTGACCGAGGCCGCTCGCGTCGAGGCGACGGTGAGGGAGCGGTGGAAGCCGTCGCGGCGGTAGTCGAGGACGAACTCTCCGTCGAGGTCCGCGAACGTCACCGCCCGCCCGGCGATCCGGCCGTCCTTGACCTCGAAGATGTCGGCGAAGTCGGCGTCGACCTCCATCGCCAGGCGGATCGCGGAGGCTCCATGGCGATGGTTGATGACCGTGACCTCCTCGGCCCAGACGCGGTCGACGAGCCGTCTGCGGACGATCGAGCAGGCCGCCTGCTCGTCCGGTCCGACCCGCGGCGTCAGCACGAACTGGGCGTCGAAGTGCCGGTCCTGGTCGAGGCTCAGGAGCTCGAGTGGCGAATCGTCGACCCGCAACACCCAGCGTGAGACGAAGCGGGTGTCCTCGCTGAAGAACCCATGCTCGCGACCCTCGTCGGCGCGGACGTCGCCGAGCCGGTCGCAGACGACGAACGTACTGCCGTCCAGCACGCTGAGGTCACGCTCAGGCATATGGTCCATCCGCCACGGCCGGCCTGCGGGCCACCAGTCGATACGCGCGTTCGTAGGCCGCGGCGACGGCATCGACGTCGCAGTGTCCGACGACCCAGTCGCGGCAGTCCCGCGGTCGGATCTCGGCGAGCCGGGGGATCGCGGCGGCCATCGCCGCCTCGTCCTCGACCAGGAAGCCGGTCCTGCCGTCGACGATCAGCTCCGGGGCCGCGCCTTCCTCGAAGGAGATCACCGGCGTGCCGCAGGCCAGCGCCTCGATCATCACCATCCCGAACGGCTCCTGCCAGCGGATCGGCATCAGTAAGCCGCTCGCCCGCGAGAAGAGGGCGCGCTTCCCGGCGCCCCCGATCTCGCCCACGAAGCGGACGCCCCCGCCGTCGATGCGAGGGGCGACCTCGCGGTCGAAGAAGGCCCTTTGACCGGGCTGTACCACGCCGGCGAGGACGAGGGGGCGGCCCGCGAGTCGCGCGGCGTCGATCGCCCGATGCGGCCCCTTGCCGGGGGTCATCCTGCCGACCCAGAGGAGGAAGTCCTCCTTCTCCTCGCGGAGCGGCCACCGCCGCGTCGCGATCGGGTTCGGGATCACGGCGAGCGGGCGCAGGCCGGCCGGCGCGTCGGCGAGCTGGGCCCGGCTGATCGCGACCAGCGCGGCCTTGTGCCCATGACGGGCGTAGAAGGCCGCGGTGGCGACGGTGAACGGCCCGTGCAGCGTGTGGACCAGCGGCGTGCGCAGGCGGTCGGCCATCGCCAGCGCGGTGAAGCCGCAATGGTCGTGGACGAGATCGAAGGCTCCGTCGCGGTCGGCCGCCTCGATCCGCTCGAAGGCCCGGGCCACATGGTCGGCCTCATAGAGGGAGCGCTCGATCTCGTCGGGGTGGGAGAGGCCGAGCAGCTCGACGACCCTGGCGCTCGACTCGGAGCCCGGGGCGCAGAAGAGCGTCACCTCATGTCCGCGCCTGACCAGCGCCTCGGTGAGCGCGTCGACGACCGACTCGACGCCGCCGTATCCGGGCGGCGGGACGGGGATCCACGGAGGAGCCAGCATCGCGATCCGCAGGGGCCGATCCGTGGGGGGATCGAGGACGTCGACCCGCGGTACCTGTGGTCCTGCCCTCGCCGGCGACGTGGTCGCGGCCACTGCCTCCATCGCTACTCCTAAGGGCCTCTCAAGGGCGACACCCGCAGGGCAGAGAGGTCGGCAGGACCCGGGCGAACGCTTCGCCGCCTTCGGCTCCCTGCGACAGAAAGAGAGCGGGCGGCTACCTGACCACCGTATCAGCAGGCGACCGGCAGCCCGGGAACCGCCGGTGGCCGGCACTCCGGCGAGCTAAGCTGGTGTCGAGGGTTCCGTCGCTCTCTTGTGACTGCGGACCCGATATGGGAAGTGGCCGAGACGCCGCACGCGAGTTCGCGACCACCTCCCCGAGAGGAGTACCGATGGCTGATCAGAAGGTGGACGGGGCTGTGGGACCGGCCGAGGAGGCGCCTGCGGGCACCCAGGCGGAGAAGGCATTCGAGAACGAGGGTGGAGCGCGACCGGCTCCATCGGCCTCGCCCGCGACGCCCGCGTCCGAGTCGCTGATGGATCGAATCGGGCATGCCGCGCAGAGGGTGAAGGCGCGGCTGACCACGAGGAGCGGATAGGCGACGGTCCGCCCGGCGCGTCGGTGGGCCCAGAGATCGAGGCGAGATCGCGATGACCACCACCATTCGTCAATACATGAGCGATGCGGTCTCGCCCGTCTGCGGCGATACGTCGCTGGTCGAGGCCGCCCAGCAGATGCGGGTCAGCGGCGTCGGCGGGGTCCCCGTCGTCGATCCCGACGACGGGCGATGCGTGGGGATACTGACCGAGCGCGACGTGGTCGTCCGGGCCCTCGCCGAGGAACGGGACCCCCGGGCGGCGCTCGTGCGTGACGTGGCGACGCTGCGCCCGGTCCTGTGCGCGCCCGACGACGACGTCTCGACGGCTCTGGTTCAGATGCGCGAGGAGGAAATCCAGCACCTCCCGGTCGTCGAGGAGGGTCGGGTGGTCGGCGTGATCTCGCTGGCGGACATCGTGTTCAGGCGGCCCGACCAGGAGCGGGGCACGATCGTCCTGCCACCGCTCCGCAGCCGCTGATGGGTACCCAGTCGACGAAGACCGACACGAGGAGCACGGAGCAGAACATGAGCGAACATGAGGTACAGGCAGATTGGACCGTGGCCGACTGGCATGGCAAGACCATGCTCGATCGCCACGGTGAGAAGATCGGCCGGCTGTTGGACGTCTACGTCGACGTCGAGACCGACGAGCCCCGATTCGCGACGGTCAAGGAGGGGTTCATCGGCCGCCATCTGACCTTCGTCCCCCTGGACGGCGTGAAGATCGGTCCCGACGATCTTCGGGTGGCCGTCACGAAGGATCTGGTCAAGAGCGCGCCCAACCTCGATCAGCACGGCGGCGAGCTCTCCCAGGCCGACGAGTCGGCGCTCTACCACCACTACGAGCTCAACTACACACCCCCCGACACGGAGAGCGGCCGGCGTCTCGCCCGACGCTGACCACCGTCCGGTGCCCCTGGGGCCCTACCGACCGAAGGACGATGAGATGAGAGATATGAGAAAGGTTCGTACGCGTCATGGTTAGGCGCCACCTGCCGCGGCTCTGCGCCAAGTGCGGGGCGCCGTTGGCGCGTCAGGAGGCTCGTTGCTGGAGATGCGATGCGGCGTGGGAGGGTGGCGGTGGCGAATACCCGGGCCGGCGGAGAAAACCGACCGCGGCCGCAGACTCCGGGCGCGGCGACCCCGTCGTCCCTGCCGGCACCCGAAGCTGATCGTCGACCGCGGGGGTCGATGACCACCGGCCGCCTCGAGGCCTTCTCCGACGGCGTCTTCGCGATCGCGATCACGCTGCTCGTCCTCGACATCCACGTTCCCGTCCCCGGCAGCGGCGACCTCGCCCACGAGCTTGCCGTCCGGTGGCCGAGCTACGCGGCCTACGCGATCTCGTTCATGACGATCGGCGTCATCTGGATCAACCACCACATCGCGATCCAGAGGCTCGGCAGGGTGGACCACGGGGTCGTCGTCTGGAACCTCCTGCTGCTGATGACGGTCGGGATACTGCCCTTCACCACCTCGCTGATGGCCACCTACCTCCGCGAGGGGGAGCACCTTGCCGCAATCGTCTACGGCGGTTCGTTCCTGCTGATGAGCCTGGTCTTCGCCGCGACCAATCGTCACATCCTCTTCGCCCGCCCCGATCTGCTCAGGGTCGATCTCGACGGGACCTCGCGGCGACGGATCCTCCTGCGTGGTCTGTCCGGATCGTTGCCCTATCTTCTGGCAACCGCGCTGGGTCTGATCTCTCCCTACGCGACTCTATTGGTATGTGGCGCGACCGCGGTCTTCTACGCACTGCCGTCCGCGCGCGCCGACGACGACCCGTGACCGCGACTACTCGGGCTCGATCACCTCGATCGCGCCGAAGCCCTCGAGCGGACCGTCGACGAAGAAGACCTCGAGCGTGATGTCGGGCTCCACGTGGGCTTGTGAGAGGAACGCGACGACGTTGCGGCCGGTGAGCTCGTGGATCGTCTGCCGGTACCTGTCGGCCATCACCCGCTGGAAGTCCTCGCGCATCGCGATCACCCGGTCGGGCTCGCCGCTATCCATGATCGTCTGCTCGAGCGGGGTGAAGCCGCTCCCGCGCATCACCACGACGATCAGGTCGTCGAGCGCGTAGGTCTTGGCCTTCATCGGCCCACGGCCGTAGTGGTCGCGCAGGATGGCGACGAACGCGGTCGAGATCGCCGCGAGGAGCCGGCCTCCGGCGAGCCTCTCGTGCGGGCCGCCCGGTCCTGATTTCTCGCTGTCGTCCACTCGCGTCTCCAGCCGAGCCCGATCGGGGTCTGGCAAATCGTAGCCAGGATCAGGGCGGCGGCGCCCGTGGCAAAGAGGGCCGGGGAGCATCCGAACGCGAACGCGCTACTCTCGATTGAGAGCGATTTCACGCGCGGTCACCGATCGCCCGCGGGATTGCGATTCGAAGAAGGCGGAACGAGCACGCGGTCACATCTGTCGCCGCAGCCTCCTGGTCCGTGCCAGACGGCCGGCTCTCGAGACGAGGGTCAGGAGGTTCAGCAGTGCACGGTCTACCGATTCATCACCAGGAGATTCAGCGGGCGGTCCTCGGCGGGGGAGCCCTACGATGAGCGGGGTTGCCGCGATCGAGCCCTGGCCCGACTGGCGCGAGACGCTTGCGCCCTACACCCGCCCGCGGCTCGGGCGGAGCGTGCTCGGTCTGGCCACCTCGGTCTTGCCCTACCTGGCCCTCTCGGTCCTGATGTACCTGGCGCTCGACGTGTCCTACCTGTTGACGCTGCTGATCACCGTGCCGGCCGCCGGCTTCCTGCTGCGCACCTTCATCCTCTTCCACGATTGCGCGCATGGCTCGCTTTTGCCGTCGAACCGCGCCAATGCGTGGGTCGGCAGGGCACTCGGGCTGATCGTCTTCTCGCCCTTCGCGAGCTGGCGTCACAGCCACGCCGTCCACCACGCGACGGCCGGCGACCTCGAGCGCCGCGGCGTCGGCGACGTGCGCACCCTCACCGTCGCCGAGTACCTTGCCCTGCCCTGGCGGCGCCGGCTTGGCTACCGCCTGTTCCGCAATCCGATCGTCATGTTCGGCCTGGGGCCTCTGCTCGCGATGGTGATCCTGCCCCGCCTGACCTCGCGCTCGGTGCGCCCCCGCATTCGCCGCAGCGTGATCGGCACCGACCTGGCGCTGGCGCTTCTCATCGGGCTTCTCTGCTGGCTCATCGGCTGGCGCGACTATCTGCTCGTCCAGGCGCCGACCGTGATGCTCTCCGGGAGTGTCGGTGTCTGGCTGTTCTACGTCCAGCACCAGTTCGAGGACACCTACTGGCAGAGCGGGGAAGAGTGGAGCTACGCGGACGCGGCCTTGCAGGGCAGCTCGTACCTGAAGCTGCCTGGGGTCCTGCAGTTCTTCACCGGCAACATCGGGCTCCACCACGTCCATCACCTCAGCGCCCGCATCCCCAATTACAACCTGCAGCGCGCGCACGACGACCATCCGGTCTGCCACGACGTCCCTACGCTTTCGCTGTGGGACGGCCTCCGCGCGGTCCGGCTGAAGCTCTGGGACGAGGAGAAGGGGCGGCTCGTGACGTTCGCCGAGGCACGTGCCTGCTGAGTACGGCGGCTTCGGCCGGGGCCTACCGCGACTTCTCGAAGACGAGCCGGTAGTGGTCCATCAGCTCGCGTTCGAAGCAGACGCTGTTGGCACTGACGCCGGAGGTGAAGGCGAGGCGGAAGTCCGAGCTGGTCAGGTAGCGTGGCACGAGGCGCGCCTTCATCAGGGTCTTGCGGAGGCTCGCTTCGCCGAAGCGCTTCCGCCACTGCCTGATCGTCTCCAGATAGTCGAGCCGCCCGCTCGAGCTCTCGACCAGGCGGAACTCGGGGTCGGCGCACTCGATCACCGGCTCCTGCCCGTAGGGCAGGAAGGAGCCGGGGAACTGGTGCGCCATCAGCGCCAGGTACCAGGCGTCCGAGTCCCGGGGCGCGTCGATGTCGACCTCCTCCAGGGGGATCATGTTGCGCCCGTAGACCATCGTCTGCAGGTAGAGGCGCCCGCCACTCGGCAGCAGTTCGGCGATGTGGGTGAAGAGATCGCGGTAGATCTCCTCCTGCCGCCCGGCGGCGTGGTCGGCGGGGGAGCAGAAGTGCTCGAAGGCGCCGAGGCTGGCGATCGCGTCGAAGGAGCCGAACTCTGCGCGCGTGACCCGGCGTGGGTCGTGCAGGCGGACGTCGAGGCCGTGACGCCTGCAGGCCTTCGCCTGCGCCGCGGAGAGGGTGACGCCGACGCCCACGGCCTCCCGCTCGCGGATGAAGGCGAGCAGCGGACCCCAGCCGCAGCCGAGATCGAGGATGCGCCTCCCGGGCGCGATCCCGATCTGCTCGGCGACGTACTCGTGCTTTCACCGTTGGGCCTGCTCGAGGCTCAGCGAGAAGTCGCCGTCGTATTTGGCGCCGCTGAAGTCGGCCAGCTCGCCGAGGCTGAGCCGGAAGATCCGGTCGATCAGCGAATAGGTGAAGTCGAGGTCGTCGCGGTCGGCCACCCGGGGGACGGTACGCCAGTCGGAGTCGCCGACGGCGATGATCGCCGCAGGTTGACGCTCCAGCGTGCCTAAGCTCTGCTCCTCGCGGGGTTCACTGCAAATCAGGGGCCTGAGAGATCACAGGCCGAATCCCCTGCGCGGGCCCATGATCGTTCGCGAGTCGACCGTCAGTCACCTCGCCGACCGGAGTAGGGGATGAGATCAGGAAAGCAGTCGGTTCCCTCGAGCGGGACAACCTCGGCGGAGTCTCCGACGGCGTCCTCGAGGGCCTCGCCGAGGCGCTTCAACTCGACGCCGCCGAGCGCGCCCACCTGCACGACCTGGCGCGCGCCGCGAACGCCACCATCCCGCGCCTGCACCCCGTGGTGCCGCAGGAGGTGCGCCCCGCGGTGAGGTAGGTGCTGGAGGCGATCAGCGCGCCAGCGCTGGCGCGCAACTCGCGCTTCGACTACATCGCCGCCAACCCGCTCGGCCGCGCCCTCTACGCGCCGATGTCGACAATCCCGAGCAACCTCTCAACAGCGCCCGCTTCACCTTCCTCGACCCCTCCTCGGGCGCGTTCTATGCGGAATGGGACGAGGTCGCCGAACTCGTCGCCTACCTACGCTCGGAGGCCGGACGCGTCCCTGACGACAGGACCTCGCAGGGCTGATCGCCGAGCTCTCCGAACGCAACGCCGACTTCTGCTCGCTCTGGGCCGCGCGTCCGCTTCCACGACAGCGGCGCCAAGCGGCTCCACCGCCCGGTCGTCGGCGAGATCACGGTCGGATACGAGACGATGTAGATGAGGCCGACCCGGCCCTCACGATGAGCATTTTCACGGTCGAGTCGACCTCCAAGCCCGATTCCGCCGAAACCGCTTGAACCCCAGCTTCACATAGCTCGACACATGAGTATCCGGTTCGCTCAGGCTGCGACGTCGCCGGTTATCTCGGAATAGGTGCTCGGGGCATGTGCGGCCCCGAGCCCGAGCAGCGTCTGGAAGGCTGCCATCGGGGTCCTCCGGCGGTTGTGGCGGAAGACGAACTCGTCGAGGTAGACCTGCAGATGCTTCTCGGAGGCGCTGCGGTGGGTTCCCTGCAGCCAGGTCTTGAGGTTGGCGAGGGCGCGGTGGGCGCGGGGCAGGATGAGGCGGCGCTCCTCGCTGCGCCGGCGCTGGGAGACAGGCCGATGGTCGAAGCCGAGGTCGCGCAGTCCGGCGTAGCCACCCCAACCATCGGTGTGGACGATCGCCCCCGACCCGACGTTCTCGGCCACCCAGGGTCCGAGGCTGCGCTTGCTCGCATCCGGGAGAGCCGCGAGGCGCAGGCGCCCCGAGCCGGTGCCGCGGACCTCCACGGCGACCGCGACAAGCCCCTTGCCGACGGGGTCCCTGCCCGCTTTCCGGTCGGGATTGACGCCGCCGACGAAGCCCTCGTCGACCTCCACCTCCCCGTGCAACGGCCGGCGCTCGGGGGCGACCATCGCCCGGCGCAGCTTCTGCAGGATGAGCCAGGCGGTCTCGTAGCGCGAGAGCCCGAGCTGCCGCTGCAACTGGTTGGCGGAGATGCCGGGGGTGTGGGTGGCGACCAGGTAGGCCGCCCAGAACCAGAGGCGCAACGGAGTGCGCGTGCCGTGCATGACCGTCCCCGCGGTTACCGATGTCTGGTGCCGGCACCCGGCGCACTCCCAGAGATGACGGCGCTCGAGCACCCAGGCGCGCCGGCCGTCGCAGGCGGGACAGTGGTAGCCCTCGGGCCAGCGGGATTCGGCCAGATACTCGAGGCAGGCTGCTTCGTCGGGGAACCGCTCCTGGAACTCCACGATGGTGCGCGGGAAGTCTGGCCGGGCCACAGGACGAATGTAGGCACGCCACCTGACGGAACCGGATACTCATGAGCTCGACATAGTCTGGCCTGGACCCCGTCCCCACGTTGACACCCACCTGAGCTGAGATCACTCGGATGCCGAGGAGGGGCGAAGCCCCGACGAGGCATCCGAGGTGGCTCGGAGGATGGCCGCTCGACCACCAAGGAGATCGAGTTGGCAGAGCAACGCAAGCAACGCAGCGCGCAGCAGAAGCTGGAGATCGTCATCGCCGGGATGCGAGGCGACCGGTCGGTGAGGGACGTCTGCCGGGAGCACGACGTCTCGGAGGCCCTCTACTACTCCTGGCGCGACAAGATCCTCGAGGGCGGCAAGGCCGCGCTCTCGGGAAAGGACGAGCGCCAGGCCGAGAAGGAGCTCCGCAGGAAGATCGGCGAGCTGGAGCGGGCCCTGGGCCGCAAGACCTACGAGCTCGAGATCGCGGGGGAAGCATTGCGGGGTTGGGAGTGAGAGAGCGCGTAGCCCGATCCCGCGATCTGGTCGCGGTGGGGTACCCCACCGCGACCACCGCGCGCGTGATGCAGATCAGCCGACAGGCGATCTACCGCACCCCGAAGACAAGGCCGGCCGCCGGGAGGCGGCCGGCCACGGGACGGTCGACCGGGCGATCGTAGAGGTGGCGAAGGCGAATCCGACCGACGGCACCCGGATGGTGGCCGCCCTGACGAGCCGGGAGATCGAGCGGCCGATCTCCCGCAAGCGCGCCCAGCGGGTGATGCGCTCCGAGGGCCTCCTGCAGCGCCATCGACCCTCCGGCCGCCGACGTCGACCGGGCTTCTTCCGGGTCGAGCGCCCCGACCAGCTCTGGCACATGGACATGACGAGCATCTGGGTCGCCGAGCACGGCTGGTGCTACCTGAACGCGATCGTCGACTGCTGCACCCGCGAGATCCCGGGCTTCGCCCTCGACCTGCGCTGCCGACGCCAGGAGGCCGAGGCGGTGGTCGGGGCCGCCGTCGCCGCCCACGGGATCGAGCCTGGCCGCCTCACCCTCGGCACGGACAACGGCACCGCATACACATCGCGGGGCTTCCGCGCCCGTCTCAAGGATCTCGGGATCGCCCACCGTCGCGGCGGCTACCGCGATCCCGAGTCGCAGGCCTTCATCGAGTCGTGGTTCTCGAAGCTGAAGGAGCGCCTCGTCTGGCGCTCGGAGTTCGAGACCCTCAAGGACGCCAGGTCGGCGATCGCCGCCTACGTCGAGACCTACCACCACCGGCCCCACTCGGGGCTCGGCTACCGCACGCCGAAGGAGGTGAGGGAGACCTGGGAGGATGCCCAGGAGAGCGAGACGTCTACTGATTCACGCGGCCTCGGGTGACAACGTCGGCGGGGTCCAGGCCATAGTCCCGGCGCGGTCTACGAAGCCGAAAGTCACGAGCCCGAAGTGTCGGGCCTATCCTCGGATCTCGATCGGGTTTCTTTCGCGGGTTTGACCCCCGTCGCTCCCGTCTCTCCGACGTGCCCGCAAATCGGCACGTCGGTTTCGCGACGAGCCTTTTGGCCGCCCGGATCTCGGCGCCACGTTCATGCACGAGTGCCTGAACTACCTGGGAGCGGCGCCGGTGGACGGCCCCTGTGGGGGGTCGGATGTTGAGATCTTAATCATTAAAAGCTATGATCGAGAAGTCGCCCATCGCGGAATGGGTCAACCACCGAGCGCCTTGGAGGCCCGCTTGGCAGTTCCCGACGTGACCGATAGATCGCTCGTCGAGCTGATGTCGCTGCGTGACCGGTGCGCGGTGGTGACCGGCGGAGCCCGCGGCATCGGTCACGCCGTCGCGCGGAGATTCGCGGAGGCGGGGGCGAGCGTATGCATCGCCGACCGGGACGGGGAGGCGGCCGCCGCCGCGGCAGAGGCGATGGCCGCGGGGCATGGGGTGAAGAGCGTGGGTCTCGAGGTCGACATCGCGAGGTCGGACTCGGTCGATGCGCTGGTCGAGTCGGTGCCCGACCTACTCGGACCGATCGACATCTGGGTCAACAACGCGGCGATCTATCCGGGAGCGCCGATCGTCGATACCGCCGACGCGAAGTGGGACGCCGTCCTCTCGGTCGACCTCACCGGCACCTTCTACTGCTGCCGGGCCGTCGCGGCGGCGATGACGAGGGAGCCGGACCGGCCGGGCAGGGTCATCATCAACATGTCCTCTCTCGCGGGACTTCGCGGGCGAAAGGGCATCGGCGCCTACGTTTCGGCAAAGCACGGGGTCACCGGTCTGACCAAGGCCTTGGCGCTCGAGTTGGCGCCGGCCGGGATCCGGGTGATGGGCGTGGCTCCGAGCATCGTCGACACCCCTGGCATGCGAGAGCGGCGCGAGGCGATGACCGGCGAGGAACGCCGGGCGGTCGAGGAGCTCGAGCGGAAACTCGTCGAATCCATCCCGCTCGAACGGCAGGGAGTGCCGGACGACGTGGCGCGGATGGTCTTCTACTGCGCCAGCGACATGGCGACGTGGATGACCGGGACCGTCGTCCCGGTCGACGGCGGGATGGCAATCTGATGGCGACCCCCTCCGAAAGAGGTGCGAATTGAGCAATGAACGAGAGGTCATTGAGGGAACGTTCGGGCAGCGGCTTCGGCTCGACGGAAGAGGCTTCGTCGTACTCGGCGCGGGCCAGGGCATGGGACGAGCCTCGGCCCAGGCGCTCGCCGACCTCGGCGCCGAGGTGGTCTGCGTCGACATCGACGAGGGCTTGGCCGAGGAGGTGGCGAGAGAGATCGGCGGGATCGCGGTCCTGGCGGACGTGACCGACCGAGCCGACATGGAGCGGGTGATGACGACCGCCGCGGGTGACCTCGACCGGTTCGCCGGCGTGGTCGACGTGGTCGGGATGGCCCGTTGGTCGTCGCTGCTGACGCTGGACGATGAGACTTGGAGCGCCCAGTTCGACATCTGCCTTCGCCACGCCTATCTCACCGTGCAGATCGCCGGTCGCGAGCTCGCGCGGGCGGGGCGCGGCGGCACCATCGCGTTCGTCTCGTCGACCTCCGGCATCACCGGAGCCCCCAACCACGCCGCCTATGGCGCGGCCAAGGCGGCGATGATCTCGCTGGTCAAGTCGGCCGCGGTGGAGCTCGCGCCGCACGGCGTGCGGGTCAATGCGGTGGCTCCCGGCACGATCATGACCGACCGCCTCGCCGGGTCTTTGTTCCAGGATCCCGACTACGCCGCCGCGCAGGCGGCGAACGTTCCGATGGGCAGGGTCGGAGAGGTGGTCGACATCGCCGGCGTCATGCTCTTTCTGAGTTCGGACCTGTCGTCTTACGTGACCGGGACGACGCTGACGATCGACGGCGGGGTGGCGGCGAAGTTCGCCTACGCGACGCCGAGCTTCGACTAGAAAGGCGCTCGTCGGCGCCCGTGGCAGCTGACCCCCACGGTATGGCACGACCTAATCATCTATAGGTTTATCTCCGTGTATCCAACCGGCGAGAGACGCCAGCTCGACGTCCTGGGGGTCAGGATCGCCTACCGGGTCTGGGGCCGGCCGGCCGCGGAGACCGTCGTCCTCGTTCCCGGCGCCGGCGCCCACGGCGGCTGGTGGCAGGAGCTGGCCCGTCGACTGGAGGACGACCTTCGTCTGGTCGCGGTCGATCTCAGCGGCTGCGGCGACAGCGACCATCGCCCCGAGGGGTATGAGGTCGGCGTGTGGGCGGCGGAGCTGAACGCGCTGATCGAGCACGAGGCGGATGGACGGGCGCCGGTGATCGGGCACAGCAACGGCGGCCGCGTGGCCGTGATCGCCGCCTGCCGGTATCCCGGCGCCTTCGACGGCGTGCTGATGATCGATTCGCCGACCAGGCGGCCGACCGCCGACGGTCGCGACCTGGGGAGCCGCTTCGAGCCCGGCCCGCCCCGCCTCCACTCCAGCCAGGAACAGGCGGTCGCCTCGTTCAGGTTGCAGCCCCACGAGGCGGTCGAGAACCGGGAGCTGCTGCTCACGGTCGCCACCGAATCGTTTCGCCAAGGCGAGGGCGGCTGGAGTTTGAAGGCGGATCCCCGCGGCTACCAGGTGGTGGAGGAAAGAGATCTCGCGGCGTGCCTGGAAGCGACCGACGTACCCGCGGTCCTCGTCTACGGCGACCAGAGCGTCGTCGTGCGCCCCGCCGATGTCGAGTTCTTTCTCGAGGCGCATCCTGGACCGCACGAGGCGGTCCCGATCGTCGGCGGTCGTCACCACCTTCTGTTCGACCACGGCGAGCGGCTCGAGATCCTGATCCGCGAGTTCGTCGCCGGCCGCCCGTCTGGCTGACCGGTACGGGGCAAATCATTTATATCTATACTTCGCGCATGGATACGACATTTACGGACGAGCAGGATCTGCTCCGCGAAACGGCTCGACGGATGGCCGCCGACTTGCGTGCCGTGCCCGACGAGCTCGAGAGCCAACGTGGCGCTGACAAGGGCCTGTCCCTCCTGACCGAGACCGGCCTCTACGGCATGCGCCTGCCGGAGTCATTGGGCGGCAGTGGCGCCGGCGCGGTCGACGTGGCGATCGTCGCCGAGGCATTCGCCTCCACCGCGGCGGCCGTTCCCTTCGTCGGCCCCGCGATCGCCGCCGATCTCCTCGGGCGGTTGGACCACGGGCGGGTGGGCGCCTTGGCCGAGGATCCCGGGCGCCTCACCCTGGCGCTGGGGGAGGACTTCCTGCCCGGGTCGTCGGCACGGCGGATCGCCTGGGACTCGACCTACGCGAAGACCGCCCTGTTCGTCGACGACGAGAACGGCGCCTACCGGGTGGAACGGCTTCCGGTCGACGAGGAGATCGCCAATGCTGACCTGTCCCGCTCGGTCCACCGGGCCCTGCCGGGCGATCAGCTGGCCGAGATCGGCGGTGAGGATTTCGAGGCCTGGCTGGCCTTCGCTCTCGCCTGCGTGTCCGCCGACCTGGTCGGCGTGATGTCCGGCTCGTTGGACCTTGCCTTGGAGCACGCCAAGAGCCGGCAGCAGTTCGGCCGCCCGTTGGCCTCCTTCCAGGCCCTTCAACATCGGATCGCCGACGCCTACGTCCTCCTCCAGGGCGCCCGCAGCGGCGTTCTCTACGCCGCCTGGGCAGTCGACAACTCGAGCCCGTCGGCGGCGCTGCTCGCGGCCCGGGTGGCGAAGGCCTACTGCGCCGGCGCCGCCCTCCAGGTGACCGAGACGGCGATGCAGATCCTCGGTGGGATGGGCATCACCTGGGAGAGCCCGAGCCATCTGTACCTACGCCGCGCCTACTTCGACAACGTCAGCTTCGGCGACGAGCAGGCTCAGCTTGCGGCGATCGCCGACGAACGCCTCGGGAGGGCGGCATGATCGACTTCAACGATTCGCCGGAGGAGGCGGAGTTCCGTCTGCGTCTCCAGGAGTGGCTACGAGAAAACATGCCCGACGACCCCTTCCCGGAGGACGACGACGATCGAGCTCGCGCGATCGCGGAATGGACGGAAAAGCTGCACGCGGGAGGCTGGTCGGGCCTTTCGCTGCCGGCCGAGTACGGCGGCCAAGGACTCTCGCCGGTCTTCGACGGCATCCTCAGCGAGGAGATCGCCGCCGCCGGCGCGCCTCCGATCTCGGACTCCGTCTACCTCAGCCACGTGATCCTCGCCTTCGGCGACGAGCTCCAGCGGGCCACCTGGATCCCGAAGATGCTCTCCGGCGAGGAGCCATGGTGTCAGGGATTCAGCGAGCCCGAGGCGGGCTCGGACCTCGCCGGTCTGCGCACCCGGGCGACCCGGGACGGCGACGACTGGGTGATCAGCGGCCAGAAGACGTGGACCACCCACGCCCAGTGGTCGCGCTGGTGCCTCCTGCTCGCGCGCACCGACGCCGATGCGCCGCGGCACCGCGGCATCTCCGCGTTCGCCGTCCCGATGGACAGTCCCGGCGTCAGCGTGAGCCCGATCAGGCAGTCGACCGGTCATGAGGAGTTCGCCGAGACCTTCTTCGACGAGGTTCGGGTTCCCGACGCGCTGATGATCGGCGACCCCGGCCAGGGCTGGGCGCTGGCGATGCGGACGGTGACGCTGGAGCGCGGCCCGGCCGACACCGGCTACGCGGCCAAGCACCTCAAGATGCTCCGGAGCCTCGAGGAGATCGTCACCGCCGACCCCGCCCGGATCGGCGACCAGACCGTGCGCAGCAGCCTGGCGAGATCGTTCGTCGACCTCGAGATCCTGCGGCTGCGCGTGCAGGACAGTCTCGCCTCGCGCGCCGCCGGCAAGGAGCCGGGGCCCGAGTCCTCCACCGACAAGTTGACCATGATCAAGGCCGAGCAGGAGCTCGCCCATCTGGCCCTTGCCATCGTCGGCAAGGAGGTGGTCCTGCCCCGCGATCCCCACTGGCTCGAGGATGCTCTGTACTCGCGTGCGGTGAGCGTGTACGGAGGTACCGAACAGATCCAGAAGGAGATCCTCGCGACGAGGGTTCTGGGCCTGCCGAGAAATTAGAGAACGCCGATCAGGAGGTTGACGATGGGGAAATTCGAGACGCTGGATTACGCGGTCGACCCCGACGGCGTCGGCATCATCACGCTCGACCGACCAGAGGCCCTGAACAGCTTCAATCCGTCGATGGTTGCGGAGTTCGGGCAGCTCTGGGCGAGGATCCGGCTCGAAGACGAGGTCCGGGCGCTGGTCCTCCAGGCCAACGGCGAGCGCGCCTTCTGTACCGGAGTCGACGTCAAGCAGTGGCGGGAGAACTCCGACAACCCGTGGTATCAGGACGACCCCGGCGTGCACCTGTCGCCGAAGCAGAACCGCGTCTGGAAGCCCTTGATCTGCGCGGTCCAGGGGATGGCGGCGGGCGGCGCCTTCTACTGGCTGAACGAGGCCGACCTGATCGTTGCCGCCGAGGACGCGACCTTCTTCGATCCGCACGTCTCCTACGGGATGACCGCGGCGCTGGAGCCGATCGGGCTGACCCGCCTGATACCCCTCCGCGAGGCAATCAGGATCGCGCTCATGGGCATCGACGAGCGAGTCTCGGCGGCGACGGCGCAGCGGATCGGGCTGGTGAGCGAGGTCGTTCCCGCCGCTGAGCTCCGTGCGCGAGCGCACGAGCTGGCGGCGCGCATCGCCGCCAAGCCGCCCGCCGCCGTCCAGGGCACCGTGCGCGCCATCTGGGAGTCCCTCGACGTCGGCAGGAAGACCGCCTTGGAGCGGGGCCTCGCCTACACGCAGCTCGGCAACCCGATCGGCATGGAGGAAGTCGATCGGGAGAACTTCGAGCGGCCGCCGTCGGTCACCCGGTAGGGCGACGCGGCGCTCAGCGGGCGGTCCAGCCGCCGTCCACGACGATCGTCTGGCCGGTGACGAACGAACTCGCCTCGCTGGCGAGGTAGAGCAGCGCGCCGTCGAAGTCCGATCGCTCGCCGACTCGCTGGATCAGCGAGTTGCGGAGGATGAACTCCTCGCCGGCCGGCCAGCGCTCGAGCAGCGGGGTCGTGATCTCACTGTGGAAGAAGCCGGGGGCGATCGCGTTGACCCGGATGCCGTGGCGCCCCCACTGCGCGGCCAGCTCCATGGTCAACGCCCGGAGGCCACCCTTACTGGCGGCGTAGCTCGCCTGGGGCAGCCTGCCCATGCCGGCGTGGGCGAGGATCGAGCTGACGTTGATGATCGAGCCCGCCTCTCGTTCCTTCATCTCCGGGTGGACCAACTGACAGAGGCGGAAGGGAGCCAGGAGGTTCGTCTCGAGGGTCTCCCGGGCGGTCTCGATGTCCTCGTCCTCGGCCTTCCCACCGTGGATGACGGCGGCGTTGTTGACCAGGACGTCGATCGGGCCGAGCGCCTCGACGGCGGCCGCGTGCGCCCGGTCGATCTCGTCGATCCGCGCCAGGTCACATCGGATCGGGACCGAACCGGGACAAGCCTCGGCGAGCTCGTCGAGCCGCTCTCGGCGGCGTCCGAGGAAGGCGACCGTGGCGCCCGCGGCGCTGAGCACGGACACCATCCGCTGCCCGAGGCCGGAGGTCGCGCCGGTGACCAAGGCCGCCTTGCCGGCGACGGAGAAGAGCTCCGCCGACGTCCGGACCGGTTGCTCGCCGGAGCGCTCAGTCACCTTCGGCTCCGACGAACATGAGCAGCAGTTTCGCCCCCTTCGTCGGATGTATGTTGCGCCAAGAATGGAGGGCGCTCACCTGGATGATCACGTCGCCCGCCTCGAAGGGCTTGCTTTCGCCGCCGTCGAGGTCGAGCCAGATCTCGCCGTCGATCACGTAGAGAAAATCGATCGATGACGACGGTCGCATCCTGGCCGGCGGTTCGTGGGATTCCCCCGCGGGAGGGACGGTGAAGATCGTCAGCCGATAGTCAGGGAGACCGCGGAAGACCTCCGAGAAGCGGGCCGAGGTGGCGTCCGAGGGAAGCCAGGGACAACCGTCCTCACCCCAGATCGGCCAGATCTCATGACTCTCCTGGAACGAGATCACCGGGTCGACCTTGACGTCGCCGACGAACTCCGATCTGCCCTGGGAGGTCGTGGCGGAGATCGCGACGCGGACGCTCATGGCCCAGTCGTTTCCTCGCCGGCCACGCCGAAGCGGCCGTAGAGCGTGTCGATCCCGCGGGACTCGATCTGCGCCAGCAACAGCGAGCTCGTCGCTTCCAGGTCCCACGGCAGCCGCAGGTGCGGCTGCAGGTGTCGGTCGAGGAAGGAGAGGTCATGCTCGTCGCAGAAGCCGATCGCCCCGTGCAGGAGGTGGGATTCGCGGAAGATCGTCTTCGACGCCTCCTGACACGCGACCCGCAGGGCCAGGGCATCGACCAGTGCTTGTTCGGGTGCCTCGAAGTGGCTCCACACGGTGTACTTCGCGAGCTCCTCGACACCCTGCAAGGAGACCATCAGGTCGGCGACCCGGAAGCGCAGCCCCTGGAAAGAGGAAAGCGGTCGACCGAACTGGCGGCGGTCTGGCAGGTATTCCCGGACCATCTCGAGTGCCCGCTCCATCGCGCCGAAGATGAGCCAGGAGTCGAGGATCAGCCAGAGCGCCGGATCTGTCGCCGGACGCCGGGCGCTGGCGGTAAGGACCGTCGCGTCGACGACGAACGGTGCCAGTGGCTGCCCGATCGGCAGGCCGCCGACGACCTCCCGGCAGTCTCCGGCGAGGTCGACGGCCTCCCAGGAGCCGATGTCACCGTGATTGATCCGCAATGGACCGGAGGCCGGCGAGAGGGCGAGCAGCCTGCCTTCGCCGCCGAGCAGCCGGGCGACGACCGGGTAGGGGAAGGCGGCGGCGCCGGCCTGGCGGCAGAGCGCGGCGCCGACCATCGCCGAGTCGACGCCGTCGCGTGGATCGACGTCGCCGATGCCGAACTCCTCGAGCAGGGCGCCCGCCCCCTCTCGCAGCGATGGGTCGGCCTCGCATTCACGGGCGATGTCCACGCCGCCACCCGCGTCGATGATCGCGGCGGCCGCGGCACGAGCGTCGACCGCCACGTCGGGTACGTCGATGTTCACGCCCGGCTCTTCTCCTCTGCCACCCGCGCCTCACCGGCGTTGCCGAGCGCGGCGCGGGCGATGTGCATGCGCTGGACGTCGATCGAGCCCGAGGCGACCGTGGACGCACTGGTGTAGCGCCAAAAGTCCTCGAGCGCGCCGCCCAGTGGCGGGGAGGCCGCGCTGTTGCCGTTCAGTGCCTCGCCGCCCGCCGCTTCCATCAGCAGGTCCGCGACCTCCTGCTCGGCGGCGATCGTGGCGACCCGGGCCGCCGCCGCCTCGACGTCGTCGACTCGACCCGCCGCCTGCGAGCCGATCGCCTTGTAGGAAAGGAGACGGGCGATGCGGTTGTGGACCGTGGCGCGGGCGAGCCGGGAGCGAAGCCCTTCCGGGAGGTCCTCGTAGCGTCTGCCCAGGTGGTGCCTGAGCTGGACCAGCAAACGGTCGCTGCGGGCGTAGCGGGCGATGCCGACCCGCTCGAGGACGAGCGCGTAGCGGATCACGTGCCAGCCTTTGTTGACACCCCCGAGGATCATCGCGTCGGTGGCCGGGACTTCCTCGAGGAACAGCTCGTTGAGGTGCATGTGCCCCAACATCGAATCGATCTCGCGGACCTCCAGGCCGGGGCTGTCCATCGGCAGCATGAAGAGCGAGATGCCATCGCGGGCCGGCGCTTCACGATCGGTCCGGACCGCGCACATGCACCAGTTCGCCATCGGCGCGTAGGAGGTCCACACCTTCTGTCCGTTCACCGACCAGTCGCCGTGATCGTCACGCACTGCGTAGGTCCGGAGCGAGGCGAGGTCGGTGCCGGCCTCCGGCTCGCTGAAACCCTGGCACCAGGTGTAGGTTCCGTTCGCGATACCGGGCAGGTGCTCGGCGCGTTGGTCTTCGGTGCCGAACTCCATGATCGCGGGACCCACCCAGTTCAAGCCGAGATAGTGGTTTCCGCGCGGCTCGTAGTAAGCCCACATCTCCTCGCGCAACACGGTCTGTTGCCAGGTGTCCGCCTCGCGACCGCCGTACCGCATCGGCCAGGCGAGCGTCAGGAGCCCGCGCCGCGACAGCTCCTCGATCACCCTGGTGGATACTTTCGCCGCCTCGGGGTCGCGGCTGAAAGGGCTGAGATAGCCCACCGGGACATGTTCGTCGAGTAGGCCACGCAGTTCGGCACGCAGTTCCGCCGCCGCTTGTCCAAGGCTGTAGTCCATAGTCCGATTTATTAAATCATATAGACGTTACTGTCAAGGATTTCTGCGATTCAAATGATTAAAAGCCTGTAGGGTCGTATCGATGAGGTCCTTCGTGGAGGTGGTGCATGGTTGACAACACTGAGGCAGGGTCGGGGATTGCTTCCAACGGCGTCCGGGGTCACGGTCGAAAAGGACCCGTGCAGGCTCCCCGGGTGGCCGAGTTGGTCGCCGGGGAGTTGCGGCGGCGGATCATCGACGGCACCGTGGAGGGCGAGCTTCCGCGGGAGAAAGAGCTGCTCGAAGACTTCGGGGTCAGCAGGCCGAGCCTGCGGGAAGCGCTGCGCATCCTCGAGTCCGACGGACTGATCCGGATTCGGCGGGGCAAAATCGGCGGCGCCACGGTGAACCGCCCGACGAGCTCGGGCGCGGCGTTCCATTTCGGTCTGGTGCTGCAGTCCGAGGGTGGCTCGGTCAACGATCTCGCCGCCGCCCGCTCGGTGATCGAGCCCGCCTGCACCGAACTGATGGCCGGGCGCCGGGACCGCAAACGTCAGGCGAAGGCCTTGCACGCCTTGATCGACGCGAGCGAGACCTTTGTCGGCAAAGGAGACGGGGCCTTCACCGCCTCGGCGGTCCAATTTCACCAGGCGATCGTCTCCAACTGCGGCAACCAGACCCTCAAAGTCCTCGTCGGAGCCCTCGAGGCGGTCTGGAACTCCCAGGAGGTCCCCTGGGCCGAGGACGCTTCCACCCACGGTCATTACCCGGAGGAGAAGCTGCAGTGGGAGGCGGTCGCCGCGCATCGCAAAATCGCCGATCTGGTGGCGAAAGGCGACGCGGCCGCGGCGGGCGCCGCGATGAAGCGACACCTCGCCTCCTCGCAGGCGCCGATCGCCAAGCCCGACCGGACCATCGACGTGCTCGGCGATGCCGAACGGCTGCTGCGAGAATAGCCGCGCTTGAAATCTAAATCATAAATATGTATTGTCTCCGGCCTGACGATGGACGGAGGCCGGGGCCAAGATCGAGCCGACAGCGTGATGGCGAATCCCACCGAGGAGGTTGGCCTCAGGGGCGACCTCCGATGGGGGACGATCGGCCGTCTGCTCGCCGAGGTGGCGGCCGCGAAGCCGGACCAGGACGCCATCGTCGACGTCGATCGCTCGCTGACCTTCTCCGAGCTCGAGGCCGAGGTTCATCGGTTCGCCCGGGGACTGGTCGCCGCCGGTGTGGAGAAGGGCGATCGGATCGCCGTCTGGGCACCGAACCGCTGGCGGTTCATCGTCGCGGCTCTCGCCGGGCACTGCCTCGGCGCGGCGCTGGTCCCGATCAACACCCGATATAAGGGCGCGGAATCCGCCTACATCCTCGAGCAGGCGAGGCCCCGCGTCCTGGTCGTCGTCCCGGAGTTTCTCGGAACCAACTACGTGGACGAGCTAGACCGTGGCGGATGGTCGGCGCCGGCGGCCGACTGCCGGCTCGTGCTCATCGACGACGTGGTCGACCGGCGCGGTCGGGGATGGTCCGAGTTCGTGGCCGCCGGCGATGCCGTGGAGGAGGCTGAGATCACCGATCGGCTCGCGGCGGTCGAAGGTACCGATGTCAGCGACATCCTCTTCACCTCCGGTACCACCGGTCGACCGAAAGGGGTGATGACCACACACGCCCAGAACCTGCGGGCGTACTACGACTGGTCGTCGATCGCCGGTTTCGAGGCGGATGAGCGGTACGCGATCATCAACCCCTTCTTCCACGCGTTCGGATACAAGGTCGGCTGGCTCTCGGCGTTGATGCACGCCAACACGATCTTTCCCCACGCGACGCTCGACGTTCCCCGGTTGCTGCGGCAGGTGGAGGAGCGGCAGATCGCCTTGCTCCCCGGTCCGCCGGCCCTCTATCAGTCGATCTTCGAGGAGGTCAAGCGCGACGGTTACGACCTCTCGTCGCTGCGACTGGCGATCACCGGCGCCGCGGCGATCGCCCCGAGCTTGGTGGAACGGATGAAAGAGGAGCTTGGCTTCGCCCGGGTCACCACGTGTTATGGGCAGACGGAGGGAACCGGGATCGCCACCATCACCCGCGCCGAGGACGACGAGTCGACCGTCACCTCGACCTCCGGCCGGGCCTTGCCCGGAGTCGAGTTGAAGCTGGTGGACGACGCTGCCGAGGTCGCCGTGGGCGAGCCCGGCGAGGTGTGGATCCGCGGCTACAACGTCATGCTCTCCTACCTGGGCGGACCCGAGCAGACCGCCTTGGTGGTCGATCGCGACGGATGGCTGCACAGCGGCGACGTCGGCAGCCTCGACGAGGCGGGCAACCTGCGTGTGACCGACCGCCTTGACGACATGTTCACGGTCGGCGGCTTCAACACCTACCCGGCCGAAATCGAGAACATGATCATGCGCCACGACGCGGTCTCCCAGGTCGCGGTGATCGGTGCCCCCGACACGCGCCTCGGTTCGGTGCCGGTCGCGTTCGTGGTCCCCACCGGGGACGAGCAGATCGCCGAGGACCTGCTGATCGCGTGGTGCCGCGAGCGGATGGCGAACTTCAAGGTCCCGCGCCGGATCGCCTTCGTCGACCAGCTTCCCCGCAACGCGACGGGGAAGGTCATGAAGCACGTGCTGCGGTCCGAACTCGACGCGGGTTCCTGAGCCGTCGCCACCGTGCCCGCCGAACGCGTACTGCCGTCGCCCGACGCCGAGGAGATCGTCAACCTCGCGCGCGAGGTGGCGAACGAGGAGCTGGCTCCGCGGGCAGCCGGGGCCGAGGCCGCGGAGGAGTTTCCACGTGAGGTCTTCCGCCTGCTCGGACGGCTCGGGTTTCTGGCGATGCCCTATCCGGAGGAGTTCGGCGGTTCCGCTCAGCCCTACGAGGTCTACCTGCAGGCGCTGGAGGAGATCTCCGGGGCGTGGGCCAGCGTCGGCGTGGGCGTCAGCGTCCACGTGATGTCCTGCTATCCGCTGGCGACCTGGGGCAGCGAGGAGCAGCGCCGGCGCTGGCTGGGCGACCTGCTCGGGGGCGACCTGCTCGGGGGCTACTGCCTCTCCGAGGCAGAGGCAGGCTCGGACCCGGCCGCCATGCGCACGCGGGCGGTGGAGGGAGACGGGACCTTTCAGGTCTCCGGAACCAAGGCCTGGGTGACCCACGGCGGGGAGGCCGACTTCTACACCCTCTTCGCGCGCACCGCCGAGGATCGCTCGCGCGGGATCTCCTGCTTCCTCGTTCCTGCCGAGGTCGAGGGGCTCGCCGCGCAGGGACCGGAGCGGAAGATGGGGCTCACCGGTTCGACCACTGCGACGATCGCCTTCGATCGGGTAGAGATCGGTGCCGAGCGGCTGGTGGGCGAGATGGGGCAGGGGCTGGCGATCGCGCTGCAGGCCCTCGATTCGGGTCGGCTCGGGATCGCCGCGGTCGCCGTCGGACTGGCCCAGTCCGCGCTCGACCAGGCCGTCGCCTACGCGCGGGAAAGGCAGACGTTCGGCAAGCCGATCATCGATCACCAGGGACTCGGCTTCCTGCTCGCCGACATGGCCGCCGCGGTCGAGTCGGCGCGGGCGACGATGCTCGAAGCTGCGCGGCGCCGCGACCGCGGCCTGCCGTTCTCGCGACAGGCGTCGATCGCCAAGCTGGTCGCCACCGAGGCGGCGATGAAGGTGACGACCGATGCCGTCCAGGTCCTCGGTGGCTTCGGCTACACGAAGGACTTCCCGCTCGAGCGGATGATGCGGGAGGCGAAGGTGATGCAGATCTTCGAGGGGACCAATCAGATCCAGCGCCTCGTGATCGCGAGGCATCTCGCCCGCATGGGCCGATAGGAGAGAGATGCGAACGGAAGGCTCGACAGCGATCGTTTTCGGCGGCGCCTCTGGACTTGGCGAAGCGACCGCGCGGCACCTCGCCGCCGAAGGGGCCCGCGTCTTCGTCGCCGACCTGGACGCCGATCGGGCGACGACCGTGGCGGAGGAGATCGACGGTCTGCCGGTCGTGGCCGACGTCACCGATGCCGCCTCCGTCGCGAGCGGCCTGGCCGCGGCGACGAAGCTGGGACCGCTGCGGATCTGCGTGAACTGCGCCGGGATCGGTACGCCCGGCAGGCTGATCGGTCGCGACGGACCGAAGCCGCTGGAGTCCTTCGCGAAGGTGATCGAGGTGAACCTCCTCGGCACGATCAACGTGCTTCGGTGTGCCGCCGCGGCGATGGCCGACAGCGATCCCGATGAGGCGGGCGAACGGGGAGTCTGCGTCAACACCGCCTCGATCGCCGCCTACGAGGGACAGGTCGGGCAGATCGCCTACGCCGCGTCGAAGGGAGGGGTCGTGGCGGTGACCCTGCCGGCTGCCCGCGAGCTGGCGCCGCTCGGGGTCCGGGTGGTGACGATCGCGCCGGGGCTTTTCGACACGCCGATGATGGCGGGTCTCCCGGAGGCCGCGCGCGAATCGCTGGGCGGAGTGGTTCCGTTCCCGGCTCGCCTCGCGCGGCCGGCGGAGTACGCCGAGCTGGTCGCTGCCGTGGTCGCCAATCCGATGCTGAACGGTGAGGTGATCCGGCTCGACGGTGCCCTGCGGATGGCTCCTCGCTGAATCACGACCGGCAAGTCGATCGCCGCGATTCGGTTCGTGGCACGAACCAGGAGAGTGGATGAGAACCCGATTCACCGAAACCTTCGGGGTGGAGCACCCCGTGATGCAGGGCGGCATGCAGTGGGTGGGCCGCGCCGAGCTGGTCGCCGCGGTCGCCGAGGCGGGCGCGCTCGCCTGCATCACCGCCCTCACCCAGCCGACGCCGGAGGACCTGGTCCAGGAGATCGAACGCTGCCGCCAACTGACCGATAAGCCCTTCGGCGTCAACCTGACGATCCTGCCGACGCTGAAGCCGCCGCCCTACGCCGAGTACCGGCAGGCGATCATCGACGCCGGCGTGAAGGTCGTCGAGACCGCCGGCAGCAACCCGCGGGAGCACCTTGAGCATCTTCACGCGGCCGGGGTCAAGGTGATCCACAAGGCGACCTCGGTCCGCCATGCGTTGAAAGCCCAGTCGATCGGCGTCGACGCGATCTCGATAGACGGCTTCGAGTGCGCCGGGCATCCCGGCGAGGATGACGTCCCGGGCCTGGTCCTGATCCCTGCCGCGGCGAGCGTGATCGAGATCCCGATGATCGCCAGCGGCGGGATCGCCGACGGGCGAGGACTCGCCGCGGCGCTCGCCCTCGGCGCGGATGGCGTGAACATGGGCACGCGGTTCATGTGCACGGTCGAGTCGCCGATCCACCAGCGGATCAAGGAACGGATCGTCGCCAACGACGAGCGTTCGACCAACGTGATCTTCCGGCCTTATCGCAACACCGCCCGGGTGGTGAAGAACTCCGTCTCCGACGATGTCCTCGAGATCCAGGCCGACGGCGGTCGCTTCGACGATGTCCGGCACCTGGTCGCCGGTGCCCGCGGCGCGAAGGTCTATGAGACCGGCGATCCCGAGGCGGGGATCTGGTGGGCAGGTCAGGCCCAGGGACTGATCCATGACATTCCGAGTGTGGGCGAGCTCGTCACCAGGGTCGTGGCCGAAGCCGAATCGGTCATCGCGGAGCGCCTGACAGCGACCCTCGCCTCGGTCGCTTGACATACAAAAGATTAAGAGGGTAAGGTGACGCGCGATACAGGGACTCGTCGGCCGTCGTGGCCGTCGATTTTGGGATTCCTTCCGGTCACCGGGACCTTCCCGCCGGCTGGCGGTCTGACATGAGTGAGTTCGAAAACGTCATCACCAACACTCTTTCGATCGGCGCGATCTACGCGTTGATCGGGGTCGGGTTCGTGGTGATGTACAGGGCGACCCGGGTCGTCAGCTTCGCCCAGGGGGGCTTCATGGTGGTCGGGGCCTTCCTGTTCAGGGCGATGGTCGAACTTGGCCTTGGCCTCTACTTGTCGACGGTGGTCGCCGCGGCGCTGCTCTTCGTCGGCGGCGCCGTCGTCTTCCGCATCACCTTCGCCCGGATCCTCGGTGAGGAGCCCTTCGTCGTCGCGATCGCGACGATCGGTCTCGGCACGTTCATCGTCGCCGTCTCGGAACTGATCTGGGGTCCGAACCCGATCGTCGTCCGCGGCGTGATCGGGACCAAGCCCGTCAGCGTCCTCGGATTGTCCCTGACGCCGGTGAGCCTCTACGCGATCGCCATGACGGCGATCATCTTCGCCGTCCTGATCGTCGGGTTGCGCCGCACCTCGGTCGGTCTGAAGATGCGGGCGGTCGCCGACGTGCCGTCCCTCGCCGCCCTCAAGGGAGTCGACGTCAGCGGTATCTCGATGCTGGCCTGGGCGATCGCCGCCGGGACCGCCGCGATCGCGGGCGTTGCCTACATCCTGTCCACCCAGGCGCATCCGTCGGGCATCAACTCGCTCGGCCTCCTCGCCTTCCCGGCGATCCTCCTCGGTGGCTTCGACTCGATCGTCGGGGCACTGGTCGGTGCCCTCCTCGTCGCCTTCGTCCAGAACCTCGCGATCTTCTACGTCGGCAGCCAGTACCAGGACGTGATCGCCTACGCGGTGCTGCTGCTGGTCCTCTTCGTACGGCCGCAGGGGCTCTTCGGCCAGGCCGACCTGGAGCGCCTGTGAACCTGCCCGCGTCTCCCGCCGTTTCCCGGCGCGCCGCCCGTGGGCGCGGACGGCCCTGGACCCCGCGGCGGCTGTGGAGCCTCCTCGGCGGGCCGGCCCTCTTCGTCGTCGTCGCCCTGTTCGTCATCTACGGACAGAGTGGATACGGGCTCTACCAGGCGTCGATCGTGCTGGTCTACTGCGTCGTCGCGCTCGGCCAGGAGTGGCTGACCGGGCGAGCCGGCCAGATCTCCCTGGGGGCCGCGGCGTTCATGGCGATCGGCGCCTTCGTCGGCGCCCGCACCGCTCAGCAATCGTGGGCGCCGTTCCCGCTGCCGCTGCTCGCCGCCGCGCTCGCCGGCGGCCTGGTCGGGATCGTGATCGGCCTCTCGAGCTTGCGCTTCCGTGGTCTCTACCTGGCGCTCAGCACCCTCGCGCTCCAGTTCTTCGTCCAGTTCGCCGCGCTCGAATATCAGGGCGGCAACCAGGGCGGAGTCGTGCCCCCGATCCCGAAGCTCTTCGGTTACGAATTCAGCGAAGGTCGGCCGTTCGTGATCTTGATGGTGGTGATCGTCGGGCTGCTGCTGCTTCTGCTGCGGGGGATGTACTCGCGCGCCCCGGGTCGTGCCTGGGCCGCGCTGCGACAGAGCGAGGTCGCCTCGGCGGTCAGCGGCGTCGACGTGATGCGCTGGAAGCTGGCCGCCTTCGCCGGCAGTTCGGCGGTGATCGCCGTCGGCGGCTGTCTGTTCGCCTATCTGACCGGCTCGGCCACTTACCAGCCTTACACGATCTACCTCACCGTCAGTGTGCTCGTGATGGTCTTCGTCGGCGGCACCGGCTCGATGGTCGGCGCCCTGCTCGGCGCGGTCTTGGTCGGCCTGCTGCCGTACTGGATCCAGGACATCGGCAATGAATTCGCCGACAACCCGTCCGTCTACGCCTGGTTCTCGGTACACGGCGCGACGCTGGCGATCGCGGTCTACGGCCTCGCCCTGCTTCTGGTGTTGGTCTTCGAGCGCGAGGGTCTGTACGGGCTGTTGCGCCGGCTGTGGCTGCTTCTGCTCCGCGGCATCGCCTTCGCCCGACCGCAGCGGTCGGAAGGGGACGCGGCGTGAGCGAGGCCGGAGCCGGTCCGACCCTCGACCGAGCCACGGGCGAAAAGACCAGGCCGCCGCTGCTCGAGGTCCGCGACCTCAGCGTGATCTACCCCAACGGCGCCCGCGGGGTGAACGGGGTGGATCTGGTGGTGCCGGACGGCGCGATCGTCGGCATCCTCGGCCGGAACGGCGCGGGCAAGAGCTCCTTGCTGCGCGGCCTGGTCGGCTTCCTGCGCAGCGAGCACGTCACGGTGACCGGCAGCGTCCGGTTCCGCGGCGAGGAGATCGCCGGCGGAGCGCCGCGGGCCACCTACCGGCGCGGCCTGCTCCTGGTGCCCGAGCGGGAGAAGGTGTTCCCGTCGCTCACCGTGGAGGACAATCTGCGCCTCTGCGGCGGCGTCCATCCGGAGGGCGAGCCGATTTACGAATTCGACGCGCTCGACCGCCGGCGCACGTCTCGGGCGGCGTTGCTCAGCGGCGGCGAGCGGCAGATGCTCGCGCTGGCGATGGCCTGGGACCAGAACCCGGAGTTGCTGCTGGTCGACGAGCTCTCGCTCGGCCTCGCCCCGGTGGCGATCAAGACGCTGATGGAGCACCTGCGGCGTCGCACCGATGAGACCGGCACGTCGGCGATCCTGGTCGAGCAGGACGCCAACGCGGCGCTCAAGGTCTGCGACTACATCTACGTCCTCAATCACGGCGAAGTCACGATGACCGCCGAGGCCTCGGCGGTCTCGCCCGCCGACATCCAGCAGAAATACCTCGGGGGCGGTCTGTGACCGCCGGGCATCGTCTCGTGGTCGAGCACCTGTCCTTGCGATTCGGCGGGATCGTCGCCCTCGACGACGTCTCGTTCACGGTCGAGACCGGTGAGCAGTTCGGGGTCATCGGGCCGAACGGGGCCGGCAAGACGAGCCTGCTCAATTGCCTCAGCGGCATCAACAGGACCCGTTCCGGGACCGTCCGGATCAACGACCTCCTCTTGACCGGCCGACGTCCACACACGATGGTCGAGTTGGGCGTCGGGCGCTCGTTCCAGGGTGCCGACTATCTCGGTGAGATGACGGTGATGGACTTCGTCCTGCTCGGCAGGCTCCACGAGCAGCGGCGTTCGATGTTCGCGACCGCGCTCGGCACGCCCGCGGTGCGGCGCTCGGAGGCGGACGAGCGCGACCGGGTGCTCGATCTGTTGGCGGAGGTCGGGCTCGACGATCTCGCCGAGAGTCGGATGCGCAACGTCTCCTATGGCGTTCGCAAGCTCGCCGACGTGCTGCGCGCCTTGGCCGGTGAGCCGCGCCTGCTCCTTCTCGACGAGCCGACTTCGGGCACGACCTCGGAGGATCGTCGGATCCTGCGTGAGCTGCTCCGGGCCAACGCCGAGCGCGGCGTCACCGTCGTCGTGGTGGACCACGACGTCCAGTTCATCGTCGACTGCTGCACACGACTGCTCGCCCTCAGTTTCGGCGAGACGTTGGCGACCGGCACCCCGGCCGAAGTCTTGGCGAACCCGGAGGTGATCGAGTCCTACATGGGCGAGTCAGACATGAGCACGCGGTCTGGCGCGGACTCCTAGATCACAGGTCGGGCGACATCGGCGGATGGGGAGGTCCGGTTTGCAATCTCACCCGCTATCTTGTATTGATCTATATCATTCATACAGCAGGGCGCCGTTGGGTGGCGTCTCACTCTTGGAGGAGATATGAGGTGGAGTAAGCGGAGTGCCGCGTCGTCCCGTCCCAGGTCGGCTCGCCCTGGGATGCGGAGTCGGCGCGCTCTGTCGGTCCTGATCCTGTCGGTGATAGGGATCGCCGCCGCGGTGGCCGGCTGTGGTGGAAGTAGCGGTGGTGCCGGGGGAGGAGGGAACGGAGAATTCGTGCTCGGGTTCACCGACAGCCTCTCGTCCCTGGCCAGCTACGCCAAGCCAGAGTTGCTGAGCATCGAAGCGGCGATCAACGCGAAAAATGCCGAAGGCGGAATCGACGGTCACAAGATCAAACTGCTGTCGGCGGATTCGGGGGAAGTCGGGTCCGGTGAGGCCGCTGCCAACGTGATCAAATTCCAGTCCGAAGGAGCTTCCGCGGTGCTGGGGATGATCATCAGCAACGACTGCCACGCCACGGTCCCGACCGCCGAACGGAAAAAAATCCCGATTCTCTGTTGGGACACGGGGACCGAAGAACTCCAGCCGCCTAACGAATTCGTCTACAACACCTCGGGACTCGAGGCCCAAGAGGCCCAGATGACGGTCGAATTCATGGACACGAAAGTGCACAAATCGGGCAAGAAAGTGATGGCGATCGTCACCAACCAGAACATCGGCTCGGAATTCTGGGCAGAAGTCATGAAGGAAAAAGCCGAAGCAGACGGGTGGACCGTTCCTGGCGTCGAGACGATGTCGGAGTCCGCGACGACGATCGGGCCGGAGGCGTCACAGGTGATCTCACAGCATCCCGACGCCGTCGCCGCCGAGTTGTTCGCCCAGTTCAACGAACCATTGGCCCAGGCGCTGAAGGGCGCGGGCATGGAACCGCCGATCATGGGCACCCACGGGACGCCTGAATACAACGTGCTGAAAAATAGCGATTATCCCTTCTACACCCCGATGATCGCGACGCCACTACAGCCGGAAGCCCCAGGGCAGACGCCGCAGACGGAAGCACTGATCGCCGCATACAAAAAGATGGGCCTGTCGACGGCGGAACAGATGAACCAGGGCAACCAGTCCAACAACCTGCCCGCTCCCTACATCGCCCTCGCCGGCCTGGAAAAGTGCGGGTATCCGTGCCCGTCCGAAAAGATGGCGGAAACCCTCAACGACCTGGGCCCGGTGGAAGTCCCCGGCATCCTCGGAAAAGGACAGTGGGAAATTACTCCCACCGACCACGCCGGACTCAAATACAGCGATGTGTACGCCTGGGATTCGCAGAAGAACTACCTCGTTCCCGAGGCCAAGGAACTGAAGCAGACCCCGGTGACCGAACTGCCCGGTCTGTGAGCGAAGCTGTGACCAGCCGGCAAATTCACCGATCGCGCGTCGCAGGGCACCGCCCTGCGACGCGCGGAAAGAGAAATGGACACGAGCGAACGAGAGGAGCGGCACATGGCAAGGACTGAGCTCGCGCCGGAAGCCCGTGGTAGCTACGTCGAGCTGATTCCGGACCAGCTCTACGCCTTGGGGGGCGCGATACCTCTCGACGGCCAGGCGAGCTGGGCACCATCGACCGCGGCCGGCTTCCAGCCGTTGAACTGCTACCTGATCCGTGGTGCCTCGGACATATTGGTCGACACGGGCATCGGTTGCGTACGGGAGGAAGTCATGGAGGGTCTCCAACTGATCCTCCGGGAAGGCGCTCCGATAAGCATATTTATGACCCGAGCACTGATGGACTGCGTCGGGAGCCTCGGACTGATCGTCGATCGATATGAGGTTCGGGACATCTTCACCGGAGGGCGGCCGAACCCATTCGACCAGTTCGAAGCGACCTCCGCCACCAAGATGGGTGTCCATCGCTCACCGGTCGACCCTCCGATCGAGGTGTTTCCGACGACGCTCAAGTTGCTCGCCACCTATTGGGGCTATGACGCTGCCACGCGGACGGCGTTCACCTCCGACTCCTTCGCCCATACCACAGTGGCCGACCCGCGCCGGCGACCGGTGATCGATTCGCTCGACGCTGATCTGAGCACGGAAGCCGATGTGCGCGCACATATCGACACGGCATTCTGGTGGCTCAAGTACGCCGACAACCGGAACCTGATCGCCGAGAACATTCGTTCGTTCTTCGAATCGCATCCGGTCGAGATCATCGCGCCGACCAGAGGCTGCGTCCTGGTCGGCGAGGAGGTCGTGGAACGCCATGTCGAGATGGTCCTCGATGCGATCTCTCAATAGGTGACGTCCACCAGTATGTACGGGACGTGCCGATACCCGTGTGACATATCGATACCGTTAGGAGGGCTGGGCAATGGTCGCCAGCAAGGATGACAAGCTCGGAACCTACGACTATGAATTCAATGCGCCTCGCGAGATCGCGAACGGCATATGGTGGCTGCCGCTATGCCTCCGGCAGGTCATCAATGGAAAGCCCACCCACGTACACAACGCGCAGTACCTGATCATCGGGTCGGAGAAGACCCTCTTATATGACGCCGGTTTCCCGGCGCAGCTGCCGGCGATCGAGGCCGCGCTCGACGCGCTTCTCGACGGGCGCGAGCTTGATTTCCTTGTGCCGTCCCATCCGGAGGTGAACCACTGTTCCGGAACCGCGCCCCTCCTCGACAAGTACCCAGGTGCGATGGTCTTGGGCGACATCCGGGATTACGCGCTCTTCTGGCCGAATCATGCGGATCGTCTCGTCCATCAGCCGATCGGATCGCTGGTGGATCTGGGAAGCCATAAGTTTCGGTTCGTCGACGCCGTGCTCAAAGATCTGCCCAGTACGCAATGGGGATACGAGGAGTCTGAGCAAGTCCTGTTCTCCGCCGATGGGTTCGCGTATTCGCATATGCCACCGGTGGAGGACGATGATCGGCCCGCGCACGAGCCAGGTGAGTGCAGTCTCCTGGCCACGGAGCTCCCGAAAGCGCCGCAAGACGATCAAATCGTGTGGATCACGAAGGCGGCCCTCTACTGGACCAGGTTCGTGAAGATAGATCGGTTCAAGGAGCAGTACGAGCAGATGGCCGCTGAATACCCGATTCGTTTGGTCGCGCCGGCTCACGGAGCGATAATCGACGACCCGATGATCCTCGACTTGGTCTGGGAGGGACTGGGGCACGCTTACTCCCCCTCCGGATCTGGAGTCATGGCAGGGACTGAGGGGATTGAGAAACCGCACTGATTACGAGGTCGAACGCGTCTCGGACGGCTACTTCTTCCCCGAGGGGATACGTTGGCACCGCGAGCGCGTCTGGTTCGGTGACGTCCGCGGAGCCGCTGTCTGGGTCCTCGACCCGGCCGTCCGCGGCGCCCGTCCGCGGCGGATCGCCATGGCCGAGGGGGCCTGCCCCGCCGGCCTTGGTTGGCTACCCGATGGACGGCTGCTCGTCGCCGACATGCCGACGCGGCGCGTGCTTCGGGTCGAACAGGACGGGACCATCGCCACCCACGCGACGCTCTCCCCGTCCTGCCGCGGTTTCGCCAACGACGCGATCCACCTCTCCGACGGCACCTTCGTGGTCGGCGACATGGGGATCAAATCCTTTGGCGCCCTGGGTTCCGACCGATTCCCGGGCAGGCTGTTGGTCGTCTCTCCCGATGGCAAGGTGGCCGAGGTCATCGACGACCTCGACACCCCCAACGGCATCGCCGTGCCCCCGGACGAGAGCTGTCTGATCCTCGCCGAAACCTTGCGGAGCCGGTTGACCGTCTTCCCGCTCGCCGGATCCACCCTGGGGGAACCGCGGACCTTTGCGGTCCTCGGGGACCCGAAGGACCCGCGGTCCCCCCGTCCCGACGGCATCTGCCTGGACTCCGCGGGCGCCGTCTGGGTGGCGAACCTGTACGGCCGGGAGGTCATCCGGGTGGCCGACGGCGGCGAGATCCTCGAGCGGATCCCCACCCCTGATGTGCGGCCGACCTCTTGCGTCCTCGGCGGTCCGGGAAGGCAAGACCTCTTCATCACCGCCGTGGAAGCGCCGAATCAGGAGGAGGTCATGAAGGCTCCGACCGGCATCGTCATGCGGGTGACGGTCGACGTACCGGGCGCGGGCCGTCCCTAGGCTCCCCCTCGGAGCTGCCTCGTTCAGATGGCGATCAGGGTCTTTCCGATCGCCGCTTTCGTGAAGGAATCGACGAAGGCGCCCGGCGCGTTCTCGATGCCCGGCACGATGTGCTCGGCGGTCACGACCTCGCCGCCGGCGAGCAGCTCGGACATCTTCGACGCGAAACGGTCGAAGTGCTCGACCTGGTAGTCCAGGTAGCGGAACCCGAGCATCGACAGCGCCTTCAGTGAGAGGAGGTGGAGGTTCGCCGGACCATGGGCGTCCGGGTTGTTGTAGATCGAGAGGGCGCCGCAACACACGACGGTTCCGAAGTCGCGGAGCGCGTCGAGCGCGGCTTCGAGCGGCTCGCCGGCGACGTTGTCGAAGTAGATGGTGAGACCGTCCGGAGCGGCCTCCCGCAGCCCCTCGGCGACGGCCGTGCGACGGTGGTCGAAGACCTCGTCGAAGCCGTGCGCGCGCAGCCAGTCGACACGCTCTGGAGTGCTCGCCGAGCCGATCACCCGCGCGCCGTTCAGGTGCGCGAGCTGACCGGCTACGCTGCCCACTGCCCCGGCGGCGGCGGAGACGTAGACCACGTCGTCCGGTCCCGCCGTCGTCACCAGCTCTATCCCGCACCAGGCGGTGAACCCGGGCATCCCCAATGGGCCGAGAACGTGGGAGGCCCGGCTCGGAAGGGGGTCGACGACCCGCAGGCCGCGGCCGCGGGTGAGGACGTGGTCGCGCCAGCCGAGGGGGCCGGTCACCCACGTCCCGACCGGATATCCGGGATGCGCCGACTCGATGACCTCGCCCACCGCCAGTCCGGGGACGACCCTCTCCAGCGGCAACAGCCCGTGGATCGCATGCTCCTCGCTCATCGACAGCCGCAGATAAGGGTCGAGCGCCACGTAGGCGTTGCGGACCAGCACCTGGCCCTCCGCGGGCGACTCCAGCTCGGACTTCACCACCTCGAAGTCATCGACGGCGGGCAGGCCGACGGGCCGGCGGACGAGTCGAACCTCGGTGACCTCGACGCTCATCGCTCGACGACGCGAAGCTCGCCGATGCCTACGCGGGTCGTGGACGACACCAACAGGTCGACGGCTCCGTCGTCGGCGTCGCGCCCGCTGAGCACGAAGCCCTCGGCCCAGTAGGGGCTTGGACGCTCGGCGACCTTGCCGACCCGCCGACCGGATGACTCGATCAGCTCCGTCGCCGCGGCCAGCCTGAGGCCGACCAGGCCGGCCGGGATCTGGTCCGCGTCGGCATCTGGGCGAACCGCCGGGCCGGCAGGGCGGACCTCGGGATCTGGAACCTCGAAGTCGAATGAGATCTGGCCGTCCACCACCGCGGCGAAGAACTGCGCCATCCGGAGGTGCCCATCGTTGCTCATGTAGCGGTCCATCGCCCTCGCGTCGGCGAGCAGGCAGCTGAGGCCGAGGTCGAAGTCGCCGTTGTGAAACAGCGGCCGAGGCGGGGGGCCGCAGCGCCAGTCCATGATCTCCGGATTGAACTCGGGCATCCGATTCAGCTCCTCGACGAAGCGGGCGATATCGTCGGCGGAAGCGTCGGGAGCGAACTTGAACAGCACGATGTGCTCGATCGCCATTGCGGATCCTCCTTACAGCGGCCAGAGCCTGACCTGGGCGCGCTCCTGGTTTACCTGGTACCCATTTTGCTCTACATCTAAATGATATTGCGCTTGGGCTAGACCGAGAGTAAATCAGAAGGGAGCCCCGAGGCAGCGGATTCGGGAGCCGTCGCCGCCACCGGCCACGAGCGCGGGATCTTCGACGCCGTCGCCGATCAGGAAGCGGCCGACCTCGCCCGTTTCGCTGCCTCCTCGCGCAACGCCGGCAGCACGTCGGCGGCGAACTGGTCGAGAAAGCGCCTCTGGTCGTCGCCCGGCGCGTGGAGGATCAGATCTTCGAAACCGAGGTCGACGTAGGGCAGGATCTTCTCGATCACCTCGTCGGGCTCGTTGGACACGATGAAGCGGTTGTGCGCCTTGTCGGCGTTTTCGTCGGCGATCCGTTCCATCTCGACCGGATCGTCGATCCCCGCTTTCTGCTCGTGCGACAGCCCCAGCGCCGACCACAGCCTGCAGGATTCGAAGGCGACATCGATGTCGCGGTCGTAGGAGACCTTGATCTCGATCATCTTGCGGATCTCGTTCGGGTCCCGCTCCGCTTTCCGCGCGCCCTCGGCCAGGTTCGCGACCAATTCGCGATAGAGGTTCGGGTCTTTGCCGCTGGTCGAGATGAAGCCGTCGCCGAGTCGCCCCGCCAGTTTGGCCGCCAGCGGCCCCGAGGCGGCGATGTAGATCGGCACCGGTTCCTCGGGTTTGTCGTAGATCGTCGCCCGCCGCGCTTCGTAGTACTCGCCTTCGAAGTCGACCCGTTCCTCCCGCCATAGGCGTTCGATCAATTTGACCGACTCGGCGAGGCGCCGGCGTCGCTCTTTCGTCCCCGGGAACTCGCCCCCGGTGGCGGGCGTCTCGTTCAGCGACTCGCCGGTGCCGACGCCGAGGAACACCCGCCCCGGGGCCAGCGACCCGAGCGTGCCGAACGCCTGGGCGATGATCGACGGGTTGTAGCGCAGGGTCGGGGTGAGGACGCTGGTTCCCATCACCACCCGCTCGGTCGAGACGGCGAGCGCCCCGAGCCAGACCAGCGCATTCGGCGCATGCCCGCCGTGGTGCCGCCAGGGTTGGAAGTGGTCGGAGACGGAGACCACGTCGAGCCCCGTCTTCTCCGCCTCGACCGAGAACTCGAGCAGCTCGCGCGGCCCGAACTGCTCGGCCGAGGCCTTATAGCCGATCCTTATCGCCATCGGGGCGGGGAGGGTAGCGAAACGCGCCGACTCCCTGCCTACCGATTGGTGGGGTAGGGCCGAGCGAACGTTTGACAAACCTATACCCGAGGTTCTAGAAAGTCTTCAATGAGGCTTGCTGACAAGAGGGCCGTCATAACCGGAACGAGTTCGGGGATGGGCCAGGCCACGGCGGAGCTTTTCGCCGCCGAAGGAGCTCACGTCATCGCCTGCGATCTCGTCGAGCCGGACGTCCTCCCGGCCGGCACGGACGAGTTTCACGCCCTCGACATTTCCGATCGGGAGCAGTGGCAATCGCTGGCCGCGGTCATCCGCGAACGGCATGGCGGCGTCGACATCCTCGTCAATTGCGCCGGCATCGTGCACGACTACGAGGACGTGGTCAACGTCACGACCGAGGCCTGGCGCCAGGTCTTGGCGGTGAATCTGGACGGGGTGCTCTTCGGCATGCAGTCGATCATCCCCTTGATGCGCCCGGCCGGCGGATCGATCGTCAACTTCTCTTCGATCTGGGGCATCGCCGGTGCCGCCGGAGTAGCCGCTTACCAAGCTTCCAAGGGAGCCGTGCGGATGCTTTCGAAGAGCGCGGCGCTGAGTTACGCGCAAGATGGCATCAGGGTCAATTCGATCCATCCGGGACTGGTGTGGACGCCGATGACCGATCAACAGGATCGCGAGCGCACGGAGCGAGTGCTCGAGCTGACGCCGATGGGCCGAGGAGCCGAGCCGCGGGAGCTCGCCTACGGTGTGCTTTTCCTGGCATCTGACGAGTCGAGCTTCATGACGGGGTCCGAGCTGGTCCTCGACGGCGGCTACCTGGCGGCCTAGGTGCGCCGCCCCGCTCCGCATCTCGCTCCGACCGCACAACTGACGCCCGCCACCGTGGTTGGCAGAATTAGACCGGGCGGTCAGTCAGAGAAAACCCAAACGTGCGGTTGACAGATAGGTACCACCTGTTTAGGGTGCCGCAATGCTTTTCGGCCGATCGAACGGAAGGAGACTTTGCATGAGCGACATCCCCCCGGCAGGAGGTAGACGCTTTCGAACAGCCATTGCCTTCGTGATGCTGTGCCTGGCCGCGATCGCACTCGCTGCATGCGGCTCGAGCAGCAGCTCGAGCAACACCACCGAATCCACCGCCTCGGGTGAATCCACCGGCTCGAGTGAACCCGCGGCGTCGAACGAATCCAGCAGTGGCGGTGAAAGCGAAGCAGGCTCGAAGTCTCCGATCACGATCGGCGCGGCGGTTGCCAAGACCGGTGTGATCGCGCAGTACGACACCCAGGCGCTTCACTCGATGGAACTCGAGTTGAAGAAAGCCAACGCCGAAGGCGGCATCGAAGGACGGCCGCTGAAACTGATTGTCCAGGACACCCATTCGGACATCTCGCGCACGCCGCAGGTCGCGGAAAGCCTGATCTCCGAAGGCGCCGAAATCATGGTCGTCAGTTGCGACTTCAACTACGGCAGTCCGGCCGCGCTCGTAGCTCAGAGGGAAGGCATGGTGAGCTTCACCCTCTGCGCCACGTCACCGAAATTCGGTGTCCAGGGCATCGGCGACAAGGCATATGACGTCAACGTCTCCGGTGGGAACATCGGTGCGGTGATGGCGGCATACGCGATGAAGGCCGGCCTCAAGAACGCCTATGTCCTGACCGACAAAGGCCTCGAATCGATGATCACGCAGTGCGGCGCCTTCACCGAAGCGTGGAAGGAGAAAGGCGGAACGATCGTCGGTAGCAATACCTTCAACAACACCGATCCGTCGATCGCACCGGAGATCACGCAGATCCAGCAGGCCAATCCCGGCTTCCTGGTGGCGTGCACCTTCCCGCCCGGCGGCGCCTCGGCGTTGCGGCAGATCCGTGCGGCGGGCCTCGACCTGCCGATCATCTCCGGGGACGGCCTCGACGGGACCGAATGGGTGAAGGCGGTGCCGACGATCAGCGACCTGTGGATCGTCGCCCACGCGTCGATCTTCGGTGGCAGTCCCGAAATCGCCCAGATCCTGAAGGAATACAAAGCGACCTACCACAGCTCGCCGACCGGCGGTTTCGCGATCACCGGGTACTCGACCGGGCAGGTCATCGTCGAAGCACTGAAGAAAAACGGCGGTAGCGCCGAAGGCGAATCCCTCAAGAATGTGTTGAACGAATTCACCGAATTCCCGACGGCAAACGGTCCGGTGACGTTCACGCCGGAAACTCACATCCAGCTGGAACGCCCGTTGCCGGTCATCCGATTCACCAATGGCAAGCCGGCCTACGTCGAAACGGTTGAACCGGAAGTCCCGGTCGACCTCGGCTTCGGAGGAACGTGATCCAGATCCGGCGCAAGCGGACGAGCGGTGGGACCGGGGCAGAGCCCCGGGCCCACCGGCTCGCCGCCGAAGACATCTCCGTCAGCTTCGGCCACGTGAAAGCGCTCGACGGGGTCACGCTCGCTGTCGAGCGTGGCGAGATCGTCGGCTTGATCGGGCCCAACGGGAGTGGCAAGACCACCATGGTGAACGTGCTCAACGGCTTCCAGAAAAGCGGCAGCGGCCAGGTGCTCCTGGGCGACGTGGATGTGACCTCCCACACGCCCGCGGCGCGCGCCCGTGCCGGCCTCGCGCGCACCTTCCAGGCGGTGCGGCTCTTCGGCCATCTCACCGTCGCGCAGAACATCGAGATCGGTGCCTTGGCCGCGGGTGCCTCGCGACAGGAGGCCCGCGATCGCGTCGCCGCCCTCCTGGTCGAGATGGATCTGGCGCTTCACGCCGACATCAAGGCCAAGGACCTCCCCTACGGCATCGAGCGCCGCGTCTCGGTGGCGCGGGCGACCGCCGCCGACCCAGACTTCCTGCTCCTCGACGAGCCCGCCGCCGGGCTCAACGAGGAGGAGACGACCGAGCTCGTCGACGTCCTCCGCGAAAGGCGCGAGCGACTCGGCTGCGGTGTCCTCATCATCGAGCACGACATGAGCCTGATCGGCAGGCTCTGCGAGCGACTTCACGTCCTCTCCAGCGGCCGGACGATCGCGCGGGGAACGCCGCGCGAGGTGATGGCCGACTCCCACGTCATCGAGGCCTACCTCGGCCGCAGCCACCTGAAGGCCGATGCTTAGCGTCACGGACCTATCCGTCCGTTACGGGGCCGTCTCGGCGGTGCGGGGCCTCACCATCGCCTGCGAGAAGGCGTCGATCGTCACCCTGGTCGGCCCCAACGGCGCGGGCAAGTCCTCCAGCCTGGGCGCGATCGCGGGCTCCCTGCGGGGAGCCAAGGTCGGCGGCGCGATCGAGGTCGACGGGGTCTCGCTGCTCGGCAAGAGCCCGGAGCAGCGGGTGGATCGCGGTGTCGCGCTGGTGCCCGAGGGGAGGCGGATCTTCACCCGCCTCACGGTCCAGGAGAACCTCGAGCTGGCGGGCTACGGCCGGCCCAATGCCGCCGCCGGGATCGAATCCGTCTTCGCCCGCTTCCCGGTTCTCGAGAAGTACCGCAAGCGCTTCGGCGGCCTGCTCTCGGGCGGCGAGCAGCAGCAGCTGGCGATCGGCAGGGCCTTGATGACCGAACCGCGCCTGCTCCTGCTCGACGAGCCGTCCCTCGGCCTTTCGCCGCTGCTGGTCGAGCAGGTCTTCGAGAGCATCGTCGAGCTGCGGGCCCAGGGTCTGGCGATCCTGCTGGTCGAGCAAAACGTCGGCCGCGCGGCGGAAATCGCGGACAAATCCTTCGTCCTCCGCAATGGCGTCATCGAGGGTTCCGCGATCGCCGCGGTCGACGAGCAGTTGGTGCGTGTCTACTTCGGAGCGGAGGAGCGATGACGGAAGTCGTCCAATACGCGGTGCAGGCGCTCAGCCTGGGCGGTCTCTATGCCTTGTTCGCGCTCGGTGTCGCCTTGGTCTTCGGCGTCGGCGGCATCGTCAACTTCGCGCATGGGCAGTTGATCGTCCTCTCGATGTACATGGTGGTGGCCACCGACGCGCTGCCCTGGCCGTTGACCGTGCTCGCGGCGCTGCTGACCGCCGTCGTGTTGGGGGTGGCGATGGAGACGTTCGTCTTCCGGCCGGCCCGCGGCGCCGACGAATCGACCTACCTGATCATCTCCTTCGCTCTCGCCCTCGCGATCCAGGCGCTGGTCCTGATGATCATCGGCGCGACGGCCAAGTCGACCAGCTTCGGCCAGTCCTTGGCGCGGGCGGTCCACTTCGGCAGCGTGCAGGTTCCCGCCGTCGACCTGGTGACGCTCGGCGTCGCCGTCCTCTCCCTCGGCGGGCTCGTCTACCTGCTGCGCGGGACGCGGCTGGGCGTCAGGCTGCGGGCGGCGGCCGAGGACTTCGAGATGGCGCGGCTGGTCGGGGTGAAGGCGAACGGGGTGATGAGCGCCACCTTCGCGCTCGGCGGCCTGCTGGCCGGCATCGCCGCCGTCCTGCTCTGCGCCAGCGGCGGCGTGGTCACCCCGGAAAGCGGGCTACAGCCACTGCTGATCGCCTTCGTCGCGACCGTGATCGGCGGTATGGGCAGCCTCGGCGGAGCCGCGATCGGAGGGGGGCTGCTCGGCGTCCTGACGATCGTCCTGCAGGTCGTCCTTCCCCAGAGCATCCGTTCCTACCGTGACGCCTTCGTCTTCGCCTTGGTCATCGCGCTGCTCTACTTCCGGCCCGCCGGCCTGGCCGGGACGCTGAGGAAGCAGGAGCGGGTATGAGCGCCGGGGACGGCAAGGGGACGGAAGCCGCCGTGGACCGCGCGCGCCGGACCGCGGTGGAAGTATGGCCGGTCGCCTGCCTGATGGTGATCGTCGTCGCCCTCTGCCTGGTGATCGAAGCCTTCGGCAGCCGCGAACTGCGCTCGATCACCTCGAACGGCCTGATCAACCTGCTCCTGGTCATCGGCCTCTACATCTTCGTCGGCAACTCGCGCGTGCTCTCGTTCGGGCACATCTGCTTCGCCGCGATCGGCGCCTACACGTCGGCCATCCTCACGATCCCGGTGACCAGCAAGTCCCTGGTCCTGCCGGAACTGCCGGGCTTCCTCGGCAGCGCCCACATGTCGACGCCGATGGCGACGCTGGTCGCCGCCGGCGTGGCGGGGCTGTTCGCGCTGGCCGCCTCCGTCCCGCTGATGAGGATGAGCGGCATCGCCGCCGGCATCGCGACGCTCGCCTTGCTGGCGATCGTCCAGGTGGTGGCGCAGAACTGGACCGCCGTGACCGGCGGTCTCAGCACCCTGACCAGCATCCCGTCCGCGGACGTGTCGGTGGTCGACCTCCTCATCTGGGTGTTGGTGGGGCTGGCGGTCGCCTTCCTCTACCAACGCTCGCGGTTCGGCCGACGATTGCGCGGCAGCAGCGAGGACGAGGTCGCGGCACGGGCGCTCGGGGTGCGGGTCGAGGGTGAGCGGCGCTTCGCCTTCGTCCTCAGCGCGATGGTCACCGGGGCGGCGGGCTCGCTCTATGCCCACTATCTCGGCGCGATCGCGCCGGAAGCCTTCTATCTCGACTTGACCTTCCTGATCATCGCGATGCTGGTGGTCGGCGGCATGCGCAGCCTTTCGGGCGCCGTCCTCGGCACCTTCACCGTCACCGCCCTGACCCAGATCTTCTACAAGTGGGAGTCCGGCGGCAGCGTCGGCCCGATCTCGCTCTCCGTGCCGAGCGGCCTCGGCCAGGTGATCGTCGCCTTCCTGCTCCTGATCGTCCTCCTCGTGCGGCCCGACGGGCTCACCGGAAGCGCCGAAATCCCGCTGCCGAAGCGCCTGCGGCCACGGCGGCGCGACGATGCCACGCCACCCGCGTCGCCGCCGGTGCCCGAGCCGGCGGCGCGACGGTAGGCGCCGGTCTCGGCGCGACCTACCTTCAGAGCATGTGCCAGGGCACATGCTCTGAAACCGCAAGGGATGGGATCAGGCGGACCGGGCCGCGAGGCCCGAATCGGTCAGCGTGCCGTTGAGGTACATGTCGGCGAGGACGTCGCCGAGCTCTTCGGGGGAGAGGTCTCCCGCGGGGTTGAACCAGAAGAGGGTGCCCCGCAGCATGTTGAGAAGGCCGAGGGTCAGGTACTTGAGGTCGATGTCGTCCCTGATCGTGCCTTGTTCGACCGCCCCGCGCAGCACCGTCCGCAGCAGCTCGTCGTAACGCCGCCGCAGTTCCTGCACGTGTTTCGCGCGCTCGCCGCGGAGGGAGCGGAGCTCGGTCACCGTGGCCGCGTAGTTGTCGAGGTCGGTGAGCATCCGCTTGACGTGCGTCTTGATCGCGACGACCAGGCGTTCGAGTGGGTCGGTCTCCATCGCGATCGCCCGGCTGACGTCGGTGAAGATCCCCTCCAGGCTCGCCACGCTCATGTTGTAGAGGAGATCCTCCTTGCCCCCGATGTGGTGGTAGAGGGTCGCCTTCGTGACGCCGAGCTCGGCGGCGATCTCACGCGTCGTCGTGCCGCTGTAGCCGCGGATGCGAAAGAGGTGCGCGGCGGCGGCAAGGACGCGCTCGGGCGTGAGCTTGCCGGCTTCCGAGCGCTCCTCGGTGTCGTTGACGGTGGAGGTGGCCAAGGTGATGAGAAGGAGTTTGAACTTCGGAGGGGACGGCGCGGGCAGTGGCTCGGCGGCCATCAGCCGCTGTTCCCTGCTCCGGCGCTGCCCGGTGGACGATAGCGAATTCTAGCCCATTCTAACCGCTTGGTCGTTGATTCTCGACCCTTCGCTCGTCCTGCCTAGCTTTAAGTAGCCTCGCGGTACAAACCACCGGTCGGTTACTATCTACTGACCGTTCGGTATAGCAACCATAGTCTTGCCGGTCGGCAAACGTCACTTATGCAGACAAGCGAATAGGGAGAAATGCCAATGACCAACCAACTACGGAGGCCGATGTCGTGCTGACCCGGAGCATCCTCTACATCCCCGGTGTTCGTCCCGATCTGATGGGCAAGGCGACCAGGCTGCCCGCCGACGTCATCCAGATCGACCTCGAGGACTCGGTCCCGCCAAAGGACAAGGCGGTGGCCAGGCAGACGGTCGCCGACTTCATCAGCGACTGGGACGGCGGGAAAGGGCACCGTCTCGCGCTCAAGGTGAACCCGATCGCGCCGAAGGAGGAGTACTCGGTCCCCTGTGGGCTCGAGGACGTCGAAACGGCCTTCGGGCCGGGCGTCGATTTCGTCCTCCTGCCCAAGGTCGAGTCGGCCGAGGAGGCCCGTGAGATGGATCGGGCACTGACCTCGCTCGAGGCGAGCCACAAGCTCAAGCCCGGCTCCACCGCCCTGATCGCGATGATCGAGTCGGCCGCGGGCCTGCTCAACATCGTCGAGATCGCCAAGAGCTGTGAGCGCCTGCATACCCTGGTCTACACCGGTGAGACCGACTTCAATTCCCAGCTGCTGGCATCGCCCACCCCGAATCCGAGCGATTCCGACTTCATCGAGCTCGCCTTCGGCCGACAGCAGACCGCGCTCGCCTGCTTCGCGGCGGAACTCGCCGGCCCGATCGACAACGTCGTCCTCGATCTCGACAACCTCGACTTCCTGCGCAGCTCCGCCCTGGTCGCCCGCCGACTCGGCTTCGGTGGGAAGTTCTGCATCCACCCGAAGCAGATCGAGGTCGTCAACGAGGTCTTCAGCCCGACCGACGAAGAGGTGCGGTGGGCGAACGCCGTGCTCGAGGCGCTGGAGGCCGCGGAAGCCGAAGGCCGCGGCGCGGTCGTGCTCGAGGGTCGCATGGTCGATGTCGCGATGGGCGTCTCGGCCCGACGCGTCGTCGCCCGCGCCGCCGAGGTGGCGCAACACGCCGACGCCTGGGTCGCCGGCACCGAGGCGTAGGCACCACCCGCGCCCGGCACGATGAGGTTCGGGGTACAGCTGCCGAACTACGGCCCGATCGCCGGCCCTGATTCGCTGGCGCGGGTGGCCCGGCTCGCCGAGGATCTGGGCTTCGACTCGGTCTGGATCAACGACCACGTGCTCGTGCCCTCGAGGATCACGCGTTATCAGCGGATCTTCGAGGCCATGAGCACGTTGGTCTGGGTCGCCGCCAAGACCGAGCGCGTCCGGATCGGCACGTCGGTGCTGATCCTGCCGCAACGAAACGCGATCTTGGCGGCCAAGCAGTTGGCGACCGTCGACGTGCTCTCCGGTGGCAGGCTGATCGTCGGGATCGGTGCCGGGTACGTCGAGGAGGAGTTCCGGTTCCTCGGCGCCCCTTACGCACGGAGGGGCGCGCGGCTGGAGGAACAGATCGCCGCCATGCGCGCCCTCTGGGGCGGCGCCGACTCGTTCGCGGGGGAGACGATCTCCTTCGAGGACGCAAGCTTCGGCCCGACGCCGCTGCAAGGGGCGGAAGTGCCGCTGTGGCTCGCGGGCGCCTCGCGTCCGGCGCTGCGTCGTGCCGCCCGCCTCGGCGACGGCTGGCATCCCGCCCACCTCCCGCCCGAGGCGCTGGCCGCGAAAGCGTCCGAGCTGCGCGAGCTGGCCGAGGGTCGGCCGGTCGCGGTGACGATGAAGATCCGGATCTTCATCGACGGCGACGGGGCGGAGGCGGCGTCCGACGAGCTGCCCGGCGAGGCCGAGCTCCGCGGCGGCGTCGAGGCGATGTGCGACAGCCTCGAGCGCTATCGGGAGGCCGGCCTCGAGGAGCTCGTGCTCACGTTCCGCCACCAAGACGTGGACGTGATGACGCGCGAGATGCGGACCTTCGCCGAGGAGATCGCGCCGCGCTTCGCCTAGCGCGCCCTACCGGTCGGTTACCAATCTTCAACTGAGCGCTCGGTTGACAGAGGCAGGTCGGATGGGTACACTCGCGCTCCACGTGGCGGCCACCGAACCACAGACAGCTGCGGCGACTATCCGCGCCCGAGCCGACGAGGGCGCGACCCTTGTCGCGCTCGGCGCCTACGACGCGCTCTCGGCCGCGATGGTCGAGCGGGCCGGCTTCGACGCGGTCTACGTCGGCAGCTACGCCGGCGACGCCGCCGCCCGCCTCTACCCCGACGTCGGCCTCGCCGACCGCTCGATGCGGCGGGAGCTGGTGGCGAACATCTGCAACGCGGTCGACGTACCGGTCTTCGCCGACATCGAGGAGGGGTGGGGCGGACCGCTCGCGATGGAGACCGTGGTACGCGAATTCGAGCTCGCCGGGGCGGCGATGGTCCACCTCGACGATCAGGTCGCGCCCGGGATCTGCCCCTACCTTCCCGGCGTGCCGCCGGTCCGCCTGGTCGAGGTCGACGCGATGTGCGAAAAGATCGCCGCCGCCGCGGCCGGCCGCGAGGGGGAGATGCTGATCGTCGCCCGCTCCGACGTCACCGGATTCGTGCGCAACGGCGCCTACACGGACGCCCAGCGAGAGGAACTGGTCGACCGCACCAACGCTTACCTCGCGGCGGGCGCCGACGCGGCGATGGTCGGCACGTACTCCTTGGACGACATCGACTGGTTCGCGGAGCGGATCGACGGGCCGCTCATCGGCCTCTTCGAGGACGCCCTGCCACACGCGGTCGAGGCCTTCGAGCGCGCCGGGTACCTGATGGTCCTCGGCCCGACGATGCTGCTGTTCGCGGCGATCAAGGGAATGTCGGACGCTCTCGACGCCTTCCGTCGCAGCGGCGACTGGAACGAGGTCAAAGCCGAGATGGCCGGCGCCGACGACTTCTACGAGATCATCGGCTGGGAGCGCTACCGCTCCGAGATCGCCGCACGCGCCGAGGGGGCAAAAGCATGACGCGAGTTGGAGTTGACGTAGGCGGTACCTTCACCGACGCGATCGCCCGGATGCCCGACGGCACCTGGCGCACCGGCAAGACGCTGACCACCCCGGGCCATCTCTCCGACGGCTTCCTCACCGCGCTCGCCCAGAGCGCCGGCGACGTCTCGCAGGTCGAGTTCCTCGTCCACGGCACGACCGCGATCCTCAACGCGGTCCTCACCGGAGCCTTTCCGCGCACCGCTCTGATCACCACCGACGGGTTTCGCGACGTGCTCGAGATCATGCGCGGCGACCGCAAGGACCTCTTCGACATCACCCAACGGAAGCCGGCGCCACTCGTCCCCCGGCCGCTGCGGTTCGAGGTGGAGGAGCGCGTCGACGCGGACGGCTCGGTCGTCGAGGCGCCGACCACCGCCCATCTCCGCGCGGTCGCCGAGCGGGTCGTCGAGAGCGGCGCCGAGGCTGTCGCGGTCTGCCTGTTGAACTCGTTCGCCAATCCCGCCCACGAGGAAGCCGTGGCCGCCGCGATCACCGCCGCGGCGCCGGGGCTGCGGGTCTGCTGCTCCCACGAGGTCCTGCCGGTCTTCCGCGAGTACGAGCGCACGAGCACCACGGTGGTCAACGCGCTTGCCCTGCCGCTGATGAGCGACTACCTGCAGGTGGTCCTCGATCGGCTCGACCAGCAAGGCTTCCGTGGCCAGTTCGCGATGATGCAGTCCTCGGGCGGTCTCGCCGATCCGTCGGCGGTGCGGAAGCGTCCCGTCACCACGCTCTTCTCCGGTCCGGCGGGCGGCGTCATCTGCGCCCAGGTGATCGGTGAGGCAGCCGGGGTCGACGACGTCTTCAACTTCGACATGGGCGGCACGAGCTGTGATGTCGCCGCGATCAGCGGCGGCGAACCGGACCGCGTGATGAGCTTCGAGATCGGCGGCCATCCGGTCCAGATGCCCTCCCTCGACATCGTCTCGGTCGGCGCGGGCGGCGGCAGCATCGCCTGGGTCGACGCCGGCGGCGGTCTGCAGGTCGGGCCCCAATCGGCCGGTGCCGAACCCGGACCGGCCTGTTACGACCGCGGCGGCCGGCTGCCGACGGTCACCGATGCCGCCGTGGTCCTCGGCCGCTACAACTCGAGCGCCGCCCTCGCGGGCGCCCTGCCGATCAACCACTCGCGCGCGCTCGACGCGATCACCACGCTCGCCCGTGAGATCGACTGCTCGGCGGAGGACGCGGCCTGGGGGGTCTTGAGGCTGGTCAACGCGAGCATGGCGAACGCCGTCCGCGAGGTCTCGGTCGAGCGGGGCCGCGATCCGCGTGGATACGCCATCGTCGCCGCCGGCGGCGGCGGCGCCGCCCACGCCTTCGAGGTCGCCCGCGAGCTGGAGATCGAATCCGTCCTGGTCCCACCGTTCCCGGGCGTCGCCTCGGCCCAGGGGATGCTGCTCGCCGACGTCCGCCACGAGCACGTGCGGACCCTGTACCGCCATCTCGACGACCTCGGCGAGGGCGAGCTGGAGAGGACGGTCGGCGATCTCGTCGACGAGATGACCGCCCAGGTCGAGGCGAGCGCCGTGAGCTGCTCGCGGATCGTCGCGCTGACCAGCGCCGACCTGCGTTACCGAAATCAGGCCTGGTCGCTCAACGTGCCGGTCGACGGAGCTGCCAGTCCGGAGCGGCTGGCGACGATGTTCCACGGGGCCCACCGGCGCCGTTACGGACACGCCTTCGAGAGCGCCGAGGTGGAGCTGATCAACGTCCGCGTCGCCGCCATCGGGGTGCTCGACTCACCGGGCCTCGGCGAGCCGGGCTGGATCGACTTCCCGTCCACCCACCGCGATGTCTACTGGGGCGAGAGCTGGGGCTGGCTCGACACGCCGGTATTGCCGCGCCGCGCCGTGCTCGAGTCCGGGCCGATGGCGGGCCCGTTGATCGTCGAGCAGGCGGACACGACGGTCGTGGTGCCGCCCGACGGCGAGGTCGAGGCGCTGAGCGGCGGAACGCTGAGGCTTAAGGTCACGACTCCGGTCTCGACCGGCGCGGAAAGGGATGGTGAGGCAGTTGCGGGCTGAGGCAGGCGGTGCGACCGCCAACCGGGCGATCACCGTCGGCATCGTCCGCGGCGCCCTCGAATCGATCTCACGCGAGATGGGCGTGACCCTTCGCCAGACCGCGTACTCGACGATCTTCAACGAGGGCGGCGACTTCTCCTGTGGGCTCTTCGACGTGCGCGGCCGGCTGATCGCGCAGGGGCCGTTCCTGCCGATCCACCTCGGCGCGATCCAGTTCGCGACGCGGGCCGCGATCGAGGAGATCGGCGACGAAGGCTTCGAGCCCGGCGACGTGATCCTGCAGAACGACCCCTACCGCGGCGGTAGCCACCTTCCCGACCTGACCGCGATCAGCCCCGTGTTCGTCGACGGCGCCCTGATCGGATTCGCCGCCAACCGCGCCCACCACGCCGACGTCGGCGGCGGCGCCTCCGGCAGCTTCTACGCGAAGGCGCGCGAGATCTACCAGGAGGGGCTGCGCATCCCGCCGGTGAAGCTCTACCGGGCCGGCGAGTTGAACCAGGACGTCCGCAAACTCGTGCTCAACAACGTCCGCGTGCCGAGCGACATGAGCGGCGACCTGGAAGCGCAGGCCTCCGCCAACCGGACGGCCGTGCTGCGGATGGAAGACCTGGTCCGCGCCTACGGGCGCGAGTCCATCGAAGCCGCGGTGGAGGCCATGTGCGCGCAGTCGGAGCAGCGGATGCGGGCGGTGATCGCGTCCTGGCCGGACGGCGAGTACGTCGGCGAGGACGTGATGGAGAACGACGGAATCGTCGACCAGCCGGTCAAGATCCGCGTCACGGTCCGGGTCCAGGGCGACTCGCTCGAGGTCGACTTCGACGGCACCGACCCACAGGCGCGGGGACCGATCAACGCGGCGTCGGGGATGACGGCGTCGGCCGTGTACCTGACGATCCAGGCCGCCACCGACGGGACGATCCCGGCCAACGACGGCTGCTACCGACCGATCACGATCAAGGCGCCCGAGGGCTCGCTCGTCAACCCCCGATTCCCCGCTCCCTGCACCGGGGGCAACGAGTGTGCCCACCGCATCGTCAACACCGTGATGCGGGCGCTCACGGCGCTGCCGCACGGCCCGATCGTGATGGCCTGCGACCACGGCTCCTCGAACAACCTCTTCATCGACACCGTCGATCGCCGCGGCGATCGGGTGATCCTCTACCAATATCCGGAGGGAGGTTGGGGAGCATTGCCGGACAAGGACGGCGAGAGCGCGCTGTTCTCCTTCATGGGGAACTGCCCGAACACGCCGAGCGAGGCGCTCGAGCTGCGCTTCTCCTTGCGCGTCCGCCGCTATGAGCTGCGCTGCGACAGCGGCGGCGCCGGGCGCTGGCGGGGCGGGCTCGGAACCCGGCGCGACTACGAAATCGTCTCCCCCGAGGCCGACCTGTCGTTCATCGGCGACCGTTGCAAGGTGCCGCCCTGGAGCCTCGCCGGGGCGAAGCCCGGCGCGACCGCCGACTTCCTCGTCGACCGCGGCTCGGGGGCCGAGCCGGCGGCTCCGACGATGCGCTCGAAGGGCACCGAGATCCCGCTCTACCGGGGCGACGTGGTCACCCAGTCCTCGGCGGGCGGCGGCGGCTACGGCGACCCGACCGAGCGGCCCCTGGAGCTGGTCCGCCAAGACCTCGAAAACGAATACATCAGCCGCGAGGCGGCGGAACGCGACTACGGCGTCCGCGTGCTCGACGAGGAGGGCAAGCTGACCGTGGTCCGCGAGCCCGACCAGGCGGCGGGAATCCAGACGGAGAAAGCGGGACTATGACGATGGCGACGGCAGTTGAGACCACGAGCCTCTGGCACCCCTTGGCGGCGATGGCCGCGGTCAAGGGCGACGAGTTGGTGATCGAGCGCGGTGAGGGCTGCTACGTGTGGGATGCCGATGGCCGGCGCCTGCTCGACTCGACCGCGAGCCTCTGGTACTGCCACGTCGGACACGGTCGGGCGCAGATCGCCGATGCGGTCGCCGCGCAGATGAAGAAGCTCGAGAACTACCACACCTTCCAGCAGTTCGCGAATCCCCCGGCCCTCGAGCTGGCCGACCGCATCGCGCGGATGGCGCCGCTCGGCGACGGGGCGAAGGTCTTCTTCGGCAGCGGCGGGTCGGACGGGGTCGAGAGCGCCGCGAAGCTGGCGCGCCTCTACTGGTCGGCACTCGAGCGACCGGAGAAGCAGACGATCATCGCCCGCCACCGCTCCTACCACGGCCTGCACGGTTTCGGCACCAGCCTCGGCGGCCAGGTCGCCAATCAGCGTGGGTTCGGCAGGTTGATCGAGGACGTCGCCCACATCGAGACGACTTCCGCCGACGCGCTTCGCGAGGCGATCGCCGAGCGCGGCGCGGAGAACATCGCCGCCTTCATCTGCGAGCCGATCGTCGGTGGCGCCGGGATCGTCTTCCCGCCCGAGGGCTACCTGGCCGAGGTGCAGCGGATCTGCGCCGAGAACGACGTCCTCTTCATCGCCGACGAAGTCATCACCGGCTTCGGCCGGGCCGGGTCGATGTTCGCGGTCGAACGCTACGAGGTCGCGCCCGACATGATCGTCTTCGCCAAGGGGGTCACGTCCGGCTACCTGCCGCTCGGCGGTGTGATCGTCAACGCCCGCGTCGCCGAGCCCTTCTGGGAAGACGGCAGCGAGCGCAGTTTCCGCCACGGCGTCACCTACGCCGGCCATCCGGCGGTCTGCGTGGCGGCCCTGAGCAACCTCGACATCCTCGAGGAAGAGGAGCTGCCCGCCCGTGCCCGCGAGCTCGAGACGACGGTCGCCGAAGTGCTGGAGCCGCTCCGCGACCACAGCGCGGTGATCGACGTCCGCACCGGCGAGGGGTTGATCGGCGGGGTCCAGGTGGATCCGGCCGCGACCGGCGTGATCTCGCGGGCCTGCCTCGAGCGCGGCATGATCCCGCGCATCGTCGGCGACGGCGACACGGTCCAGGTGTCGCCGCCCCTGATCATCTCGCGCGACGAGATCGAGCGGATCGGGGAGATCCTCGGCGAGGCCCTCGATGAGCTCTGACGCGGACCGGCGCGGCCCTCTTCACGGGGTCCGCGTCCTCGACTTGTCGAACGTCCTGGCCGGGCCGATGACGGCGATGTACCTCGGCGATTTCGGCGCCGACGTGATCAAGGTCGAGCATCCGGAGCGCGGCGACGAGCTACGGCGCTACGCGGCCGGCGAGGAGGAGCTCTTCTTCAAGCTGATCAACCGCAACAAGAAGACGATCACGCTCAACCTGAAAAACGAGAAGGGCCAGGAGCTGATCCGCCGGCTCGCCCGGGACTCCGACGTGGTGGTCGAGAACTTCCGCCCCGGGACGCTCGAGCGCTGGGGCATCGGCTTCGAGGAACTGCGGGCCGAGAACCCCGGCCTGATCATGGTCCGCATCACCGCCTACGGGCAGACCGGCCCGCTGTCCAGCCAGCCCGGCTTCGGCACGCTGGCGGAGGCGTTCGCGGGCGCCGCCTACATCTCCGGATACCCGGACCGGCCGCCTTTGCTGCCCGCCTTCGGGCTGGGCGACGCCAGCACCGCGATCCACGCCGCGTTCGCGGTGATGCTGGCGCTCTATGAGCGGGTCGCCAACGACGGCGACGGCCAGTTCATCGACTTGGCGCTCTACGAGGGCCTGTTCACGTTGATCGGCCCGCACGCCGTCGACTACGACCAGCTCGGCGTGGTCCAGGAGCGGCTCGGCGGTCACCTGCCCTTCCTCTCGCCGCGGAACACCTTCCGCACCGCCGACGATGCCTGGATCGCCGTCTCCGGCGGGACCCAGAACACCTTCGAGCGGGTGGCCCACGCGCTCGGCCTGTCGGATCTGCTCGAGGACGAGCGCTTTGCCACCAACCAGCTGCGGATCGCCAACGTCGATGCCCTCGACGAGGCGATCCAGGAGGCGGTCGGGCAGCTGCAGCTCGCGGAGGTGCTGGCGCGGGCGCGGGAGTTCGAAGCGCCGATCGGCCCGGCCTACAACATCGGCCAGATCTTCGAGGACGAGCAGTACGCGGCACGCGAGAACCTCGTCAGCGTCGAGGACGACCGGTTCGGCTCGATTCGCATGCAGAACGTCGTCCCGCGCCTTTCCGGGACCCCCGGCGAGATCGCGCACGCCGGCAAGGCGATCGGCGCGGACAACCGCGAGGTCTACGGCGGCCGGCTCGGGCTGAGCGACGCGGAGATGCGGGAGCTCGCCGGCGACGGGGCCATCTAGGCGGCCCGGGCCGCCGACTCGACGGCTCGGAGCCCGGCGGTGCGGTTCGGTCTGAACGCCTGGGTCACGCCCTCGGGCATGGCGCCCGACGCGCTGGCGACCACGGCCGAGTCGCTGGGCTTCGAGTCGCTCTTCTTCCCCGAGCACACTCATATACCGGTCGATCGCGAGACGCCTTACGTAGGGGGCGGCGAGCTGCCGGAGTACTACGCCGATTCGTACGACCCGTTCGTCGCCCTCGCCACCGCGGCGGCGGCGACGACCTCGTTGCGGCTGGGCACCGGGATCTGCCTCGTTTCGCAGCGCGATCCGATCATCCTCGCGCGTGAGAGCGCGACGCTGGACCGGATCAGCGGCGGCCGGCTGCTCCTCGGGGTCGGGGCCGGCTGGAACCGCGAGGAGATGCGCAACCACGGGACCGACCCGAAGACGCGATACGCCCTCCTGGCCGAGCGGATGGAGGCGGTCAGGGCGCTCTGGCGGAGCGATCCGGCCGAGTACCACGGCCGCCACGTCGCTTTCGACCCGATCCGGCAGGGCGTCAAGCCGCTCCAGGCCGGCGGGCCGCCGGTCCTCGTCGCCCTGGACGCGGCGCGCCACCGCGGCGCGGTCGGCTCCTTCGGCTCCGACTGGTTCCCGACCTTCGGCCGGCAGGCGCGGCTCGCCGAGCGCGCGGGGCTGGGTCTCGCCGCCCACCTGCGGCGCGCGATCGCGGCGCTCCACGAGGACGCGGAAGCGACCGGCAGGCGGCCGCCGCGGGTGACGATCAACGGCGCGCCGGATGATCCGGCGGCGCTGGGGGCCCTGGCCGCCGCCGGGGTCGACCGGGTCCTCTTCGTGGTCGGGCCGGCCTCCGAGGCCGACACGGTGGCGACCCTGCGGCGGCTGCGCCGGGTCGCGGAGCGGGTCGCCCCTCAGGGTTGAGGCGGCGCGCCGCGGTGCTCAGGAACGGCGGTAGGTCGGATCGTCGCCGCCCCGCCGGCCCATGGTCGAGCCGGGATGGGGAGGGGCCTCGGAGACGACGGGGTCCTCGCGCCCGGGGTCGCGGACGACGACCCGGTGGGCGATCCGCCACTCGCCCTCGCGACGCTCGAAGCGGTCCCAGTAGCGCACCCGGTTGACGACGTCCCAGGCCGGGCCGCCGTCGACGGCAGGCGGTTGCCGGTGGGTGGCGACGCAGTAGGTCTCCGCCCACGCCACGTCAGCCTCGATCTCGATCAGCGTGTTGCCGAGGAAGTGGGTGGTCGCGAGGTAGCCGCCGTTGTCGTCTTTGAGCCACTCGATCAAACCCTCCACGTCGCCCCTGAAGCGACCGTGGTCATCGATCCCGTCGGGGTGGTAGCAGCTGCGCAGGAGCGCCCAGTCCTCGCGGTCGAGCGCCCGCGAATAGCGGTACAGGACGTCTTCGATCGCGGCGCGGTCGAGCAGCCACCGCAGGTCGCGCTCGACCGCGGCCACGCTCAGACCGCCTCGGCGACGGGATTGCGGATCGTGCCGATGCCCTCGACGGCGACTTCGACCGTGTCGCCTGCCTGCAGGAAGCGACGCGGATCGCGCGACATCCCGACCCCTCCCGGCGTGCCGGTGAGGATCAGGTCGCCCGGCTCGAGGACGAAGACAGTCGACAGGTAGGAGACGATCTCGGCGATGCCGAACAGGAGCTCGCCGGTGTTGCCGTCCTGGAGGAGGTCGCCGGACACGGTGCAGGTGACCCGCAGGTCTTCCGGCGCCGTCACCTCGTCGGCGGTGACCAGGGCCGGCCCGATCGGCAGGAACGTGTCGAAGGTCTTGCCGAGCAGCCACTGGCCGCCGGACCGGCGCAGCTGCCAGTCGCGGGCGGAGACGTCGTTGGCGACGGTGTAGCCGGCGATCATGTCCATCGCCTGTGCGGCCTCGACGTCGCGGCCCCGGCGGCCGATCACGAAGGCGAGCTCGGCCTCGTAGTCGACTCGCTTCGGGGCGGCGGCGGGCAGGACGATAGGGTCGTTCGGCCCGGTGATCGAGGACGCGTACTTCGCGAACACGGTCGGGTCCGACGGCTTCTCGAGGCCCGTCTCATCGAGGTGACTCTGATAGTTGAGCCCGAGGCAGACGATCTTTCCCGGGCGCGTGAGCGGGGCCTGCAAAGCGACCGCCGTGAGCGGGTAGGCGGTCGCGGTCGCGGCCGCTTCCTCGCACTTTCGCCGCCAGTCGTCGACCGCGAGCAGCTCGCCGCAGTCGGTCGGCAGCGAGGTGTCGGCGCCGGAGAGGTCGAAGATCTGGCCGTCGCGTTCGAGACCGAGGCTGGGTTGACTGGAATCGGTGGTGAATCTGACAAGTCTCATCGCGGGCTCCTAGAGTTTGAGAACGAACGGGTCCTGGATTTCGTCGCCCAGATCGATCCAGATGCTCTTCGTCTGAAGGAAATTGCGGATGGCCTCGATGCCGTTCGAGCGCCCGATCCCGCTCTCCTTGTAGCCGCCGAAGGGGGAGTTGTAGGTCATCACCCGGTAGAGGTTCACCCAGACCGTTCCCGCCTGGAGAGCCTGGGCGGTGCGATGCGCCCGCTTCAGGTTCTGGGTCCAGACCCCGGCCGCGAGGCCGTAGCGGCTGTCGTTGGCGATCCGGACCGCCTCCTCCTCGCCCTCGAACGGCAGCACGGCGAGCACCGGGCCGAAGATCTCGTTCTGGCAGAGGGCGCTCTCGTTGCCGAGGCCGGCGAGGATCGTCGGCTCGTAGAAGAGGCCGTCCTCGAAGCCCGCGACGGTCGCCTTCTGGCCGCCGGCGAGCACTTCGGCGCCGTCGGACTTGGCCTGGTCGACCATCGTCGCGACTTTCTCCAGCTGGGGGGCGGTGGAGACCGGGCCCAGCTGCGTCTCGGCGAGGTTGGGGTCGCCGATCGTGATCGTCTTCGCCCGCTCCACCAGGCGGCCGACGAACTCGTCGTGGATCGAGCGCTCGACCAGAAGGCGCGAGCCGGCGACGCAGGTCTGGCCGCCCGCGGCGAAGATCCCGGCAAACACGCCGGCCTCGGCGGCGGCGAGGTCGGCGTCGGCGAAGACGATGTTGGGGCTCTTGCCGCCCAGCTCGAGCGTGTAGTGGCCGAGGCGACCGGCGACGGTGGAGGCGATCGCGCGGCCGGTCTCGGTACCGCCGGTGAACGACACCTTCGCCACGTCCGGATGCGCGACCAAGGCTTCGCCGGCCTCGCGGCCGCCGGTGATGACGTTCATGACCCCGGCCGGGATGCCCGCCTCTTCGGCCAACGCGGCGGCCTCGAGCAAGGAGGCCGAGGTGAACTCGGAGGGCTTGATCACCACGGTGTTGCCGGCGGCCAGGGCGGGCGCGACCTGCATCATCGTCAGCAGCATCGGTGAGTTCCAGGGGGTGACCACGCCGACCACTCCCAACGGTTCAGGCTGGGTGAAGTTCAACGCCTCGCGCCGGTCCACCGGGATCACCGCACCCTCGACCTTGTCGGCGAGGCCGCCGAAGTAATACAGCCACTCCGGGACGTTGTTCAGCTGCCCGACCATCTCCCGCAGGAGCTTGCCGTTCTGCCTCGTCTCCAGCTCGCCGAGACGCTCGGCGTTCTCCCTCACCAGGTCGCCGAAGCGCATCAGCAGGCGGCCGCGCTTGGTCGCCGAAAGGCCGCGCCAGGCGGGATCGGAGAAGGCCGCGGCGGCCGTCTCCACGGCGCGCTCGACGTCCTCGCGGGTGGCATCGGAGAAGGTCGCCCAGGGGCTACCGGTGGTGGGATCGACGGAGAGAAAGGTGCGGTCGCCGGTGGCCGGAACCTGCTGACCCCCGAGATGGAGCAGATACGTTTGGGGTGTGTTTGGGGAGGCGTTGGTCATGCCCGGAGACTATCTAAGGGTCGACTCTTGTCAACCTAGCGCTCGGCAGGGAGCGCCCGACCGAGCGGTATAACCGTGGCGGGCCCGGCGGGCCCGCCAACCCCTTTTCGCGGCGATCCCCGCGACTGCTCTTCGGGGCCGCCGGGAGGCGGCTCAGCGACCGGCGAGCTCGGCGATCCGGTCGAGCGCCTCGGGGTTGGCGATGGCGCCGGGGCTGACGACCCGTCGCGGGTCGGCGCCCATGAGGATCTGCTTCACCGGAATCTCGAGCGCCTTGCCCGAGCGGGTGCGCGGGACCTCGGGGATCTGGGTGATCTCGTCGGGGACGTGACGCGGCGAGCAGTATTCGCGCACGCTGCGGCGCAGGGTCGCGCGCAACTCGTCGTCGAGCCGCGCCCCCTCCGCGCAGACGACGAACAGGGTCATCCAGCCCTCGGTCCCCGGCTTCGGCACGTCGACCACCAGGGCGTCGACGATCTCCGGCTGGGCGAGCACGGCGCGGTAGATCTCGGCGCTGCCGATGCGCACGCCGCCACGATTGATGGTCGCGTCGGAGCGGCCCGAGATCACCGCGCCGCCCGTGCTCTTGATCTCGATCCAGTCGCCGTGGCGCCAGACCCCCGGATAGGTGGAGAAGTAGCTCTCGCGGTAGCGGGAGCCATCCTCGTCGCCCCAGAGGTAGAGGGGCATCGACGGCATCGGTCCGGTGAGGACGAGCTCGCCGACCGCGTCGATCACCGAGCGGCCGTCGGGATCGAAGGCGGCGACGGGGGCGCCGAGTGCCGGGCCCTGGAGCTCGCCGCGGTAGACGGGGCGGGTCGGTACCCCGCCGAGGAACGCCGTGCAGAGGTCGGTGCCGCCGCTGAGCGAGACGATCCAGAGGTGCTTGCCGAGCTGCTCCTGGAGCCAATCGAAGGCCTCCGGCGGAAGCGGCGCGCCGGTCGAGGCGACGCACCGCAGCCGCTCGAGCCCGCGCCCGTGCCGCGGCTCGAGGCCCTCCTTCATGCAGGTCGAGAGGTAGGCGGGGCTGGTGCCGAAGACGGTGACCCCGTCGCGCTCGGCGAGGTCCCAGAGCGCGCCCAGGTCCGGCGCCGCCGGGTTACCGTCGTAGAGGACGACCTCGGCGCCGGTGAGGAGGACCGAGACGAGCAGGTTCCACATCATCCAGCCGGTCGTGGTGAACCAGAAGAAGCGGTCTTCGGGCCCTAGGTCCAGCTGCAGCTCGAGGACCTTCAGGTGCTCGAGCAGGATCCCACCTTGGCCCTGGACGATCGGCTTGGGCGGCCCGGTGGTTCCCGATGAGTAGAGGATCCAGAGTGGATGTTCGAAGGCGACGCGGGTGAACCGCGGCTCGGCCGGCGCCGCCTTCAACTCCTCCCAGGTGAGCGAGCGGGGACCCGAGGTCGCCCCGGGGCCGACGCCGAGGTATGGCACGAGGACCGTGGCCTCCAGGCTCGGGAGCTGGGCCTGGATCTCTTCGACCGCCCGGCGGCGGTCGAAGTCGCGGCCGCCGTAGCGGTAGCCGTCCACCGCCAGCAGCAGCTTCGGCTCGATCTGGGCGAAGCGGTCGACCGCCGCGGCGCTGCCGAAGTCCGGCGAGCAGCTCGACCAGATCGCGCCGAGCGAGGCGGCGGCGAGGAAGCCGACCACCGCCTCGAGGATGTTGGGCAGGTAGGCGGCCACCCGGTCACCGCTGCCGACGCCGAGGCGGGCCATGCCCGCGGCGACCGCCGCCACCTCGGCCTCGAGCTCACCCCAGGTGACGCTTGCCGGCCCGCGTAGCTCGGAGCTGTGGCGCAGCGCCGTCGCCGCCTGGTCGCGGTCGCGGAAGACGTGCTCGGCGTAGTTCAGCGAGACGCCCGGGAACCACTTCGCGCCGGGCATCGCGGCGCTCGCCAGGGCCGGGTGCGGATCGCCGTCGGCCTTGATCTCGAAGAACTCGAAGAGGGCCGACCAGAAGGCGTCGGGCTCGGCGACCGACCAGCGCCAGAGATCCTCATAGCCGGCGAAGCGGACCCCGCGGCTGGCGGCGAGCCTGCGGACGAACTCGGCCAGCCTGGTCTGTCGGCGCCGCTCCGGGTCGGGGCGCCAGATCGCCTCGTCGCTCATCGTTCGGCCAGGCCGAGGATCTCCCTGGCGCCCTCCGGGCCGACCCACTCGCGGTCCAGCATCGCCGCGAGGCCGACCGCCTTCTCGACCAGCTCGCCGTTCGACTCGGCCCGCTTCTCGAGCGTGACGCGGAGGTTGTCCTCGAGCCCGACGCGGACGTGGCCGCCGAGCATGAGTGCGCAGGCGGCGAGGTGGAACTGGCCGGGGTAGCCGACGCCCGCCGCCGACCAGGTCATCCCCTCGGCGCCGAACAGGTCCTCGGCCGTGCGCAGCATGTGCTCCAACTGATGTAGCTCGGCCCGGTTGGCGCCGAGCACGCCGAGGACGAACTGCACGTGGATCGGGAAATCGACGAGGTCCCGTTCGGCGAGGTGGGCGAGGTTGTAGAGGTGGCCGACGTCATAGACCTCGTACTCCGGCTTGGTCCCGGCCTCGCGGAAGAGCTCGGACAGCCGATAGGTGTCGGCGAACGTGTTGCGGAAGACGTACTCCCGCGTCCCTTCCAGGTACTCGATCTCCCAGGGCGCCATCTCCGGCCGGTGTCGGACCCCGAAGATGCCGAAGTTGAAGGAGCCACAGTTGAAGGTCGCCATCTCGGGCCGGCACTCGGTCACCACGCGCGCCCGCTCCTCGATCGTCATCCCGACCCCGCCGCCGCTGGTCGGCTGGACGATCGCGTCGCAGCGCTCGCCGACCCCGGCGATGACCTCGCGGAAGAGGCCGAGGTCGCTGCTGGGCCTGCCGCTCTCGGGCTCGCGCACGTGCAGGTGGACGATCGCCGCGCCGGCGGCATGCGCGCCGACGGCCGAGTCCACGATCTGCGCGGGCGTGATCGGGATCGCGGCGCTCTGGCCGGGCACGCTCATCCCGCCGGTGATCGCGCAGGACGCGAACACGGGGCTGCCCGCCGCTGCTCTGGTCGCGCTCATCAGATGACCGCCACGGGATCGATCATCGACCCCGTCGCGCCCGCGATGCCGAGCGGTAGGGCGACGAACAGGAATTCGGTGACGCCGGCCTCGGCCAGCGCCTCCAGGTCGAGGCTCTCCATGATGTAAACGCCCCTTTCGATCAGGAGGTAGGTGTGGACGGGCTGCGGATTCGTCGGCTCGCCGGGGTGGTTGGTCGGCTGGACCTCGAAGGTCTCGGTGTCGGAGCCGACCGCGATCACGCCGCGGTCGGCGAGCAGGCGGGAGGCCGTGATGTCGGGGCCGGCGCCGACGTGGGAGGTCATCATCTCCTCGTCGGGCCAGCCGCTCAGGTACCCGGTCCGGACCAAGGCGACGTCTCCCCGCCCGGCGGCGACGCCGGTGCGGCTCTCGATCCGTTCGAGCTCGGCCGCGTCGATCGGCTCCCCGGCCGGAAGCGCGCTCACCCCGCGGGAGCCGGCGACGTCATAGAGGACTCCCCGCCGCCAGATCGGCGGGATCTCGGTCGCGTCGCCGCTGAGCGGGCCGAAGTCGCCGAGTTCCGTCCGCGCCGAGCCGCCGTGCCAGTGGTCGTCGGGGCCGATCGTCATGTGGGCGTGCGCGTCGATGTGGGCGCCGGTGTGCTGGCTGCCCATCACCAGCTCGCTCATGTAGCCGAGTCCGATGTCGTTCAACGGCCCCCACGGCTCGTCGCCCGCGGCCCTGATCCCGCTCGGTGAGCGGTAGGTGAGAACTTGGAACGGCGGATGGCCGGGGAACAGGGGCATGCCCGGGAATCGCGCCTTGGCGAGGCGGAAGACGATTCCGTCGCGCACCAGGTCGAGGCCGCGCAGGACGGCGGCCGGGACGGGAGAGGCCGTCGCCGCACTGGACTCCGGGGTGGATGCACCGCCATCTTTGCCGGGCTTCGCCTCGCACGCGCTGATCTGCTCGCGGCAGATGTCGCGGAACCCGCGCGCCTGCCGCTCGACCTCGGGAACGACTGGGCCGATCTCCGCCAGGCAGGCATCGACGCGACGTCGCGCGCTCTCGCCGTCGTCGTTCTCGGCCCAGGCGCGGAGAAGGCCCGGCATCGTCTCGAGGAAGGCCAGGGCACGGGCGCTGCGCAGTTGCGCCGCCTCCTCGGCGTCGCCATGGTCTTGGGCGCGGACGAGTTCGACACTGCGCCGGCACAGGTCTTGGTCTGCCTGCCGCCCGTCGAGCCAGGCGGCGAGGATGATCGCCGCGCGATCGGTCCGCCATCGTCGATAGCCGTCGAGCGCCCAGTCCCGCGCCTCGACCCAGCCGCTGTCGGCGGCAGGGAAGGCCCGGTCCATGTCGAGCGTGAGGGCGGCAAGTCGCTGCGGCTCCGACGCCGCGGGCTCCAGCGATTCCAGCCAATCGAGGGTCCTGCGTGGGAAGGCCGGGCACGGGTGCGCGCCGACCCAACGCTTGGCGTCTTCGCAAAGCGTGCTCACGATCACAATCTCTCTCCTTCACTCCGGACGTTTTGTCCGTAGATGAACGATAATAGATCATCGATGAGAGATCATGTCCTGATCGCGCCGGACAAGTTCAAGGGCACCTACGAGGCCGCAGCGATCGCCGCCGCCATGGCCGCCGGCGTCCGCCGTGCCGGATCCGAGCCCCGGGCCATGCCCGTCGGCGACGGCGGCGACGGCACCGCCGAGGTGCTGCTGGCGGCGCTCGGTGGGAGCCGTCGCTCCGCCGCCGTCAGCGATGCCCTCGGCAGGCCCGTCCGCGCCTCGTTCGCCCTGCTCGCCGACGGCCGCGTAGCGGTCGACGTGGCCGCCGCCAGCGGCATGGGGACCTTGGCCGAGGAGGAGCTGGACGCCGTCGCCGCGACCACCCGCGGCACCGGCGAACTGATCGTGGCGGCGATCGCCGACGGTGCCCGCGAGGTGATCCTCTGCGCCGGAGGGAGCGCCACCACCGACGGTGGCGCCGGGATCCTCGAGGTGGTGGAGGGGGCCGGGCTGCGGCCGTCGATCACCGTGGTCTGCGACGTCAGCACCACGTTCGAGCGCGCCGCCGCGATCTTCGCGCCGCAGAAGGGCGCCACGCCGGACCAGGTGGAGATGTTGGCCGCGCGGCTCGACCGCCTCGCCGCGGCCCTGCCGCGCGACCCTCGTGGCCTGCCGATGGGCGGCGCCGCCGGCGGTCTGGCCGGCGCGCTGTGGGCAAGGCTGGACGCGCGCCTCGTCCCCGGCGCCGCCTTCGTGCTCGACGCGATCGGCTTCGACCGAGCCCTCGCCGACAGCTCCCTCGTCCTCACCGGCGAGGGCCGGATCGACTCGCAGACCGCGGAAGGAAAGGCCGTCAGCGAGGTCTCAGGCCGGGCGGCCGCCGCCGGTGTCGACTGCGCCGTGATCGTCGGCCGCGACGACCTCGGTCCCGACGGGGCGGCCGCGCTCGGACTCCGCGACGTGGTCGTCGCCGGGACGCCCGCGGCGATCGAGGCGGCGGCCCGGACCCTGGTCGAACGGTCGCTCTGAGCCGCTCAGCTGGATTTCGCCAGCAGTTCGGCCGCGTGGAGCAGATGGCCTTCGACCGCTGCCGCGGCCTTTTCGCCGTCGTGTTCCTTGAGCGCTTCCAGGACCGGCAGATGCTCTTCGCTCAGGACGACGAGGTCGGTCCCCGTGCGTTCGACCGTGATCAGGGCGCGGTAGTACGGCTCGAGCACCTCCCACTGGCGCTCCAACGTGGCGTTCCCGGAGCCGCGGGCGATCGCCTGGTGAAAGGCGGTGTCGGCCCGTGACTGGGCGTGCGCGTCGCCCCGTTCGCCGCACGCCAGCATCTCCTTGTAGAGGCGCTCGAGCTCGGCCAGTTCGGCGTCGTCCATGTGGGACGCGGCGAAGCGGGCGGCGAGCCCCTCGATCGCGGCTCGCACCGGGAAGGCCTCGAGTAGCTCGTCGGACGAGAACTGGCGGACCGAGCAGCCCCTGTACGGCTCGTAGATGACGCAGCCGAGGTGCTCGAGATCGCGCAGCGCCTCGCGGATCGAGGTCTGCGAGACGCCGAGCTCCTGGGCGATCTTGGTCTCCACCAGCCGCTCGCCCGGGGAGTACACGCCGTCGAGGATGCGGCCAAGGATCAGATCCTTGATCTGTTCCCGTCGCATGTTGCTGTTGAGAGGAGTAGGTCCGGCCATCGCTGATCGATTATTCCGCACTCGGTGGACCGGAAGTTGGTGCGCTTCGTTCACCGCAACTTGACGCTTCTCATCGCTGAACTATAATCGATGATCGATGGACATTGGTGGCCGGAAAAGGGACCGGGCACCCTCGTGATCACGGAGGAGAGATGAGAAAAGAAGGTTCCTGGCGGCATGCGTTGCCGCGTTTGATCGGCCTCGCTTTGATGCTGGTGATGGCTGCGGCGATCTTGGCCGCGTGCGGTTCCTCGAGCAGCAGCTCGAGTGGTTCCGGCGGCGGCGGCGGGACGGCGGCGGACGCCAAGGTCCTGAGCGAAGCCGAAGCTGTGTTGAAAAAAGGCTACGCCGGCGAATTCCAACCGCCGCCGAAGTCCGGGCCGGCAGCGGCCAAAGGCAAAACGGTCTGGTTCATTTCCTGTGGCCAGGCGTTCGAAGCCTGCTCGTATCAGTCCGAACTCTTCCAGGAAGCCGGCAAGGCGCTTGGCTGGAACGTGGTGGTCCAGGACGGCAAAGCCGAACCGACGCTGGCCGCCAACATCATCCGTCAGGCCATCGCCGCCCACGTCGACGGCGTGATCGCCGCGTTCTACGACTGCCCCAGCATCAAGAGCGCCCTGGTCGACGCCAAAGACGCCAACATGCCGGTCGTCGGCCTCGACTCGGTCGACTGCAACAGCCCGGTCTTCGGCGGCGACGAACCGCCGCTCTTCGCCGCGGGCACCAAACTGCGCGGGTCCACCGATCCGACCAGTTGGTACAAAGAATGGGCCACCGCCCGCGCCGACTACACCATCGCCAAGACCAAAGGCGAAGGCAAGGTCATCCAGATCTGGGAGAACACCCAGGCGATCCAGCAGGTCAACGGCAACGCCTACGCCGCCCAGCTCGAAAAGTGCGGTGGATGTGAACTGAAGCGAGTCGCGTTCAACTTCTCCCAGGTGCCCAATCCGGCGACCCAGACCTGGAAGTCGGCGATGCTGTCGAACCCGACCTTCAACACGGTCGACACCGGGATGGACGCCCTGATGTTCCTCGGCCTGCAGACCGCCGTGGAGGGTGCCGGCCGGCCGATCGAAGTCGAGGGCGCCGAGATGAACCCCGGCAACGTCGCCTTGATCCACGAAGGGCAGCAGGCTTCGGCCGCCGGGCTCCCGTATGGCTGGTTCGCCTGGGCCGCCGCGGACACCCTGAACCGCCTCTTCGCCGGCGAAAACCCGGCGAAGTTCCCGAACGAGGGAAGCGGTTGGCAGTTCATCGACGCCGAACACAACCTGCCCCCCGAAGGGCAGCCGTGGGAACCGCCGGTGAACTACCGGGCCGCCTACGAAAAGATCTGGGACGGGACCGGCGGATGACCGGAGTCCCCTCCATCTCTACCGCGGGGGGGTCGGTGACGGCACCGACCCCCGCCGCGCTCGCCGTCGAGGAGGTCTCCAAGACCTTCCCCGGCGGCAAGGCCCTTGACCGGGTCAGCTTCGCCTTGGCCCCCGGACAGGTACATGGCCTGATCGGGGGCAACGGCTCTGGCAAGTCGACCCTGGTCAAGGCGCTGGCCGGCATCCAGCCGGCCGATCCGGGCGGCGTGGTCCGGGTCGGTGGCGACGCGGTCGACGCTGACCACCTGACGCCTGCCTGGGCGCGCCGGCACGGCCTGCGCTTCGTCCACCAGGACCCGGGGATGTTTCCCTCCCTGACCGTCGCCGAGAACTTCGCCCTCGGCAACGGCTACCCGCACCGGGCCGGACGGCTGGTCTCCTGGCGGCAGCTGCGAACCGGTGTCGCCAAGCTGCTCGAGCGCTTCCAGATCGATGCCCGCCCGGAGCAGAAGCTCGAGTCCCTGCGGCCCGCCGACCGGACGATGATCGCGATCGCCCGCGCGATGCAGGATCGTTACGACGTCGGCGAGGACGCGGTGCGGGCGCTGGTCCTCGACGAGCCGACCGCCTCGCTGCCCAAAGGGGAGGTGGAGATCCTCCTGCGGGCGATCCGCACCTACGTCGAGGACGGGCTGGCGATCATCTTCATCAGCCACCGCCTCGATGAGGTGCGGGCGATCTGCGACACCGTGACCGTGCTGCGCGACGGCTCGCTCGTCGACTCGAGGCCGGCCGCCGGGCTTGACGAGCGCGACCTCGTGCGGATGATCGTCGGTCGCGAGCTCGAGCGCTTCGAGGCGATCGAGGCGGCCCCCGCCGAGCAGGGCGGCCGTGTCGTCGCCGGCCTCTCGGGGGTCGCGGTCGGACCGCTGCACGACGTCAACTTCGAGGTCCGCGCCGGTGAGATCCTGGGCATCGCCGGGCTGCTCGGATCCGGGCGCACCGAGATCCTGCAGACCCTCTTCGGCGAGCTGCGACCGGAAGCCGGGACGGTGACGATCGATGGCGCCGCCTGTCGCCTCGGTGGCCCGGCGGCGGCGATGGACAAAGGCATCGCCTTCGTGCCCGAGGATCGCGCCGAGGCGATCTTCCCAAGCATGAGCGTGCGCGAGAACTTCTCGATCTCGGTGCTCAGCCGGTATTCCCGCGGCTTGCTCAATCGCGTGCGTGAGAAGCGCGACGCGAAGCTCCTGCTCGACAGCTTCGGGGTGAAGTCCGCCGGCTATGAGATCCCGATCTCCTTCCTCTCCGGCGGCAATCAGCAGAAGGTGGTGCTGGCGCGATGGCTCAATCGCAAGCCGCGACTTCTGCTTCTCGACGAGCCGACCCAGGGCGTCGACGTCGGCGCCCGTGCCGACGCCTACGCGATCGTCCGCGAGGCGGCCGCCGAGGGGATGGCCGTCGTCGTCGTCAGCTCCGACTTCGAGGAGCTGGCCGAGCTCTGCGACCGAGTGCTCGTGCTCGCCGACGGCGTGATCGCCGGCGAGACGTCGGGCGAGAACCTCGACAGCGCCCAACTGACGGAGCGCGTCCACACCGCGAAAGGACCAAGCAAATGAGTACGGGTACCGAACGCAAAGTCACGACCGAGGAGACGAGGGGGGACGAGAAATCGCCCAGCTCCGCGCGCCGACAGTGGGGCCCCGGCTCGTTGGGCATGGCCGCCGAGCGCTTCGGGCTTCCGGTGCTGCTGGTGGTGATGGCGGTCGCCTTCAGCGTGGCGATGCCGGAAACGTTCGCCACTGCCGCCAACTGGCGCGCGATCGCGGTCTCCGAGTCGGTACTCGCGGTCGCCGCGATGGCGCTGATGATGCCCTTGGTCGCGGGCCGCTTCGACATCTCGGTGGGCGCCAACATCGGCACCACGTCGATCGTCTGCGCGGCGGTGATGTCGAAAGCGGGCCTGCCGTTGGCGCCCGCCGTGGTCGCGGCGCTGCTGGCCGGCACGATCATCGGCACGGTCAACGGTGGCCTGGTCGCCTACCTCGGCGTCAACTCGATCATCGCGACGCTCGGCGTCAGCATCATCCTCGAAGGGTTGGTCCAGGCTTACACCCAGGGGATCCCGATCAGCAGCCACCTCTCGACCCTGCTGACCGGACTGAGCACCGATCTCTGGGTGGGTGTCCCGGTCCTCTTCATCCTGATGCTGGTGGCCGCCTGCCTGGTCGCGGTGCTGCTCAACCACACGACGTTGGGCCGTCAGATGGTGGCGACCGGCGTCAACGAGACCGCTGCGCGGCTCAACGGGATCGCCACCCGCCGCGTCCTCCTCGGCAGCTTCATGGTCGCCGGGCTCCTCGCCGGGCTTGCCGGGGTGCTGCAGGTGGCCGCCCAGGGCAACGGCAATCCGCAGGTCGGTGGCATCACCTTCATCCTGCCGGCGCTCGCCGCGGTCTTCCTCGGAGCGACCACGCTGCGGCCCGGTACCTATAACGTCGGCGGGACGATCATCGCCCTGTTCTTCATTGGCGTCGCCGTCAGCGGCCTGGCGATCCTCGGTGCCCAGCCCTGGGTCACCACCGTTTTCAACGGCACGGCCGTGGTCGTCGCCGTCTCCCTCTCCGCGATCTTCCGTCGGTATCGGACCGGCGTCTCGGAGCTCGGGACCTGACACGCGAAAGGAGTATTCGATGACGGAGCGCCGCACGCTCATCCATAACGGGGTGGTGATCACCCTCGATCCAAAGCTCGGTGACCTGGAGGGTGCCGACATCCTCGTCGAAGGGGAGGAGATCGTCGCGGTCGGACACGACCTCGGCGTGGAGGACGCGGAGGTGATCGACGCCGAGGGTTGCATCGTCATCCCCGGCTTCGTCGACACCCACCGCCACACCTGGCAGGCGCCGGTCCGCAACCTGGCTTCGGACTGGTCCCTGCTCGAATATTTCGCCGGCCTGCACAACGGCCTCAGCCCACATTTCCGGCCGCAGGACACTTATGCCGGAAACCTTCTCGGAGCGACCGAATCGATCGATGCCGGGGTGACCACGCTGGTCGACTGGTCGCACAATCTGCGCACCCCGGAGCACGCCGACGCCGCCGTCGCGGCGTTGCGCGACGGCGGCGGCCGCGCCGTCTTCGCCCACGGTGGCGGTGCCGACCAATGGGACGTGATCCCGCCCAATCCGCTGCCGCACCCGGAGGACGCCCGGCGCGTCCGCGACGAGCACTTCTCTTCCGAAGACGGACTGGTGACGATGGCGCTCGCCCTGCGCGGCCCGCGGTACACGACGCGCGAGGTCGCGCGCCACGACTGGCAGCTTGCCCGCGACCTCGAGCTGGCGATCACCGTCCACGTCGGTGACGGCGAATACGGGGAGTCGGGCGAGGTCGCCTGGCTCAACTCCGAGGGATTGCTGAACCCGCGGACCACCTACGTCCACTGCAACACCTCGAGCGACGAGGAACTGCGACTGATCGCCGACAGCGGTGCCACCGCCTCGGTGGCGACCGACGTCGAGATGCAGATGGGTCATGGCTGGCCGGCGACCGGGCGACTGCTCGACGTCGGGATCCGGCCGAGTCTCTCGATCGACGTCTGCTCCTCGATCAGCGGCAGCTTCTTCTCGCTGATGCGGACCACGCTGAGCACGCAGCGTGCGATCGACAACGAAACCGCCCGCAAGGAAGGCACGCCCCTGGGAACCGAGCCGCCGCGGCTGAGCTGTCGCGACGTGCTCGAATTCGCCACCATCGAGGGGGCGCGGGCGGCCGGGCTCGATCACAAGATCGGCACGCTGACACCGGGCAAGCAGGCTGACATCGTCGTCGTGCGGGCCGACGGGATCTCGATGACGCCTCTCAACAACCCACTCGGGGCGCTCATCTACAACGGTCACTCGGGCCTCGTCGACACCGTCATGGTCGGCGGCCAGGTGGTCAAACGCGACGCGGTCCTGGTCGAGGAGTCGAAGAGCGGCCGCGCGCGCAAGCTGGCCGAGGAGACGCGCGATCACCTGCTCGTCGCCGCGGCCGACAGCCAGGAGACCAGCGACATCAAGCTTGGCGGCGAATGGCGTCCGAGCCGTCGCCCGCCGATCGACTGAGTCGCGGTCTCCCGGGCGGCGCGGAAGGCGCGTGAGGCACGGGCACGCTTCGCTCCCGGCGTGGGGTCAGACGGCTCAGTGCGGCTGTGGATGCATCCCGACCGACAGGAGCCGTGCCTCGCGCCGCCCGACGTTGCGGACCCGATAGGCCCGCGCGCTCCGCAGGGACGCTCCCTCGCCTTTGCCGATTTCGATCGGCGACTCACCCTCGAGGCTGATCTCGAAGCGTCCGCTCAGGGCGAAGAACATCGCCTCCCGCTCCTGTAGGTCGGAGATCAGGACGGAGGCCGCGGGCTCGAAGACGCTCACCGCCGTGACCATCGCCCAGCGGACCCCGGCACTGAGGTCATACATCTCGACGCCCTCCTCCTCGAAGCGGACGAGGTTCTCGGCCGAGGCACGGAGGAGGCGGATGTTCCGTGTCGGCTCGGAGCGGCTCCCCGCCAGGAGGTCGCTCATCTCGACGTCGTAGAACTCCGCCAGCCTCACCAGCCTGCTGATCGTGACGTCGGATCGACCCTGCTCCAGCAGCGAGAGGAAGGAGCGTGAGATCTCCGTCGCTTCCGCCACGTGCGCGAGGGAGACGCCCCGATCCGCACGTAGGTCACGGAGGGTCTCGGCGAGTTGGTCGCGATCCATCCGCTCACTGTATGGAGCCGCCGCCCGGGCCGCGTCCGGGCTCGTCGAGGCCGATGTTGACTCCGCGGTGATGTCCTATATATTCGCACCCAGCCGTCCAGACTGCTGGACATGGGAATCGGAACAGAACGGAGGAGATCGGAGCCGTGGCGCAACTGCCGAAGACGGACGTGGTGATCATCGGGATGGGGGCGGCTGGAGGTACGGCCTCCTACGTCCTGACCCAGGCGGGCCTCGACGTGGTCGGTCTCGAGGCCGGACCGAGACTGAAGGAAACCGACTTCCTCAAGCGCTTCGACGAGGTCGGCGAGGACTTCGCCATCCGCAACAGCCTCGGTGGGATCAAGTTCAACCGGGAGATCCCGACCTGGCGGCCGAACGCGAAGACGCCGACCAGTCCTCCGCTGGCGGTCGGGATGGCCAATTGTGTCGGCGGCTCGACCGTGCACTTCACCGCCTGCTTCTGGCGGTTCCTGGAAAGCGACTTCGCGATCCGTTCCGAAACGATCAAGAAATATGGGAAAGGCGCACTCCCCAAGGGTGCGATGGTGGCCGACTGGCCGCTCTCCTATCAGGATCTCGAGCCCTTCTACGACAAAGTCGAGTACCAGCTCGGCGCCTCCGGCGAAGCGGGGGCGAACCCCTTCGAAGGCAAGCGCTCACGCCCGTACCCTCTGCCTCCCCTGCAGACGTTCGGCCTCGGCGAACACATGAAGGAAGCGATGAAAGGGGCGGGGTACGACCCGTTCCCGCAGCCCTCCGCGATCCTCAGTGAACAGTACGAAGGACGGCCGGCCTGCACCTACTGCGGCTTCTGCACCACCGGCTACGGCTGCTGGAACAACTCGAAGTCCAGCACCCTGGTCACCTCGATCGCCGAGGCCGAAAAAACCGGCAAACTCGAGGTGCGAGAACTCTGTCGCGTGCTGGAAATCATGACCGACTCCGACGGCAAGGTGAGCGGTGTCAAATACCTCGACCAGAACAAGAACGAACAGGTACAGCCCGCACGGTTCGTGATCCTCGGCACCTACGTCTTCGAAAACAACCGGATGCTGTTGCTCTCGAAGTCGAAGGCGTTCCCGAAAGGACTGTCGAACGGCCACGATCAGGTCGGCAAGTACTACCGCGCCCAGGTCAACGTCGGCGTCAACGGGGTCCTTCCCGGGAAGAAGACCAACACCTGGGCAGGGACGGCCTCCCAGGGTGTGGTCATGGACAACTTCAACGGCGACAACTTTGACCACACCGGCCTCGGCTTCATCCGCGGGGCCAGCATCGGGGCAGCCTGCTACTCGATGCCGGTGGCCCAGGCGGTCAACGTCGGTCCCGCCGCGGGCGGGATCTGGGGATCGAAATACAAGCGTTGGCTGCACGAGAACGCCGGCTCCATCGTCAGCCTCGCCGGGCAGATGGAAACGCTCAACTACGAGGCGAACTTCATCGACCTCGACCCGGTGAAGAAAGACGATCTCGGCATCCCGGTCGCCCGCCTTACGTTCGACATCTACGAGAACGAGAAGAAGATGGCGGCATACCTGACCGAAAAAATGGAACCCGTGCTGAAAGAAGCGGGGGCCAAGGAAATCTGGGGCGGTGGCGAACCGACGGTCGTCCCGGTCTATTCGCACGCTTACGGCGGCACGATGATGGGCGAGAGCGCCGACAGCTCGGTCGTCGACCAATACAGCGTGTCCCATGAGGTGCCCAACCTGGCGATCATGGGAGGGTCGACCTTCGTCAGCACGACGGGCTACAACCCCACGGAGACGATCCAGGCATTGGCGTGGTACGGGGCCGAACACATCGCCAAGAACTTCGAAAGCCTGGCCGCATGAAGGGCTCGAGCTTGCGCACCGTCCGGACCAGGATCGGACTCTCGCTCATCGTCGTCGTGGCGATGGCGGCCGTGGTCGCCGGCTGCGGCGGGTCTAGCGGGACGACGACGACCTCGGGCGGCACCACCGCGACCACGACCGAAACGACCACCACGGAAACCGGAACCGCGAACGGCGGTGCCGGGACGGCGGAGGCCATCTTCCAGACGAACTGCAGCTCCTGTCACAAGCTGCAGGCAGCCGAAGCGACCTTCGGGACCTACGGCCCGGACCTGGACGAACTGAAACCGAGTGAAGCCGCGGTGAAAACTCAGGTCGAAAACGGCGGCGGGATCATGCCCGCCTTCGGCAAGAACGAAATCCTCACGGCGACGGAAATCGAAGAAGTCTCCAAGTACGTCGCCAGCGAAGCCGGAAAGTGATGCGATGAAAGTCAACGCAAAGCAAGGAAGAGATCGACTCAAGGGGACGATCAGCGAGGAGTACGCGGCCGCTCGCCGAGGTTCCGGGGACGCGGGCACTGCCGACGGACAGTCGGGCGGCGGTGTCAACCGACGCACGTTCGTCAAACGGGCGGCGGCCACGGCCGGAGGCGTCGCGCTGCTCAGTTCGCTTCCGGGTGTCCCGATCGGCGCGGCCTCCGCGGCGGCGGCCGGAAAGCCCGCGGCGGGCCCGCTGAAGCCGTCGGAAATGAAAACGCTCGAAGCCGTGCTGGAATGCGTGATCCCGAAAGACGAGCTCGGGCCCGGAGCGGTCGAAATCGGCGTGCCGGCCTACATCCAGGGCGGGCTGGCAGGCTCCTACAAGCCCCTTGTGGTGGGTTATCAGACGTTCCTGTCGGCGCTCGATCAGTCGGCCAAGTCGAGCGGCAAAGGCTCCTTCGCCGCTCTCGACGAAGCCGAAAGGATCAAACTTCTGGAAGCCGTCGAGGCAGGCAAAGCACCCGGTGTCCCCGCCGCCCTCAAGACCGCCGCCGCGGAATTGTTCCAGTTGGTGCTGGAGCACACGCGGGAGGGGATGTTCGGCGATCCGATGTACGGGGGAAACAAAGACCTCGAGGGCTGGAAGCTGATCGGGTATCCCGGTATCCAGCTGGTCGTGTCGAAACGGCTGCAGGAAATCGACGCCAAGGTGCCGCCGACGGAAGCGACCGCCGAAACCTACGGGGGCAAGCCGTACAACGGCGTCCCGTTGTGATGTGCGGCGGGCCGTCTGTCTCGTAGGCGATCGACGGCCGAGTTCAGATCTTTGCATCGGACCCTCCTGGGTCGGTGCCGAGGCGCGATTGTCCCGGGTCCACCCTCCCGGGACGATCGCGTACCTGGGGTCAGCCCCGAGCATAGAAGAGGGTCGCGAAGCACTCTCGCGTTCCTAATTTGTCCTGTATATTGCCCCGAAGTCGCCCGATAGACTGGACAAACGGGAGAGTGAATCGATGGACTGGGAGAGATTCATGGCGGACCCGCGGCGCACGCGGAGCCGTGGGCGGACAGCGGCGGCATCGACGACCCCCGACAGCGGCGACGGCCGGCCTGACGGAGCGACTCGCGACGGTTACTCGGAGGCGATCCGGCGCGGTTACTCACGCCGGCAGGTGATCCGCTTCGGCATCGCCGCCGCGGTGGTACCGACCGTGCTGCTCGAGGCCTGCGGCGGCGGCGGCTCGAGCACGACCACCGCGACCGCGGGGGCGAAGGCGCGCCAGATGAGTCTTGACCAGATCCTCGGCCTCGACGACAAGCCGGTCACCTTCGATGCCGGCGAACTGCGCACGGTGGAGGCAGTGCTCGAACGCCTGATCCCCAGTGACGGGGAAGGCCCGGGCGCCAAGGAGGCGAAGGTCTGGCGCTACATCGACCACGCGCTCGCGGGCGCCTACGCCGAACTGCGGCCCCTATACACGGCGAACCTTGCCGCCCTCGACAAGTTCTCCTCCTCCGGGGGCGGCAAGAGCTTCGCCGACCAATCGCCGCAACGGCAGGAAGCGATCCTCGGTGAAGTCCAGGCAGGCAAAGCGAAGGGCTTCACGCCGAGCGCCGAAGCGTTCTTCCTCACCGTGCGCCAGCACTCGCTGGAGGGGATGTTCGGCGACCCGTACCACGGCGGCAACGCCGAGTTCGTCGGCTGGAACCTGATCGGCTTCCCGGGGATCCTCGATGTCAATCCGGCCGCCTACCAGAAGCTCGGCGTCAAGGTTCCGCAGGCTGAACGTTCGGTCGCCCAGTTCGAGGGGATGTTCGAACTCGACGTCGACTCCGAACACGTGCGCGGCGGCAAGGCGATGGGGATGAGCGCCGGCGAAATCTTCGGCACGGCGGTCGAAGGGAAGGGGGCCTGAAGTGACGCAGACCTTGAAGAAGACCGACGTCGTCATCGTCGGGGTCGGGGCGACCGGAGGGGTCGCCGCGCTACCGCTCGCCGAAGCGGGTCTCAAGGTGGTCGGTCTCGAGGCGGGGCCCTGGCGCCACATCGAGGAATTTCCGATGGACGAGGTCCGCAACGACGTCCGCAATTACCTCGGTCCGAAGGCGAGCGCCGAGCTGCCGACCACCAGGGAAAAATCCTCGCAGGTCGCCGAACCGACGCTCACCCCCAGCGTGGCGACGATGAACGGGGTCGGCGGCAGCGTCATCCACTACTCCGGCCAGTCTTGGCGCCTGCGCCCGTGGAACTTCAAGATGGCCTCGGAGACGATCAAGCGCTACGGCCACTCATATCTCCCGAAGGGCTCGCTGGTCGCCGACTGGCCGTTCGGGTACGAGGACCTCGAGCCCTACTACGACAAGGTCGAGTACCTGCTCGGCGTCTCCGGCCAGGCGGGCAACGTCAACGGCAAGATCGATCCGGCCGGGGACGTCCTCGAGGCGCCCCGCAGCCGTCCGTATCCGCTTCCCCCGCTGCGCGCCGGCGGCTATACGGAACTCGGCCACAAGGCCGCCCATCGGCTCGGCTGGCACCCGTTTCCGGGGCCGGCGGCGATCCACTCCGAAGACTACGAAGGAAAGAGCCAGACGCACTGTCAGTACTGCGGCTTCTGCACCAGCAACGGCTGCATGACCAACGCCAAGGCCTCGGTCAACCTCAACGCGATTCCGCAGGCGCGGAAGACCGGGAACTTCGAGGTCCGGGCCGACGCCCGGGTGACGGAAGTCACCGTCGACGGCGAAGGGCGGGCCTCCGGAGTGAAGTACGTCCAAGGCGGCAAGGCCTATCTGCAGCCCGCCGACATGGTGATCCTGTCGAGCTATCTCTACGAGAACATCCGCCTGCTGTTGCTCTCGAGATCGAAGGCCTATCCGCGGGGCCTCTCGAACAATCATGGCCAGGTCGGGAAGGGCTACATCTCGCACGGCTATCTGATCGTCACCGGCACCTTCCCGGAGCGGCTCAACCAGTTCGGCCCGACCGCCCAGCAGACGACCCTGAGCGACTGGGACGCCGACTACTTCGACCACACCGGGCTGGGCTTCATCGGCGGGGCGATGCTGGGCACGAGCACCGAGAAGAAGCCGATCGCCGGCGTCGAGGGCGCGCTGCCACCCGAAGAACCGCTGTGGGGCTCCAAGTGGAAGGCGGCGATCAAGACCGGCTTCCTCCGCAGCGGGGGCGTCCTCGGACAGGTCGACGTCCTGCCCTACGAGTCGAACTACCTCGACCTCGATCCGACGCATAAAGACCCGACCGGGATGCCCGTGATCAGATTGACCTACTCGATCGGGAAACAGGAGCAGCTGCGGGCGGCATTCCTCGAAGAAAAATGCCTCGAATGGCTGAAGGAGATGGGCGCGACCCGTACCTGGGCCTTCCCGACCTTCCCGGCCGTCAACGTCCACGCCTACGGCGGAGCCCGAATGGGGACCGACCCCGATACCTCGGTGCTCGATGGCTATTCGCTGTCGCATGAGGTCCCGAACCTCGCCGTGCTCGGCGGGGCAGGCTTCCTCAACACCGGTGGCCGCAACCCGACCGAGACCTTCCAGGCGATGGCCTGGCGAACCGGCGAGCACATCGCCGCCGACTGGCACTCGATCACCGCATGACCGCCTCCGCCGCCATCCGCGCCGCCCGACGACGACTCGGCGTGGTGGTGTTGGTCATCGTCGTTTCGGTCGCCTGCCTGGCGGTCGCCGGCTGCGGTGGCTCGGGTGGCCGGGTCACGACGGGCGAAGCGACCGCGAGCTCGGGCGGCCCCGAAGCCGCCGACGGTCTCGGGCCGATCACGCTGAGCGCCGAACAACAGCAAGGTGAGGCGCTGTTCAAGTCGACCTGCGGCTCCTGTCACACGCTGGGAGCGGCCGGGACGAAGGGCACCGTGGGGCCGAACCTCGACATGCTGCGGCCGCCGGCGGCCGCGGTGTCGGAAACGATCGAAACCGGGTTGGGAGCGATGCCGGCCGAACTACTGAAGGGGAAGGAAGCCGACGCGGTGGCCGAATACGTCGCCGCCGTCACCGCGCACTGAGCGCCCGGGTCGCGTGGCGATCTTCCCGTCGCCCGCCGGCGATCCGCAGGTCGCCGATGATTCGTCCGGCGATCCGATGGGCGCGCCGCACCGCGTCGTCGGAGCGGCCGCATGGCACGCCCCCGACCATTCCCGCCAGCGGGTGAGCCGCGGTGTGGTCAGGGTGCGGGGCGCGGATATAGAGGACGGTCCCCTCGCCGGTCCGGTCGACCTCCTCGAAGGCCGCGATCAGCCGGGTCCGGCAATCGCAGGCGGTCGAATGGAAGACGTGGCCGGCGATGCACTCCACCTCGACGTGCACCGGAGCCGTCCCGTCCATCCGGCCGCGCAGCAGCGCCAGGTGCTCGGACCCGTCCCCCGCCGAGAGGTAGCCGATCGCGTCGAAGCGACCGTGGGGTAGCGGCAGGCATACCGGCTCCACTCGGGTGACCGCCTGCTCGAGCTCCCGGCGTAGGTCGGCGACGGTCACCGTCGGCGGCACCGCGGTCGCTCGCGGGACGTCGTCGGCGTCCCGGAGCGCATCGACCTCCACCTCGCAGAGCAAGACTGCCGGAGGGAGGTCCGCGAGGCGCGCCAGCCACAGCGTCGCTGCCGCCAGGCTCGGCTCCTCGCCCAGGGGCGCGGTCGGGCAGGCGATGGGGAAGACGCGCCCGGGGCGGACGAAGTCACTCGCGCTCGCCGCGGGGTCGGCCAGCGCGCGCACGGTCGCCGCGCGATCCGCCGCCGAGATGCATCCCGCCACCGGCTTCCAGTCGACGCCGACGTGAAGGGCGACCGCAGAGCCGCCCTCGGTCGTCTCCATCGGCGGGACCCCGAGCTCGAGCAGCCGCTCCTCCTCCATCGCCACGCAGACCAGGCCGTAGCCCGCGACCGCCATCCGCTCGATCGCCGGACCGTCGGTGGCTCGCGCGGACATCGCGATCACGCCGCTGGTCGGGCGCGGGCCGGAGCGACGGAGGAGGACGGAGCCGCCGTCCCTCATCCGCTCGATCGCCTCCGCGACCGTCGAGGTGTGCTCGGTCACGCGCCGACGCGGGCGCTCTGTTGCCACCGAGCGAATTCGGTGACCTGCTCGCCCAGGATCCGCAGCCGCTCCTCGACCCCGTCGGCCATCGATCCATCGGGGCGGATCTCGGTCATCGAGTTGATCGCGACGCCGAGTGGGGTGGGCCAACCGCGCAAGGCGTGCGCGACCTGGCGCAGCGCCACCAGCGTCGTCGTCGTCGCCTGCCAGCCGTGGGCGCAGACGATGCAGCCGACGGCGCGGTCGTGAAAGTACGGCGGGTCGTTTGTGCGCAGCTCCTCGACGTAGTCGAGCGCGTTCTTCAGAAGGCCGGAATAGCCGCCGTGATAGCCGGGGGTGCTGATCAGGAACCCGTCGGCGCGGGCCACTTCCCGGAGGAAGGCCTCGCTTGCCGGCGGTTGGGGCTCGCGCCGCGGGTCGTACATCGGGAAGTCGAGCCCGCGCGCGTCGATGAGGACGGTCTCGGCGCCGGCGTCCGCGGCGGCATCGAGGCTGACCCGCAGCGCCCGCTCGCTGGAGGAATCGGGCCGCAGCGTGCCGCCCAGCCCGAGAATGCGTGGGGTGTGCGTCGTCGGGCCGGGCACCGTCTCGATCTGTCGCTCTCTCGCTCCCATGACAAGTCCCTATACGAAGTATCTATTACATAGACACTACGTCTTGTCAAGCTGCGTCACGTCCCGCGGGCGGGCCGCAGATCGCCGACCGCGTCGCCTGGCGCCTTCAGCGGGACGGAACGCTGAGGCAGTCGAGCCAGATGTCGGTGAGCTCGTCGGCTGCCTGCTCGGGGTCGGCGACCAACGTCTGGCGCAGTTGCGACAGCGTATAGAGCTCGCCCAGCTGCATCACCATCATCTGGATCCGCAGGCGGGCCGCGGGGCGCTGTCGCTTGGGCCAGCGGGCGAGGTACCGGTCCATCGGATCGGGGAGCATCGAGACCGCGTCCGGCGCCAGGTCGGGATGTAGCGCCGACATCGCCTCGATCGCCTCGATCTCCGCCTGGTGCGTCTCGAACCACTTCATCGCCCGCGCCATCCAGTCACGCAGGTCCGACCTCGAACCGGCGCCGAGCACCTCGTCGAGCTGCTCGAAGTACGTGAGCGCGCCGGGGATGAGGTCGTCGGTCAAGGCGACGACGAGGTCGGGCTTGCTCGCAAAATGGAGGTAGAAGGTGGCACGGCTGGCACCCGCGGCCTCGGTGATGTCGTCGACCGTCGTCGCCGCGTAGCCCTTCTCCGCGAACATCTCACGGGCGGCGTCGAGGAGGCGCTGCCGGGTGACCTGCTTCTGCTGCTCGCGCAGTGGAACCCGCTTGCTTCGTTTCGACCGCGAGGGTCCCTTCGACTCGGCCATACCGCTGGCGATCATAGTCGCGGGCGCCCCTCGCGACCGCCGGCCCGCTCACCGGGCCGCGGCGCGGCGATCAAGAAGGCATGCCTTAACCTAAGGCTCCGATGGCGGGTTCGGATCGATCGACGGCGACGAAGTCCACGAGCGGCGGCGCGGGCGAGGGATCGTCCCGGCGTGGGACGCTGCGCGACCAGCAGCGGGAGTTCACGCGCTCCCGGCTGATCGACGCGGCGCTCGAGCTGTTCGGCGAGGTCGGCTACGCCGAAGCCACGATCGACGGCATCGTCAACGCCGCCGGCGCCAGCCGCGCGACCTTCTACCTGCACTTCGGCCGCAAGGCGGACGTGCTCGACGCGATCGGTGCCGAACTCGAACCGGGCGTCGACGCCTACTGGGAAGAACTCGACGGGATCACCGCCGAACCTTCGAGGAAGAAGATCCGCAGCTGGATCGATCGCGCCTTCGAATGGCTCGACGAGCACGAGGCCGTCGTCCGGGCGAGCCAGGAACGCTCGATCATCGACGGCGAAGTCGCCCCGCACCGCTTCTCCAGCCTCCCCGACGTGATGCCCCGCTACCTGGCGACGTGGCCCGCCGCCGAGCAGTCCGCCGCTCGCCTGCGGGTGCAGCTGCTCGCGGTCCTGCTCGACAGCTTCTACCGCCACTGGCGGATCGAGCAGGTCTTCGAGGTCGACGCCGACCTCGCCAAGGATGTCTTCGTGGACATCTGGATGCGGACGCTGCGGCTCACCCCCGAAGGCTGACTCGAGCGATTTCCGACGGGGCTCCGAGCCCCGACCCGCGAGCGAGCGGGGTGTGTCCGCGGGGTGTAGCCGACGTTGCCGCGCCCTGGCGCAGCGTCGATTGGTGACGTTCTGACGATTAACTTGACACTGTGTCTGCTGCCTGGAAGACTCGCCTTCTAGATGGAGAGATTGCCCAGCGCGAGCCGCCGGGCCTGACGAAAGGGATGCAGTGAAGTCGATCTTCTTCCCGCTCAACCCGTATCGGGAGCTGCCCGACGACTTCGAGGAGCGCTACGAGAGCGTCTACGTGACGCCGCCGAATGACGAGCTTTGCGACCCCGAGCGCGCCGCCCAGTTCTACAACTGGACCCTCGATGAGTACGAGGCCGCCTCGCGTCTCGGCTTCGACGGCCTCGGGATCAACGAGCACCACCAGAACGCCTACGGATATTTCAACTCACCCAACCTCTTCGCCGCGGCGCTCGCCCGCCGCACCGAGGAGACGGCGATCGTGCTGCTCGGCAACACGCTGGCGCTGTATGACCCGGCGCTCCGGGTGGCCGAGGACCTGGCGGTGCTGGACACGATCAGCGGCGGCCGCATCGTCGCCGGGATGCCGGTGGGCACGCCGATGGACACGGCCTTCGTCTACGGCGTCACGCCGACCAAGGTCAGGCCGCGGTTCCACGAGGCCCGCGACATGATCGTCCAGGCCTGGACCCGCCCGGGACCGTTCGCCTACAACGGGCGGTTCATGAAACTGCGCTACGTCAACCCTTGGCCGAAGCCCCTGCAGAAGCCCCACCCGCCGATCTGGCTCGCCGGCGGCGCCTCGTTGGAGACGTTCGAACTCGCGGCCGAGAACGACTACGCGTACAACTTCCTCAACTTCAACGGCTACCAGTTCGCCAAGGACACGATGAAGCTGTTCTGGGACACGGTCGCGGACCGGGGCAAGGACGACAATCCGTACCGCGCGGGCTTCTTCCAGCAGATCGTCGTCGCCGACACCGACGCCGAAGCCGAGCGCCTCTACCTCGAGCACGTTCAGTACTTCTACCGCAAGTGCATGCACATCCCGCCGTACATGGTGGCTCCGCCCGGATACATCAGCAAACGCAGCGCCGACTTCCAGATGCGTCGATCGGCCGCCGCGCAGACCGTCCGCGAAGCGGTCGTCGAGGGCAAGTGGAGCAATTACGTCGACAACGGGATCGTGATCGCCGGCAGTCCGGAGACCGTCGCCGATCAGTTGATCGAGGGGATCAAGGACTTGCGCATCGGCCACCTGATGGCCTCGTTGCAGATCGGCTCGATGTCCCATGAGCTGACCTTGCGGAACCTGACCCTGTTCGCCGAGAAGGTGATGCCGAAGCTGCGCGGCATCTGGGGCGATGACTGGGAGGACCACTGGTGGCCGTCAGGCGCCGGGGTCCCGGAGCAGGCGACGGCCGGGATCGGCGCCTAGGCGCGGCCGGCCCAACTCGGAGGAAGACGATGAAGATCGAAGAACAGACGATGGCGATCGACGGCACCCCGTTCACGGCGAGGGTCGCGATCGCGGGCGGCGGCGCGCCGCTGATCTACCTGCACGGCCCGACCGGTCATGCCTGGACGCCGCTGCACGAACGACTGGCCGAGCGGTTCACCGTCCACGCCCCGCTGCATCCGGGCTGGGAGTCGCTCGATGACCTCGACCACCTCGACTCGGTCGCCGACCTCGTCCTCTACTACGTCGACATCCTCGACCGTTACGGGATCGAGCGGGCATCGTTGGTCGGTCATTCGGTCGGTGGCATGGTCGCCGCCGAGATCGCCGCGGCGCGCCCGGACCGCGTCGAGCGGCTCGCGTTGGTGGCCCCCTGGGGGCTGTGGCGCGATGACGAACCGACCGCCGACTTCTGGGGGCAGCCGCCCGAGCGGCTGGCGACGGCGCTGTGGAGCGATCCGAGCGGGGAGGCGGCCCTCGCCAACGCCCCGGTCAGGGAGCCGGAGGCGATGCTGAGCGCCTATCTGGCGAACAGCGCGGCGGCTCATTTCACCTGGCCGATCCCGGACAACAACCTCAGGAGGCGTCTCCACCGTGTGGTCGCGCCGACGCTCCTGGTCTGGGGTCAGGACGACGGGATCGTGCCGTTGTCCTACGCCGACGATTTCGTCGAGCTGTTGCCCGACGCGAGCTCGATCGTGCTCGAGGGAGGGGCGCACAACGTGCACCTCGAGCGCGCCGACGTGGTCGCCGACGCGATCCTCGACCACCTCGCCTCGGCCGCCGTCGGCGCCTGAGCGAGCCTTGCCGAGCGGCCCGCCGGCGCACGCTTGCGCCGGCGGGCCGCTCGGCGTCGTCTCAGCCCAGTGAGGTCCGCAGCGCGCTGATCAGCGTGCCGGTCCGCGGGTCGCCGGAGGGGCCGCCACCGAGTTGATTCGGGGTGAAGGCAAAGGCGACTCCGGCCTCGCGGTCGGCGAACGCGAGCGCCCCGCCGGCGCCGGTATGGCCGAAGGAGGCACCCGACAGCATCGGCACGGGGGCCGAGTCCAGCATGAATCCCGAGCCGAAGCGGTTGGGGATGAAGAGGACCCGATCCGGTCCCGAGCTGCGCTCCGCCACCGCCGCGTCGACGGTCTCCTCGGCCAGTAGCCGGACGCCGTCGACCTCGCCGATGCAGGCGGCGTACATGCGGGCGAGCGAGCGGGCGTCGGTGATCCCGTTGGCGGCCGGTAGTTCGGCGCCATGGACGTCGCGCCGGTTCCAGCTGTCTGCCCTCGGGGTCGGCAGCGCCCCGTTCGAGGAGAGGGCCCGCGAGAGGAGCGAGTCGGGATCCTGCATCGCCGCGCCCATCTTCATCACGATCTCCAAGGCGGCCGGATCTTTGATCTGGGCGAGCGCGGCGGGGTCCGGCGGCGGCGGATCGTTGAGTGCCGCGACGCGGGACTCCTCGGCCTCCGGCAGACCGATGAACAGGTCGAGTCCCAGGGGCCCGGCGACCTCGGCGGCGAGGATCGCGCTGATCGAACGGCCGGTTGCCCGGCGCACGATCTCGTCGAGCAGCCAGCCGAACGTCAGGGCGTGGTAGCCGTAGTCGGTCTCCGGCTCCCAGAGCGGCCGCTGGGAGGCCAAGGCGGTGACGACCGGGGTACGCGCGAGCAGTTCCTCGCGGCTCAGGCGTCGCTCGATCGCGGGCAGTCCCGCCCGGTGGGTGAGGATCGTCCTGGTCGTGATCTCATCCTTGTCCTCGATGCCGAACTCCGGCCAGATCGCGGCGACCGGGGCGTCGAGGTCCAGCTGACCGCGCTCGGCCAATCGGTGGCAGACGATCGTCGTCGCTCCCTTGGTCGCCGAGAAGACCGGCACCAGCGTGTCGCGCCGCCACGGGAGCTTCGACCCGGCGTCGGTCGACCCGCCCCAGAGGTCGACCACCGGCCGGCCTTCCACGTAAACGCAACAGGCGGCGCCGACATCGCGGTCCTCCTCGAAGTTGGCGACGAAGGCCTCGCGCACGGCCTCGAATCCGGGCGCGACCTCGCCGTCGATCCGCTCACTTCTGACGGAGTCTTCCATCTCTCTTCCCCTTTTCCTCGGACTAGATGGATGCCACGCCTACTCGCGAGGCACCTTGTCAACTGGCGAGAATAATGGATGCCTCGCTTACTCACTTGACATTGCGACAAGTAATGTGGGACGCTCGCCCGGCTCGGGCCGATCCAGGGAGGGCTCGTGCGCAGACCACGACCCCACGACGACGGAGGTGCGCAGCCCCATGCCCTCGCAGATACCGACCCCAAACGTCCCGGATCGCGCCGCGGTCCCGAACCTCGGCGACTACGCGCAGGGCCGCGCCGAATATCGGGTCGAGGTCCCGCCGCGCTTCAACCCGGTCGTCGACATCGTCGACCGCTGGGCGGCCGAAGATCCCGAGGCGACGGCGCTCGTCTCACTCGGCCCGGACGGCGCCCCGGTCGCCGAACAGACCGCCGCCGACCTCGCGGACGACTCGCGCCGTGCCGCCCGGGCCCTCCTCGAGCTCGGCGTCAAGAAGGGCGACCGCGTCTTCGTCATGCTGCCCCGCGTCCCCGCCTGGTACTCGGCGATGCTGGGCGCGATGCGCATCGGCGCCGTGCCGAGTCCGGCGCCGAACCAGTCGATGACCCGCGACATCGCCTATCGGATCGATCGGCTCGAGGCCGTGGTCGCGATCACGGACGTCGCCGGGGCGATGAAATTCCCCAGCGGGCTCCTGGCCGGGCGCCGTCTCTGCTGGACCGATGGGAGTGAGCCGCCCGCGGGGTGGTCGGACTATGACGCCGCCTTGGCGGCGGCCGGTGAGGTCCCCCTGCCCGAGGACCCGACCGCGGCGGATGACCCGCTCCTCGTCTTCTTCACCAGCGGCACCGTCAGCTATCCGAAAATGGTCCAGCATCGTCAGAGCTACGCGTTGGGACACGTCGGCACGGCGCGCTTCTGGCATGACCTGCGGGCGGGCGACCGCCACTGGACGATCTCCGACACCGGATGGGCGAAGGCCGCCTGGGGCGGCATGTTCGGACAGTGGCACGAGCGCGCGGCCGTCGTCCAGGTGGCGCTCGGGGCTCCCGATCCGGATCTTGTCCTCGGCATCGTCGCCGAGCACGGGATCACCTCGTTCTGCGCCCCGCCGACGATCTACAGGATGCTGGTCCATGCCGACTTCTCGGCCCACGACCTGTCGGCGCTAAGGCATTGCACGAGTGCCGGGGAGCCGCTCAACCCGGAGGTGATCCGGGCGTGGAGAGAGGGAACCGGCGTGATGGTCTACGACGGCTACGGCCAGACGGAGACGACGGTCCTCGTCGCCAACTACCGCAGCATGGAAGTAAGGCCGGGCTCGATGGGCAAACCGGTGCCCGGTTACGAGATCGAGGTCCATGATCCTGACGGCCGGCCGGAGGCGACCGGCGTGGTCGGGGAAATCGCCGTGAGAGCGGACCCCGACGACTGGCCGGCCGGACTGTTCTCGGGCTACTACGGCGACGAGGAGGCCACCGCGGCGGCGATCCGCGAGGGCTGGTACTACACCGGCGACAAGGCCGCGGTCGACGCCGACGGATATTTCTGGTTCGAGGGCCGGTCCGACGACGTGATCACCTCCTCGGCCTATCGGATCGGCCCCTTCGAGGTGGAGTCGGCCCTGGTCGAGCACTCGGCGGTCCTGGAGGCTGCCGTGGTCGGCAAACCCGACCCGGAGCGGACCGAGATCGTCTTCGCCTTCGTGGTCCTCGCGAACGGTGCCGAGGGCACGCCGGAGTTGGTCGCCGAGCTCCAGGACCACGTCAAGAGCACCACCGCCCCCTACAAGTATCCCCGCGGGATCGCCTTCGTCGAGGATTTGCCGAAGACGATCAGCGGCAAGATCAGGCGCGGCGAGCTGCGTCGTCGGCTGCAGGCCGGCGAAGGGGCTTGACAGCCGTAGGCGACGCTGAGATAGTCACCTCGTCTAGTGAGTTGTCGCTAGGTCGTTTGGGAATATTGGGCGTCGTTTCAGGGTTGAGTGAGGAAAGCTCGATGGTCGAGCCATATGTCGATGACTTGATGCGTTTGACGGAGCCGGTGATGCCGGCTGCTCATGGCCGCCCAGGAGGTGCGCGATGGACGAAGTGATCCGCTTTGCCCTGATCGGCTTCGGTGTGGGGGCGCTCTACTCGCTCTCCTCTCAGGGGCTGTTGGTGATCTATCGCGGTTCGGGGGTGCTCAACTTCGCCCTCGGCGCGATCGGGATGGTCGGCGCATACGTCGAGTGGGAAGTCCACACGAAGCTCCACGAGCCCTTTGCGGTGGCCCTGGTCGCCGGCATCCTGGCGTCGGCCCTGATCGGCGTCCTCACCCACCTGCTCCTGATGCGGCCGCTGCGGAATGCATCCGGCCTCGCCCGCGTCGCCGCGACGCTCGGCGTGCTGATCGTCCTGCAGTCGGCGGCGATCCTCCGCTACGGGTCGGAAGTCCAGTTCGCGCCGAGCGAGCTGCCGACGACGGTCCTGCACATCTCCGGCAACATCACGATCTCGGTCGACCGGCTGATCCTGCTCGGCATCGCCGCGGCGTTGACGATCGGGCTCTGGCTGCTCTATCGGTACACCCGGTTCGGCATCGGCACGACCGCCACCTCGGAGAACGAGCGGGCGGCGTCGGCACTCGGCTGGTCGCCGGACCTGATCGCGGCGATCAACTGGGGATTGGGCTGCGGGCTGGCGGGCCTGGCGGCGATCCTGATCGCGCCGATCGCGACCCTCCAGGTCAGCACGATGACGAACCTCGTCCTCGCGGCGATGGCGGCGGCGCTCGTGGCGGGCTTCCGCTCCTTCCCGATCGCCTTCCTGGCCGGGATGGCGATCGGTATCGCGCAGACCGAGATCGACCGCTTCTACCAGCACCCTGGCTTCGCCGAATCGGTCCCGTTCCTGGTCATCGTCGCCGTCTTGCTGATCCGTGGCCAGGCGCTGCCGCTGCGCGACCACATGATGCAGCGGCTGCCCGCGCTGGGGAGCGGGCGGATCAATTGGCGCGCCCTGGCGGTCGCGACGGCGATCGCCGTGCTGCTGATCACGGTCTGCTCCGCGGTCTGGCTGCAGGCCCTGACGGTGACCTTCGGCGTCTCACTCGTCCTGCTCTCGATCGTCGTCGTCACCGGCTACGCGGGGCAGATCTCGCTCGGCCAGTACGCGCTTGCGGGCATGGGCGCGTTCATCGCCGGGCGCCTGGTCGCCACGCAGGACTGGCCCTTCGTCCTTGCCGCCCTGGCGGGCGTCGTGGGCGCGGTGCCGGTCGGGGTCGCGTTCGCCCTGCCGGCGGTGCGGACCCGCGGGATCAACCTCGCGATCGTGACCTTCGGCCTCGGCACGGCGATCGAGCTGGCGATCTTCGGCAACGGCGCCTATACGGGAGGTTTCACCGGCACGGTCGTCGGCGAACCCGACATCTTCGGTTGGAGCGTCAGCCCGATCACCCACCCGGCTCGCTACGCCTTCCTTTGCCTCGGCTGCCTGATCGTGGCGACGATCCTGGTCGCCAACGTACGCCGCAGCCGCTCCGGCCGCCGGCTGATCGCCGTGCGGACCAATGAGCGGGCGACCGCGGCGCTCGGCATCGGGGTCCCGGCGGCCAAGCTCTACGCCTTCGGCCTCGGCTCGGCGGTCGCCGCCCTGGGCGGGATCCTGATCGCCTTCCAAAACGAGACGATCCTCTACACGAGCTTCACCAACTTCACCTCGATCACCGATGTCGGCTGGGCGTTCATCGGTGGGATCGGCTCGCTGCTCGGGCCGCTGTTCGGCGCGACCTTGGCTCCCGGGTCGATAGGCACCCAGATCAGCAACGAAATCCTCAGCGGACTGGCCGAATACATCCCGCTGATCGGCGGGGCGACCCTGATCTTGCTGGTCCTTCGCAACCAGGACGGCATCGCCAAGGAGACCTTTGACCAGCTCGCCGCCCTGCGCGCGCGGCTACCGCGTCGCCGCCCGCGCCCCCGCCCCTCGCGGACGCTCGAGTTGCCGCCGGCGACGAAGACCCGGGCGCGGCCGCTGACCTTCGAGGCCCGCGGCCTCACCGTCCGCTACGGCGGGACCACGGCGCTCGAAGACGTCTCCTTCGAGCTGCGGCCGGGGACCGTCACCGGCCTGATCGGCCCGAACGGGGCCGGCAAGACGACCGCGATCGACGCGGTGACCGGGTTCGCCCGCCTCGCCGCCGGCTCGCTGCGCCTGGACGGCCGCGACATCACCGGCTGGAACGCCGCGCGCCGCGCGCGGGCCGGGGTCAGTCGCTCCTTCCAGTCGCTCGAGCTGTTCGAGGACTCGACCGTGCTGGAAAACCTGCGCGTCGCGTCCGATCCGCGCGACGGCTTCTCCTACCTCCGCGATCTGGTCTACCCGGTGACGCCACCGCTTCCGGGGGCCGTGGTGGCGGCGATCGAAGAGTTCGGCCTGGAGGACGACCTCGACCGGCTGGTCGAAGGACTTCCCTACGGCAGGCGTCGGCTCCTGGCGATCGCGCGCGCGGTCGCCACCCAGCCCAGCGTCCTCCTGCTCGACGAGCCGGCGGCGGGACTCGACACGACCGAGTCCGCGCAGCTCGCCCCACTGGTGCGGCGCCTGGCCGACGACTGGGGCATCGCGGTGCTGGTGGTCGAGCACGACATGGACTTCGTGATGGGCCTCTGCGATTCGATCGTGGTGCTGGACTTCGGTCACAAGATCGCCGAGGGCACGCCGCGCGAGATCCGCGAAGACGAGGCGGTCGTCGCCGCCTACCTGGGCGAGACCGACGACGAGATCGATCTCGAGGCCGACCTGGAGGCGGCGGTCGAGTGAGCGCCGTGGCGAGCCACGGCAACGGCACCACGCCGGAGCCCCTGGTCGAGGCGCGCGGGCTCTCGGTGGGGTTCGGCAGTCAGCCGGTCGTCCGCGGCATCGACCTGCGGGTGGGCGCGGGGGAGGTGGTCCTGCTGCTCGGTCCCAACGGCGCGGGCAAGACGACGACCCTCCTCTGTCTCGCCGGCGAGTACCGGCCGATGGGCGGCGAGGTCAGCGTGCTCGGGGTCGAGCCGCGGACGCCGTTGCACCGCCGGGCACGCCAGGGGCTCGCCTTCGTGACCGAAGAACGCTCGATCTTCCGCTCGCTTTCCACCGCGGACAACCTTCGCGCCGGCGACGTATCGATCGAGGCCGCCCTCGAGCTGTTCCCCGAGCTGGAGAAGCGCCTCTCGGTCCGCGCCGGCCTGCTCTCCGGCGGCGAGCAGCAGATGTTGACCCTTGCCCGGGCCTTGAGCCGCAAGCCGCGGCTGCTGCTGGCCGACGAGCTGTCGCTGGGGCTCGGGCCGCTGGTCGTCAAGCGCCTGCTCGACGCGGTCGCCAGGGTGGCGAAGGAAAGCGGGATGGGGGTGCTGCTGGTCGAGCAGCACGTCCGCAAGGCACTCCGCTACGCCGATCGCGGCTACGTCATGCGGCAGGGCGAAATCGTTCTCGAGGGGTCGGCGAACCGGCTCCACGAGCGCATCGGCGAGGTCGAGGACTCATACCTCGCCGGTGCCGAGAACAGGCTGATCACGACCCACGTCGGAGATCAGCGGGGCGGAGCCGAGACGGGAACGGCCTCGCCCGGGGCGTCGGGCTAGGCGCGATCGCCAAGTCTTGCAATACGAACAGGAGGAGAGGCAATGTTGAGAGATCAACGCAGGCGCGTGCTGCTCGCCGGCGCGGTCGCCGCCGCGCTGGCGCTGACGGTCGCGTTGGCGGCATGCGGAGGGGGAGGGTCGAGCGCAACGGAAGCGAGCAGCGGTGGATCGGGCGGCGGTGAACCCTCGAGCAGCAGCGACGTCAGCTCGACGAGCGGCGGCGGTGGGCAGCTTTCGGGGGAACCGATCGTGGTCATGGACATAGCGACCAATTCGACCGGGCCGATCACCTATCCGGAAATATTCGAAACCGCGGGAGCCTACGAAGAATGGGTCAACTCTCATGGCGGGATCAAAGGCAGGCCGCTGAAGATCCTCACCTGTGACGACAAGGGGGACCCGAACGAATCGGCGAAATGCGCGCGCGAAGCGGTCTCCGACGAAGTCGTGGCAGCGACCGGGTTCAGCTTCAACTCGGAACGGATCGAGCCGATTCTGAATGCGGCGAAACTGCCATGGGTGCCGATCAGCCCGGCCAGCGAAGAAGAGCTCAACGCCGAAAACTCCTTCCCGATCCAGGCTCCGATGACGCTCCTGATCGGTCTCGGCGAGAAATCCGCGGAAAGCTGCAAGTCCCCGTCTCTGGTCACGATCGACGTGCCCTCGGCCGAACTCAGCCTCGGGCTCTTCGAAAGCGGCAGCAAAGCCGGCGGAGGTTCCTCGGCGAAGGTCGTCAAGGTTCCGCCGACCGCCCAGGACTACACGTCGCAGGTCGCCCAGGCGGCGGACGGCACCGACTGCATCGTCACCTTGCTCGGCGAAGCGAACCTCTTCGCCTTCCTGCCGGCGTTGCAGCAAGGGGGCGGCACCCAGCAGATCTTCGGGTTGCAGGGCAACCTCAACGCGAAGGTCGCCGAAAAATTCCCGGAAGCGACGGAAGGGGCGATCATCGCCGACTCCTGGCCCAGCCTGGAAGCGCCCGGCTGGAGTGAAATGCGGGAAGCGCTCCAACAGTCCGGCGCCAACTCGGAACTCGAATACGACTCGCTGGCCGGGCTCGGGACCTGGGGCGACCTGACCTACATCACCAAGGTCGTCGAAACCCTGCCCGAACCGAGCGCGGCGTCGTTCCTGGCGGCGGCGAACAAGATCACCGTCGACCTGGCGCCTATCGGACCGAAAGTGGTGCAGTTCGCCAAACCCTTCACGGGCGTCCCCGGCTTCGCCAGGGTGACGACGCGTGAAGTGGCCTACGAGACGATCGAAGACGGCAAGGTGAAGCCGTTGACGACCGAACTGGAAGACGTCACCAACGGCTGGTTGGGCAAACCGTGAGTCGCCGTCGGGCCGTCGTCGGAAGACGGCGGCCCGACAACCTCACGGTCGCGGGTAGCCGTGCCCGCTTCATCGTCCCCTGCGTGTGGCGGAGGACCGGTTGGCCACCCTCTCGAACCGCGCCGCGCGCAGCACGATCCGGGTCTCGGTCCCGGCGGCGCCGCCCTGGCGGATCGCCCGCACCGTCTCGTTGAGGTCGTCGGCGTCGCGACAGGCCACCCGCAGCTGGAAGTCGAAGCGGCCGGTGAGGAAGGCCATCTCGCAGACCGAGTCGAGCTTCGCGACGCGGCGCTCGAACTCCTCGGGGTCGGTGGCGGGCAGGAGGCGGATGTCGATGAAGGCGTCGAGGGAGCGGCCGACCCCGGCCGGGTCGATCCGCGCGGCGTAGCCCTTGATCACGCCGTCGCGCTCGAGTCGGCGCACCCGGTCGGCGGCCCCGTGCGGGCTGAGGCCGACCTCCTCACCGATCGCGGCGAAGGAGGCCCTTCCGTTTGTGGCGAGCAGGCTGAGGATCTTGTCGTCGATCTCGTCCATGACCGTGGAATCGAGGAGATTAGGGCAGAAGTGTTGTAGCTCGGTCGCCCGACGCCCAATATTGCCTGATCTTCCGACATGAAAGAGGGATCAGGCGATGAGGATCGGTGTACCGAGTGAGGTGAAGGACCAGGAGTATCGGGTGGCGATGACCCCGGCCGGGGTGCGCGAGCTGACCGACCGCGGCCACCGGGTCGTCGTCCAGTCGGGCGCGGGCATCGGCTCGGCCTTCGACGACGACGCCTACGCCGCCCAGGGCGCCGAGATCCTGCCCGACGCGGCGGCGGTCTTCGCCGCGGCCGAGATGATCGTCAAGGTCAAGGAGCCCCAGCCGCAGGAGGTGGCGATGCTGGAGCCCCGCCACGTCCTCTTCACCTACCTGCACCTCGCCCCCGACCCGGCCCTGACCCAGGGCCTGATCGACTCCGGCGCGACCTGCGTCGCCTACGAGACGATCACCGACGCGGCCGGCCGGCTGCCGCTGCTGGCGCCGATGAGCGAGGTCGCGGGCCGGCTCGCCACCCAGGCGGGCGCCTTCATGCTCGGCCGCCCGATCGGCGGCTCCGGCGTCCTTCTCGGCGGCGTTCCCGGCGTCGCCCCCGGCAATGTCCTGGTGATCGGCGGTGGCATCGTCGGGGCCAACGCGGCGCGGATGGCGGCCGGGCTCGGTGCCCGGGTGCGGGTGCTCGACCGCTCGATCGACCGCCTGCGCGAACTGGACGACCTCTTCGCCGGGACCGTCGACACCGGCTATGCCACCGCCCTCGAGATCGAGGCGCGGCTCGCCGAGGCCGACCTCGTGATCGGCGCCGTCCTGGTCAAGGGCGCCAAGGCCCCGCACGTCGTCAGCCGCTCCCAGCTGGCGCTGATGAAGCCGCGCTCGGTGCTGGTCGACGTCTCGATCGACCAGGGCGGCTGCTTCGAGACCTCTCATCCGACCACCCACGTCGACCCGGTCTACGAGGTCGACGGGATCAGCCACTACTGCGTCGCCAACATGCCGGGCGCGGTGCCGATCACCTCGACCCGCGCGCTGACCAACGCGACGCTCCCCTACGTGGCACGCCTGGCCGACGGGGTGGAGGAGGCGCTGCGCGCCGACCCCGGCTTCCTCGGCGGGCTCAGCGTGCGCGCGGGCCGGCTCACCGACGAGGCCGTGGCGGGCGACCAGGGCCGGGAGTGGACGGCGCCCGAGGAGGCCCTCGCCGACGTCGCCGCCTCGGCCTGAGGAGGGCTCAGCGCACCCTCGGTCCAGCCGGGTTGTTCTGACGACCGGCGAGGGGACGCCGGGCCCGGCCTAGATGTGGGCCAGGTCGTCGGCGGGGGAGGCCGGCGGCGCCTCGGCCAGGCGCGCCGCCTCCCGTCCCTGGCGCCGGGGCCGCCACACCCGCACGTACTCGGCGGCCAGGTAGGAGCCGAGGACGAGGACCAGCGCGCCGATCTGGGCGATCACCGTCTGCCAGTTGGCGAACAGCGAGAACCAGGTCCCGGCCCAGCCGGGGAAGGTCACGCCGGAGATCGGCGTGGTGCCGATCCAGCCCGCCAGCTGCATCTCGTTGACCTCCTCGCCGACCATCACGAAGAGGACGACGACCAGGAGGGCGCCGGTGATGATCAGCAGCTTCTTGTAGGGGAGGCGCTGATGGAGGCCGAAGGTGATGACGCCGACCGCGGCGGTGAAGAGGGCCCCCAGCACGACGCCCTCCAGCACCACCGAGGAGCCGAAGGTGACCCGCAGGTTCTGCAGGAAGATGACGATCTCGAAGCCCTCGCGGTAGACCGAGGTGAAGCCGAGCAGACCGAGTCCCAGGATCGTCGCCCGCAGTGCCGCCTCGTCGCCCGCCGCGGAGGAGAGGAGGCCGCGGCGGCGCTTGTGGTGATGGGAGATCCAGCCGGTCCAGTAGACCTTGTGGAAGAACCAGTTCATCACCACCAGCAGCACCAGGATCGCCGGGATCCCGGTCGCCGCCTGCACCGAGAGGCCGCCGTCGCCGAACATACCGATGAACCAGACCGCCGCGAACCAGGTCGCGATCGAGGCGAGGATCGCGAGGCCGGCACCGACCGCGACCGGCCGCCTGTACACCTTGTTGCCGCCGAGGAAGCCGGCGGTGATCGCGGCGAGGACGAGGATCGTCTCGAGGCCCTCGCGGAAGACGAGGATGCCGCTGTTGATGACCGCCTCGGTGCGGCTCATGTGGTTGGCCGGATCGCTCGGGTCGGTGGTGCCGCCGTGGGAGTGCCAGGCGAGGATCACCCCGGCGACCGAGACGGCGAGGACGATGAGCACCCAGATCCGGAAGCTGTGTCGGGAGGCGATCTCCTCGAATCTCGAGGGCCGCTTCTCGGCGGGAGTCGGGGCGGGGGCTGCGACGTCTGGCATCTGGCGATCCTCCAAATCGGTGACCCAGACACCGACGGTGAGGCTAGCAGAAGTTAGGGTGTCCTAACCAGCCCCGTCGGGAGTCCAGCCCCGTCGGGAGTCGCCCCGGGCCGTGGGTGATCGCCGCCCGCCCGGCCGTTCGTGCCTGACCTCGGTGTCGGAACACCGAGGTTAGGATCCGCCGATGGCGTCGGGGTCGAAGGCGGGGGTGAAACGATCGCTCCACTCGTTGCATGACCTGCGCGGGAACGTGAAGCTGTCGGATCGGATCGTCGGTGAGATCGAAGGTCGGATCGTCGCGGGCGAATTCGCGCCCGGCGACCGCTTGCCGACCGAGTCCGAGCTGTGCGATCTGCTCGACGTATCGCGCAGTGTGGTCCGGGACGCGGTGAGGACGCTGGCCGCCCGCGGGCTGCTCGAGGTCCGCCAGGGCCGCGGGATGATCGTCACCTCGCCCGACGACAACGCCTACAGCGAGGCGCTGACTCTCCTCTTGAGCCGCTCGGACCTGACGATGAGGGACATCTTCGATGCCCGCACCACGCTCGAGACCCAACTTGGATTGCTCGCGGTCGACAGCGCCACGGAGGAGGATGTCGCCACTCTCGAGAGACACCTGGGAGCCCTCGACGAGGCGATCGCCGAGGGCGACTGGCGGCGTGCCTCCGACAGTCACGTCGCCTTCCACGCCGGCCTCCTCCACGCCCTGCATCTGCCCGCCTTGGACGTCTTGCTCGAGCCGATGCAGCAGCTGATCGTGCCGAGCGCGGCGCCGCCGCTCGACACCGACGACGTCTGGGACGCCGGCTCTCATCCGCCGATCCTGAAGGCGTTGAAGAAAAAAGACCGGAAAGCGATGAAGGCGGCGCTGTCGCGCCATTACGTCCGCTCGCGCGCGTCGGCCGAGGACGAGTGGCTGGACCTGCCTTTCCGCGACGCCGCGCGTCTCTCGCGCGAGAGCCTCCAGCGCCGGCGCCGCTGACCTCGGCAGACGCACCGGCGCGACGACACGCGCGCCACCTCTCACGTTGGTCGGAACTCCCGCCCCGATTTTTGGACAGCCGTCCAAGGAGTCGGTGCGGGCGCCCTTGTAAAGCTATTACAGGATATGAACACATCATCTGTTGATCTGATCTTTTGCGGATCGCGCGTGGGCGACCTTCCCCGCGGTGGCCCGGCCGGGTGGCGACAGCCAGCCGAAGTCAGCTCCACTATCGAAAGGAAACTGCCTTGAAGCACCGGCTCCTCGGCGTCGCCGCCGCCTTTGCCGTCCTGATCGCGTCCCTGGTCCTGACGGCCTGCGGTGGCAGCACTTCAGGGGAATCGGCCGCCGGGTCGACGACCTCCGATTCGACCTTGCGGCTGGCGCTGCCGGAAGATCCGGCGCCCCTCGACCCCGACACCTTCTACGAAGTGGATACGGCGCTGAGCAACGCGATCTACGAACAGCTGCTCACCTACGCGCCGAACTCGCCGAAGATCGTCGGGCTCCTCGCGACGTCTTGGAAGGTCTCCCCGGACGGGCGCACCTACACGTTCCAGTTGCGCCACGGCGTCAGGTTCTCGGACGGCACGCCGTTCGACTCGGCCGCCGCCAAGGCGAGCTTCGAACGCCGCGTCGCGATGAAGGGCGGGCCCTCCTACATGCTCGAAGACGTCGCCTCGATGAAGACGCCCTCGAAATACACCTTCGTCGTCGACCTGACCAAGCCGGTGGCGCCGTTCCTCGACTACCTCGCGTCTCCGTTCGGCCCCGCGATGACCAGCCCGACGGCGATCAAGCAACACGAAGTCAACGGCGATCACGCGGCTGCCTGGCTCGAAACGCACAGCGCCGGGACCGGTCCTTATGAACTGGGCGAAGTCCAGCACTCCGTCCGCTACAGCCTGATCGCGAACAAGGACTACTGGGGCAAGCAGCCCGCCTTTCACGAAGTGTCGTTCGCGATCATCCCGGACATCGAGAACCAGCGCCTCCAACTCGAAGGCGGCACCCTCGACGCGGTCCTCGGCGAACTCAGCAAGCGCGACATCGAAGGTCTCGAAGCGACGGGGAACGTGAACGTGTACCGATTCCCCGCTCTGCTCAAGGCGGCCGTCTGGGTCAATCCCGAATCGAAGGTCTTCGGCTCGCCGAAGGTCCGCACCGCCCTGCGCGCCTTCCTCGAAAACAAACAGCTGACCGAACAGGTCTACGGGAAACAGGCGAAGCCGTCGACGGAAGTCTATCCGCCGGGGATGCTCCCGAAGGGCGCCGCGCCGGAAGAAGTCAAGTACGACCCGAAGCTGCTCGAAGAAGCGCTCGCGCCCTACAAAGGTCAGAAAATCACGATCGGCTGGTGGGCGGACGGCGCGATGCGCGAACTCGCCAACCAGTTGCAGGTCGAGTTGCACAGTCTCGGTATCGAAGCGACCGTACGCCAGTACAGCGACCCGGAAACGTTCGCGATGGTCGAAAAACCGTCGCTCCGGACCGATCTGTTCGCCGTGACCTTCAATCCCGACGCGGTGGCGGCGGACACCTGGGCGCGGATCTACTGGTACAAGAACGCTCCCGTCAACATCCTCGGCTGCACCGTGCCGAAGGCGGATGCCCTGCTCGACAAGGCGGCCGAACAGAAGTCGAGCGCGGCCAGTGACCGGATCGGCGCCGAAGCCGCGATCGCCTACCGGGAATCCCACTGCTGGGACAACATCGCGGACGTCTACGACACGATCGTCGTCCGCAAAGGGCTCACCGGGATCGAACACGAGCTGCCCTGGCTGCGGGCGATCCGGCTCGCGAGCGTGAAGCCGGAAGAATGAGCGTCGCCGACGGGCACGACGGAGGGGGCGGCACGGTGGGTCTTGCCGAGCCGTCCCCCGGCCGGCCCGCGGAGCGGGGCGACGTGGTGGCCGAGGCCAAGGGCCTCGACGTCTTCCTGACCCGCGACGGTCGCGAGGGCCACGTCCTGCGTGGGATCGATCTCGAGATCCGCGCGGGGGAGATCGTCAGCCTGGTCGGCGAGTCGGGGTCGGGTAAGACGATGTTGGCGATGTCGTTGCTCGGGCTCCTGCCGGCGTCGGCCTCGCCCCGCGTCGAGGGGAAGGTGAACGTGGCCGGGGTCGACATGATCGGCGGCGACCCGGCGCGGCTCGAGGACGTCCGCCGCCGTCGCCTCGGCGCCGTCTTCCAGGACCCGATGTCCTCGCTCGATCCGACGATGCGGGTCAGGGGCCACCTGCGCGAGGTCGTCGACAATGACGGCGACGCGATCGAACTGCTGCGCGCGGTCGGGGTACCCGACCCTCGCCGCCGACTCCGTGCCTTCCCGCATGAGCTGTCCGGGGGGCTGCGCCAGCGGGTGATGATCGCGCTGGCGATCGCCGGCGAGCCGAGCCTGATCGTCGCCGACGAGCCGACGACCGCCCTCGACGTCACCGTCCAGGCGCAGATCCTCGACCTGCTGACCCGACTCTGCGCCGAGGTCGGCTCCTCTCTCTTGCTGGTCACCCACGACCTCGGGGTGGCGAGCCAGATCGCCCAGCGGGCGATCGTGCTCTACGGCGGCCGGATCGCCGAGGAGGCGCCGATCGATCAGCTCGTCCGCGCGCCTCGGCATCCCTACCCGGCGGCGCTCTTGCGCAGCCGACTCGACATCGAGACCGACCCCTCGCGACCGCTGCCGTCGCTGGACGGGGACCCGCCAAATCCGGGGGACCTGCCGCCGGGCTGCCCCTTCGCGCCGCGCTGTGAGTTCGCCAGACCAGACTGCGAGCTGGCCCCACCGCCACTGCGACCGTCGGCGCCGGATCGATCGGACGCCTGCATCCGTCGTGACGAGCTCGACCTCCGACCGGCCGAGGTCGAGGTCGAGCCGTGGACGCCGCCTCTCGTCGATCGCGACCACGCGGCCCTGCGGGCCGACGACCTCCACGTCTCGGTGGCCACCGGGACCCTCTGGCGCAAGCACCGGGTCGACATCCTCAAGGGGGTCGACCTGCGGCTCGACGCGGGCGAATGCGTCGCCCTGGTCGGCGAGAGCGGCTCCGGCAAGACGACCCTGATCAACGCCGTCGCCCACCTGGTCCCCGCGAGTGAGGGGAACCTCGAGGTCGACGATCCGGCACCGCAGATGGTGTTCCAGGACGCGGGCGCGTCGCTGACACCGTGGATGAGCATCCGCGAGCTGATCGGGGAGCGACTGCGCGCGGGCGGCGTCCCGCGCCGCGAGCGAGCCGAGCGGGTGGCCGAGGTGATCGCCGAAGTCGGCCTGCCGCCCTGGGTCGCCGCGGCGAAGCCGTCGCAGCTCTCCGGCGGCCAGCGGCAACGGGTCGCGATCGCCCGAGCGATCGCGGTGCCCCCGCGGCTGCTGCTCTGCGACGAGCCGACCTCGGCGCTCGACGTCTCGGTCGCGGCCGGGATACTCAATCTGCTGGGACGCCTGCGGCGGCGGCTGAAGCTCGCGGTCGTCTTCGTCACCCACGACATCGCCGTCGCCCGCATGGTCGCCGACCGGGTGGCGGTGATGTACCTCGGCCGGATCGTCGAGTGCGGACCCGCCGGGCGGGTCATCGACGCACCCGTGCACCCGTACACGCGGGCGTTGATCTCGGCGATCCCCGGATCGAGGGGCGAGCGGATCAGGGCCGACGGCCCGGCGCCCAGCCTCTTCGATCCGCCGTCGGGGTGCGCGTTTCATCCGCGCTGTCCGCAGGCCCGCGAGGGCTGCGCCGTGCGGACGCCGGCCGACCAGCCCGAATCGGGATCGCAACAGCACTGGATCGACTGTGTGCTGGCCGAAGACGGGAGCCACGATGGCCGCGGTTGAGCCGATCCTCCGTCCCGGCTTCCGCCCGCGGCGCCGCGGTCGTCGCGGCTACGTTCGGCTGCGGGCGATGCCGATCGGCGATCGGTTGGCGCTCGGGGCCCTCGCCCTGGTCACCCTGCTGGCGCTCCTCGGGCCGACGCTGGCTCCGCACGACCCGCTCTCCGCCGCCGGCCCGGCCAACCACCCGCCGAGCTTCACCTATCCGCTGGGAACCGATGAAGTCGGGCGCGACATGTTCAGCCGGGTCCTGACCGGGCTTCAGAGCACCTGGCTGGCGGCGTTCGGCGTGATCGCGGCGGGGGTCTTGATCGGCGGCGGGATCGGGGTCATCGCCGGAACCCTCGGCGGCTGGGCCGACAGCGTCCTGATGCGGGTCACCGACGTCTTCCTCGCCTTGCCGCCCTCGATCCTGGCGATCGCCGTCGTCACCGCGATCGGGCCGTCGCTGTTCCACACCCTGCTCGCGGTGGCGATCTTCTGGTGGCCGTATTACGCCCGCCTCGTGCGAGCGGAGACGCGCAGCCTGGTGGTCCGGCCGCACATGGTCGCCGCCCGCCTGTCGGGGGCCGGTTGGTGGCGGCGCCTGTTCCGACATCTTCTGCCCGGGACCTTCCCGACCGTGATCGTCGCGGCCAGCCTCGACATCTCCAACCTGATCCTGCTGTTGGCGGCGCTCTCGTTCCTCGGGCTCGGCGCCCAGGCGCCCGCACCGGAGCTCGGCTCGATGACCGCGGCCGGATTGAGCAGCCTGTTGACCAGCTGGTGGATCCCGGTGATGCCGGCCCTGGCGATCTTCGTCCTCAGCCTGGTCGGAAACCTCTCCGGCGACGCCATCCGCGACATGGTGGAACGCGGATGATCGCCTTCGTCCTCAGGCGCGTCGTCGCGATGGTCGTCGTGCTGCTGGTGCTGGCCGCGATCGTCTTCGCCCTGCAGGAGATCTCCCCGGTCGAACCGGTGCGCGTCAAAGTCGGCGAGGCCGCCTCGAAGTCGGTCGTCGAAGCCGAACGCAAGCGCCTCGGATACGACGACCCGCTCCCGCAGCGATACCTCGACTACGTCGAGGGCGCGGCGCAGGGAAACCTCCAGACCTCGTTGCGGACGCGCCAGCCGGTGGCCAGCGACATCGGTCACTACCTGCCCGCCTCGATCGAACTCGTCCTCGCCGCCCTCGTCATCGGCGTCCCTCTCAGCCTCCTCTTCGGGATCGCCGGCGCTTTGCGGCTGCGCGGGTCCGGGGTGCTCCGCACCGTCCTCTTCGTCCTCGCGGCGGCACCGGCCTTCCTGCTCGGGATCGCCGGGATCCTGATCTTCTATCGGGACCTGCACTGGCTGCCCGCCAGCGGCCGCACGTCGATCATCAACCCACCGACCGGCCCCACGGGGCTGCTGGTCATCGACGGTCTGCTGCGCGGTGAACCGAACGTCACGGTCAACTCGCTCGAACATCTGGTGATGCCCGCGTTCGCCCTGGCCCTGGTCCCGGCGGTCGCCGTCGGCAGGGTGTTGAGGGGCAGCCTGATGGCGAACCTGCGCACCGAGCAGGTGCGGGCGGCGCGCGCCCGCGGCCTCTCCCGCTGGCGGATCGTCTCTCGCCACGGCCTGCGCAATGCCGCCGGGCCGACCTTGGCGATGGGAGGGTTGATGTTCGGGGTCGTCTTCAGCGGCCTCACGATCGTCGAGACGGTCTTCGCCTGGCCCGGCATCGGGCTCTACGTGGCGCAGAGCATCCCGAAAGGCGACTTTCCGGCGATCGGCGGGGTGACGCTCCTGGTCGGAGCCGCCTACGTGATCATCAACACGACGGTGGACCTGCTGCAGGGCCTGGCTGATCCGCGGATACGGAAAGACCTGTGAAGCTCGGCCGCAGCGATCTCGACGTCTCCGGCCTCTGTCTCGGCACGAACGTGTTCGGCTGGACCTGCGACGAAGGCGAGGCGTTCGCCGTCCTCGACGCCTACCGCGAGAGCGGCGGCAACTTCCTCGACACGGCCGACATCTACCCCTGGTTCGATGATCGGCCGGGAGGCGAGCTGTCCGAGCTGATCATCGGTCGCTGGTGTCAGTCGCGGCGCAGCCGCGAGGAGATGGTGATCGCGACGAAGGTCGGGGTGGAGGGAGGCCTTGGTGCCGCCAACATCCGCCGCGGCGTGGAGGCTTCGCTGCGCCGGCTCGGGACCGATCGCATCGACCTCTACTACGCCCACGAGGACGATCCGAGCACGCCGCTGGAGGAGACCGTGGAGGCGTTCGACGCTTTGGTCCGCGAGGGCAAGGTGCGCTGTCTCGGCGCCTGCGACTACGCGCCCGCGCGGATGGAGATGGCGTTGGAGATCGCCGCACGAGGCAACTTCGAGCGCTACGAGGTGCTGCAGCTCGAATACAACCTGGTGGCCCGACGGTATGAGGACGAGCTCGCCGATCTCGTCGCGCGGCACGAGCTCAGCACCTTGAGCTACTGCTCCCTGGCCCAGGGCTTCCTGACCGGGAAGTACAGGCCCGGCGAGGCGCCGGCGTCAGGCTCCGAGAGCCCGCGGGCCGAGCAGGCGCGGGCCTACCTGGAGCAGGGAGGGATCGCCGTGCTCGAGGCGCTCGACGCCGTCGCGACCGCCCACTCGTCGAGTCCGGCGACGGTTTCGCTGGCCTGGTTGCTGGCCCGGCCGAACGTGGCGAGCGTGCTGGCCAGCGCCCGCACGCCGGCTCAGCTCGCGGATCTCGTGGCCGCCCCGGGCCTGGAGCTTTCGGACGCCGAGGTCGCGCTTCTCGGCGCCGCCGGAACCGTCGGGGTGTGAGGCCGCCGCCCGCTTCAGCCCGTGGCCGCGGCGCCGGTGCGACGGGGGTCGGGGCAGGCCACGAGCCTGCCGTCTTCCCAGCTGATCGCGTCGTAGGAGCCCATGTATTCGTCGTAGGGCCCGATCCTCTTGAGCTGCATCCCGCGCCGTTCGAGGCCCGCGGTGAGCTCCTCCGGCATGCCGGACTCGATCGCGAGGCGGCAACTGCCGACGCCGGTGAAGCCGAAGCGCGGGCGCTTGACCGACTCCTCGATCGTCATCCCGAAGTCGAGGATGTTCACCATGTTCTGCAGCACGCACGGCAGCAGGCTCCCCGAGGGGGAACCCGACGCCAGCACCGGCTTGCCGTCGCGGAAGGCGATGTTCTCGGCGCCGTCGATCGTGATCCGAGCGCCGGGCGGGGTCGGCGTCCTCGTCGTCCAGCCGGCCGAGGCCGGGATCGCGATGCCCTCGTGGAACAGCCCGTTGATCCACGGATCGGCCGTGCACGTGTGCATCAGGACCGCGACGTTGCCGAATTGGTCGGCGGCGGTCAGGTGGTCGGTGCCCACGTGCGGCGACTCGACCCCGACCCGAGGGCCGGCCATCTTCAGCAGGGCGTGCCGGGCGGTGGCGTACTCCTTCGAGATCAGCGTCCCGGTGCCGTCGGGCGCGGCGCCGGGATCACGCTGCTCGGCGCCGCGTTCGAGGACGTCCTGCGCGATCAGCATCAGCTCGAAGCAGAGCTCCTCGGATTCCGCGGGCGCGGCCAGGTCCGCCAGGTCGAGCAGCTCCACCATGTTGAGCGCCTCGATGATGTTGATTCCCCCGTCGGGCACGCCCGAGGTGGCGATCTCGTAGTCGCGATAGGTGCCGGTCACCGCTTTGCTCCAGACCGCCTCGTAGGACTCCAGGTCCGCCATGCTGAGCACGCCCTCGCGCCGCCCGAGGAACTCGCAGAGGCCCCGCGCGAACTCGCCACGGTAGAAGTGGTCGGAGCCTTCCTCGGCGAGTCGCTCGAGCGTCTCGGCAGCCCGCCGATTGCGGATCAACCGACCCGGCACCAGCAGCGTCTCGCCGGCGTCGTAGAAGATCTCGCGGCCCGCGGCGCTGCCGCCCAGCTGCTCGGCCTCCTTGTACATCACCCCGTAGAGCTGCGGGTAGACCTCGACGCCCTCGCGGGCCAGCTCGATCGCCGTCGTCATCAGCGTCCGCCGCGACTTCGTCCCGAATCGCCTCGAGGCGGCCTCGAAGCCGGCCCACCAGCCGGGGACGGCGACCCCACGTCCCCCGAGCACGCTCTCCGCGTCGAGCCGCAACGGCACGCCGGGAGCGCGGTGGCCGGCGCTCAACCACCAGGTCTCACCCGCGGACGCGTCGTGATAGACGAGCTTCATCATCCCGGCGATCGAGGTCATCTGAGGCTCGACCACCGTCTGCGTGATCGCGGCCGCCAGCACCGCGTCGCAGGCCGTGCCGCCGTCGCGGAGCTGCATCGCACCGGCCTCGGTCGCGATCGGGTGCGAACTGACGATCAGGCCGGAATCCGACGCCACCGCGGCCTTGCGGCCCTGCCTCGCACGCTCCATCAACTGTCGCCTCAGCTCTGTGTCCATGCGGCAATGTTATAGATTCATACGACGATACGATCAATTAGGAGGAGACGCCATGAACTCGCTCATCAATGTCGACGATACGGTCGTCCTCGCCGCTCGCGCCGACCTCGCCGCGGCACATCGGCTGGCGGTCATGGACGATCTCCACGAGGGAACCTGGAACCACTTCTCGCGGCGTCTGCCGGGAAGCGATCGGAGGTTTCTCTTCACGCCGCCATCGGTGCACTGGTCACAGGTCACCGCCAGCAACCTGATCGAGCTGGGCCCCGAGGACGAAGCGGAGCTCGCGGAGCGCAACGACCTGACCTGGGTCGGGTACCGGATCCACGCCCCGATCCTCTGGGCCCGCCCTGAGATCGAGGCCGTCCTGCACGTGCACTCGCCCTACATCGTCGCGGTCTCGATGTTCGAGGACCCGCGCTTCGAGCCGGCCGAGCAGAACGCGCTCGACTTCACCGGCCGCGTCGCCGTCACCGACACCTACGACGGGGAGATGCCGCAGGACATCCGCCACGGCGAGGAACTGGCCCGCGCGCTCGGCGACCGGGACGTCCTGATCCTGCGCAATCACGGCGCCGTCATCGTCGGCCGCACCCTGGCCGAGGCCTACACCGACGTCTACGCCTTGGAGCGGGCGGCGCGGGCGATGATCCTGGCCCTCTCGACCGGGCGGCCGCTGCGCCTCGTCGACTCCGAGGTCGCCGAGCGGCTGATGCAGGACAACGAGGACATGGCCTTCAAGCTCGCGCACTTCGAGGCGATGAAGAGCGTGCTCGCGGCCCGCGAACCCGACTTCGCCGACTGAGCCGGATCGTCCATGCAGGATTGTCCTACAATCCGCCGCATGGACGATCCACGCCCGGGCGGTCCGCGCACCGCGCTGGTCACCGGCATCTCACGTGGCATCGGCGCGGCGATCGCCGCGCGGCTCCTCGGCGACGGCTGGTTAGTCCACGGGACCTATCGCGAGCGGCTCGACGGCGCCGAACTGTTGGCCGACCGGTTCGAGCGCCTCACGATCCACCAGGTCGATCTGGCCGCCGACGCCGACGTCGACGACCTCGTCGAGAAGCTCGGGACGGCGCGGCTGGACGGGCTCGTCAACAACGCCGGGATCATCGTCTTCGAGGACATGGACACGTTCGACCTCGCCGCCTGGCGGCGGACGCTGGACGTCAACCTGACCGCGCCCGTGCGGCTGGCGCGGGCGCTGGAGCCGAACCTTCGGGGCGGCGCGGTCGTCAACCTGGCGAGCACCGACGGCAACGTCGGCGCCTACGACTCGATCGCCTACTCGGTCAGCAAGGCGGCGCTCCTCAGCGCGACCAAGAGCCTGGCCAACCTCCTGGCCCGCAGCGAGATCAGGGTCAACGCCGTGACCCCGGGATGGATCGCGACCGAGATGACGACCGAGGTCGACGCCGCGGTCGCGATGACCCCGCTGCACCGCGTCGGGCGACCGGAGGAGGTGGCGGCCGCCGTCGCCTGGCTGCTCGGCGGCGAGGCGGGCTTCGTCACCGGCACCGACCTGATCATCGACGGTGGGATGGGCAACGTCGACTACGTGACCAAACTCGAGGCGTTCGGCCAGGATGCCTCCTGAGCAGGCCTTCACCGCGAATCTGAGCTCACCGAACCCGGAGGTGCCGGCGACGTCCGCGGTCGCGCTCCTGCGCTCGGCCTGGGGGATCGACGCCGAGGTCGAGCAGATCGGGAGCACCCAGGACCAGAACTTCCGCGTGCGCACGGCGGCGCAGGGCGACTTCGTCCTCAAGTTCGTCAACGCCGCCGCCACCCGCGCGGACGTCGAACTCGAAGTGCTCGCGATGCGACACCTGGCCGGCTCCCTGCCGGGCTTTGCCGTCCCGGTGCCGGTCGAGACCCTCGACGGGGCCTGGATGGTGGAGTCCGAAGGCCATCTGGTCCGGCTGGCGACCTGGGTCCACGGCACCCCTCTCGCCGACGCCGGCAGCCTCGGCGAGACGGCGTGGAGGCAGCTCGGCGAGATCGCCGCCCGCACCGTCCTCGGGCTCGCCGAGTTGCGCGACCCCGGCTTCTCCCGCGATACCCAGTGGGACCCGCGCCAGGGGCCGCGGGTCGTGGCCGAGCTCGTCAGCGGCATCGCCGACGCCGAGCGACGGGCCCTCGCGCAGGGCGCCGTGGCCGCCCTCGAGGCGTTCCTCGAATCCGGTCGGGCCGCCGAGCTGCCGGTGCAGACGATCCACTGCGACGTGACCGATTTCAACGTCGTCACCGACACCGACGAGGAGGGGCGACGACGGGTGGTGGCCCTGGTCGACTTCGGCGACGTCGTCTCGACCTGGCGGATCGGGGAGGCGGTCAGCGCCGCCGCCTCGACCGTCTACCACTCGCTCGAGGACCCGCTCGGGCCCATCTTGGCTCTCCTCGAGTCCTATCACTCCCTCGTCCCGCTGGCCGAGGCCGAGGCCGAGGCCTTCTGGCCGCTGGTCTTGGTGCGCACCGCGGTCTGCGCCGTCTCGAGCAGCCACCAAGCCGAGGTCTCGGGACCGACCGACCACCTCTCACGGCTCATGCTCGAGGACTGGCAGGCGCTCGCGGCGATCAGCTCCGTGCCCCTGCCCTTGGCCGTCGCCGCGGCGCGGGCGGCCTGCGGCTTCGCTCCCCATCCCCGCGCCCGCCGGATCGCGACCCTGCTGGAGGAGATCGAGCCGGCGCCGATCCTGGACGCCGAGACGGCGCCCCGGCCGCTCGACCTCTCGGTCCGCTCCGCCGACGTCGACCCCGGCTCGTGGAGCTCGGCCGAGGCTCCCGCGGCGACCACCGGCGATGGCGGGACCCCGGTCGGCCGCTGGGGAGAGGTGCGGCTGACCGCGACCGCGGCCCCGGGCCCGGTCGCCCCCGACACCCTTCACCTCGGCGCCGACCTCTTCGCCGCGCCGGGGACCGGCGTCCGCTCGCCGCTCGCCGGCACGGTCGTCGCGACCGGCGCGGCCGAGCTCCTGATCGCGACGGCACTTGGCGACGAGCCGATCCACCTGCGCGTCGCGGGAGTCCGGCCGCTGGTCGGGGCGGGGACCGAGGTGGAGGTCTCCACGCGCCTCGGCGAGATCGCCGACGCCGCCGGCCCGCTGCCGCCGCACGTCCACCTGCAGATCTGCCTCGAGCGGGGCATGCCCGGCCTGGCCCGGCCGCGCGAGCGGGACGCGGCGCTCGCGCTCTGCCCCGACCCCGGCGCCCTCCTCGGCTTCGACGTCGCCGCGCCCGGCGCGCCCTCCCGCGACGAGCTCCTCGAGCGCCGTCGTCGCTCCGTGGCGGCGGCCCAACGGCTCTATTACGTCGAGCCGCCCGAGATCGTCCGCGGGTGGCGCCACCTCCTCTACGACGACGAAGGCCGCGCCTACGTCGACGCCGTCAACAACGTCGCCCTGGTCGGGCACTCGCACCCCGCGGTGGCCGCCGCGGCGTCGCGTCAGATGCGGCTGCTGAACACCAACTCCCGTTTTCTCTACGACGGCATCGCCGAGTACGCCGAGAAGCTGCTGAGGACCCTTCCCCCGTCGTTCGACCGCGTCTTCTTCGTCAACTCCGGCAGCGAGGCGGTCGACCTGGCGATGCGCCTCGCCCGTGCCTACACCGGCAGCGACGACTTCCTCGCGATCCGCGGCGCCTACCACGGCTGGACGAGTGGGACCTTCGCGCTCTGCACCAATCCGCTCGACCGCCCCGGCGACGACCTGCGGATGGCGCCCTGGGTCCACGTGGTCGAGCAGCCCGACCCCTACCGCGGCGCCCACGGGGCCGACGCCGAGCCCTACGTCGACTCGGTACGCCGGGCGTGCGTGGCGGCCGCTGAGCGCGGTGGCCCGGCTGGATTCGTGGTCGAGCCCCTGCTCGGCAACCAGGGCGGGGTGGAGCCGCCGCCGGGATATCTGGCCTCGGCCTTCGACGCGGTCCGCGCCGCGGGCGGCCTATGCATCGCCGACGAGGTGCAGGTGGGCCTCGGTCGGACCGGTCCCGACTTCTGGTCCTTCGCGCAGGAAGGGGTGGTCCCGGACATCGTCTGCATCGCCAAGGCCGCCGGGAACGGCCATCCGGTCGGGGCGGTGATCTGCGACGAGCGGATCGCGGCGTCGCTCGACGAGGCCGGCGGCTTCTTCTCCTCGCCCGCCGGCAGCCCGGTCTCCTGCGCGGTCGGCGCCGCGGTGCTCGATGCGCTGGCGGCGGAGGACCTGCCCGGCAACGCGGCCCGCGTCGGCGCCCGCCTGCGGCGCGACCTCGAGGGCCTCGCCGCCGAGCACGAGGCGATCGGCGCGGTGCATGGCCGCGGCCTCTACATGGGCGTCGACCTGGTCGCCGACCGGGAGTCGAAAGAGCCCGACCCGCGGCTCGCGGCGACGGTCTGCGAGCGGATGCGGTCGCTCGGGGTCATCGTCCAGCCGACCGGAGATCACGGCAACGTCCTGAAGCTGAAGCCACCGCTGTGCTTCGACGATGCCGCCGCGACGACCTACGTCGAGGCGCTGTCCCGGGCGCTGTCCGAGCAGCGCTGACGGACCCGCCCCGCCGGTCACTTCGCCGACTGTCCAAATCGTCGGGAAGATTTTCGGACGGATGGATAGACCCCGCGCGAACCCGATTGGCGAAGATCAGATTGCTGGACATTCCAACAATGAAGATCTAGGCTCCCCAAAACGTCCGAGACGGAGGTCCCGTGTCAAAGGTCAGTCGTGCCCTCATTCCTTGCCTGCTGCTCCTCAGCCTCCTGGTGGTGACCGGGTGTGGCGGCGGGGCGGGGGGATCGTCGGCCGGCGGCTCGACGACGCTGCGTACCGCACTGACGGCCGATCCGGCGCCGCTGGACCCCGACACGTACTACGAAGCGCAGGCGTTGCCGATCACCAACGGGGTCTACGAAGGCCTCGTGACCTACGCCGACAACTCGCCGAAGATCGTGCCCCAGCTGGCGACGAAGTGGACGATCTCCCCCGACGGGAAGACGTACACCTTCGATCTCCGCAAGGGCGTCGAGTTCAGCGACGGCCATACGTTCGACGCCGCCGCCGCGAAGGCGAGCTTCGAACGGCGGACCGGTCTCGAAGGTGGCCCGTCGTACATGCTCGCCGAGGTCGGGAGCATGGAAGCGAAGGGGATGACCTTCGTCGTCCACCTGAAAAAACCGCAGGCGGCCTTCATGGACTACCTCGCCTCGCCCTACAGCCCGAAGATGACCGACCCGGCGGCCGTCGCCGCGCACCGGACCAGCTCCGATCCCTACGCCGCGAAATGGATCGGCAGCCACTCCGCCGGGACCGGCCCCTACATGCTCGGCTCGATCACCCCGGGAAGCAGCTATGAACTCACCTACAACCCCAAGTACTGGGGAGCGAAGCCGCACTTCACCACGGTCATCTTCAACGTCGTCCCGAACGTCGCGACGCAGCGCCTGGAGGTGGAAAGCGGACAGCTCGACCTGATCTTCGACGACGTCAACCCGCGTGATCTGGAGGCGATGGAAGCGGGCTCCAAGGTGCAGGTGAAGTACTTCCCGGCGCTCTACAAGACCTCGATCTGGGTCAACCCGTCCTCGAAGATCTTCTCCTCACCGAGCGTCCGCGCCGCCCTGCGGGCCGCTCTCGACAACGAAACGCTGACCAAGGAAATCCTCGGTCCCTCGCAGACGCCGTCGACCGAAGTCTACCCGCCGGGCATGCTCCCGAAGGGGGCGGCGCCCGACGAACCGGAATACGACCCGGCGAAGCTGAAGACGGCGCTCGCCCCCTTCAAGGGCCAACCGGTGACCGTCGGCTACTACCAGGATGAGGGGGCGATGGAGGCGCTGGCCGACCACCTCCAGGTGCAGTTGCAGGAACTGGGCCTCGAAGCCACGACCCGCGCCTACCCGCCCGCCCAGTTGTTCGGTCTGCCGACCCACGCGTCCCAGCGGCCCGACCTGATGGCCGCCGCCTTCAACCCCGACGCCGTCGCGCCGGACACCTTCGCGCGGATCTACTGGTACAAGGAAGCGCCGGTGAACCTGCTCGGGTGCAGCGTCCCGAAGGCCGACTCGTTGCTCGACGAAGCCGCCGTCAAGCCGACCTCCAAGAGCGCCGAGCCGCTCAACGTGAAGGCCGCCGAGGCGTACCGGGAATCCAACTGCTGGCTCAACATCGCCGACGGCAAGGATGTCGCCGTGGCCCGCCCAGGCCTGACCGGGTTCCAGCACGAGCTCCCGTGGGTGCTCGCCGTGCGGCTTTCGGCGCTGAAGGAAGAATAGGAATGGGGGCGCGGTTGGCCGAATCGAGCGGGTCCGTGGCCGCCGGCGGCGCGGGCCCGGATCGGGCTCCGGTCGCCCGCGCCACCGGATTCGAGCTGGCCCTCTCGCGCGGTGAGCGGGCGCTGCCCGTGCTGCGCGGCGTCGACCTCGAGATCGGTCGCGGCGAGATCGTCGGGCTGGCCGGGGAGTCCGGCTCCGGCAAGAGCGTGCTCGGCCTCTCGATGCTCGGCCTGCTCCCGGCGGAGGCCAGGCCGACGATGGCCGGCGAGCTGCTGGTGGACGGGTTCGACATGACCCGCCCCGCGGACGATCCCGCCGCGCTCCGCGAGCTGCGCCGGAACCGGCTCGGCGCGGTCTTCCAGGACCCGATGTCCTCGCTCGACCCGACCATGCGGATCGGCAAGCAGATGCTCGAGGTGGTCGACGACGAGGCCGAGGCGGTGTCACTGCTCGAGGCGGTCGGCGTGCCGGACGCCCGGCGGCGCCTCTCGGCGTACCCCCACGAGCTGTCCGGCGGGCTGCGGCAGCGGACGATGATCGCGATGGCCCTGGCGGGCGAACCGCGGCTGATCGTCGCCGACGAGCCGACGACCGCGCTCGACGTCACCGTCCAGGCCCAGATCCTCGCCCTGCTCGAACGGCTGCGGTCGGAACTCGGGTGCTCGATCCTCCTGATCACCCACGATCTCGCGGTCGCGTCGCAGATCGCCGATCGAGTCGTCGTCCTCTATGGCGGGCGGGTCGCCGAGGCGGCGCCGACCGAGACTCTGTTGGCGGCTCCGCGGCATCCCTACACCGCCGCCCTGATGGAGAGTCGGCTCGATCTCGACACCGACCGTGGGCGAAGGCTGCGGACCCTTCCCGGTGAGCCGCCCGACCCGCGAGACCTTCCCTCGGGCTGCCCGTTCGGGCCGCGCTGCGCCCACTTCCAGCCTCGCTGTGCGGAGCAGCTGCCGCCGCTGGAGGGCGGCGCCGGCCACTTCGACGCCTGCCTGCGCCGCGACGAGCTCGGCGTCCTCGATCCGGCCGAGCAAGGCCCGGCCTGGGGCGCGGCCCGCGTCGACGAGGAGACGGCGCCGGCCCTGCATGCGGCCGGCCTTCGGGTCGACGTCCCGCGTCGCGGGCTCCGCGCCCGCCGTGGTACGCCCGCCCACATCCTCTCCGGCGTCGACCTCGACGTCGAACAGGGGGAAGCGGTCGCGGTCGTCGGCGAGAGCGGCTCGGGGAAGACGACGCTGATCCGCGCCGCGGCCGGGCTGATGCCGGTCTCGGGCGGGACGCTGGAGGTGACCGAGAAGCGCCCACAGGTGATCTTCCAAGACGCCGGCGCCTCGCTGACGCCCTGGCTGAGTGCCGGCGAGCAGGTCGCCGACCGTCTCCGCCCCCTCGGCCTCGACGCGGCCGAGCGCCGCCGGCGGGTCGAGGAGGCGTTCAGCCTGGTCGGCCTGCCGGGTCACCTCATCGACTCCCGTCCCACGGCGATGTCGGGCGGCCAGCGCCAGCGGGTGGCGATCGCCCGCGCCGTGGTCGAGCCACCGCGGCTGCTCCTCTGCGACGAGCCGACCTCGGCCCTCGACGTCTCGGTCGCCGCGGCGGCGCTGAACCTGCTCGGCGACCTGCGGCGGCGGCTCGGGATGGCGCTCGTCTTCGTCACCCACGATCTTGCCGTGGCCCGGCTGGTGGCCGATCGGATCGCCGTCATGTACCTGGGGAGGGTCGTCGAGATCGGCTCGGCGGAGACGCTGATGGGCGAACCGGTGCACCCCTACACGCGCACCCTCCTCGCCTCGGTCCCCGGGCCCGGTGCCACGCACGAACCCCTGCCGGGTGAGCCGCCGAGCCTCTTCGATCCGCCCTCCGGCTGCTCGTTCCATCCCCGCTGCCCGGCCAGTCGCGAGGGCTGCCCGACCCGTTCTCCGGACCTCGTCGCCGTCGCCGACGGCCACCTGGTCGACTGCGTGCTCGCGGAGGGCCGCTGATGGCGGCGGTGGCGCCGACGGTCCCCGGCGGCGGGGCCGCCACGGTCGCCCGCCGGCCCGGCTTCGGCTGGGTCCGCGGCGTCTCGATCCCCGGCCGCGTCGCGCTGCTGTTGTTCGCGCTGATCAGCCTGGTCGCGCTGCTGGCCGGGGTGTTGGAGCCCCACGACGCCTCCCTCGCGGCCGGCCCGGCCTTCCACGCCCCCAGCGCGCAGTTCCCGTTCGGCACCGACGACGCGGGGCGTGACCAGTTCAGCCGCGTCCTCGCCGGGCTGCAGACGACCTGGCTCTCGGCCCTCGGGGTGATCGCCCTCGGCCTCCTGGTCGGTGGCACGGTCGGCCTCATCGCCGGGGCCACCGGGGGATGGGTCGACGGGTTCCTGATGCGCTGCACCGACGCCTTCCTGGCGCTACCCGCGGCGGTCCTCGCGATCGCCATGGTCGCCGCCCTCGGGCCCTCGCTGATGCACACGCTGATCGCCGTCTCGATCCTCTGGTGGCCCTACTACGCCCGCCTGATCCGCACCGAGGTGCGGTCGCTCGCCGCGCGCCCCTTCTTCGAGGCCGCGCGACTGGCCGGGACCAGCCGCCGGCGCCTGCTGCTGCGCCACCTGCTGCCCGGCATCCTGCCGATCGCGATCGTCGCCGCCAGCCTCGACATCGCCAACGCGATCACGATCCTCGCCGGCCTCTCCTTCCTCGGCCTCGGTGCCGCTCCCCCGGCCGCCGAGCTCGGCTCGATGACCGCCGGCGGCCTGCCCGAACTGCTGACGGCGTGGTGGTTGCCGGTGATCCCGGCGCTGGCGATCTTCGTCCTCTGCCTGGTCGGCAACTTCGCCGGCGACTCGCTCCGCGACCTGGTGGACCGCTGATGCTCGCCTTCGCCGCCAAGCGCCTCGTCGGGATGGTCCTGATCCTCATCCTCCTCGTCGCCGCCGTCTTCGCCCTGCAGCACATCTCCGACGTCGACCCGGCCCGGGCGGCGGTGGGGGAGCACGCCTCGCAAGCCGTGGTCGAAGCGGAAAGCCACCGGCTCGGGCTCGACCGGCCGATCACGACCCAATTCGTCGATTACCTGGGCGATGTCGCCACCGGCAACCTGCAGACCTCGCTGCGCACGCACCAGCCGGTCCTCACCGACATCGGCGATCACCTGCCCGCCTCGATCGAACTGATGCTGGTCGCGATCCTCTTCGCCCTCCCGATGGCGATCTTCTTCGGCGTCTCCGGGGCGGCGCGCTGGCGGGGGACGGGGCCCTTCCGCTTCCTCTGGCTGATCCTGGCGGCGGCGCCCCCGTTCGTCCTCGGGCTGCTGATGATCATCCTCTTCTACGAGAAGCTCGGCTGGCTGCCGGCGAGCGGCCGCACGGAAGTCCTCCGCCCGCCGACCGGGCCGACCGGGTTCCTGATGCTGGACGGGCTGCTCCACGGTGAACTCAACGTGACCTGGGATGCCTTCCGGCACCTCCTGCTGCCTGGCTTCGCGCTCGCCCTGCTGCCCGCGGTCGCGGTCGGTCGCACGCTGCGCGGAGGGATCATCACCAACCTGCGCGCCGACCACGTCCGGGTCGCGCGGGCCAAGGGCCTCAGCGACTGGCAGGTCCTCCGCCGACACACGCTGCGCAACGCGGCCGGGCCGGCGCTGGCGATGGCGGGCCTGATGGTCGGCTTGATGTTCGCCAGCCTCACCGTCGTCGAGCAGGTCTTCTCGTTCCCCGGCATCGGCCTCTACCTGGACGAAAGCCTCCCGCTGGGCGACTTCCCCGCGATCGCCGGCGTGACCCTCCTGTTCGGCATCTCCTACGTCGTCGTCAACACCCTGGTGGACATCCTCCAGGCGGCCGCCGACCCCAGGTTGCGCGCGTGACGCCGCGTTCCCCGCACTTTCGTGACCGAGCGGACACGCCGCTTCGGCTTCTATGAGGAGGTAAGAGTGGTTCCCACCCGTAGGTCCGCAATCTCAGCGGATCAGGCCGTGCGCCTCGAGCAGTTGCTGACCCGTCTGATCGAGACCAATTCGGTGAATCCATGGATCACGCCCGGAGCGCCGGGAGAGGGCGACGCCGCGGCGTTGCTCGCCGACTGGCTCGGCGCCATCGACGGGGTCGAGGTGACCTTGGACGAGGCGGCGCCGGGTCGGCCCAACGTCATCGCCCGGGTCAAAGGTGCCGAGGCGGGGCGCACGCTGTGCTGCAACGTCCACACGGACACGGTGGGCAGCCTGGCCTGGGAAGACCGCGCCTTCGTCCCCCGTCGCGACGGGGACAACATCATCGGGCTGGGAGCCGCCGACAACAAGGGCCAGTGCGCGGCGCTGGCGATCGCGGTCGAGCGCCTCGCCGCCTCGCCGCCCCCGGGGGAATTCGTCGCCGTCTTCGCGATCGACGAGGAGGGGCCCTCGGTGGGGACCCACCATCTGGTCAAGGACCTCGTCGTCGACGCGGCCCTGGTGCTCGAGCCGATCGGGATCGGCAACGCTTGCGTCGCCCACCAGGGGTTCGGCTCGCTGGACCTCGTCGTCAAGGCCGCGGCGGCGCACGGGCTGGCCGACGACGCGGTCGACGCCGGCGTCCAGATGGCCGGCCTGATCGCGGGCCTGGTCGAGATCGACCAGACCATCCTCGCGCCCAATCCACATCCGCTGGTCGGCAAGGCGTTCTTCCACACCTCCTTCCTGCGCGGCGGCACCGACTACGGCACCTATCCCGCCGAGCTGACCTTGGGCTTCGAGTTCGGCACCGTGCCCGGTGAAACGCTTGCCGACCGGGTCGGCCAGATCGAGGCGATGATCGCCGAGCGCCGCAGGTCGGATCCGACCCTGGACGCCGAGGTGCGCGTCGCCCTCGACAACGAGCCTTTCCAGGCGGCCGGCCACGAGGAGCTGCTGACGGCGTTCTCGGGCGCCACCGAGGGCGTGACCGGGCGGGCCGCGACGACGATGGGATTCAACAGCTGGACCGATGCCGCGGTGATGCAGACCGCCGGCATCCCGACCGTCCTGGTGGGTGGCGACGGCGGCGATCTGCACGCGATCGACGAGTGGGCGAGCCTGTCCTCGCTGGCCGACCTTGCCGCGATCCTGGACGGGACGGCCCGTCGCTTTCAGATGTTACGGTCAGACGCATGAACCGGTTCGGTTTCCTTGAGGATGTCGAGGTGCGCCGGGTCGGGTCGGTCGAGCAAGTCGCCCAGGCTCTGCGGTCGATGATCGCGGAGGGGCGCCTGGCGCAGGGCGACCGACTGCCGGAGGTGCCGATGTCGCGAGCGCTGAAGGTCTCGCGGAACACCCTCCGGGACGCGATCCGCGAGCTCGCCGCCGAGGGGCTCGTCGACATCGAGCTACACCGAGGCGCGACGGTGAGGGTGCTTTCGGTCGACGACGTGGCCGAGATCTACGGCGTCCGCCGCTTCCTCGAGCTCAAGGCCCTGGAAGCGGTCCCCGACGCCGACGACGCCGCCGGCGAGCGCGTCCGGGACGCCCTCCGGGCCTGCCGCGAAATGGTCGACGACCATGACTACGCGGGCTTCGTCGAGCACGAGCTCGAGTTCCACGCGGCGCTGGTCGCCCACCTCGGGAACAGTCGCTTCGACCGCTTCTTCGGGCAGGTGCTGGGCGAGCTTCGGCTCCTCTTCAGCGAGCTCTCCTCCGACAGCGAGCCGCGCACGAACAAAGCGATCCTGAGCACTTACCAGCGGCTCTACAAAGCGGCGGAGAAAGGCGACGTCGCCCGCGCCCAGGAGATGCTGGCGGCGCACCTCGACGCCTACGAGGCGCGCCTCTCGGCGAGCGTGGCCGCGGTCGAGGCGCCGATCGGCTGAGGCGCGGGATCAGCCCGCGTCGGCGGGCATCTCGATCAGCTCGAGCGGCAGGCCCCAGGGGGCGAGGAAATACATCCAGCGGAGGCCCGCGACGGGGCCTTCGTCGACCGTGACCGGTCCCCTGAGGACCTCGACCTCCGGCGACTCGCGGAGGCCGGCCGCCGCCGCCTCGATGTCCTCGACGAGGAGGGCGAGGTGCCCGACCGAGTGACCGGTGACGTCGGGGGCCTGCCGGTCGGTCACGCCGTCGCGGCTGAACTCGAGCAGCTCGACCGTCGCTCCTTCGCCGAGTCGCAGCATCGCGAGGCGCTCGACGCTGCGCGGGTGGATCCTCATCTCTTCCCACATCTGGTCGCCGTCGGGATCCTCGAACGGGCCTTCCTGGTACCAGAGCTCGGCTCCCAGCACCCGCTCGAAGAACCCCACCGCCTGGTCGAGATCCGGGACCGTGATCCCGAAGTGATCGATGGCGCGGAAGCCACGGACGCTCATCGCGCCCTCCCTTCGCTCCCGAGCCCCGAGCCGAGAAGGCGGCGGGTGAGGCTGTCGAGCGCCCGGCAGGCGGCGAGCAGGGCCTCGTCGTCGGAGTCCTCCTCGGGGCAGTGACTCAGCCCGCCGCGGGAGGCGCAGAAGAGCATCGTCGTGGGGACGAAGGGCGCGAGTTCGGCGGCGTCGTGCAGGGCACCGCTCTCGATCGCGCCGACCGGCGCGCCGAGCACCTCGGCGAAGGCCTCTTCCGCCGCCGCCACCAGGCGGGGGTCGAAGGACCGCGGCTGGATCCGCCAGACGCGTTCGCGGCTCACCGAGCAGCCACGCCGGGCGGCGGCGGCTTCGGCAAGCTCCATCCCTTCCTTGCGCAGGGACTCGAGGCGGTCGCGGTCGCCGTGCCGGAGGTCGCAGTAAAGGGTGACCTCGCCGGCGACCGCGGTCGGGACGTCCGGCTCCAGCTCGACCCGCCCGGTAGTCGCCCGCCCACCGCCGGCGAGCGCGAGCCGCTCGAGTCCGAGGGCCGTGTCGGCGGCCGCCAGGAAGGCGTCGTGGCGAGCGTCCATCGGGGTCGTCCCGGCGTGGGAGGCCTGACCGGAGAAGGTCACCCGGTCCCGCTCGATGCCGACCGTCCCGGTCACCGCGCTGCCGAGGAGGCCCGCTCGTTCGAGGACCGGTCCCTGCTCGATGTGCAGCTCCAGGTAGGCGGCGATCCGCTCCAGGCGTGGGTCGGGCCCGTTGAGGTCGTCGAGGACGACGCCGTGGTCGCCCAGCGCGTCTTTCGCCCACACGCCCTCGGTGTCGGAGAGTCGAGCGACCTGCGCCGGGTCCAACGCGCCGGTGAAGGCCGAGCTGCCGAACAGGCTGAAGCCGAAGCGGGCGCCCTCCTCATCGGCCCAGTCGACGACCGCGACCGCGGTCCCGTCCGCCGAGGCGTCGGCCCGGCACGCCCTCGCCACCTCGATGCCTGCCAACACCCCGAGCGCGCCGTCGAGCCAGCCGCCCGCAGGGACCGCGTCCAGATGCGATCCGATCACGAGCAGGCGTCGGTGATCGCCGGGGGGCAGGAACCAGAGGTTGCCCGCCCGATCGCGCTCGCTGCGAAAGTCGGGTCCGGCGATCTCGATCACGAGGTCACGGGCGGCCTCCCAGTCGTCGGTCCAGGCCAGCCGCCGCGCGCCGCCCGGTCCTCCGGTCCGTTCGTCGAGCAGATGGAGATCGGCGAGGACGCGTTCGGCGTCGAAGCTCGCTGCCGGCATCTCGGCCACGGTGCTCAGCGGCAGGGCTCGCGGCGCAACGCCTGGCCCAGGCAGTGAGGGCCGCCGCCCCCGGCCGTGAACATCGAGAGGTCGGGGTCGAGCACGGTGATCCCGCGGGCGCGCATCTCCGCGTTCACCGTCTTCGCGCCGGCCGCCGAAAGCACCTTGCCGGGGCCCAGTGGCATCGCGTTCACGCCGAGCCCGAAGGCCTCGCTCTCGGGGATGTCGATCACGTCGACGCCCTTCTGTCGCAGCCAGCGGAGGAGCCCGCTGGGCGCCACCTCGGTGCAGACCGCCATCAGCTTCTCGCCGAGCGTGGCCGCGATCACGTCCATGTGGACATAGCGGGAAGGGAACGGCTGGATCCGCGCCTCCCAGCCCTGGGCTTCGAACATCCTGGCCAGCTGCAGGGCGCCGGAAGGGCTCGTGCGGGCGTCCGATTCGCCGATCAGGACGCGGCCGGGTTCGACGATCATCACGTCGCCGCCCTCGACCGACCCCGCGGTGATCATCCCGACCATGGGGACCTCGTTCTCGAGGCAGAACTTGACCACCGCCGCGTACTCGCCGCGGCGCCAGGGCTGGCTCGGTTGCAGGACGATGTGTCCTTCCGGCGTCGACGTGCTCGAGTCGCGGGCGAAGACCTGGTAGGGGAGGGAGGGGTCCGGCTCGAGGAAGTGGGTCCTCACCCCCTCGGCCTCGTAGCACTCGACCATCTCGGCGTGCTGGCGGGCGGCGAGCTCGGCGTCGAAGGAGCGTTCGCTGTCCAGCGTCGCCCGCGAGATCGAGCTGGTGGGCAGCCACCGGAAGTGCTCTGGTTTCACCAGGAGGACGTCGGTCAGGGGGCCGTGCTCGGAATCGGCGCCCCACGTGGTCTTCGTCTGATCGGTCGCCGCCGCGTCCAGCTTCAAGATGTCTCGTCCCGCCTTCCTTGGTTTTGTGGGATTGTACTCCAATCCTATCTGCGAAGCGAGACCGCCGCGCGTTCGAATCTGATCGTGCGCGGGCGACGTCCGGTGTGCTCCCCGGGGCCTATCCCGGCGGCGTCTGGCGATCCGGGCGGCGGTCGTGGGGGCCCGGGAAGCGCAGGACGATCAGGCGCCCCGATCAGGGGTGGGCCGTGGGGTGAGTCGAAGACCGGTTCGTCCAAGACCTCGATCCGATCCGACTCGGCCCGATCACGGTCACCTTCTCCGTCGACGCCGCGATGTCGGGCGGCTCGGCCACCCTGTCGCGCTGCGACGTGAAGGCCGGCGGCGGCATGCCGGTCGCCTACAGCCACGATGCCTTCGAGGAGGCCCTCTACGGCCTCGAGGGCGTGACGACCGTGACCGTGGACGGCCGCGAGACCGAGGTCGGCCCGGGCGACTCGCTCTGCATCAGGCGCGGCCAGGTCCACGATTTCGTCGCGAAGGACGGCGACGTCTCCTTCCTCGCGCTGTCGACTCCGGGCCTCTTCGGCCCGGAGTACTTCCTGGGGCTGGCCGAGCTCCTCGCCGCCTCCGGCGGTGCCACCTCAGCTCTCCGGCCGGCGCTCCGCGACGATCTCCCGGAGGTCGCGGGCTCGAGTCCTGACGATCCGCGCGAGTCCTCAGCGCAGCGAGCCACCGACGCAGTGCCAGGGACGCTCGAGTTCGACGTCGGCGAGGCGGCGGGAGCCGCGCAGGATCACGAAGCGGGTGCTCAGCTCGGTGCGGTTGCCGGTGGCGCAGAAGAGCGGCCGGCGGAGTCGCCCGCCGGCGATCCGGAGGTCGAAGCGCAGCCGACTGCCGCGGCGGCGCAGGTCGAGGGTCACGCGGGGGGCGCGGCCGCCGGCGTAGAGGACGCTCCCGTCGGGGCCGGGCGCGTGGCGGCGGCGGAGGACGAGTGGTGAGGCGTCCCGCCCTCCCGGTCGTCTGATCAGCTCGCCGCGGGCGCTCCGCTCGAGCAGCAGGTCGCGTATCCCGATCGAGGTCCCTGCCAGTCGGAGGGCATGCGGCGTACGGACGGTGCCCCGCACCACGACCGCGTGTCGGCGGACGCGGCCGATCCCGCTCGCCGCCGCCGCCCCGGGCGCCGCGCCGGGCGCGCTCGGGGGCGAGGCGGGGCTCGCCGAGAGAGCCTGGGATTCGGGTTCGAAGCAGTGCCAGCTGAGCGGTTCGGAGATGTTCGTGTAGATGGCGCGCGGTTGGGCGGGTCGGCCGTGGTCGTAGATGAAGCGGCAGACTTCGCCGAAGCGGCCGGAAAGGCTCCGGCCGGACACGTTCGAGGACGGCTCGCTCCCCTGCAGCGGTGGCGGGGACGGCGGGCCCACGCATTCCCATTCGGTCGCCTGGGGACCGTGGACAGCTTCCAGCGGCCCTTCGATTTCGCAGAAGCGGTCGAAGTCTTCGGCGCTCAACCCGCCCAGTTCCTTCGCCGCTTCGCCGCAGGTCACCGCGAGCTGGACCTGGTCGTGCCAGGGGTGGGAGGAGTTGTAGCGGGCTTCGTAGCCGGGACGGCCCGCGGTGAAGGGCATCGTTTCGAACGCCGCGTTGTTGTCGCTCGTGATGAAGCCGCCGCCCAGGGCGCTGCCGCCGAGGGTGCAACGGGCGGCGATCGTCCCTTCTTCGATGCTCGCCGATTCGACCTGGTGGTGGAGGCCGATCACCCCTTGCGCGAGCTGCCGGGGCAGGCAGAGCGCGGCCACCGTGATGCCGGCGCTTTCCAGGTAGGTGAAGTTCTTGGCGACCACGTTCCAGCCCGTTTCTTCGGAGTTGTCGGGCCAGCTGGCACTGGTGATCACGTTGTGGGGATCCTGGCTGCCGGCGAAGCCGCCGTCGATCGCCTGCATCCCGGCCGGGCAGGTCGCGGTGACCAGCTTTTCGTCATGGCCGCCGGGCTTCAGCCGGGCGTCGAGGACCGCGCCGGCGCTGACCAGTTGCTCGCCCGTCATCAGCGCCGAGGGGAGGCACGAGGCGACCGCTTCGACACTGTCGGTGCGGATGTCGTCGGCGTTGCTCGCGGTGACGCTCCAGCCGTTCGCGGTCGGGATGCTGGCGTAGGCGAAGATCTCACCCTGGGAGGACGGCGGGACCTGGAAGGTGCCGCCCGCCGGGGAGGTGCCCGCGGGGCAGGTCGCGACGGCGGTGGCGCTCTCGAGGTTCGGCACCGTGACCGGGCCGCTGGAGGCGTAGGTCACGCCGCCGGCCGCGGCGACCGGTTCGGCGGGTCCACCTTCGGCCGCCGCGCCCGCCGTGCCCGCGAGGACGGCGAGCACCGTCGAGACGATCATCAGCACCAGGCCCGCGACGCGTCGGTTCTTGCCCATCGGCCGACCATCGGCGTCGCCGATCTCCCACTTGAGCCCTCGCCGCCCGCTCGCGGCCGAGGCTCGACCATGCGTCCGGAGGAGGCTCGGCGCCTTCTGGACGCGATCCGCCCGGGGGCGGTCGTCCCCGAACGGCCGGGCCGGGCCGGCCGGGCGCCTCCCCTGCGTCAAGATGCGACCGTGCCGGCTCGGCCCCCCGATCCCTCGACGACGAAGTGAGATGACCCCGCTCGACATGCGCAAGCTCGCTCATTTCGTCGCCGTCGCCGAGGAACTCAACTTCACCCGCGCCGCCGAGCGCCTGCGGATGAGCCAGCAGGCGCTCAGCACGTCGATCCGCCAGTTCGAGCGGGAGCTCGACGCGACGCTCTTCGACCGCAGCCCGCACCACGTGTCGTTGACCGAGGCCGGCCAGGCGCTGCTCGAGAGCGGGCGGCCGTTGCTGGTCGCCTCCAGCTCGGCGATCGAGCGGACCCGCCGCATCGCCCACGGCGAGCTCGAGGTCGTCCGCGTCGGCCGCACCCCGGCGATCACCGGCGAGGAGGCGACCATCCTGCTGCGCGGCTTCCGCCACTCCCACCCGGAGGTCGAAGTCTCGGTCGAGCAGCACTGGCCGGCCGACCTGCCGCGGCTGCTGGTCGGCGGTGAGATCGACCTCGGCCTGGCTCGGGTCCTCGCCGACGGCGACGGGCTGATGACGAGGACGGTTGCCAACCAGCGGCTGCGGGTCGCGCTCTGGGAGACCCATCCGCTCGCCGCCGCCGCCGCGGCCGTGCGGCTGCCCCAGCTGGAGGACGACACCCTCGTCGTCTGGTCGCAGAAATCGGGCTACCGGCAGCTGCTCCTCGAAATCTGCCGACGGGCCGGGCTCGAGCCGCGCGACGTGGTGGTGAACCCCCTGCAGGGGACGCCGCCGGTGACCGCGGTGACCGGTCCGGGGGAGTTCGCCCTGGTGACCGCTCCGGCCGGGCCGAGCGGCGCCCCCGGGGTGATCGTGGTGGAGATCGAGCCGCCGGTCCACGTGCCGGTGGCGGCGATGTGGCTCACCGGCTCGACCTCGCCGCTGGTCGCCGCCTTCGATGGCTCGGCCTGACCCCGATCCTGGCGACCATCCAGCCCGCGGGTGGCATTACCCAAAATTTGTGTTTTGGAAGTGAGGGGCCGGGCCGTAACGTGGCCGCCGCCGTGGCGCGGAAGTCGGTCACCACGGGAACGCCGAAACTGACCAGGAGGCCTGCCTGATGCGCAACCCACGACTCCTCGCCCTCTTGATCGCCGCCGCGGTCGCGCTCGTCGCGGTCCCGGCGGCTGCCCTCGCGCTGCCGAGCGACCCGCCGATCGAACCGCTCAGCCCGGCGAACGGGACCGGTCTCGACGCCGCCGAAACCGGGTCGGTCCACCTCACCTTCAAGTGCCCGAAGTACCACAAAGACACCGACCAGCTCGGCGAAGACCTCGAATACAGGGTGCGTTTCTCGACCAGCTCGGACGTCGACGCCGAAGGCCTGATCTCGACCAACCTGGGCAGCGAACGCGCCCTTCCCGACGAAAACACCAGCAACGCCACCTGCGGCGTCGAATTCCAGGTTCCGCCCAAGGCGCGGCCGACGGCGCTCTACCAAGGGACGGTCTACTGGCAGGTGTCGCGACCGGTGAAGCGCGGCGTGCCGGAGACCCCGAAGCAAAAAGAAGAACGGGAAGACAAAGAACTCGAAGACGAAGAAAAGGAAGAAGAAGCCTCCGACAACGGGACCGTGTTCGTGCCGAGCGGGGAATTCGAAGGCGGTCCGGTCCGCTCCTTCAGCCTGCAGCCGAAAGTCGAAGGCGCCGAACTCAGCCCGCCGAAACGGGTCTACGCCGGTTATCTGACCCCGATCGAATTCTCCGCCCTGACCAGCCTGGAAGGCGGGACGATCGAATTGCAGAGGTTCGTCAAGGGGGCCTGGCAGCCGCTCCGTTCGGTGACGGTGTCCGAAGAACCGACGAACTTCTTCGTCAAGCTGCCCGCCGGGAAAGTGGTGCTGCGGCCGGTGGCGAAGTCGTCCACCGTGACCCTGCCGCTCGAACCGCGCAAGATCACCGTCCACAAGCTCAAGCACCGCCTCACCTCGGCCGAAGACGACGGCCGCTACAAGCAGAAACAGGGCAAAAAGAAATCGAAATACAGCGAAGCGGAAACGCCGAAGCTGCCGCTCGGCTTCGCGGTGGTCGACAACGGGAGGCGGCTGGTCCACCTGCGGGCGACGATCGAAGGAACCTGCAAGGCGACGAGCCGCAGCGCCCAGGACGTGCCGCTGAAGATGAAGACCGCGATCCTCTCCGCCCGGATCGCCCCCGACGGGACCGTGATCGCCGACCGGGCGACCAAGGGCCCGGAACCGCAGCAGGTCACCCTCGTCGGCCAGCTCCTCGACCGTTCGCTGTTCGGCACCATCACCACCACCTACAAGAACTGCGTCGGGACGCGGAAGTTCGAGGCGGTTCCGCTCCACAGGAAGAAGTAGGGGACGATTCACCCGGGTGAACGAGCCCTCCGCGCCTGGATCCGGCGGGCAACCGACTTAGCTTCCCGGGGACGATCCCCACCGCTCCCCGGGAGGCGCCTCCATGGCCGAGAAGTTCGCAGGAAAGATCAACCTCGACATCCGCGACTCCGTCCCCGACTGGGGCCCCTACGTGCAGCCGCGGGCGCCCGAGGGGGCGCCGAACGTGCTGACGATCTGCTGGGACGACGTCGGCTACGGGGCGATGGACGTCTTCGGCGGGCCGATCGAGACGCCGACGATGAGGCGGATCGCCGACGCCGGCCTGCGCTACTCGAACTTCCACACCACGGCGCTCTGCTCGCCGACCCGCTCCAGCCTCCTCACCGGGCGCAACGCGACCAGCAACGGGATGGCCTGCATCACCGAGGGTTCGGCCGGCTTCCCCGGCCTCTCGGCGCGGATCCCGTTCGAGAACGGGACGATCGCCGAGGTGCTCGGCGAGCGCGGCTGGAACACCTACTGCGTCGGCAAGTGGCACCTGACCCCGGCCGAGGAGGTCGACCTCTCCGCCTGGAAAGCGCGCTGGCCGCTCGGCCGTGGCTTCGAGCGCTTCTACGGCTTCCTCGGCGCCGAGACCAGCCAGTGGTATCCCGACCTCGCCTACGACAACCACCCGGTCGAGCCGCCGGCGACGCCGGAGGAGGGGTACCACCTCTCCAAGGACCTCGCCGAGAAGGCGATCGAGTTCGTCCGCGACTCGAAAGCGGTCGCGCCGGACAAGCCCTGGTACATGTACTTCTGCCCGGGCGCGGGGCACGCGCCGCACCACGTGTTCAAGGAGTGGGCGGACCGATACGCCGGGCGCTTCGACCAGGGCTACGAGGCGATCCGCGCCGAGATCCTCGCTCGCCAGGTGGAGCTCGGCCTGCTGCCCGAGGGCACCGAGCTCTCGCCGATCAACCCGCACGGTGAGCCCGACTTCACCGGCCCGGCGGGCCAGCCCTGGCCGCGGCTCGACTTCGTCCGCCCCTGGGACTCGCTCTCCGCCGACGAGAGGAAGCTGTTCGCGCGGATGGCCGAGGTCTTCGCCGGGTTCATCTCCTACACCGACTTCCAGATCGGCCGGCTGCTCGACTACCTGGAGGAGTCGGGGCAGCTGGAGAACACGATCGTGATGGTCGTCTCCGACAACGGGTCGAGCGGCGAGGGCGGCCCCGACGGCTCCTTCAACGAGAACAAGTTCTTCAACAACGTCCGCGACGACGTCGAGGAGAACCTGAAGCGGATCGACCAGCTGGGCGGCCCGGAGTCCTACAACCACTACAACACCGGCTGGGCCTGGGCGTTCGACACCCCCTTCCCCTACTGGAAGCGCTTCGCCGGCTACGAGGGCGGCGTCGCCGACCCGCTGCTGGTGTCCTGGCCGAGGGGGATCGAGGCGCGCGGCGTGCGCGACCAGTACGTGCACGCGGTCGACCTGGTGCCGACGATCTACGAGCTGCTGGAGATCGAGCCGCCGGCGGTGATCAAGGGGTACACGCAGTCGCCGATCGAGGGCGAGAGCTTCGCCGGCTCGTTCGCCGCGGCCGACGCGCCGGGGCGGGCAACGCAGTTCTTCGCGATGCTCGGGATGCGGGCGATCTACCACGAGGGCTGGCTCGCCAACACGCTGCACCCGCCGATCTCGGGCTGGGGCCACTACGAGCTCGACCAGTGGGAGCTCTACAACCTGCTCGAGGACCGCTCGCAGATGCGCGACCTGGCGGCCGAGCATCCCGAGCGGCTGGAGGAGCTGAAGACGCTCTGGGGCTACTACGCCGGGGTCTACAACGCGCTGCCGCTCGACGACCGCACCGCCGGTGAGATCCTGAACGACCAGCGGCCGCAGCCGAGTGAGCCACGCCGGCGCTACGTCTACTTCCCGGGGGCCGCCGAGGTGCCGGAGACGGTCGCCGTCAACGTGCGCCGGCGCAGCTTCACGATCGCCGCCGCGGTCGACGTCGGCGAGGGCGCCGAGGGCATCCTCTTCTCCCAGGGCTCCGGCTCCGGCGGGCACGCCCTCTACCTCCGCGACGGCCGCCTCCACTACACCTACAACTGGCTCGGCGAACGCGAGCAGACCGTCACCTCCGAGGTCGAGGTCCCGCGCGGGGTGCACATCCTCAGCGCCGAATTCGAGAAGAGCGGCGACGACGAGGAGACGAAGAGCGCGCTCGGCACCGTCACCCTCCACCTCGACACCGAGGCGGTCGGCAGCGCCGAGATGACGACCCAGCCGGGGCCCTTCAGCCTCAGCGGCTGTGGCCTGACGATCGGCCGCGGCAACGGCTCCTCGGTCGCCGCCGACAACCCCGGCTCCTTCCCCTTCCGCGGCGGCGAGATCCAGCGCGTCGCGGTCGACGTCAGCGGCGACCCCTACGTCGACCACGAGAAAGAGGTCCTCGCCTACCTGATGCGCGACTAGGCGGGTGGTTCCAAGGCGCGGGGTCCGGCCGCCCCGGCCGGCTCCGCCGCCCCGCCCGTGGTTCCCGGCGGGGGCGGCCGTCCGAGATCGGTCCCGGGCGTCTCGTGGCGGCCCGGGCAGGCTGTGGCCGCCACGAGACGCCCGGGACGTGCGAGGGATTACGGGAAGGCGCCGAGGGTGCGTCACGAACTCCGAGCTTCCGTCACGGGTCGGGCACGAAGTCACAGGTCGTGCACGAACTCCACACTTCCGTCGGAGATCTCTCCGCGAGAGGCCTCCGGAAGGCCCTTTCCGTGACGAAGACGCCGGGAACGTGACGAAGCACGGGGAGAGACGCCGGGAACGTCACGGGTCCTCATGCGTTCCGGGCCTCCATCGGAGGGTCGGAAACGCGCTGCGTGAGTTTGGGGCCCTATAGGACCCCCAAACCATGGTCACGTGTTTGTAACGTCTGAAGAAGACGGGCAGACCTGTGACCTTCTCCCGGTCTTCGTGCCCCACCTGTGACGCCCCGGGCGATCCGGGGCGGCTTCGTGACGAGACACGCGCCTCTTGCACGTTCCCGCACCCCCGGCCATCTCGACCACGACCACAGCCTGCCAGGGTCGTGGTCGAGATGGCCGCGTCCCTTGCCCGTCCCTTTCTCAACCCCGGGAGCCAGCTCGAGGCGGCCAGCTCGAGGCGGCTCCGCCCGCCCGTCAACGGAGAGGTCGGCTGGGCTGGGGTCAGCCGAGGAGCTTGGCCTTCTGGGCGGCGAACTCGTCGTCGGTGAGGATGCCCTGGTCGCGCAGCTCGCCGAGCTGCTTCAGCTGCTCGATCATCGAGGACTCGCCGGCGGGCGCGGCCGGCGGGGGCGCGGCGGGCTGTTGCGCTTCGTACTGCTGCTGTTCCTGGTTGGCCCAGCGCTGTTGCTGGCGGCGCTGGACGCGGCCGCCGACGGCACTGGCGGTGCCGGCGATGACGGCGGTGCGGCCGACGGTGCGAAGCAGGCGTGGCATGTTCGGTTCCTCTCTCTAGGCCGCGGACTCGAGCTCGTCGAGCGCGGCGATCACGTCGGTGACGGGGATGCGGCCGCCGGCGACCAGTTGGCCGCCGGAGCGGCGCACGGCGGTGGCGAACGGGGCGGCCCAGGCGTTCTCGTAGACGAGCAGCGCCGCGGTGGTGCCGGGCTCGAGGGCGCCCGCGGCCTCGCTGACGTCCTCCTCGCCGACCAGCCCCGTGGAGACGCCCTCGAAGACGGCGAACTCGTCGCCGAGGTCGGCGATCTCGATCGTCGCCACGGTCCCGTCCTCGCCCTTCGCCACGACGACCAGGTCGAGCAGGCGGATCAGCCCGCGGTCGACCAGGTCGACCAGGTGCGGCAGCGCGCTCCCGTCGGGTTGGCGATCGGGCCACTCGACCAAGACGTAGTCGATCGGCCCCATCTCGATCTCGGTGTCGTTCACGACGTTCCTCTCCTCTCGACGTCCAGTATCGATCTCCATCAAACGCCATCAGGAGGGGGGTGCGCCGGCGGCCGGGGCCGCTCACCCGGGTGAATCTCAGCCCGCGGCGCCGTCGCCGCGGCCCGGCGCCGGACGCGGCCCGACCGGGGCGCTCCACCAGCGGTCCGCCCAGCGCAGCGCCAGCAGCGCCGCGGCGGGGACGACGACGATGCCGGCGGCGAGCAGGAACCAGGGCTGGGCCGCGTCGGACCCGGCGCCGAGGGTGTGGGCGATCGCCAGCGCCCAGAAAAGGGCGGTGAGGCGGTGGACCTTGCGCCAGCGGGCGGCGCCGATCCGGTCGCGGGCGTAATAGGTGAGGCCGAGGGCGGCGAGGCCGTAGCCGGCGACGATGCCGAGGCCGGTCCAGAGCGGGCGGTAGGTCCCGGCGAAGGGGACCGCGATGCCCGCCAGGCCGGGGTGGAGGTAGGAGTCGCCGAGCAGCGCGAGGCCGTGGAGGACGACCATCGCCAGGGTCGTCAGCGAGAGCGCCTCGTGGATCGCCCGCAGGTCGCTCTTGCTCGTCGCCGGGCGCTTCGCGCTCAGCATCAGCCCCGCCGCGACGGCGGCGCTCGCCAGGATCAGCGCGGCGGCGCCGGCGGCGCGGCTGGTGATCCAGAAGAGGTGTTCGCTCGCGATCACGCGACCAGGCCGGCCGCGGCCAGCGGCGCCAGGCTCTCGCAGACGACGACCGCGCCCGACTCGGCGACGATCACGCCGCCGAAGGGCAGCTGCGACGCGGCCCGCTCGGGGCCGACCAGGAGCGCCGACTTGGCCAGCGTCTCGGCGAGCAGCCCGGTGGGGGCGACGGCGGTCGCCTGGATCACGCCGGTGTGGGCGGGGCGGCCGCTGGACGGGTCGAGGATCTGGTGGGCGACGCGGCCCTCGGCGTCGATCCAGGTGCGGCGGGTGACGCCGCTGGTGGCGACCGCGCCGGCGGCGATCCGCAGCTCGTGCAGGGGCGCGCCACCGAGCGGGTCGTCGACCAGGACCGTCCGCGGGCGGGCCTCGGTGCCGCCGACCCGGAGGTCGCCGCAGCAGTCGACGGCGAAAGCGGGGAAGTCGGTGAGGCGGGCGGCGACCTCGTCGGCCAGCAGGCCCTTGGCGATGCCGCCGGGGTCGATCCGCAGGCCGGGTGGGCGGCTCACCGTGCCGGCGCGCTCGTCGACCGCCAGCTCACACCAGGCCGAGCGGACGCTGGGGTGCGCCGGGTGCGAGGGGAGCGCGGGGGCGACGCGGAGCGCGCCGTCGAAGTCGCGCGACTCGGCGTATCCGGCCGCCTCGATCTCGTCGACCAGGGTGGCGTCGACGAGTCCGCCGCTCCGCATCCCCGCGCTCAGCGCACCCGCGACCAGGCGGCGCAGGAGCGGCGATGCCGGCACCTCGCGGCGGGGGTCGCGGTTGAGGCGGGAGAGCTCGCTGCGGGGGTCGAAGCGCGACAGGGTCCGGTGGGCGAGCAGCAGGAGCCGCTTGGCGTCGGCAACGGCGCCGGCCGCCGCGTAGCGCTCGCCGCCGCCGCTGACGCGGACCGAGCAGATGCCGCCGAAGCAGGGGAAGGTCGCGGCCGCCTCGCTCATGACTGGCTCGTCACCAGCGGTTCTTCGACTTCGACCGCTTCGGCTTCGGCCGCTTCGACCGCCGCGACTTCTTCGGCTTCCAGCGCCGCGACTTCTTCGGCTTCGACCGCCGCCAGTTCTTCGGCTTCGGCTTCGCCCCTGGATTCGGCGGAGTCGCCGTCGGCGCGCTCGCCGCGGCGGCCGCGCTTCGGTTCGAGTTCGCGCGGCTCGGTCGTTTCGATTTCCCGCTTCGCGCTCGCCACGGTCCGCTTCGCCGCCGTCGCCTGCTTCGCCGACAGCACCGGATCGTTGCCGGTGATCATCTGGGCGAAGACGGCGCCCCAGAGGACGGCGAAGCAGATCAGCGAGATGACGACGACGCGGCCGCGTAGGAGGCCGGCCCGGCGCCGCTGGGCGGCGAGCCGCATCCACGCTTTACGTTTGAGTTCTCGTTTCTCGATCGGGTCCATGAGTCACCTTGGCGCCGCTTTCCAAAGCGGCGATCAGCCGTGCGTGTGAATTTCCTCAGAGCCAGGAGCTGCCGACCGCGAGGGCGACGAAGCCGAGCGCGACGCCCGCCCCGAGCGCCGCGAGGAGGGCGCCCGCCCGCACCCCGGCGCCGCCGATCCGCGCTCCCGCCCGGCGGCGCCAGTCGGCGCTCGCCAGGCCGGGCAGCTCGAGCAGGTGGCCGAGCACGTGCAGGCTCATCAGCGCCACCCAGGCGATGAAGCTCAGCTTGTGGGCGAAGATCAGCGTGTTGCTCGGGGGCCCGGCGAAGAGCAGCGCGACGCCGGTGCCGAAGAGCGCCAGGGTGGTGATCACGACGCCGGGAGCGAGCAGGCGCAGGACGATCGGCGGCGGGCCCTTGCGCACGTAGGGCTCGTCGTGGGTGTAGTAGCGGGCGAAGCGCCAGCCGACGCTGCCGAGCTTCAGCGCCACCGGCGGGATCAGCATCAGGCCGATGAACAGGTGCGGCCCGAGCAGCTGGCCGATGAAGGGAATCGTCGCCCCCTCGGCGGCGAGGAGGACGAGCAGGGCGACGGCGACGGCGCCGGTGAGGCGGGCGTTGCCGGCGACCCCGCCGCTGCGGGTGGCGGGCCGGGTGCGGGCCTCGCCGAGCGTGGCTGCGTGGGAATCGAACATGGCGAGGATGCTGCCGCCGGCCGATTGGACCTCCCTAAGCCGTCTGTGAGAGCTTCCTTAAGTTGGCTTCGCGGGGCGGAATCCCGGCAGCTCGAAGCCGATCCGGGCGCCGCCGAGGGGCGATTCGGTGGCCTCGATGGAGCCGCCGTGGGCGGCGACGATCGAGCGGGCGATGGCGAGGCCGAGCCCGGCGCCGCCCGCGGCCCGGGCGCGGGCCACGTCGCTGCGGTGGAAGCGGTCGAAGACGCGCTCGCGCTCGGCCGGGGCGATGCCCGGGCCGTCGTCGTCGACCTCGATCCGCAGGCGCTCGCCCGCGGCGCGCGAGGAGACCGTGACGGCGCCGGTCGGGCCCGCGTGGCGGCGCCCGTTCTCGACCAGGTTGCGGATCACCCGGGCGACCATCTCCGGGTCGAGGCCGATCCGGCCCGCGGCGGTCGCGCCGAGGGTCGCCTCGCCGGGGGCGGCGGCGACGGCCTCGCGCAGGAAGGCGGCCGCGTCGACCTCGCGCCGGGCGGGTCCGACCCCCTCGTCGAGGCGCGCCAGCGCCAGCATCTCCTCGACCAGCCGTTCGACCCGGGCCAGCTCCGCCAGCGTCGTCGCCTCGACCCGCTTGACCGCCGCCGCGTCGGGGTCGGGATCGCGGGCGAGCACTTCGATCTGGCCGCGGATCGCGGTCAGCGGGCTGCGCAGCTCGTGCGAGGCGTCGGAGACGAAGCCGCGCTGGCGGGCGAAGGCGTCCTCGAGCCGGTCGAGCATCAGGTTGAAGGAGTCGGCGAGCGTGCGCAGCTCGGCCGGGGCGGCGGGGTCGACGGCGACCCGCGGGCTGAGGTCGCCGGCATCGACCTCGGCGGCGGTGGTGGCGAAGCGCCGCAGCGGCGCCGCCGCCCGCGCCGCGACGAGGTAGCCGGCCCCGAGCGCCGCGGCGAGGGCCAGGGCGCCGACGAGGAGGAAGGTCTTCTCGACGTCGTGTTGGGCCTCCTCGATCGGCGACTCGCCGTCGGAGTCGTGCCGCTCGGCCGGGGTCGCCCCGGGTTCGTGCGCCTCCCGTTCCTCCTCGCGGTTGATCACGTCACGCTCGTGTGACATCTGGGCGCGGACCGTGACGAAGACGACGCCGAAGGCGAGGATCACGATCGTGCCGAAGGCGAGCGCCAGCCGGCCGCGCAGGCCGAGGCGCTCCCAGCGCGCCCTCACCGGCGCTCCCGCAGGCGGTAGCCGACCGCGCGCAGCGTCTCGATCGGTGCCGGCGAGCCGGGCCGCGCCAGTTTGCGCCGCAGGTAGCCGATGTAGACCTGGACGATGTTGGTGCCGGGGTCGTGCTCGTATCCCCAGACCGCGGCGAGCATCTCCTCGCGCGTGCAGACCTGGCCCGCGTGGCGCATCAGGTAGGCGAGCAGGTCGGCCTCGCGCTCCGGCAGCCGGGTGGCGACGCCCGCCCGGGTCGCCTCCCGGGTCAGCAGGTCGAGCCGGATCCCGGCCGCCTCGACCACGGTTTCGGCGGTCGCGCCGCCCTCCCGCAGCCGCGCCCGGATCCGCGCCAGGAGCTCCTCGAAGGCGAAGGGCTTGGTCACGTAGTCGGTGGCGCCGCGGTCGAGGCCCTCGACCCGGTCGGCGATCTCGGCCTTCGCCGTCAGCAGGATCACCGGCAGCAGCGGCCGGGCGCGGTGGACGCGGGCGAGCACCTCGAGCCCGTCGATCCCGGGCAGCATCCGGTCGAGGACGACGACGTCGACCTCGGGGTCGAGCGCCAGCCGCGCGCCTTCCTCGCCGTCGCCCGCGACCCGCACGCCGTACCCCTCGGCGCGCAGCCCGCGCTCGAGGAAGTCGGCGATTCCCGCCTCGTCCTCGACGACCAGGATCTCCATCGCGGCGATCGTACGTCTCAGCGGCGTCGTCCGCGGCGCCTGGCGCGCAGGCCGGCCTCGGTCAGGTACCAGGCGACCAGCGCCAGCGCGACGAGCAGGGCGAGGAAGCCGACCACGCCGATCCCGGCGGCGAGGACGATCGCCAGGCAGCCGAGGAGGACGCCCGCGACGCCGTCGAGGAGGAGCGCCCGGCGGCGCGCGGCGGCCGGGGAGACGTTGCGCGGCAGGCTCACCAGGGCTGCCCCGGCTTCAGGTAGACGGCGAAGAAATCCCGTTCGTCGGGGGAGAGGTAGCGTTCTGGCGAGCGGAACATTTCCGGCAGCAGGTTCGCCGGTTCGGCGCCGCCGGGGTGGCGGTAGCTGATGAAGCTGGTCCAGTCTTCGTTGATGTCGAGCTCGATCGCTCGCACCGCGCCGGCCCGCCGCAGCACCTTGGCCAGCGATTCGACCGTCTGGTAGTTCGCCGCCGCGTACATCAGGTTGCCGTGGGCGTCGATGCCGAGCCCGGAGCGCCACACCCGCGTCGCGTTGTTGACGGTTTCGCCCCATTCGGGGCCGTCGGAGAGGTTCGGGTTGAGCTTGCCTTCGTAGATGATCGGCGGCAGGTTCTGCTTCGCGAACCAGACGTCCGCCGGCGCGCCGGGGCCGCTCTCCCATTTGACGATGTCGGTGCGCCCGTCGCGGTAGCGGACCACGGTGGCGATCCCGTTCACCATCGTTTCCTTCACCTTGCCGCGGTAGATCAGCCCGGCGTTCGAGGTTTCCAGCGGGAAGCCGCCGTTGAAGGTGGCGACGAGACGTCCGCGCATCGCCGCGGGCACTTCGCCGTTGCCGCGGTCTTCGAGCGGTTCGGGTGGCTCGGCCAGTCCCGGGACGTATTCGAGTTCGGTGCGGGCGTGGTCGAGCCAGGCGACCCCGGCGACGAACTGCGGGTATTCGGGGTCGCTGCGGAAGGTGGTGAGGAGGACCGGCGGCGCGGGCCCGACCTTGGCGCCCGCCTTCTGCCAGACCCCCTCGCCGGGCAGCTTCGGGTGGATCAGCGGTTCGACGTCGGCCGGCTCGTAGTGGGCCGGCGCGCCTTCGCCTTCCCCGGCTCCGCCTTCGGCGCCGGCCGCCCCGCTCCCGGCCGCCCCGTCCCCCACTTGCGGCAGCGAGGTCAGCGCCGGACCGCCCTTTTCCGGTTCGTTGATTTCGTAGTACCAGTTCTCGATCCGCGAGGCGATCGGGTTGCCGCCGTGGCTGCGCAGCCACTCGACGCTGGCGACGCCGAGCCCGAGGTTGCGACTGCCGGTCACCGCGGGCACCCAGGAGAGCGCCGCGACGAGGAGGCAGAAGCCGCAGGCCACCGCAAGCACGCGGCGGGCCCGCCGCCAGGGCGGCGGCAGGGAAGGACGCGGGCGCCGCCGGGCGGGCCGGGGCGGCGGGGCGGTGACCGTGGCCATCGCCAGGAACGGTCGCCGCCGAAGATGAAGCCGCGATTGGGCCGCCGATGAGAGTTCTCTCATCGGCGGTGCGGCTCCGCGGGGAGGGGGGTGTGCCTTGCGGCCGCGGTGCCCGTCCGAGATCGGCCCGGGAGGGAGATGCAGGGAACGACACAGGGACGGGACGAACTCCACCGTTCCGTCACGCGTCCCTCGGGTGCGTTCGCAGTTCTCCGGACTATTTACGGCGAAGTGCGAACGCACCGGTGGGAGGGACGGGGAGGACGGGAGGAACCGTGACGTCTCATGAGTCTTCGTCACGGGACAGGCGCACTTCGTGGAGGAAGACGCACCTCTCCCGGGCGCTACTCGGGTCCGGCCCTATTTCGTCAGCTTCCAGATGCCGTGCCGCGGCGGCAGCATCTGGGTGAGGATCAGGGTCACGACCGTCGCGCCGAGGTAGCCGAACGACTGGGCGACGCCTTCGAATTCGCCGATCATCTCCTGGCCGAAGATCAGCACCGCGAAGACCAGCATCGAGACGCCGAGCGAGGCGGTCAGGATCGTCTTGCGACGGGCGGGCAGGAACTCGCCCCTGACGATGCTGGCGATGAAGCCGAGGAAGGCGATGCCCTCGAGGATGCCGAGGATCGTCCAGGTCGCGTTGAGGCCGGGGAACGAGTCGACGAAGGAGCCCGCGTAGCCTTTGGCGAGCCCGGCGGGCATCGTGCCGCTGTCGTCGATCAGCTTCTCCTTGGCCGAGTAGTACCAGAGGAAGCCGAAGCCGAGGTAGATCGCGGCGACGACCGCCCAGTAGGCGATCGTCTCGACCGAGATCGAGGCGGCGCCCTCTTCCTTCGTGTCGGTGTCGTCGCCGCGGACGGCGACCAGGTGGCTGAGGCGGATGCTGTTGGTTGACATCTCTGTCTCCTGTCTGCCGCCGTGGCGGCGTCCGGTGGTTGTCGCCGCAAAGGTCTCAGCGCGGCGCCCCGCCTCCATCCGTGCTTTGCCCACGCCTGGGGGTCGTCTCGACACGGATGGCGGCGCCGCGGCGCGCTGGTGGGATCGGGTCGTCACCACGAACCGAGAGGAGCCAGTCCGATGAAAGCCGCCGTCGTCCACGATTTCACCCAGCCGCTACGGGTCGAGGAGGTCCCCGACCCGACCCCCGGCGAGGAGCAGGTGCTCGTCCGCCTCGAAGCCTGCGGGCTCTGCCACACCGACATCCACGCCGCCCACGGCGAGTGGCCGGTCAAACCGGAACCGCCGTTCATCCCCGGCCATGAGGGGGTCGGGATCATCGAGCGGGTCGGGCCGGGCAACGCGCACGGGCTCGAGCAGGGGATGCGCGTGGCGGTGCCCTGGCTCGGCTACGCCTGCGGCGACTGCCGCTACTGCAACAGCGGCCGCGAGACGCTCTGCGAAAAACAGCTCAACACCGGCTACGCGATCGACGGCGGCTTCGCCGAGCTGGCGGTCGGTTACGCCCGCCACGTGGTCCGCGTTCCCGACGGGGTCGACCCGCTCGACGCGGCGCCGCTGACCTGCGCCGGCGTCACCACCTACAAGGCGGTCAAAGAGTCGGGCGCGCGGGCGGCCGACCGGGTCGCCGTCTTCGGTGCCGGCGGGCTCGGTCACCTGGCGGTCCAGTACGCGCGGGTGACCGGCGCCGAGGTGGTCGCCGTCGACGTCAACGACGAGCGGCTCGGCACCGCGACCCAGCTCGGCGCGGCGCGGGTCGTCAACGCCGCGGCCGAAGACCCGGTGGCGGCGATCCAGGCGATGGGCGGCGCCGACGTGGCGATCGCCACGGCCGTCTCCCCGGTCGCCTTCGAACAGGCGATCGGCTCGCTCGCCCGCGGCGGCCGGCTGGTCTGCGTCGGCCTCCCCGCCCACAACGACATCACCGTGCCGATCTTCCAGACCGTGCTCGGCGGGCTCAGCCTGAAGGGCTCGATCGTCGGCACCCACCACGACCTCGAGGAGGTCTTCGAGCTGCACCGCCGCGGCGAGACGCGGGTGCTGCGCGAAGAGCGCCGGCTCGAGGACGTCAACGAGGCGATCGCCGAAGTACTGGACGGCAGCGCGCCCCAGCCGCGCCTCGTGTTCGACTTCGAGCCCGTCGCGGCCGGGGCGGGAGCCGCCGGCCGGGCGGACGTGGGCGCCGGCGCGTGAGCGGCGGGGCGCCGCGCGGCCTCACCTCGCGCGAGGCCGGGCGGCGCCTCGCCCAGTTCGGGCGCAACGAGGTCGTCCGCCGCGGCGGGACGAGCCGCTGGCGCGAGCTGGGCCGGCAGTTCGCCCATCCGCTGGCGCTGCTGCTCTGGGCGGCGGCGGCGCTCGCCGTCGTCGCCGGCAACCTCACCCTGGCGATCGCGATCGTCGCGGTGATCGTGCTGAACGCGGTGCTCGCCTTCTTCCAGGAGGCGCAGGCGGAGCGGGCGACCGAGGCGCTCGGCGCGCTGCTGCCGCCGCAGGTGCGGGTCCGCCGCGACGGCCGCGTCGTCCAGGTCGAAGCGGCGCTGCTGGTCCCCGGCGACGTGATGCTGCTCGCCGAGGGCGACCGGATCTCCGCCGACGCGACCCTGACCACGGGCGCGGTCGACGTCGACATGTCGCCGCTGACCGGCGAGTCGGAACCGGTCACCCGCGAGGCCGGGCCGCCGGCGGCGCCGGGCCGCGATCCGCTCGGCGACCCGACCCGGGTCTTCGCCGGCACCCTCTGCACCCAGGGCGACGCCGAGGCGCTGGTCAGCGCCACCGCGATGCACACCCAGCTCGGCCGGATCGCGGCGCTGACCGAGCGGGTGCGGGCCGAGGTCAGCCCGCTGCAGGAACAGGTGAACCGCGCCGCCTGGCTGATCGCGGCGATCGCGGTCGCCTCCGGCGTCGTCTTCTTCTTCGCCGGGATCGGCCTCGGGGGGCTCTCGGTCAGCTTCGCCCTGACCGCCGCGATCGGCCTCCTGGTCGGCAACGTGCCCGAGGGGCTGCTGCCGACGATCACCCTGGCGCTGGCCGGGGCGGTGCGGCGGATGGCGAAGCGCCGGGCGCTTGTCAAGCGGCTGACCGCGGTCGAGACGCTCGGTTCGACCGACGTGATCTGCACCGACAAGACCGGCACCCTGACCGCGGGGGAGATGGCGGCGCGGCTGGTCTGGGCCGACGGGGTCGAGCTGCGCGCCGACGGGGGCGCGGCGGCGGACGCGCCGACGGTGCCGGACCTGCCCGCCCTGCGGGCGCTGGCGCGGACCGCGGTCCTCTGCAACAACGCCACCCTGGCGGTCGTCGACGGCAAGGTCGAACGGCACGGCGACCCGAGCGAGAGCGCGCTGCTGGAAGCGGCGCTGGCGCTCGGCGACGACCCGTCCGCGGCGACCGTGCGGCGGACGCGGGAGCGCCGCCGGGTCTTCTCCTTCGACCCGCACGTGAAGCGGATGAGCACGCTCGACGCGGGCAAGGATGGCGCCCTGGCCTGGCACGTGAAGGGGGCGCCGCTGGAACTGCTGGGCCTCTGCGACACGACGATGCGCGGCGAGGCGGCGGTGGCGCTGGACGACGCCGCGCGGGCCGAGATCGAAGGCGTCTGCGACGGCTACGCGAGGAGCGGCCTGCGCGTGCTCGGCTTCGCCGAACGGGCCGCCGCCGGCGACGCCGCCGGGGAGACCCGCGAGCAGGCCGAGTCGGGGCTGACCTTCCTCGGGCTGGTCGCGCTCGAGGACCCGCTGCGGCCCGAGGTGGTCGACGCCGTCGCCCGCTGCCGGCGGGCGCGGATCCGGATCGTGATGGTGACCGGCGACCACGGCCTGACCGCGGCGGCGATCGCCCGCCAGGCGGGGATCGTCGGCAGCGACCCGACCGTCGTCACCGGCGCCGAGGTCGAATCGCTGCCCGAGGACCAGCTCGACCGGCTGCTGGGCGAGTCGCGCGAACTGATCGTCGCCCGCTCCAACCCGGAGACCAAGCTGCACCTGGTCGACGCGCTGCGGGCGGCGGGGCACACGGTGGCGATGACCGGCGACGGGGTCAACGACGCGCCCGCCCTGCGCCGCGCCGACATCGGCGTCGCGATGGGCGCCTCGGGCACCGACGTGGCGCGCGAGGCGGCGACGATGGTGCTCACCGACGACAACTTCGCCTCGATCGTCGCCGCGGTCGAAGAGGGACGGGTCGTCTACGACAACGTCCGCAAGTTCATCACCTACATCTTCACCCACGCGCCGGCCGAGTCGATCCCGTTCGCGGTCTTCGTCCTCTCCGGCGGCAGCGTGCCGCTGCCCCTGCTGCCGCTGCAGATCCTCGCCATCGACCTCGGCACCGACACCGTCCCGGCCCTGGCGCTGGGCCGCGAGCCGGGGGAGCCGGGGATCATGGAGCGGCCGCCGCGGCCGCGGCAGTCGGGGATCATCCAGCGCTCGATGTTGGCCCGCGCCTGGCTGCGGCTGGGGCTGCTGGAGACGGCGCTGACGATGCTCGGCTTCTTCGTCGTCCTGCTCACCGCGGGCTGGAGCTGGGGCGCGCCGACCGGGGCCGGGACGCCGCTCCATCACGCCTACCTACAGGCGACCTCGATGACCTGGGCGGGGATCGTCGCCTGCCAGATCGGGGCCGGCTTCGCCTGCCGGACGACGAGCGCCTCGCTGCGCCAGATCGGCGTCCTCTCCAACCGCCACCTGCTGCGCGGCGTCCTCTTCGAGCTCTGCTTCGCCGCCGCGATCGTCTACGCGCCGCCGCTGCAGTCGCTCTTCCACACCGCCGCCCTCGATCCCGGCCAGCTGGCGCTGCTGGCCGCCTTCCCGTTCGTCGTCTGGGGCTCGGACGAGGCGTGGCGGGGCTGGCGCCGGCGCCAGGCCGGGATGCGGGAAACCCACGCGCGGGCTGCTCCCGAATACGGATGATCGGCGGCCCTCGCGGTGGTGCGATGGACGGTGCCGCTTCCAATCACACAGACCAGGAGAGAGACATGGCAACGATCGAGAAACCACAGGTCTTCGCCGCGCCCGGGCGCGAGGGGAGCCCGGTCGAGGTGGCCGACCGCTACGACAACTTCATCGGCGGCGGCTGGGTCGCGCCCGCCAAAGGGAAGTACCGCGAGAACCTCAGCCCGGTGACCGGCGAGCCGTTCTCGACCGTCGCCGACTCGACCCCGGAGGACATCGAGACCGCGCTCGACGCCGCCCACGCGGCGAAGGCGAGTTGGTCGAAGACCTCGCCGGAAGAACGCGAGAAGGTGCTGCTGGCGATGGCCGACGCGGTCGAGGAGAACCTGCAGATGCTGGCCGTGGCGGAGAGCTACGACAACGGCAAGCCGGTGCGTGAGACGCTCGCCGCCGACATCCCGCTGGTCGTCGACCACCTGCGCTACTTCGCCGGCGCCGCGCGGGCCGAGGAGGGGCGGATCTCGGAGATCGACGAGAAGACCGTCGCCTACCACTTCCAGGAGCCGCTCGGCGTGGTCGGCCAGATCATCCC
>Ga0164242_10000034_pt1 | contig 159694 bp, 152 predicted proteins | sample OricomgcompostMG_FD_108783 | JGI IMG/M metagenome (GOLD analysis project Ga0164242, IMG submission 108783) | Miracle-Growth compost microbial communities from Emeryville, California, USA - Original compost - Miracle growth compost (MG) ...
AAGCTCCTTCAATTTTAGTTGTACCCAATACTTTTAAATCATCACGTGCAGTAAGTTGACCTTTTATTATTGCTTCGCCTTCCACAATAACTTTATCTTTCATACGAGCTTGTTTTTCAAAAATCGCCGTATCACGAACCGTAAGAGAACTGTCTATGCTCATAGAACCATTTACTTGTAATTTGCTATCGGGAGAGATTGTACCAACACCTACATTTCCAGTTGCATTTAATGCATTTTGCTGATTTGGTGGTACTTGAGAAAATACTGAAGCCGATAATAAACTACTGATTATCAATAGTTTTACCCCCCCCCTTGTTTGAGCGCTTATGAGTTCTATTTTTTTTCATAGTTGAATGGTTTTTGAGTTTAATTAAGATAAATTAACACCATTATTTTTTAAAAAACAAACAATTTGTTTATTTTTTTATGTTTTTTCAGGAAAATAAAGGGAGATAGCGTATATTTTTAAGATAGCTAGAATAAACCATTACTTCTTCAACCGCGCCTTAGCTTTCTCCCAAAAAACATCCATTTGCTCTAGTTTCATTCCTTCAAAAGAAGTATTGGCTTCTGCCATTAACTCTTCCATTAATTGAAATCGTTTTATGAACTTTTTGTTTGTTCTTTCTAAAGCAGATTCAGGATTTACACCAACAAAACGAGCATAGTTAATCAATGAAAATAATACATCGCCAAATTCTTCTTCGATTCTATCTGAATTAGCATTTACTTCAACATTCAATTCTTCTAACTCTTCTTTTACTTTATCCCAAACTTGCTCTTTGGTATCCCAATCAAATCCTACTCCTCTAACCTTTTCTTGAATTCTAGCAGCTTTCACAACAGATGGCAATGATTTTGGAACACCTTCTAAAACAGATTTTCTACCTGCTTTAAGTTTTAATTTTTCCCAATTCGATTTTACCTCATCTTCAGTTTCTGCTTTAACATCAGAATAAATATGTGGATGGCGATACACCAATTTATCGCAAATAGCATTGAGAACATCTGCAATATCAAAGTGATTTTTCTCAGAAGCAATTCTCGCATAAAAAACCATGTGCAACAATAAATCCCCAATCTCACCTTTAAGCTCCAACCAATCTTCTTCTAAAATAGCATCTGCAAGTTCATACGTTTCTTCTATGGTTAAATGGCGTAATGTAGAGATCGTTTGCTTTTTATCCCACGGACATTGTTCTCTTAACTCATCCATTATTCGCAACAACCGCGCAAATGCGTCTAGTTTATTTTGAAGTGTATTCATTTTCCTTATTTATACTGCAAAGATAGGTTTAATGCTGAAAATCAATAACACAAAATAATATTCATTAATTCCGTAACAAATCAATGATGCTGCGTTATAAAGTCAAACGGGAAATCATGAAAAAATCACTCATTTTATCGGCTTTGTTTCTTTTTAGTTTAACAGTTGGTTTTTCTCAAGAAAATGAACGTATTGGAGGGAATAATTTAACGACACAAAACATTAATTCACAACTAGTTATTTTCCCAAATCCATCTGCAGACATGGTTACTGTGAATACAGGTACAGATCGTTCTACTTTGGTTCAATTATATAATCTCGAAGGAAAATTTATTGAAAGTTGGGTTGTAGAAAATAGTCTTTCCATGGATCTTTCCACATTAGAGAAGGGAAATTATCTTTTTATTGCCATTGATGGAAATAAAAAAGAGACACGTACTTTTATAAAACTGTAATTATTTCCACTATATTTATCGATAAATCATCGAATAAATTATGGACGCTTCTTTTATCTATTTTGACACTTCTGCAATTGGACTAACATCAAGAGAATTAAATGAAAAGGGAAATCAATTTTCTAACGAACTAGCACAACAAGGAAGTGTTCGAACGGCGAAATGGCAAACAGAAGATGCTCCGAGAATTAAAAATAGACTTGCTCAATTTTTAGGATCAAAGACAAGTGAACTTGCTTTTATTCCGAACTTTTCATTTGGATTAAGTACGTTTTTATTTTCATTGCCGAAAGACTTTATCGTAGCTTTTCTACCATTCGATTATTTATCAATCACACTTCCATTTGATTTAATGGGATTTAAACGAACGATTATCGCTACAAAAGACGAAAATTGGCCAAATGACGATGAAATTATTGTCGGATTAAAAGCTTCTAAACCAGCTATTTTCGTCGCAAGCCATGTGCAATATCAAAGTGGATTTAAAATGGATTACAAGAAAATCGGACAATTCTGTCAAGAAAACGATATTTTGTTCATTTTAGATGCTACACAAAGTTTAGGGTATGAAAAATATGACTTTTCCGAAGGATTTATCGATGTACTGATTTCAAGTCATTACAAATGGATGAACGCAGGCGCAGGAACAGGTTCTATGTGTATCAAAGAATCCATTCTCAAAAAATACACACCTAAAATTGGCGGTTATCAAAGTTACGAAATCGTAAATAATGAACTTATTTACCATGCTGGCATTCGCAGTTACGAGCCTGGACACGTAAATATGAGAGGTTTGATTGAATTGGAGCAAGCCATCATCGAAAAGGAAGAAGAAATCAAACAGAATTGCTTAAACCATCAAATGGAATTGGTGAAATACTTCCTGCAAAAAGCAAAAGAACATCATTTTGAAATTATTGGTGGCTTTGAAATGAATAACCGCTCTCCTATTGTTTGTATTTGGGATGAAGAAGGCATTTTACACAAAAAATTAAAATCTGCGAATATTATTTGTACGCATAGAAATAAACGCATTCGCTTTGGTTTTTCTCCAAAAAACACGCGAGAAGAAATCGATCTTATTTTTTCAGTATAAAATCTGCGAAATAACCTTTTTCATCCATAATTGAATGTATAAGTTTCAAATCAGTTTTTGAAATCAGTTTTTCAAGAATAGAAATGTTGTATTTTCTAGATATTTCAGTGTGGATTTTCTCGCCTTTCTCAAAATGAATTGTTTGATTCCAATCTTCTATAAAAACAGCTTGTGCGTCTAAACTTTCTATATAGCTTGTTGCAACGCCTGTTTCTTCATTATACTCTGGAGCATGACGAAATTTATCTAGATTAAAATTAGCCTTAAATTCTTTATTAATTCGTGTCAGTACATTCAAATTAAATGCTGCGGTAATTCCACTTTTATCATTGTATGCTGGAAGTACAATTTCTTTACTTTTAATTAAATCTAATCCTAATACCAATACATCATTTGGATTCATTGAAGCCGAAAGCTTAGAAAGAAAATCACTTGCTTGTTCATCCAATAAATTCCCCAAATTCGAACCTAAAAACAAAATAATCTTTCGTTTTTTTACGTGATGTAATTTTTCTAGCACTTGAAAATACATCCCATTCAGTGGAAAAAACGACAAATCTTCTAATTCAATTTTTAGATAATGAGATAATTTGTCCAATGAATTTTGACTAATATCAATTGGTTTATATTGAAAATCAAATGATCTTTCGAGTAATTCTCTCAAAAGATGAATGGTTTTTGTTCCATCTCCTGCTCCTAATTCAATCAATTCAAAAGGTTCATTATTCAAATCAAAACTATGGATTAATTCTGTCGTTTTATCTTTGAAAATTTCCATTTCAGTTCGTGTGAGATAATATTCCGGCATATTCATAATATCTACGAATAGCTTATCGCCTATTTCATCGTAGAAATATTTTGAAAATAAGAATTTAGGTGTGGAAGTAAGTCCTTGTTGCGTATCTATTTTAAATTGATTCATTGTTATTTTACTAATCGTATTCCTGAAAATTGCCATTGATAGTGAGGATGAAAGAAATTTCTATAGGATTTCCTACTGTGATTTTCGGAAGTTGCTACCGATGATCCTCTCAATACCATTTGATTAATCATAAATTTTCCATTGTATTCACCAACTGCTCCAGTAGCTGTTTTGAATCCTGGATAAGCCAAATACGCACTATTTGTCCATTCCCAACGCTTGCCCCAATTAAGCTGATTACTCGCTATTTCCCATTCAAATTCTGTGGGCAAACGCATTCCTTTCCACAAAGCAAAGGCTACTGCTTCGTAATAATTAATATGCGTCAAAAGTTCATTTGGATTTATTTCTTGAAGTCCTCCAAGTGTAAAATGAAACCATTTATTCTCTTTCTTCATCCAATACAAAGGTGCTTTTGCTTTATTTTCATTCACCCAACTCCAACCTTCGTCTAACCAAAGATGAAATTTTTCGTATCCGCCGTCTTCGATAAAATCCATAAATTCTCCATTGCTTACCAGTTCTTTTTGAATTTCAAACTCATGAAGAAACACTTTATGTTTCCCAAGTTCGTTATCGAAAGAAAAACCTTCGCCATCAAAACCAATATCATAAATACCTTCTGGAATTTTTATCCACGATTGGTTTTCTTGCGCTTGATGAATCAAAGCTCCATTTTCTTTATAAACTGGATACGTGGGATTTTGAAACAAAGTAAATTTCAAATCCGTTTTGATTAACTCAAGATGTTGTTGTTCGTGATTTAATCCTAAAACAACTAAATCTAACACCTCTTTTGAAGAATTTTGCTTCAACAATTGAAAGATGTGTTCATCTACATATTGTCTATATTCAAAAACCTCGGAAACTCCTGGGCGTGTAATTAACCCACGATTTTGTCGATCTACTCTTTCACCAATTGTATTGTAATAGCTGTTAAATAAAAAATTGAAATCAGCATTATATAACTTGTAATTTGGAAGAAATTGCTTCAATAAAAAAGTCTCAAAAAACCATGTCGTATGAGCGATATGCCATTTAACTGGACTTGCAAAAATAGACACTTGAGGAATGTAATCTTCTATCGTAAGATAGGAGCAAAAATGAATTGTTTGCGAACGTATTTCTAAATATTTTTTCTCCATAATTTGGCTTCAAGATAATCATTTTTATATGAAAGAAAAAAAATAATTAAAAAGAAATAAATCAAAACTAAGCTAAAAAATAAATACTAAAAGTTAAAATAATAAACTTCATTTAAAGTTTTTATTAGATTTAACGACTAGTATTCAGCCACTAACTATGCAAAATTCAATTTGTAGAACATTTCTTTTACGCAATATGCTTTCTCAAAGCTGTGTAAAACTCGTAGAAATGTGTTTTGCAAATACAGATGGAATTGAAATCAAAAAAATTAGTTTAGGTGAAGTAGAATTGCTATTTAACGAAGACGTCATAAGTTTATCAGCCATAGAAAAAAAGTTTTCAGAACTTGGATTTACGGTAATAATAAACCCAAGTGACTCTATTGTAGAACAAATTAAAATTGCTGCAATTGAATTAATTTTCAAAGCAAATAACATGAACTCACTGATTAGAAACTCAGAATATATAAGTGAGCGACTTCAACTTCATTACGATAAATTGAGTAAAATATTCTCATCTTCAACTGGTTCAACTCTTGAAAAATATATCATTTTACTGAAAATTGAACGTGCGAAAGAGCTTTTGAATAACCAAGAATATAATTTAAGTGAAATTTCTTACATGTTGGGTTACAGTAGTGTGCAATATCTAAGTAATCAATTCCGAAAAACGACAGGAATCACCGTTTCTCAATATAAAAATGGCGAACCTTTAGAAAGAATTCCGTTAGAAAACCTCCTGTAAGTATATATTTTATTGGGTGTTCAGAATTTTACACATAATAGTCAAAATTGTGTAAACGAAATATATGTCCACCTCGTTTATATTTGAAAACAAATAACTCGCTGCATTTTTGTGAACGAGTTTATAAAATAGAAGGTTATGAAAGTTAGAAAAAACATTGCCATTAGTGATTCAGGGTTTTTGTTTAACCCAACAACAGGCGACTCGTATTCTGTGAATCCAATCGGACAAGAAATCTTACAATTATTACAAGATGAAAAATCTGAAGAGGAAATTATGGAGCATATAGCCAAGAATTACATGATTGATAAAGATACAGTAGAAAAAGACCTCTACGATTTTTTAAACATGTTGCAAAACTATCAACTCATCGTATAATGAAAAAGCCAAAATACACGATTGCAGTTACGGGGTTAAATGCAATCGACAGTCCTGGTCCAGGTATTGCGGTTATCAGGGCATTAAAAGAAGCTGAAAGTTTTGACGTTCGAATTATAGGATTGTCTTACGAGTCACTTGAACCGGGGATTTATATGCACGACTTAGTCGATAAAACATATCAAGTTCCTTATCCAAGTGCAGGACAACAAGTTCTTTTTGAACGATTCAAATACATTAATTCTATTGAGAATATTGATTTTTTGTTTCCAAATTTCGATGCGGAGCTTTTCAATTATATCTCTATAAAAGCAAAATTTGAATCTGAACTTGGTATTAAAATGGAACTTCCAACGCAAGAACAATTTGATGCACGACATAAAGTAAACCTCTACGAATACGGCAAAGAACATGGAATTGATGTTCCTTTCGCTAAAATGGTCTATAGTACAGCTGAAATCCCAGCTATTTCTACAGAAATTGGTTATCCGCTCGTTGTAAAAGGGAAATTTTATGATGCGAAAATTGCTTATTCTGTTGAACAAGCGCAGTCTCATTTCAATAAAATTAGCGCTCAATGGGGATTACCCGTTTTAATTCAAGAATTTGTGCATGGATCTGAAGTAAATGTTTGCGGAATTGGAGACGGAAATGGTGTGACATTAGGAGCTGTTCCAATGAGAAAACTTTTTATCACGGATAAAGGTAAAGCGTGGGCTGGTGTTTCTTTGGATGACGAGAAATTGTTAGAAATAACAAAAGATCTTGTCGCAGCAACAAAATGGAATGGCCCTTTTGAGTTAGAATTCATGAAAACAAATGACGATCAATATTACCTGATTGAAATCAATCCAAGATTTCCAGCATGGTGCTATTTGACAGTAGGTTGCGGACAAAATCAAGCAGAAGCACTGGTAAATCATGCAATGAAGCAAAAAGTAAAACCCTTTGAAACTTACCAAGTAGGTAAAATGTTTATTCGCTATTCGTATGACATGGTGTTAGACATGAAAGAATTTGAACAAATTTCAACAATAGGAGAACTATAAAAATATTCAACATGGAAAAGAAACAATATGAAAGACCGATTATCAAATCCTTGAATCAAGGCTTGATGAATAAATTCGGCACAAGAACAGAGTACGAACCAATGACACATATTGATGGAAATGCTGTTGCAGATTTATTGGAAAAATATGGTTCACCATTGTTTGTTCTATCAGAAAGAAAAATCCGCGATAATTACCGAAATGCAAAACGAATTTTTGAAACACGTTATCCAAAAGTACAATTCGCTTGGTCGTATAAAACCAATTATATCAATGCTGTATGCAATGTTTTTCACCAAGAAGGTTCTTGGGGAGAAGTGGTTTCTCGCTTTGAATATGAAAAAGCACTTAAAAATGGCGTTCCTGGAAAAATGATACTTTTCAATGGCCCCGACAAAACAGACGATGATTTACGTGTTGCGATAGAAAATGATTCTCCGATTCACATCGATCACTTGGATGAATTGTATCGATTAACGGAACTTGCTACGCAAATGAAAGCTAATCCAAGAGTGGCCATTCGTGTAAATATGGACACAGGGATTTACCCAATGTGGGATCGTTTTGGTTTCAATTATGAAAATGGACAAGCTTGGGATGCAATCAATAAAATCATGGCTAATGGAAAGCTTCGTTTAACTGGATTGCATTGTCATATCGGAACTTTTATGCTTGCGCCAAGCGCCTATGCAATTGCTGCTTCTAAAATGGCAGATTTGGCAAAAAGCATCAAAAATCGCTACGGAAAAATGATTTCCTACATTGATATGGGCGGAGGTTTCGCTTCAAAAAACACCTTAAAAGGAACTTACGGACTTGGAGCAGACAGCGTTCCAGAAATAAGTCAATACGCCGAAGCTATTTGTTCTTCACTTTTGAATGCTGGTTTTGACAACGACGAACTCCCCTATTTATACCTTGAAACAGGTCGTGCGTTGATTGATGATGCTGGTTATTTGTTGGGTTCTGTTATTTCAAATAAACGACTTTCAGACGGAAGAAGAGCTACGATTCTTGACTTTGGTGTGAATGTGATGTTTACTTCGTTCTGGTACGATCATAAAGTTTCTCCAGCGCAAAAATTCGGACATCATACAGAAGATTGTGTGCTTTACGGTCCACTCTGTATGAATATTGATGTGGTTCGTGAAAATGTAACGCTGCCTCCAATGAAAGCTGGAGATCAAGTGGTTGTTCACAATGTCGGTGCTTACAATATTTCTCAGTCGATGCAGTTTATTGCACTTAGACCAGCAGTTGTTATTATTGACATGAAAGGTAAACCTCACGTTATCAAGAACAAAGAAAATCTTGCTACGCTTGAAAAAGATGAAGTTCTTCCAGATTATTTATCGAAATTTTCACTCTAAAATAAGGTGGTGAATAACATAACATATTATTTAAAAACATCTTGGATTGGCTTATTAAACAGCTATGCCCAAGTGTTTTTTTCACTCAATCAAGTGTTTGCAGTTATTTTGATGATTGTTAGCTTCTTTGATTTTGGCGCGGGATTAAGTGGCGTTTTAGCTGTTGTTATCAGTCAATTGACTGCCTATTTATTCAATTACAGTCATATTCACATCAAAGATGGTGCTTATACTTACAATTCTTTGGCAGTAGGAATAGCAATAGGTATGTTTTATCAATTCAATGTGTCATTTTTCATGGTGCTCGTTGTTTCTTCTGTAATGACATTTTTTCTAACACTATGGTTTTCTCTTCATTTAGGAAGAAAAGGATTGCCTTTTTTGAGTGCGCCATTTTTAATCATGTTGTGGATAGTAATTCTAGGAACAGGGAATTTCACTGCATTAGAATTGAAGGAAAAGGGATTTTTATCACTAGAGTTAATCTTTCCAGAACTATTTACGGGAACAACAAACTTCATTGGCGGATTGTCTGGTGCAAATATTTTCTATTTGTATTTCAGGTCTTTAGGTGCGGTTTTATTTCAATTTAATGATTTAGCAGGCGTTCTCATTGCTCTTGGATTGTTGATTTATTCTAGAATGGCATTTGTGCTTTCCATTTTTGGATTTCTCATTGGCTACGCATTTTATGTTTTCTTAGAAGGAGATTTTTCACAACTTATATACTCCTACATAGGCTTTAATTTCATCATGACAGCCATAGCTTTGGGTGGATTTTTCGTTGTTCCATCGAAAAGATCGTTTACACTTTTAATATTTACGATTCCGATTATTGCTATTTTGATTTCTGCACTTCACAGTCTTTTGTGGTTGAAATTTGGTTTACCGCTTTACTCTTTACCTTTTAATATTGTGGTTTTGCTATTTCTTTCAGCGATGATGACCAGAAACAAAGCTTCTGGATTGAATTTGGTAACCATACAGAATTATTCTCCAGAGCAAAATCACTACAAACATTTCAATCGAGTAGAGCGTTTTAAATCCGATACTTATTTTCATTTTGCTTTACCAATTATTGGAGATTGGACCATTTCTCAAGGTCACGCTGGGAAAATGACGCACAAAGGAGAATGGCAATATGCGTGGGATTTTGATATTCGAGATGCGGAAAATAGCACGTATCGACCAATTGGAAATGTACTTGATGATTATTATTGTTATAATTTACCCGTCGTGGCTCCAGCAGCAGGGTATGTTGTGAAAGTACTCGATAATATCAATGACAATGAAATAGGAAAAGTTAACCTAGAACAAAATTGGGGGAATTCAATTGTGATAAAACACGGAGATTATATTTATTCGAAATTATCACATTTGAAAAAAGCTTCTATTAAAGTGAAAGTTGGCGATTATGTTAAAAAAGGAGACGTGATTGCTTCTTGCGGAAGTTCGGGAAGATCTCCAGAACCACATTTACATTTTCAACTGCAAACAACGCCAGATATTGGCTCGAAAACACTTTTTCATCCGATTAGTTATTACTTAACCAAAAAAGGAGATGCTTGCCAATTGCATACATTTGATATTCCAAAAGAAGGAGAAGTGGTTGCAAATGTGCAGACAACGAAATTGCTTTCTAATGCATTTGATTTGATTCCAGGTAAAATTCTTGAATTTAAACTCGATAATGGAGAAATAGTGAAATGGGAAATCTTCGTTAATTCGTATAATCAAGCGTATTTTTATTGTTACAAAACAGGTGCGACGGCTTATTTTGTGAATGACGGAACGATGTTTTATTTTACTGATTTTTATGGTTCTAAGAAAAGTTTATTGCATAGTTTTTATCTCGGAGCTCATCGTATAATCTTGGGCTATTACAAAGGAATTGAAGTAAAAGATAGATTGAATATTGAATCTGTATTTGGGACACTCTCTAAATCAATTCATGATTTTACTGCTCCATTTTTCCACTATGAAAAAGCACATTATTTAGCAAAATTTACAGATACAGGCGACAGACATAATGCAGAAAAGATTTTGATTCAATCAGAAACTTGGGGACAAATTTTTGGTAAAAAGAAAAGAATAACGACTTACGAGATCTGTATTTCGCAAGATCAAATTGAAAGTTTTACGGTTATTTCAGCAAAAGGTAAAATCACAGCAAAATGTGTAAACTAAGAATATTACTCATATTGTCCCTTTTGTTCACAACACTTACCGTAAAAGGTCAAGATGATTTTAGAAGTGTAGACAGTATTTCATACAGTTTATACCAAAATCATGAATGGAAAGAGCTTGCTGCTTTTGGAAATAGTTCATTTTATAAAGGTTATGACTATTATTATTTGAATGTGAGAACTGGTGTAGCTTATTTTGAGCGCGGAAATTATAAAGAAGCAGAAATCTACTTTAGACAAGCACTTGAAAATAATTCCGCAAGTACAGTTGCAAAAGAATATTTATTTTGGACTTTATACAATTCAGGAGCAGAACCAGAAGCAGCTAAAATATATGCTGAACTTCCAGATTCAGTGCAGAGTGAAATGAGCTATAAACCCAAGAGAATTTTCAATTATTTATATGCCGAAGTCGGGTCTAAATTTTCATCGAATAAGAGCAATGCGAATAACTTGTATTATGGAAATTTTACATTAAACCATCAGTTCTCTCCACGATTTCAACTAACTCAAAGTTATGTTTACATGAATCAAAAACTCCTTTGGGGAAGTATGCAACAACATCAGTACATATTAACACCAACATTCAATTTGAATAAGCGATGGAAAATTTCAACCACCTTTAATTATTCAAATTATAAAAGTCAATTAGGCTATAATGACGATTTCAATTGGCAGACCTCAACAAAAGGATTGCCCAATGGAGCAAAAGGAAGGGTTGATACAACAGCAAATGAAAATTACTTATTTAATGGAAATTATAAACAAAATTCACTATTAATTCAATTGAATATTAATAAACGGATAGGAAATTGGTCTTTCACTCCTCATATTGGCGTTTATAGTCAATGGATTAGTCCTAATTATCAAAAAACAGTTACTGGAGCATATCAAATCACAACTTATTCACCAACTAGCGGACCAATTATTGAAAATAAAAATGATACTGTTTCAACAAGTTATACTTCTAAAAGTAAGTTTATTAGTGAACAATTTGGTTTGAATTTAAGTTATACTATTCTAAATCGATTAACTTTAGGTTTTGATGCAAATTATGTTCATTATTCGGGTTTTAACAAATTCAACATTTCGCCCTATTTGAGCTTAATGATTAGTAAAAGAATAAGTATTTATGGTTATTTTGTAAGTAAAAAGAACTATTTACTCTCTTTAAACGGAGGAACATTATTTCTCAATTCGTACAATGTTGTGAAAAACAAGATAAGTTTTACGGCTGAATTCACACTTTCGAAGCGGATTCAATTGTTTACAACTTATCAGCACGAAACAGATACGGACAACTTAAGTTTGAGAGATTATCAATTAAATTCAGCATATATCGGTTTAAAAATTAAATTATGAAAAAGATCATTTTATCAATTCTATTAGTAGCCACAGAGATGGTTGCATTAGGTCAAACGACTTCAAGCGAAGCTTTTAGTAAAAGTTATACGTATGAAACAAATAAAGATTATACGAAAGCAGTTAGTTCGATAACTGCGGTATATGATGCAAGTTCTTATACCATGAACTTACGTTTAGGCTGGCTAGAATATTTAGCTGGAGAATACATCAAATCAGAATCGTATTACAAAAAAGCAATTGTGTTGGAACAAAAATCTGTCGAAGCACGTTTGGGTTCTGTTTATCCAATTTCCGCTACTGGAAACTGGGATGAAGTAATCAAAGTCTACAGTGAAATCCTCACCATAGATCCGCAAAACAGTATGGTAAATTATCGTATGGCGTATATTTATTTTGTGCGGAAAGATTACGAAAAGGCAGCGAGTTATGCTCAAAAAGTAGTTAAACTCTATCCTTTTGATTTTGATTCCAACTATTTATTGGGACAAATTTACGTAACACAAGGAAAAATTCTAGAAGCAAAAATGTATTTGACAAGAGCTGTAGAATACAATCCAACATCAACGGAAGCAAAGAGTTTACTTGGGAAACTTTAGGATTCTTTCTTAAGCGCCAAAGCATTAGAGATTATTGAAAAAAAATGTTCCCAACAAGGGAACATTTAATAAAAAATAGTATCTTTGTAAAAGGATGAAAAATATTGTTGCGTTGCGAACACTTAAAACTCATTGGGAAAAACCAAATCGAGAAGATTCTGAACAGCAATTAAAAGCTTGGTATCAAGAAGCAATGCAAGCTAATTGGCAATCTCCCAACGAAGTTAAACAACAATATCACAATGCTAGTATTGTAGGAAATAACCGAATTGTGTTTAACATCTGTGGTAATAAATACCGATTGGTTGTAAAAATAAATTACGAAGCTCAATGGATATTCATCCGATTTGTTGGTACGCATAAAGAATATGACAAAGTCGATGTAACAAAGATTTAATGGTACAAATAGGAAATAATGAACGTAAAATTAATAAAAACAGAAAACGATTATAATTTAGCTCTAGCTAGAATGGATGAATTATTTGATTCAAAACCAGGCAGCAAAAATTTTGATGAAGCTGAACTTTTAATCGCTCTCATAGAACTTTATGAGGAACGACACTATAAGATTGAGTCTCCAGATCCAATTGAAGCTATTAAATTTCGAATGGAACAAATGAACATGAAACGAGTAGATTTAACTAAGTACTTAGGAACTCGTGGAAGAGTCTCGGAAATTCTCAATAGACAAAGAAGTTTAACGCTTTCAATGATAAAAAAATTACATAAAGAATTTGGAATTCCTGCGGAATCTTTATTAGCTTAAAAATATCATTTCTGTTCTTAGTGGTTCGTTTCTATATATTCGTGTGAATAAAAACACTTAAATTATATTGCCTTTTTATGAAAGTATATAAATTTTTAAACAAAAATCTAGCAAATACATATGTAATTATAGCTTGCGTAGTAACTGTGCTATCTGTTACTATGTTTTTGAATCTAGATATTCATATTAATACTTCGTATGCATTTCTTGTAGCTTCAATTTTATCATACATTTCAATAATGATAGCTGTAAAAAAAGCCAGTACAGAAATAGAAGAGATTATTGTGGATAATGATGTTGCAAAAATTTATTTTTTCAACAAGAAAAAAAAGCCACAATTATTTTCAATTAATGAAATATCACTAAAAATAAATGACGAAAAAGTAGAACTTTTAAAACCTACAGATGAATTGATAGGGGTGATTTATAAAAACAGACTAGAACAACCCAATCAATGGGATGAATTGATTTGTATTTTCGAAAAAAATAACTAGTCTATAATTATGTAACTCAAAAATCCTTCGCGTGCTTTGCGAATCCTCTGCGTTCTCTGCGGTTATATTCTTTTTAACCACAAAGCGCACCAAGTTTTCACAAAGCATTGCAGTGAGCCTGTCGAATTGGACACAATGGATTTACCTTGTTGAAATACTATTTAATTTATAATTAAAGGTGAATTACCGCTTCCTGAAGTACTAGTTCCGGTATTGGTGATAATTACTTTCGCATTTGGCGAGGTAACTAAGTTTTTCATCACTTCAATTTGATTGTATCTCAATAAATTATCTGTTAATGAAGAATCAATGATTTTTTGTGCTTTTTTGATTCCCTCAGCTTCGATAATAAGTCTTTCAGCTTCTTTGTGTTGTTTTTGAATTACGAAATCCATTTGTAAAACGGCTTGTTCTGAGTTAACTTTATCTTGAATTGCTTTAGACATAGAAGCAGGTAAAATAATGTCTTTTAATAAAACTGCATCAATAATAAATCCTTTTGAACTTATATGCTCTATGAGTTCATCTTTGATTAATTTCTCCACTTTTTGTCGTTCAATAGCATACAATTCTTTTGCGAAATATTTAGAACTTACTTCACGAGCAGTAGCCAAAAAATTACTTTCTACCATTACTTTTTCATAACCTCTTCCGAAATTTGTGTAAACTTCTTTTGCTTTTTCTGGATCAACATGGTATAAAAGCGTTATTTGAGCATCTACATTTAACCCTTCTTTAGTTGGCAAAGGTAAAGATTCGTACAATTCAACTGTTTGAACATTGATTTTTACAATATGAGTTGAAAAAGGATTGTAACCATGAGCTCCATTTCCTAGAGGTGCGGACAATTTTCCATAACATTGTTTTAATCCAACTTGACCTGGACGAATAACAGTACAAGCAGTTGTTAAAGCAATCGTAAAACAAATTGCAGTTGTACTTTTTAATTTAGCTATTTTCATTCTATTTTATATTTCTTGTTAGATTATTAATTTCCATTATATCAATCAATTAGATTGAAAAAAAATTAATGAAGTAATGTTATGAAAAAATAATGAAGCTGAAATACTCATTAACAATTGTTGGCAGAATTAGAAAATTCATTGCATTCTCTGCGGTTTTATTTGTTTTAACCACAAAGGACACTAAGTTTTCACAAAGGGCACAATGAATTCCTTTTTCTTTGTGAACTTAGTGCCTTCTTTGTGGACATTGTGGTTTCTTTTTTTAACCGCCATGAGCGCCATGTTTTCGTTATGTTCGCGGAGTTTTAATTCTGTAACTCAAAAATCCTTTGCGAACTTAGCGACTTCACTTCGGTAAACTCAGCGCATCGCTTTGTGTTCTCTGCGGTTTTATTTGTTTAAACCACAAAGGACACGAAGGATTTCTTTTTCTTTGTGAACTTTGTGCCTTTACTTCGGCAAACTCAGTGTATCACTTTGTGAGCCTTGTGGTTTATTTTGTATATTCGTAAAAGTTGTATTAAATAAAAATACAGTGATTCAAGAAGTACTTATAAATTAATGAAAAAACATCTTTTTATATTATTATTTCTATTACATTCCTTTCATGCTTTTTTACAAGAAAGTAGCTTTTTTATAAGGAAAACATCTATCTCTTACGTGTTTGGATATGGGTTAGAAGAGCAAACAGAAGCAAATTTTATTGAAAAGAGTATAGAAAATGAAAATATTGTAATTGTATTTAATTGTTGGCAGAATTAGAAAATTCATTGCATTCTCTGCGGTTTTATTTGTTTTAATCACAAAGGACACTAAGTTTTCACAAAGGACACAATGGATTTCTTTTTCTTTGTGAACTTCGTGCCTTCTTCGTGTTCTTAGTGGTTTATTTTGTATTTTCGTGTGAGTTAATTTAAATATTACAGATGAAGTTGAAACTATCGATAGGGACAATTATAATTTATTTTTTTATTGAAGTACATCATTTTGGGTTTCATAATGGTTATAGAGCTTCATGATCATGATTTTTTTGATAATATAATTGGTTACTGTGAATTAGTTTTATTTTTTTATGTTATGCCAATTGGTTTTCTGATAATTATCATTTTAACTTACCCAATGTACCTAATTAATAAAGTTAAATCTATTTATATAGCTTCCTTTTTATTGCTCTTAATTTTTTTAGTAGAGCTTGTAATTTATTCGTTTTGGAATTCTAATTGGCAAAATCAAATTTACAATAAGGAATTAATTATCAATTTATTATTGGGGATTTCGATTTGGTCCTTATTCTTTTCGAGGGAATTTTTTGAATCTAGAAAAAAGGGTAATAAATATCAAAACTCCACTGTTTAAAACTCAATTAATTTAAGGTTTTCGGAATAGTAATAATATCGACCTTCGGTAAAATTCATTTTGTATGAAACTACATTTTATTGCTATTGGTGGAAGTGCCATGCATAATTTAGCAATCGCTTTAAATCGTATTGGAAATAAGGTTACTGGCTCTGATGATCAGATTTTTGAACCTTCTAAATCTCGTTTAGTGAAAGAAGGAATTCTTCCAGAAGTTGAAGGTTGGTTTCCAGAAAAGATAAGTTCAGAAATAGACGCTGTAATCCTTGGAATGCACGCGAGAGAAGATAATCCAGAATTGCTAAAAGCAATAGAATTGAAAATTCCTGTTTATTCTTATCCAGAATATATTTACGAGCAAACAAAACACCAAAAACGTATTGTGATTGGCGGAAGTCACGGAAAAACAACCATTACAAGTATGGTGCTTCATGCTGCTAAAACTTTGAATGTTTCTATCAATTATATGGTTGGAGCGCAACTCGAAGGTTATGATTGCATGGTAAAATTGGATAAGAACGCTGCTTTTGCTGTACTTGAAGGCGATGAATATTTGTCTTCTCCGATAGATAGACGACCAAAATTTCATTTGTATCAACCAGATGTTGGTTTTATTTCTGGAATTGCTTGGGATCACATCAACGTTTTTCCAACGTTTGAGAATTATGTGGAGCAATTTGACATCTTTTGTTCTAAAATCAATCCAAAAGGACAATTAATTTACAATACGGAAGACCCAGAAGTCAATAAACTAGGTCAGAAATGGAAAGATAAATTAGAAACTATTCCTTATGCTACGCCAAAATACGATGTATTAGAAAATAGTACACTTGTTCATTTTGAAGGAAAGGAATATGAAATGCAACTCTTTGGTGCACACAATCTTCAAAATTTAATGGGCGCCATGGAAATTTGTAAAACGATGAACATTGATGCGCACGATTTCTTAAATGCAATGAAAACATTTACAGGAGCAGGAAAACGCTTACAAAAAGTAGTTGAAAATACGGACTTTGTGATGTATAAAGATTTTGCACATTCTCCAAGTAAACTAAAAGCAACCACTTCTGCTGTAAAAGAGCAATATCCTTGTCGTAAACTATTTGCTTACATGGAATTGCATACGTTTAGTAGTTTGAATAAAGCTTTCTTACCGCTTTACGACAATGCAATGAACAAAGCTGATTCAGCGGTAGTTTATTTCAACCCAAGCGTTGTAGAGCATAAAAAACTACCTGCTTTAACGAAAGAAGAAGTGCAACACGCTTTTGGCGGAAATGTGGTCGTAATGGACGATGCAAAAGAAGTGTTGAATCACATTCACCATCAGAAATGGCACAATACAGCACTTTTAATGATGAGTTCAGGAAACTTTGATGGTATCGATTTTGAAAAACTAGGAGAAGAACTAGTTAATACCCTTTAGCAATATCTTTCTAAAGAAAAAGGTAACTATAATGCTATAAAGCATTGTAAGCATAATAAAGCCCAAAAGCATAATAACCATTGCTACATTGGGATTTAACGTTGCTTCAGCACTTTTACGGACTTTCGTGTAAATTTCTTCACGTGTTAGTAATTCATCCGAAGGAGTATTCTCTTTGTACTTTGCAAATTCAGCATCTGAAGCAAGTGTTTGCTTAACTATTTCCATTCGCTGATCTATCTTTTTATCAATAAAGGATGGATCTATTTTAGAATAGTACAATTGAGAAAAAAGTGCAACGATAACTGTATAAGCAATTCCACCAATGATGGCTTCCTTTACATCTGTTAAAAAGGAAACTTCCTCATAATTATTCTTTCTTTTAAAAAGGAATAATGTAATTGAAATAGCGCACAATAAAAAGAAGTTATTGATTAATGCGCTTGCTTTGTATGTATCTAAACTCATTCCTGCATAAAAGAAAATCATTTTACATAAAATCCAAAGTCCCGCAAACAGAAGTCCTATTTTTAAAGCCGTTTTCATTGATTGTATTTTTTATTAGCCATTCATCGAAATGAGGAATTCCTCATTAGACAATGTATTTGCCATTCTATCTTTTACAAATTCCATTGCTTCAATTGGGTTCATATCCGCTAAGTATTTACGAAGTAACCAAATGCGTTGAAGCGCTTCTTTATCCATCAATAAATCTTCACGACGCGTACCAGAAGCCAAGATATCAATTGCAGGATAGATTCTTCTATTTGCAATTTTTCTATCCAATTGAAGTTCCATGTTACCTGTTCCTTTGAACTCTTCGAAGATAACCTCGTCCATTTTAGAACCTGTATCTGTTAAAGCAGTTGCAATAATAGAAAGTGAACCTCCATTTTCAATTTTACGAGCAGCTCCGAAGAAACGTTTTGGTTTGTGTAATGCATTCGCGTCTACCCCACCAGAAAGTACTTTTCCAGAAGCTGGAGAAACTGTATTGTATGCACGAGCAAGACGAGTAATTGAATCTAACAAGATACACACATCGTGTCCACATTCCACCATTCTTTTTGCTTTTTCAAGCACCATATTCGCAACTTTAACGTGGCGATCTGCTGGCTCATCAAATGTAGAAGCAATTACTTCTGCATTTACACTTCTAGCCATGTCTGTAACCTCTTCAGGACGTTCATCAATTAAAAGTACAATTAGATAAACCTCTGGGTGATTTGCCGCGATAGCATTAGCTACATCTTTTAATAAAACCGTTTTACCTGTTTTAGGCTGAGCCACAATCATTCCACGTTGACCTTTACCGATAGGTGCGAATAAATCCATCACACGAACAGAAAGATTCTCTTTTTTATGTCCAGTAAGTTTTAATTTCTCATCTGGAAAAAGAGGAGTTAAATACTCAAAAGGAACGCGATCTCGAACCAAAGCAGGTTCTTTTCCATTGATAGAATCAACTCTAACCAAAGGGAAGTATTTTTCTCCTTCTCTAGGTGGACGAATGGTTCCCTTTACTGTATCTCCAGTTTTCAGACCAAAAAGTTTAACTTGACTTTGGCTAACATAAATATCGTCCGGAGAAGGCAAATAATTATAATCTGACGAACGTAAAAAACCATAACCATCAGGCATAGATTCTAATACACCTTCTGAAACTACAATTCCAGATAGGTCAAAAGCATCTTCTTTTTCCTCTTTTTGGTTTGGATGAATGTTCTTTTCGTTACGAGGAAAATTATCATTCGATTGATTTCCTCGCTCAATTTTATGGTTATTATTGTTATGAACAGGCTTTTTCGGTTGAAAATTATGTTCTTTTTTGGGCATTATTTTTTCTTCAGTTTCCGACTTTAGTGTTTCGTTCATTGATTTTTCAGAATCATCTTCTGGAAACAAAGTCATACTAGATGAATTGTCTTTTATTTCTTTTGGAGTCTCTTTAGCTGGACTTTCAGAACCTTCAGCGTTTTCTCTAGATTCCATAGCAGTTTTGGTAACCACTTCAATCTTTTTGAAAACTCGAGCTCGTTTACCTTTCTCATTTGTATTTTCTACTACCTCTTCTTTTTCAGAAGATTTTTCAACTGAAGCAGAAGGTTTTGCTACAGATTTTGGAGATGTTTTAACTGGAGTTTCTTTCGCAACAGATTCAACTGCAACAACAGCTGGCTCTGAGCTATTAGACTCACCATTTACAATAACATCAATTAACTCGTTTTTTTTGTATTGCTCTATTCGGTTGATACCAATTGCTTTGGCAATAATTTTTAATTCGGGAAGTTTTTTCTCCGAAAGCTCTGCTTTAGTTAGCATATAAAAGAAATAATAATTTGACTTGTGTAAAAATTCAAGATAAAAAAATTGGGAATCTTAAAGTGAAAAGAATTTACACTTCTAAGACACTACAATAATACAAATAATAATTTTATTGCAAATAATTTTATTAAAATTTTTAATTTTATTTATGTCGTTGTTGAATTAACTGCATCAATAATTACGAGAAAAGTTTAACTAAATTGTAATATTCTAACGATTTAGAAAAGAACATATTAAACCAAATTAAAAATGAACTTCAAGTAAAATCAGAGATTAAACCTTATTTTTCAGACATTTATTAGATCTTGGATGCATCTACTTTACAATAAATCATTATATTTAGAACGAATTAGAAATAATTATTATCAAGTTTTTTTTAGAATAACTAGATAATTTAAAAGGATTATGGCACACATAGATAACGACGTTTTAATTTCTTATGGAGCATCGACTCAACGCGTAAAAAAAGGTGAAATAATCTTTCATGAAGGCAGTAATCCGCATTACTTTTATCAATTAATTGAAGGTGAAGTCAAGATGGTTTCGTTAAACCGACAAGGTAAAGAATTGATTTTAGGAATTCGTGGTAAAGGAGATAGCTTTGGAGAACCGCCTTTATTCATCAATAAAACATATCCAAGTACAGCAATTACCTTAAAAGATTCAATCATTATTAAAATATCGAAAGACAAATTGGATATTTTACTGCGTGACAATCCAACTATTGCGTTAAATATTCTAGTCAGATTCGCTGAAAAAATCTATCAAAAGACGATAACGAGCCAAATTTTGGCCGCAAGTGATCCAGAAGAGAAAATTTTATCATTTCTAGATCGAATTAAAAAAATTGAAGGAGCAAATAATCCTATAAAAATACCCTATACTCGTCAACAAATAGCTAATTCAACAGGTCTTTGTGTCGAAACAGTTATTAGAACATTAATAAAATTAAGCGACGAAAAATTGGTAGAAATTAAGAATCACAAAGTTTATTATTAATTATGAAACAAATACTATCCATTAACTGGACAAAAATCGCCCTTATTAATTTCTTAATAGTATCTTTTTATGGATTAATAATGCGTTATAAAATTGCATTTCCATTTCCATATTTTGAACAAAAAAATCTTCAACATGCACACTCTCACTTCGCATTTATAGGTTGGGTGAGTTTATTATTAATGGTATTAATGATTAGAGTTATTCGAAAAAGAACAACCGAAAAATATCTTAATCAATTAAATTTCATTTTGTATACTCATTTACTCTGTGCTTATGCCCTTTTAATCTCGTTTACGCTTTCGGGATATGGAGTTACCTCAATCGTACTATCTTCATTAACCATCATTATTTCGTTTGCTTTTGCCATTTTCTATTTTAGAGCTATTAAGAATATAAAAGACCTAGATAGTAAGAATTGGTTCCTTGCTGCACTTCTTTTTCTGGTGATTTCTTCCATAGGAACTTTTTATTTGAGTTATATCACTGCAACACGTCAGATGACAGAACACGGTTATTTAGCTTCTATCTATTGGTATTTACACTTTCAATATAATGGATGGTTTTTCTTTGCTTGTGCGGGCTTATTTGTAGATAGTTTACAGAAAACACATTTAAAAATCAAATCGCTCAATTCTATCTTTTGGATGTTAGCCATCAGTTGTATTCCTGCTTATGGATTATCTGTTTTATGGCTTAATTTGGATACTTGGATATACGTTATTGTTTGTATTGCTGCTATCATTCAATTTTATGCAATTGTTAAGTTTTTAATTGAAATAAGTAGAGTTAAGTTCTTTTCAACCATTATTCATAGTCCTCTCATGAAGTTTATGGTCATTTTCATTGGCTTTTCATTGTTATTGAAGTTTACTTTACAATTAGGTACTACCGTTCCTGCAATTGCAAAATTTGCGTTTGGTTTTAGACCTATTGTAATTGCGTACCTACATTTAGTATTCCTTGCATTTACCAGTTTGTTTTTAGTATCTTATCTCTATTTAAACAATCTATTAAAATTCAATAAAACAGCAACTGCAGGTATTTTACTATTGTCAATTGGCGTTATATTAAATGAGTTCGTTTTAGGATTACAAGGGATTGCTTCTTTAACCTACACGCCAGTTCCATATTCAAATGAAGCACTTTTTGGAATTACCATTTTGCTATTTATTAGTTTGATTATGGTGAATTTTGCGAAGCCAAATAAACATATTGAGCATGATGAACATGCTTAATTAAATTCCAGTAGGTTTTAAAGAATGTCTAGTAAAGATTATAGTAAGTATAGATATAGCGTGTAGATTGTAGATTGGAATCTATTCGAATATTTTAGTTTGCATAACCGTAGCAATACCTTTTGCACGATCTTTAATCTTCGTTGCGTTTTTTCCTTTGAACTCTTGGTTGACTGTATCCTGGAATATTTTCATCCATTTAACAAAATGTTCTCTGCTAAGTATTTTGGATTGATGCAAAGTGAGATGAGTAGCCATCGGATTTCCTTCATAGTTTCCCTCATAGAAAAGAACATTATCCCAAAAATCGTACATAACCTTCAGATGTTTTGTCCAATCAATTTTTGAATCTTCACCAAAAAAGGGATTTAATGAAACATCTGTCCTAATTTTATCATAAAATACATCCACCAAATGGATGATATCACTGCGATTTAAAATGTCATTTTTCATAACTATTCTTTATTAAATAATAGAAAAATCTATAGGTCTTTTCTTTTGAACTTGAACAGTGAAATAGAAAATGGAATTATTGACCATAACACTAACAAGGTAAACGATAAAACAAGTCCCAATTGAGTTCCAAAAAAGTCTTGAAAAATAGCTCCAGTATAACCCATCATAGCTGAAGCATCTAACTGAAGCAGCATTAGAACACGCGCCATGTCAATAGGACTTAATGCAGTTAATGCTACCATTAATTTCTCAATAGGATAATCTCCAAATTGAAATAATAAGAATAAAACTAAGCCATCAAATAACAAAGCAAAATACAACCATAATAAAATAGATACTCCAATTCCTTTTGCTTTATCTCTGCTCATAATTGAGCTCAAAAATGCGATTGCAACGAAGATAACGGATATAAGAGAACCTACGCTAATCATCATCAATGCTTTTTTCCAATCTGCAAAAATGAAAATTGGAATTCCAGCTCCCAGAATAAATGCAATAACTAGGCTTAAACTTAAACCTAAGAACAAACTCCACCAAATTCTACTTCGTTTTATAGGATGGCTGGCTAGTAGTTCTACGAACTCACTACTGTTGTAAATGTATATAGTTGAAAATAAAATAGATACAAGCGGAGCGGTTAGTAAGACAATATTCAACAAGGTTAACAAACCTTTCGTTTCATTATCTTCTAAGCTAAATGCACTCCAAGAAAAAAGTGCTAAGATGATGGTATAAACAACAACAATTTTGTTCTTGATGATGTCCAAAATCACATATTTCAATATTCGGTTCATTTCAAGGATTCTTTTAACACATAAATAATAGATTTTGAAAGAGATTCAGAACCTGTTTCTGCAATTAAATCTTTCACGCTTTTATGAAAAATTAAATTACCATCTTGCATAAAGACTACATGACTAATCAATTCATCTAATTCAGATAAAATATGAGAAGTAATCAAAATGAGTTTACCATTTTTCTTCTCTTTGATAATTTTTTCCTTCAATATCTCCGCAGCGATTGGATCTAAACCTGCAGTAGGTTCATCTAAAATCATCACTTTAGGATTGAACAAAAAAGCCAAAGTAGCACTCACTTTTTGAGTTGTACCTCCACTCAAAGTACTCATCCTTTTATCTAAGAAATTTTGAATTCCAAATTGATGATACAATTCCTCATCTAATTCTTCTTGAGAGTTTCTAATTCCCTTGATCATATTGATGATGTGTCCAACCGTCATATTTTCGGGATAACGTCCAATTTGAGGCATATAACCAATATCCTTTCGGTAAGCTATGTCCTTTTTAATTGACTTCTTATCAAAATAAATTTCACCAGAATTAGGAACAACCATTCCAAGAATGGATTTTATTAATGTGGTTTTACCACAACCATTTGGACCAATTAAAGCTATACATTGCCCTTCCTCCATTGTTAAATTAACATTGTTGAGGACTTTTAATTTTCCAAATTTTTTAGATATGTCTTTTACTTCAATCATAATTTATATGAATGCATCATGGGTTCATTATCAACAAATTTATCAGGTGTTATGCTTGGAATTATCTTTTCAGATTCATCCAGTAGAGTAACCATAAAACTACGGTAAAGTATCATTGCAGGCGGATTTACTTCTACAATAGAAGAAAAGAGGCTTAAAGGATGATATTTCACATCTCCTATACCGTCTTTATTCAAATCGTAGCCTTGGTATTTATCCCAGTAATTTCTGTAGAATGTACTCAATGTTGCATTACCGGTTGTAGCAACATCAAAAGTATTACCTAAAAAGTTATTATATTGAACTTGATTGTCAACACAATTAGATTTCATTTTCAATCCCCAACCATTTGATTTAAATGTATTTTTCTCTATTGTAATCCTACTTGTTCCATCTAAAAGAACTGCAGTAGTATTATTGGTAAAATAGTTTCCAGACATATAGCAATCTGATAATTCTTTGAATAGAAGTCCATAAGAAGCATCGCCCCAATTACTATCAAATTTATTATTCATCATGACCACTTTTTTAGTGAACATAACTGCTACACCTGCTCCGTTGTTTCTAAACACATTTGTGAAATAGGAATCATTGTGAGAAAACATAAAATGCAATCCATAGCGGATGTTGTTATATGATTTATTTCTCCATACTACAGAGTGTTCTACAAATTCAAAATAAATTCCATCTCTATTTCCAGAGATATCATTAGCAATGATTTGTAAACTATCACTTTTCCAGCAATGAATTCCATTTCCGATTTCCTGTTCATCAGTTCCAAATGCAATTACTTTATTTCCTTTAATCAATACTTCATGACAAGCTTGGACATAGATTCCAAAGAAATTATCATACAAGATATTATCAAGGATTTTAATTTTTCGACTTTCATAAAGTTTAATTCCACCAGGATCTGACATCGTTGCATAGCTAGAATGCTGGATTTTAAACCCTTGAATTGTCACAAAATCAGAATGAACAGAGACTACTTCAAATTTGCGATTACCATCTAGAATAGGCCTATTAACACCAATTAAGACAACCGGTTTATTTATAGAAATATTTCCTTCTTGATAAAATCCCTTGTATACCATAATGGTATCAAAGTCATTTGCTAATTGAAGAGCTTTCTTAATCGTTTTTATGGTTGCATTCTTTCCTACATGCAAAACTGCACTGTAGGAGATACTATAGATAAAAAAAGAAACAATGAACAAAATTGCTTTATTCATGGTATTATTATTTAGAAACTGTGCTCCAATTTAAGACTTTAGTATTATTTTGTTTTGCTAAATCTTCTGCTTTATCTTGAGAAACAAATGAAGCAAAATCACCTCTCATTGGACTTCTTAACGATTCAGAATGCACAATAAATGTTGTGGTTGCATCCACTAATACATTTTCTTTATCATAATCGTGTACATAAAAAGACTTGAAGTTACTTTTACCATTTTTATTAATGTAACTTACCATACAACCTAAGTCATCAAATTTGTAAATTCTACCCTTATTTGTAATCACTTCTGCTCCAAATTTCCCGTTAGAGATAACCATTTCACAATGTGAACATCTGTCTTTATTTAGATGAATTGGCTCTGCGCCAGGATCTGTACAAGAAACCATGAATAAACCAATTAACATGGCAACCTGAACCGTCTTATTTCTTCTAAAAATTCTCTTTAATATAGTGTATTCTTTCATAATTAAAATAAAAATTAATCCACCAGCAATGATCATTAACCATCCGCCGATATCTGGAATTGAATATGCTCCAAAGTTAAGCAATTGTTTATATCCAAGAACAGGAGGCTGATAAGCCATTCCTGGAACTTTAATAGCCGCATCTGGATTTAAGTTATGTCCATAATCATAATTCCATCTGTAAAAATCGATTCCTGCAAGACAAACAAATATGATTAAAGAAGTAAAAAGCGTGATTAGCCATTTTCGTTTTGCAATTATAGCTACTAGAAAAGCGAATACTCCAAAAGCAATAAATACATAACTTAAAAACTTAAATTCAAAGAAATCTTCTGTATGAAGGGTTTTCATCCCAATATAATGATTCAAACCATTGATGATATCTACATTTCCACCGATTTTATTTGAAAACAACTTTAAAACTAACCCTTCTGGATATTGTGGAGCTGCTAATTGAATTTGCCACATAGGAAAAAATATTGCGACAAAAAATAGAATCCCTGCAATCACTAATATTATTCGTGAAAGCATTGAAATTTTAATAGATTTCATAATATGATAAATTAAAAGGAAGTAGAAGTTAATACTCCTACTTCCTTTTGTGAACAATAATACTTATTTCGCTGGTATGTTAGTACCTAAGCTAAATGTTAAAGGAACTGAGCTTCCTTTTGGAGATACTCTCATGTAACCTTGCATTTCTTGGTGTAATGCACTACAGAAATCTGTACAATAGAATGGGAAAGCTCCTGCTTTTTCTGCTGTCCATTTCAATGTTAGTGTTTCACCTGGCATAATTAACAACTCTGCCGTTCTAGCATTTTTAATTGCGAATCCATGAGGCACATCCCAATCTTGTTCAAGATTTGTGACATGGAAGTAAACCTCATCGCCAACTTGAATACCTTCAATGTTATCTGGTGAGAAGTGAGAACGCATACAAGTCATATAAACATGAACTTGATTTCCAGTTCTAACTACCCTAGATTCTTTTTCAGATTTAGTCGCATATGGATGATGATTGTCCTCAATTTTATAGTACTTCAATTGTCCATTATTCAAAATCACGTCAGCAGAAACAGCTTGTGCATAATGAGGCTCTCCAATGGTTGGAAAGTCTAAGATAAGCTCCATTTTGTCTCCAGAAATATCAAACAACTGTGCACTTTGCGTTAACTCAGGGCCTGTTGGCAAATATCTATCTTTAGTGATTTTATTGTAAACGATAGCATATTTTCCTTCTGGGTTTCTTGTGTCTCCACCTGGAACACAAAGGTGACCTGGAGAATAGAAAGTAGGTTTTCTATCTAACACTTTAAGTGTTTTAAGATCCCATTTAACTATTTCAGAAGAAACGAACATAGTAGAATACGCATTACCTTTTCCATCAAATTCAGTATGAAGAGGTCCTAATCCTACTTTTTTAACTTCACCGTGTAATACAGATTCATATTTCAGTACTGGAATGCCACTGTAATCACCATCAAATGTTTTATTTTCGATAGCTTTTAGCATTTTTGTATAACTAAATACTGGAATCATTGCTGCTAATTTACCACTACCACAAATGTATTCACCACTTGGATCCACGTTTACACCGTGAGGAGATTTAGGACAAGGCATCAAATAACAGATATCTTTTAAATCTTTAACATCAAGAACTAAAACTCCCGTCTTTGTTTCTGATCTAGCAGAGTGTATATCTTCATCCCATACGTTATGAACATAAGATACATTTTCGATTTTTCCTTTACCTGCTTTCATATATTCTTCTGCTTTTTTCCAATTCACAGCCAAAATATAATCTTTATCAAATTGAGATGCGTTTACCTCTAATAAAGTATTTGCTTGTTCTGCATTATAGCAAGTGAAGAAAAACCATCCATTTGAAGGACCTTTACCACAACGACCTAAGTCAAAATCCATTCCTGGTAAAAGCAATTGAAATGAAAGACTCATTTCTCCTTCTTTGCCTACTTTAATAAACGAAATATGAGCTTTGTAATTCTCTTTATATGTGTTAATTGGAACGTCTCCATTTTCATAATCTCCTGGGACAGCGAAACGGGTACCCGCTACAACATACTCAGAATTTTCAGTGATAAATGGAGAAGAGTGATTACCTGCGCTATTTGGAATTTCGATAATCTCTGCTGTTTTGAATCTTTTTAAATCAATACGAGCAATACGAGGTGTATTATTACCATTGATAAAAGCCCAACGACCATCTATTTTTCCATTAGTCTGTGACATTTCAGGGTGATGAGCGTCATCCCAAGGAACAAAACCATTCGATGTATTAAACATTGGCTTTGTTTCTTCGCTGTATCCCCAACCTGATTCTGGATCAACAGAAAAAACAGGAATTACTTTTAACAATCTTCCACTTGGCAATCCGTAGACACTCATTTGTCCACTAAATCCACCTGATACAAAATTGTAAAACTGATCGTATTTCCCTGGAGCAACATACGTTTTACTCGCTGCGTCTCCAGACACTGCGTCTCCAGTGTTCTTAGGCTTACAAGAATACAACCCTAGGGCTCCACCTATAACCATAGATGCAACCATCAAACCTTTGCGATTATTCATTATTTTTAGTTAAAAAGTGTAGCAAGGCTAGCTACTTAGCTTCGTCATTATGACGCATAAACTCTACAATCTCGCGAGCATCTTGATCACTCAAAGATTGATTTGGCATTCTAACCAAACAAATTTCTAATTGCGCTTGTACTTCAGGATCTTTATCGATCATTGGATCAGGATTTGTAATAAAGTTCATAATCCAATATGCAGTATGTCTTTTAGTTACACCTAACCATCCTGGACCAACTAATTTTTCATTGGTAATTTTATGACAAGAAAAGCATTTTGTGGTTGCAATTGCTTCACCTTTAGTAACCATTGCTAAATCTACCGCTCCAAGTGTTACATTGCTCTCATCAAATTTACCTTCACCTCTATTAGGATCATAGCTTGATGGATCTTGAGTCGCTGCTTGAGTATCTTCACTCTTTGCTGCTGAATCATCACTTTTACTTGCACCGCCACAAGAAACTAAAATCGTTGTGAATGCTAATGCTACTGTTACAAAAAATATTTTCTTTTTCATGTTATATTATTTTATTAGAACAAAACTATGGACTAAATATAAGACAATTTATGACTTCAATCATACTTTTATAATTAATATTTTCAACTTATTAACTTGAAATAAGCTATCAAGGAGTCTTATTTTTAAATCTCAACTCATAAACTGATTTATACTTTTCAGGAAATTGAAATAAAATATCTAATTGATTTCTAACCTCTTGAGAAAGCAAACTAATTAAAGGTTGTTCAACTGAAAATAACTTAGGCATTGCTGCTTTTATTTTTTCATCCCATGCTGCGTAATGCGTATCAAAATCATTTGGTTTAACTACTTTTCTACAACCAACTTGACCACAATCGAGCGCCATTTCATATTCTAAGTTAAAAATACCATATTCATCCGTTATCTGCTCTCCTTTTTCAATATCTCTAATCGCCATTTCAAATCCATAACCAGTAGAAATAGTGTTAAAATTACAGCAGTGATTCACATATTTCGCAAAATCCCAACTAATAATTCGATATCCTCTTTCATCGATATACGAGTATTTCTCAATCACATCTTGCATTTCTAATGAATGAAGAAGAAAATCTGTCGGAGATATTTCTAACTCCAATGAATCTTTCACATAGATAATAGTCCCCTCTGGGATGAAATCTGTAGCAAAAACTCCATAACCTATAGAAGGATTTATGAGTTTTAATTCTGTTTTAGGATGAATCATATTATTCGTATTAATTAGAGTAAATTTATATTATTGCAGGAATCTAGTTAAATTGTTGATAACTTTATTTTTAGAAAACAAATAACTTATAATCAACAGATTATGTAACTATCATTATCATTTAGGACATCTTAATTATCTCGTAATCCCCTCATTGTCATTCAAACTTTGTAGTTCATTTAATAAAAGAATAAAAATAATTACAAAAAGGAGGTGCTCGGTGGCTAGGATTCTATAACTTTGCATCCCGTAGTTACATTACTAAATAAGATCATGTCAAATTCGACTAAGTACATATTTGTAACCGGGGGCGTTACTTCATCATTAGGAAAAGGAATCATTTCCGCTTCATTAGCTAAATTACTTCAAGCTAGAGGCTATTCCGCAACAATTCAAAAATTAGATCCTTATATCAACATTGATCCAGGAACATTAAATCCTTACGAGCATGGTGAATGTTATGTAACGGACGATGGTGCTGAAACGGACTTAGATTTAGGTCATTACGAGCGTTTTTTAAATACCCCAACATCACAAGCAAATAATGTGACTACAGGTAGAATTTATCAATCTGTTATTGACAAAGAACGTCGTGGTGAATTTTTAGGAAAAACAGTACAGGTTGTTCCTCATATTACCGATGAAATTAAAGAACGTATCCAAATTTTAGGAAAGAAAAAAATATTTGATTTTGTCATCACTGAAATTGGTGGAACAGTTGGAGATATCGAATCTCTACCTTATGTTGAAGCAGTTAGACAGATGATGTGGGAATTCCCAGATGATTGTTTAGTCATTCACTTAACACTCGTTCCTTACCTTGCAGCAGCTGGAGAATTAAAAACAAAACCAACACAACATAGTGTAAAAGCACTCTTAGAATTAGGAGTACAACCTGATATTCTTGTTTGTCGTACAGAACATGAGTTAGACTTAACATTACGCACAAAAATTGCTCGTTTCTGTAATGTTGAACCAAAAGCGGTTATTCAATCTATTGACGCAGAAACGATTTATGAAGTTCCATTAATGATGCTCGAAGAAGAGTTAGACAAAGTGGTTCTTGAAAAATTACATCTTTCGGCAAAGCAAGTTCCTAATTTAGATGCTTGGAGAGAGTTTTTAAGAAGATTGAAAAATCCTGAACACGAAGTAACCATTGGACTTATTGGAAAATATGTTGAGCTAAAAGATTCATATAAATCAATCAGTGAAGCATTGATTCACGGTGGCGCAGCTAATCTAACTCAAGTTAATGTTCGTTGGATTCATTCAGAAGAAATAAATCCAGATAACATAGATTACGAATTAAAAGACTTGGATGGAATACTAGTTGCTCCTGGTTTTGGTTCAAGAGGAATTAGTGGAAAAATTGCCGCTATAAAATATGCTCGTGAAAACAATGTTCCATTTTTAGGAATTTGTTTGGGAATGCAATGTGCTGTTATTGAATATGCTCGAAATGTGTTAGGATGGAAAGATGCACATTCAGTTGAAATTGTAAGCAACACTCCTTATCCTGTTATCGACATGATGACTGAACAAAAAAACATCTCAAACATGGGTGGTACGATGCGTTTAGGAGCTTACGATTGTCAACTAAAAAGTGGAACGCATATTTTTGAAGCATATCAAAAAGATATTATTCAAGAACGTCACCGTCATAGATATGAATTCAACAATCAATATTTAGCTGATTTTGAAAAAGCGGGAATGATTGCTACTGGTAAAAATCCAGAATCTGGACTTGTTGAAGTGATTGAAATCCCCAACCATCCTTGGTTTGTAGGAGCACAATATCACCCAGAATACAAGAGTACAGTTGACAATCCGCATCCTTTATTCAAAGAATTTGTAAAAGCAGTACGAAAAAATAAAAAGGATTAAATAAAAAAAGAGAATTGCTCAAAGCAATTCTCTTAAAATTTAAACTAAATTGATTATTGGTAATCAAACTAAAACTAACTACTGTCGCAAATTTAAAATTTAGATTCGATTTTCATCATAAAATCAGAATCATTTTTATCAACACATGTAAAATATTACAAACATATAAAATTATTCATGAACCAATCTGACACGAATAAATTGATTGCAAATCAATGGTTTGAGGCTTTCAACGAACATAATCTTGAAAAACTGCTCGATTTATACTCAAATGAAGCGCAACATTTTAGTCCGAAATTAAAAGTACATAGACCCGAAACCAATGGTTTAATAATTGGAAAAGATGCTTTGAGAGATTGGTGGAAAGATGCTTTTAATCGTTTACCTAGTTTACATTATAAAGTGATGAAACTAACTGCAGATAACGAGCAAGTTTTTATGGAATATATTCGTCAAGTAGAAAATGAATCTAACATGAATATCGGTGAAGTACTTGAAATTAAAAATGGGAAAATTATCGCTTCGCGTGTTTATCACGGATAATTTATCGAATTAACCCTATTCAGAATCTAATTCTTGATTTAATTTTTGTCTCAATTGACGATTGTACGTTTCCATCAAGTATTTAAAGTAATTGTCCGTGCTTTTTGAGATGCATTTGGTATATTGTTTCAATCTATGCTCAATATGCTCTTGAATACCTTGTTGCAAAGCTAATCCATCGTAGAAATCTTCCGAAGCTTTCACAATCGCTTCGCAATGGTTATCGATAGAAAGATCAATTGCAGACTTACCTTTTTCTCCTTTATCCAGACATTCGTAATAAATATCTTTCATGGAGAATTCGTTTAATGCCTTGATATCTAACTTATCTCTCAGATGTGCAGGAAATTCGTATTCCACTTCAAATTGAATATCATCATCTTCCGACAAACGAGATTCTAGAAAACGATCGGGGAATTTGAATGCATCTTGCCAATTGATATAATCTTGCCATAATCCAAATCGGCGAACATTATTTCCTAAATCGATTAATTTAAACTCACTTTTATTGGGAAGTTTTCGTGAACCTCTACCAATCATTTGATGATAAAGCGTTAAGGAACGTGTTGCTCTATTTAAGATAATCGTTTCTACTGTTGGCTCATCAAATCCAGTTGTTAAAATTCCAACGGATGAAAGAATAGCATCGGGAGTTTCTTTAAACCAAGTTAAAATATCTTTTCGGTCTTTATCACTAAACGTACTGTCTAAATGTTTGATTTTGTAACCACGTTTTAAAAAGGTTTCATAAACGCGAATAGATGTTTCAATTCCACTGTTAAAAATCAAGGTTTTTTGTCCAACCGCCACTTCTTCATACGCAAAAAGCAATTTCTCTTGCATGAAATAGTTACCGTATACCAATTCAGAACTGCTTACCGTAAAATCTCCATTCGAACCAATTTTTAATCCGTGAAGATTTACATCATACGTATATGTCTCTGCATCAGAAAGATATCTGTTTCCAATTAAAGAAGCGATGCTCTCTCCTACCAATAATTTATCGTAATTATCGTTTAAAGGCAATGCTTTATTTGAGCTTAAAGGTGTAGCCGTTACACCTAAAATATTGGCACTTTGATAGAATTGGAATATTTTTCTGAAACTATTGTTATGCGCCTCATCTACGATTACTAAACCAATATCTGCAATAAAATTATCGTCTTCGTTTAAGCGATTGTTAAGTGTTTCCACCATTGCGATGAAACAAGGATAATCAGATTGATCGGGCAATGTTTTTACATCGCTGTTGATGATTTTATTTCCAACGCCAATTGCACTTAATTGTTTGCTTGTTTGAACAGATAATTCGATGCGATGCGTTAGAATAAGGACTTTTTTGCCAGAATATGTAATGTATTTTTTAGCGATTTCAGAAAAAATAACTGTTTTTCCTCCACCTGTAGGTAATTGGTAAAGCAAGTTATAATTCGAACCATTTTCTTTTAAGTCGTCAATAATTTGATTAACAGCTTTTTCTTGAAAAGGATATAATTTTTTCGCTTCAAATAATTCAATATCAATCATAGTCTTGTTCAGAAATTGGGCTACAAAAGTACGCTTCTTTTATGGTTATTAAAAGAGAACAGCATTATATTTTGATAAATAGTCGTTTTTTAACAGAAAAAAGTGGTTTACTAACATGTCCTTTCTTTTATTTCGCCAAAATAAAGGACCAAAGAAAGGGCTCTTGGGTTGTCGCTGTTTGTAATTCGATGCGCTCCACTCCTGAAAACTGATAGCTTCAATGATTTCCTCGTATCCACTCGGAACTATTTCTGCTATTTGCAGTTTTCAGTTCGCTTTTCTTATCTCACTACAAAAGGCGAATGGTATTTTGAGAAAGTTTCTTTATTGTATTGCAGAAAATTGTATTTTTAGTGAATGGAATACTTTAGTTATGCCGCAGGATTACAAAATCCAGCGGAGCGGGTGGTTCACCAAAAATGTATACACCTTTAAAATAATTAGCTATGGAAAAAGATACTTACAATTGAGCTTGATCAACAAGGAGAAAAGGTAGAACTGCACCTTAATAAGAAAGGAGCTGAATTTTTACGTGATGTTCTAAATAAATTAATAGACAATAGCACTGATTGTGATCATCATTTTATGTCGCCTGATTGGGGTGGTGATGAATTAAGTTCAGATAAACAGAACCTAAGTGATGATATAAAGTTAATGCATCAATTGAAAATTTTATACTCTAAGGATTAAAAACAAAAAACGCCAAGCTGTAAGCCTGGCGTTTTTTGCTTACATAATACTTTGAAATTTAGTTTGCTTAATAAAAGGGTAATGTACCAAACAATCACTTTTCTATATAATTTTTGTTAACATACCATTTTGAGAACCTTGGTACATCGTTCAGAAAATAAACAAGATTAAACCTGCTCATTCTTAGAAGCTTTCTTGCTTCCTGAATAGATCGAATAATTTCTAAAGCTACATTCTAAGTTACCGTTGAAGAGTTTAATTTTTCTAGAAGGACGTAAACCAACCTCTTTTAGTGCCACTTCATTCGAAGAAAGAACCCAACATTCAAATCCAGTTAGCTCTGTTTTAAACCAATCGCCTAATTTAGAGTACATTTCATCCAAATTATCGCCCATTCGTTCTCCATAAGGTGGATTACAAATCAAAGTTCCTGTTTCTGATGGTTTTTTAAGATTCGCAAAATCTTCAATTTGGAAAGTTACGTTTCTAGCAACGGGTAGCGAACGAATATTGCGTTTTGCACTCGTAACCATTGTTTGGTCAATATCAGAAGCAATTATTTCAAAATCTAATTTAACAGGTTTTCTAGGTGCTTCTTCCACTATTTTATTCCAAATCTGTGGATTAAAATTATTGAGGTTTTTAAACGCAAAATGTTGTCTTTCAATATTCGGTGGAATTCCTGTAGCTAATAATGCTGCTTCAATGGCAATTGTTCCAGAACCGCAAAATGGATCTATCAAAGTAGATTTTCTGTCCCAACCTGATAAGAACAACAAACCTGCCGCAACGACTTCATTTAATGGAGCTTCGCCTACTTCAACGCGATAACCTCTTTGATATAATGGAACTCCACTTGTGTTGATTGACAAAGTACAATCGTTATTACTGATGTAAGTATCAATCATAATTTGAGGTCTTTTTAACTCAATATCAGGGCGATTTCCCGTTTTTCTTCTAAATTCATCTACAATAGCATCTTTTATAACCAATAAAGGAAACTGAGAATGAGGAAATAAATCGGTATGAACCGCTCCTTTTACGGCAAATGTTTTGTCTACATTGAACCAAGAACTCCAATCTACTTTTGCAGCATTTTCATATAAATCTTCTTTTGTTTTGAAACGAAATTTACAAAGTTCAACCAAGACGTTTAGACCTGTTCTTATGTATAGATTAAGCTTGTAAACATCTTCCCAAGTTCCTTCTATTTGAGCTGCACGATTGAGTTTTTGGACATTTTTGTATCCTAATTCACCAAGCTCCTGAACCAAAGCATCTTCTAGTCCAAATACTGTCTTAATTGTTATTGTTAACTTTTTCATATTTCAATTATCTCACTTCATTTTCTCGTATTGAAAATCCAATTTGGATTTACAAAAAAAGTAGCATGAAGATTTAATATTTTTGTTCATGTTAAGATTTTCTCATCAAATAAAGAAAAATAGTAACTTTGTTTTAAAAAACTGAAGGCAAAAGTACCATACCGAAAGCTATTTATCACTATCATCACGCTTCTTTTATTCAATTCTGTGTTTTCACAACGAGTTGGAATAGTACTGAGCGGTGGTGGCGCTACTGGTTTGGCACACATTGGAGTTTTAAAAGCCTTAGAAGAAAATCATATCCCAATTGATTATATTACAGGAACTTCTGCTGGAGCATTAATCGGAAGTTTATATGCTGCAGGTTATTCTCCAGATGAAATAGAAGCCATTGTTTTGGATGAAAAATTTCAAACAATGATGACTGGAAATATTGAACCTGAATATATTTTCACCTTAAGAAAAGAAGATGAAAGTGCTTCCATGTTTGATATTGGATTCAAAAAAGACAGTATTTTCGCTAAAACACTTCCTACAAATTGGATTACCCCTGCTCTTCTCGATTATTTAATGTTGCGCATTCTCGGAACAACCGGAGCAACTAAAAATGAAAATTTCGATAGTCTTTTCGTTCCTTTTCGTTGTGTTGCTTCAGATATTACCAAAAAGGAATCCGTAATCTTCAGAGATGGAAAATTAAACCAAGCAGTTCGTGCATCCATGACTTTTCCATTTTTCATCACTCCAATTAAGGTGAATGGAAAATTATTATTTGATGGCGGATTATACAATAACTTCCCTGCAGATGTAATGTACAAAGAACTTGACCCAGATTACATTATTGGAAGTAACGTTTCTTACAATGAACCGCCACCAACAACAGATGATCTTTTGTCGCAACTTAAAAACATGCTTGTTTCTAAAACTACGTTTGATTTACCTTGTAATAATGGAATAATGATTAGTCCAACTATTCCTATTTCCACCTTTGAATTTTCTAAAGCTAAACAAGCAATTCAAGAAGGTTATGACGCTACAATTTTATTGATGGATTCAATTAAAATGCATGTATCGCGACGAACAAATGAAGAAGAATTGACAAAAAAACGGGCAGAATTTAGAGCGAGTATTATTCCGTTAAACATTGCTCACGTAGAAGCTAAAAACGAAAAAGATAAAACGGCTATTTTTGCGAAAGAATCTATTTTCCCCAAACGAAAAGAAAGTTATATTCCTGAAAGTAGATTTAAACGTCAATTTTTTAGATTGTATGGAACGCCACAAATTTCCTATTTGTATCCATTAATCGAAAAAGCATCCGATTCTACATACAATCTCGATTTATCTGTTCGAAAAAGTAAGGAATTTCGTGTTTTTGTGGGCGGACATTTTTGTACAAGAGCAGTTACAACTGGATATCTTGGCTTTTCGTATTATTCTATTGGTAGAGCAGCTTTTGGTGCACATGTTGAGTCGTATTTTGGTAAATTTTACAATTCTGTAAAAGCAAATGTAGATTTCCATCTTCCTTCTAAATTACCTATTTCTATTCACCCTTATGTTGTACTTAATCGCTGGGATTACTTCAAAAGCTTTGCTACATTTTTTCAGGAGATAAAACCTTCTTTTCTTGTTCAAAATGAAATTTATTTTGGATCTAGATTTTCAGCTCCGATTAGTACAACAACAAGAACAGGAATTGATTTCCGGGTGTTTTATCAAAACAATAAATACTATCAAACACCTGATTTTAGCAAAAGTGATACTTCAGACGTGACATTTTTTGATGGAGTTGCAGTAAAATGGGAAACGGAGAAAAACTCACTCAACAGAAAGCAATTTGCTTCCGAAGGACACATGATTAATTTTAAAGTACGCTATGTAACTGGTCGTGAAGAAAGTATTTCTGGCTCAACCGCTCCTGAGAAATATGACACTTACAAACAACACGACTGGCTAAGTTTAAGCTTAGAAGCTCAATATTTCTTTTTGAATTTTAAATTTTCTCATACAGGTGGACATTTTATAGGAGAATTTAATAGCCAATCACTCTTCAAAAATTATACAGCGTCTATTCTAAATACAACTGCATTTAGTCCAACCCCAGATTCTAAAACGATTTTTTTGAGTGAATACCGTTCTCCACAATTCGTTGGATTAGGTGTAAATCAAGTATTTACTATCAAAAATAAATTTGATTTACGTGCAGATGTTTATGGTTATCAACCTTTTAAAGAGATTGTACAGCGAGATGATGGAACTTTTGGCTACAGTACAGGAGTACCGAAAATGAAATGGCTAGCATCTGCATCTGCTATTTATCACAGTCCAATAGGTCCATTGCGTTTAACAATGAATTATTTCCCCTACCAATCAAAACCATTTCTGGTACAGTTGAGTTTTGGTTATATCTTTTTCAATGAACGTTCTACACGTGACTAGCATTCATGTGTAATTTTCAAGTCAAATAACTAAAAATTTTCCGTCTACTTGTAACCTAAACTTAATTGGTGTACTCTAATAAAAAAGAAACACAATTAAATTAAATTAAAAAAAGAAACATGGAAACACAAACAACACAACAACAATTATTGCCAATTTTCAATTTATTGAAATATACCTTTGGAATTGTTCCAATAGTAGCAGGTTTAGATAAATTTACCGATATATTAACCAACTGGGATTTATATCTTCATCCAGCATTAGCAGAATCACTTCCTTTTTCAGCACATGCATTTATGTTGGTAGTTGGAATCATTGAAATTATTGCTGGAATTATCGTTCTGATGAAACCATTTTTAGGTGGAATGGTTGTCGCAGCATGGCTTACGCTAATTGCATTGACTTTATTAGCAAGTGGAAATTATCTTGATGTTGCGGTTAGAGATTTAGTAATGGGCATTGGAGCATTTTCAATGGCTAAAATTTCAAAAATCATCGCATAAAAATCTAAAAACTTCGGGAGTTGAAATTAGCTTCCGAAGTTGTTATTTAATTTTTCTTTTTATAAAATAAAGCATATATTTATAGTATGAAGCAGCCATTAGTTGAACCAGAAAATGAACTAAATCTCATCCATAAAATTTTAGGAGGAGAAATTGATTTATTTGAACTATTAATTCGTCGTTATAATCCTACTTTATACAAGACAGGCCGCTCATACAGATATAACCATGAAGACACACAGGACTTGATGCAGGAAACATTTATCAATGCCTATATGAACTTAGATAAGTTTGAAAACAGATCTACATTCAAAACTTGGGTAACAAAGATTATGTTGAATAATTGTTATCAAAAACAACGAAAATTTGCTTATAAAAACGAAATTGCAATGGAATTAAACGATAAATCAACGCCTCTATTTACAGACAACACGAATACTGACACAAACAAATTAAACTATCAAAGAGAAATAGGATCAGTAATTGAAAACGCTTTACAAAATGTGAGTGAGGATTATAGAATGGTTTTTTCATTGAGAGAAATCAACGGGTTTAATGTTGCAGAAACCGCTGATATATTGAATATTAGTGAATCAAATGTAAAAGTTAGACTTAATCGTACTAAAGCTTTACTTCGTAAGGAAATTGAGAAGTCGTATTCTTCTGAAGAAATTTTTGAATTCAACCTTATTTATTGTGATGCAATCGTTCACAATGTAATGTCTCATATTAGAAAACTCGCTTAGACTCCTCCTATTCCCATTTGTAAGAAGAATACTGGTTTTCGGATTTCTTGTTTAGGAAGAAATAAATACGGCATTCCATCTTTCGTTAGCATTGGATAGTGCGCATCTCCTTCTTTTACCGATTTTTTTGGACGAAAAGGGGCATCGTGAACTAATTTATTTTGAAAGAAATGACGAATTTGTTCAGCGTCTACCCCAATATCCAAACCAATTGATTGTTGAAACATCAATGCTCGATGATAGCCAATAGATAGAATTCCATTACTGTATTTTCCGTATTGTGTTGTGCTTAAATTTTTATATCCATAACGAGCAGGATAATCTGAATCATTTATACGAACTGCTCCTTTCGGATCTCCTGTCCACAAATTAATACTCAGTTTCGCTAAATTCATGGAATCTTTCCAATAAACAGATAAAACGCCTGTTCTAAATCGATCTTTTCCTTGTCCAGCAAACAAATCATTCTCAAAAACGACAGTAAATTGCCTAATTTGAGCAGAAAATGCTCCAGAAAGCTGAGAAGTATGCCGATTATCCCAATAATAGAGATAGGAATACCCGAGTGATAAATTATGTTGCGATTGATGAAAAGAAGGATTGTAAAATTGATTTTCTGATTGTTGTTGTTTTCCTGCTAATAAAATAACACCAAGATGCGCTCTATTTTCAATGTAAGTTCCTTTCGGACCTAAACCATTCAAATAAAAAGAAAACTCTGAACCAAGATTTAATTGAGTGTATGGTGAAAGCCAATATCCGTTAACTCCAACACCAATTTTATTGATGTGTGTTCCAAACTGAAGCTGAAGCGCAACTTGCACACCCAAATCATTTCTAACTTGTGCAAACAAGCAACTTGGAAATAAAAGTATGAGTAAATATCGCATCATAAAAAGGAGTTAGCAATAACTATTCCCAAATTTTAACTTTATTTTTTCAGCTCCAGTCATTTTAATTTCATATTTTCACCACATGAGAATATTAGTAATTTTATTTATCGCATATTGCCCTTTTATATATGCACATGATTTCCATGTTGGACTTGCAAAAGCAGCCTACAATAACGAAGCAAAAAGTATAGAAGTTAGCTTAGAAGTGGAAGCACATGATATTGAAGATTGGTTAAACGACAAAGGTTTAACAACTGGACATATCGAAAATTTAAGCTCAGATACTGCTCTTCAACAAAAAGTATACGCAGAAATACTCAAGAATTTTGGAGCAAAAATAGATGGAAAAGCACTTTCATTTAAAATTGTTGGTATAGAAGTTCAATCAGATGACAGAGCGTATATTTATATTATTGCAGAAAACATAGAGCCATTCAAAGAAATAGATTGGAATTTTTCAGTCTTGATGGATCACGATGAAAATCAACAAAATAAACTTGAACTTACAGTAGATTCAAAAAAATATTACGCCACATTTCTACATCATCAACGATGGGCTACCATAAAACTTAAAGCATAATGAATAAGATTATTTGCCTTTTCTTGGCTATTCCATTTATAGCGCATAATCAAGAAGATAAATTTCGTCAAATAACGGATTTACTTCCAACACCAAATGTTTACAGAACAGCATCTGGAGCACCAGGACATGAATATTATCAACAACAAGCTGATTACGTTATTGCAGCAGAATTGAGCGATGATAAACAAACCATTAATGGAAAAGAAACCATTACTTACACCAACAATTCTCCCGATCAACTGGATTATTTGTGGCTTCAACTCGACCAAAATGTACGTGCCCAAAATAGTGCCAGCAAATTGATTGAAGTGGAGAAAATGGAAAACTTTAAACACATTGAAAGTTTAGAACGAAAATTCTATGAATTTGATGGTGGATTTAAAATCGAATCGGTAAAATCTACAAAAGGTGAAGCGATGAGCTTTGCGATTAATTTAACCATGTTGCGAATTGACTTAAAAACTCCATTAAAAGCTGGTGAAAGTATTTCTTTTGACGTGAAATGGTGGTATAACATCAATGATCGTAGTAAAATTGGCGGTAGAAGTGGTTACGAATACTTTAAAGAAGAAGATAATTACATTTATACCATAGCACAATGGTTTCCTAGAATGTGTGTTTACAACGACGTTACAGGATGGCAAAACAAACAGTTTTTAGGAAGGGGTGAATTTACTTTGCCTTTTGGAAATTACGATGTTTCACTAACTGTTCCTGCTGACCATATAGTTGCTGCAACAGGTGAACTTCAAAATGCAAGTACAGTATTAACTGTTGAACAAAGAGAACGTTTCAAAAAAGCTTATTCTTCTGATAGTCCCATTTTTATTGTAACTCCAGAAGAAGCAAAAGCTGCTGAATCTAAAAAATCTACCGCTAAAAAAACGTGGAACTTTAAGGCAACAAATGTACGTGATTTCGCTTTTGCTAGTTCTCGAGAATTCATTTGGGATGCGCAAGCAGTTCAACAAGAATCAAAAAAAGTACTAGCAATGTCCTATTACCCAAAAGAAGGAAATCCACTTTGGGAAAAATATTCTACACGCATTATTGCTCACACATTAAAAACATACTCAAAATACACGTTTGATTATCCGTATCCAGTTGCTATTTCTGTGCACACGAATGAAATCGGAATGGAATATCCAATGATTTGTTTTAATGGAGGAAGACCAAACGCGGACGGAACCTATTCTGAACGTATCAAATACGGAATGTTATCTGTTATTATTCATGAAGTGGGACACAATTATTTCCCAATGATTGTAAACTCAGATGAACGTCAATGGACTTGGATGGATGAAGGTTTAAATACATTTCTTCAATATTTAACGGAACAAGAATGGGAAAGAGGTTATCCTTCTAGAAGAGGTCCAGCGTCCAAAATTGTTGATTACATGGCTGGAGATGTTAATTCTATTCGTCCAATAATGACCAATTCTGAATCTATTTTTCAATTTGGCAATAATGCTTACGGAAAACCTGCAACGGCTTTAAATATCCTCCGAGAGACGATCATGGGAAGAGAATTATTTGATTTTGCATTCAAAACGTATGCAAATCGCTGGAAATTTAAACATCCAACTCCTGCAGATTTTTTCAGAACAATGGAAGATGCTTCAAGTGTTGATTTAGATTGGTTTTGGAGAGGCTGGTTCTTTACTGATGATCACGTAGATATTGCAATCACGAATGTAAAAGCATTCACATTAGATCCAGCAATTGAAGCGAAATTAAGCGAAAAGGCCAGAGTAGAAGATATTTCAACTATTCGAAACAGAACCTCTATTGCACAAACAGCAACTGAAAAGAATCCAGAATTAAAAGATAAGTATACAGACAACAATGATAAAATAAGTGAAGAAGAAATAGCAGAATACGAAGCTTCTAAGAAATCGCTTACACCGGAACAATTGGAATTGGTAAACAAAGGATTATTCTTTTATGAAGTAGAATTTAAAAATTTGGGTGGATTAGTGATGCCAATTATTGTTCAATTACAATATGAAGATGGGACGAATGAAACCATTAAAATTCCAGCTGAAATTTGGCGTTTTCAACCTGATTTAGTGACAAAAGTATTTACAACAGAGAAACAAGTGAAAAATATTGTAATTGATCCACTTTTAGAAACTGCGGATACAGATGTAAATAATAACTTTTGGAAAGGCGAAATACAACCTTCACGCTTCAAATTATTTATGGGAAAACAGAATTAGGAAGCTAATTACAATAGGATTATTTTACCGGATCTAGCTCATTCAAGTAGCTTTCAAGATACTTGAAGTTCGGCATTAATTCTCCATTCAAGTTTGTTTCTGAAGCGCGTTCTATCACCTTATCTGGATCATTACCACTTAAAAGAAGTGGAAAAACAAATTCGATTAAGTTCTTACTAAAATCGCACGAAGCATCTTTTGGTAATTCACAAGGTAAATTATCAATTGCCATAACAGCAATAATACCTTCTTTTTGAAAATCATCTTCTATTCCAGTTGTAGGATTATATCCATAAATAGGAGAAGCTATTGTTGAAGGTCGAATTGTACAAGCAATTGGCTCATCGATATCACACGAAACATCTGCTACAACTGTAATCTTATTTGTTGGATCTTGTAAGTTTTCTTTTGTAAGAATATAAGGTGAATTATTTCCCCAAAAATGGCAAGAAACATACATATTAGAAACTTGAGCAAATCGAAAAAAGTTAGACTCAAAATCAGAAGGATTCTCGTAAAAATCACTTTTATCAAATGCTGTGTTATCTTTTCTTTTATTATAATCCTCAACTTCTAATTGCGTATAAACAGGAAAATTAAATTGTTGCGACAAATAAACTTCTGGTTCCACTTCTTTAATCGGAAGTAAATCTAATATTTCGCGAGCGCCATGTCCTACTCTACCGTAACCTGTCAAAACCAATTTAAAATCAGAAGGCAATTTCACTTTGGATAATTCGCTTTCCATTTCTTTTCGGTCAAAACATTCATTTGCAGGTTTTAAGTTGTAAAGATTATGTTTTAATCCGTAGGTTCTAAAACCATTGTAACAACCTACAATTCCAGCATATCTTCCGAAACCTATGATACGTTTTTTGTTTTTATCTTTCAATAATTCGTAATCGATAAGTTGTATTTTTTTATCTAAAATCGCTTTTAGTAATTTACGATTGTAAGGTTGCTTTTTATATGTATGCGAAAAGAATAGGTATTTTTTATGGGGAATTAAATCCTCTACATTTACTTCTTTTACACCCATTAAGATATCGCAATCAGATAAATCTTCTACAACAGGAATACCTAATTGGGTATATTCTTCATCTTTAATAGCGCGAACATTACTAGCTTGAACAAAAATTTGGACATTTGGGTACTTATCCATTAATTCTATAGATCTATCGGGAGTTAGAGCAACTCTTTTGTCAGGAGGTGTTTTACCTTCCTTGATTAATCCAATGCGAATTTTTGCCATCTAAAAAATAGGGTTTCGGCAAATTTAGCCAACTAAGCGGAAAATACTAGTAAAATGACAAAAAACAATTGAACTTTTAAGTCAATTAATTTAACATCAATCAAATACTAAAATAAAAATAAACATGAAAATTAAGACATCGCTCCAAGAACGTACAATTCAGACAAGGTAGGAGTAGGACTTCCACCCTTTTTCTCTAGTGTAACAGCAAAAGCTTGTGGATTTTCGATAGAAATCATTGGAATCATTGGGTGCGTTCCATCTGCATCAAAAACTCCTAAATCGACAGGCTTACCATCTACCATAGCCCATAATTGATACTGTTTGTCTTCAGGATTAGCAGGTAATTGACCGATACACAACATCACTTTTTTATTTTTAGCATTCCAGCAAACTTGAGAATTTGCGGTTGAATCTTTCGCAGGTATTCCTTTCATCATAACTGATTTTGTATCAGGATCTGAGAAAAAAGCTACTAATTCTTTTTCGTGATTTAAATTATCAATAATACCGCTATTTTCTTGTTTCAATCCATTCATTTCATTTTGAAAAGATGCAAGTTGAATTTCTTTATTGCTTAATTTATTTTTAGTTTGAACGAAAAAGAAACCAATAATCAATATCGCAGCGATGGAAGCTATCATTCCAAAAGTAGCGACACGACTAGATCTGTTGATGGATATAATTTCTGTAACCTTCGTTTCTTTTGAATTAGGTGAAGAAATTGAGCGTATATTTTTATCTTCTAGTTGACCTTCTATTTTAAGCCACAAATCTTCAGTTATAGGTGTTTCTTCAGCAAGCAAGAAATTTTCCATAGCTAGCTCTAGCGCATTCAGTTCCTGTTTAATTTCAGGATAAATGTGAGACATACATTCTACTTCTTGTTTTTCTTGTGGAGAAGCCACGCCTAACAAGTAGTTTTCTAGTATTCCAGATGCTATGTATTCTTCAATTTTCATTTCCAAATATTCTTTTTAATTCTTGCATTGCTAACCTAACTCTTGTTTTAACTGTACCCAATGGAATTCCTAATTTCTTAGCAGTTTCCTCATGTGTATATCCAGATAAATAAACCATTTCTATTACATCTCTATGAGTTGGAAGAAGTGAATTCACTTTTTCTCGAACATCAAGTGTATCTGTTTCAAAAGTTGTGTTATTAACACGATCTGCAATAGCTACGAATTTATCATGTGCTTGGATTTCGTATTTCACATTTTTCTTTCGAAGCACGTCAATTGCCGTATTTCGAATAATGTTTGCCATCCAAGTGAATAAGCGACCTTTCTCAGAATCAAACGACTCAAAGTTTTTCCAAATCTTCACAAAACCATCTTGTAATACGTCCGATGCAATATCTTCAGAAATTACAATTTTCAACGCAATAGTATTTAATGCTGCTGCATAATTTTGATATAATTTGCGAAAAGCTAATTTATCCCCTAAGCGAATTTGATTAATTTCTTCGGGGGTTAATTCTTTATTTGTGCGCGTTTTCTCCATCAATACAACAAAGAAAGCATATTTTATGTAATTCCCTCATTCATCTATCATTTTTTTTATGAATTTATTTCGGATAATTTTAGAATGAATTGGTAAATGATTTTTCAAATAGTACATTTGTTGCATAACAAATAATAGAAATTATGAAATTTTTTATTGATACTGCCAACCTGAAAGAGATTCAAGAAGCAAATGACCTTGGAATATTGGATGGTGTAACTACAAATCCATCTTTAATGGCTAAAGAAGGAATTACAGGTAAAAATAATATCCTAAAACATTATGTTGACATCTGTAATATTGTAAACGGAGACGTATCAGCTGAAGTAATTTCTGTGGATTTCAAAGGAATGATTACGGAAGGATTAGCACTTGCTGAACTTCACGAAAATATCGTTGTTAAAATCCCAATGACAATTGAAGGTATAAAAGCGATAAAATATTTAAGCGATAAAAATATTCGTACAAATTGCACATTAATTTTCTCTTCTGGACAAGCTTTATTAGCAGCTAAAGCTGGAGCAACTTATATCTCACCATTTGTAGGACGTTTAGATGATATTTCTACGAATGGAATTGACTTAATTGCTCAAATCAGACTTATTTTTGATAATTACGGATTTGCAACTGAAATATTAGCAGCATCTGTTCGTCATCCAATGCATATTATTCAATGTGCAGAAATTGGAGCGGACGTAATGACTGGACCTTTAAGTGCTATTAAAGCATTAGCAAATCATCCATTAACAGATATTGGTTTAGAGAAATTCTTAGCTGATTACGCTAAAGGAAATAAATAAAACACCTCTTAAAAGAGAATAAAATAATCAGCAAACATATTTGTTGATTATTTTTTTTTGAAAAAATATATCGGATAATTTTGTCCGAATTAAAATCTATTATATATTTGCCCTATAAAATCAAAATTAATGTTTTCGAAAGCATGCGAATATGGTATTAGAGCAACAGTTTATATAGCTGTTCAATCACACAACAATAGTCGCGTTAGCCTGAAAGAAATCGCACATGAAATTGATTCTCCAGAAGCATTTACAGCAAAAATATTACAACAACTAGTCAGAAGTGGTAATATCGACTCAATCAAAGGTCCTTCAGGTGGCTTTGAAATTGATAAAGCTAAAATGAAAAGCATTAAACTCGGACACATTGTTAGAACAATAGATGGCAATTCAGTTTTTACTGGTTGTGGTCTTGGAATGCAAGAATGTTCGGCTATACGTCCCTGCCCTGTTCATCACAAGTTTAAAAAAGTTCGCGATGAGTTAACAGCGATGTTAGAAAACACAACTGTCTATGACATGATGATAGGTTATCATGATGGATTGACATTTTTAAGGAAATAAAAAAAATTAACATAATAAAGGACAAAATTATCTTTTTATCTATTAATAATTTAAATTCTAAAATCATGAATGTTTCAGAAAAAAACACAGCAGGTGTAATCGAAATGCAAGGAGGAAATCCATTAGTAAACTGGTACAAAAAACAACTTCACTATTTTGACAAACATGTCTTCGCAATGATGGCGATGTATATGATTATTCAAAGTTGTTTGGGGTCTATTGCTTCAATGTTTGTAATTTATAATCATGGAAATGATATTTTTATGACTTTAAGCGTTGCTTTAGCTATGGGATGTAATGCAATGTTACTTGCACAAGCAGGTGCTAAACTTGCAGTTGGTAGCTTTTATTTAAGTATAATTGTAAACGCAATAATTTTGATTGCACATATATAAACATTAATTTTAACTCAAATAGGATTAAAAAATTCACTATGAAGAAGCCTTTCATTCTTGTATTGTCATTCATCGGATTTAGTGCCGTTGGATTGGCGCAAAGCACCGAAAAGATGAGTACCGAAAACTGGACAAGTAGTCCAGGTATTATTGGAACGCTCATCTTTATTATTATAATAGCGGTGATTGCTCTTTTGATAATTTCTGCGCGTGTTAAATCTCTTTTAAAATCAATTAAAGCAAAAAAATACAATAATCAAGACCTTGGTCTTGGAGAAGAATTGAAAGGCTTAAGTGCAGATGAAAGAAAAAAATTGCTAGAAAAACGTGAGAAAGCGTTAGCATTCAAATTGTCTGGAGATGAATTAGGCGGAAAAGTCAAACCGAATGATGATAAAGGATTGGTAAATAAATTTGCTGAAGATCCTGACAACCCAGTTGTAGATGAGAAAAAGAAATCTCCAATTAGTTTTGAAACTCCAGACAAATTAAAGAAAGTTATTCTATATTACATAGGTGCTGCAACTTTTTGGTTACTTTTTGGAACTTTAATTGGACAATACCTTGGGATGAAGTTTGTTTGGCCTGACATGGACCATATCTCTTGGTTATCTTTTGGTCGTTTAAGACCTGTTCACACAAACACAGTATTCTGGGGATGGGCTTCAATGGCAATGATAGGTTTAGCTTATTTTGTTATAGCAAGAACTTCAAACACACGAATTTATAGCTATAAAATAGCATGGAGAGCTTTCTATTTAATTAATGCATCTGTTATACTTGGAAACATTTGTTTAATGAGCGGCATTAATAATGGTGGAGGAGAATATAGAGAATATATTTGGCCAGTGATGTTATTATTTGCTGTTGCATTAATTATAACTTGTTGGAATTTCGTAAAAACTGTTGCAACGCGTAAAATCTCGGAGATATATATCTCAAATTGGTACATAATCGCTTCACTTCTTTTTACAATTGTACTTGCAACTATAGGATATTTACCATTCTCAGGATTAGGAGAAACAGTTACTCAAGGTTACTATATGCATCAAGGAGTTGGTATGTGGTTTATGACTTTCACATTAGGACTTACTTATTATTACTTACCTTCTTCACTTAACAAACCTATCTATTCTTATTCTTTAGGAGTGTTGGCATTTTGGACACAGTTATTGTTTTATACGATGATTGGAACGCATCACTTTGTATTTAGTCCACTACCTTGGTGGTTACAAACAATTGCTATCGTTTTCAGTGTAGGTATGTTTATTCCAGTTTTTGCTGGAACAACAAACTTTATCATGACAATGAGAGGAAGTTGGAGTCACATTTCTAAAAGTTATGTTTTACCTTTCTTCTTAGTAGGTGTTGTATACTATTGCTTAGGTTCTTCTCAAGGAAGTATGCAAGCATTTAGATTTACAAATTATGTATGGCACTTTACTGATTTCAATGTTGCGCATTCACATATGACCATGTATGGAATTATATGTTTCATGTTATGGGCGGCAATTTATGCGATTGTACCTAAATTAACAGGGAGAGAACCAAAACAAATATTTGTAGGAGCTCATTTCTGGATGGCATTTATTGGTTTATTTGCTTACATCATGTCTATGATGATTGGAGGAACATTGAAAGGAATTAGCTGGATGGAAGGACATCCATTCATAGAATCTGTTCTTTTAATGAAACACTTCTGGGTGTGGAGAGCTGTTGGAGGTTCACTAATGTTAACTTCTCACTTCGTTTTTGCTTATAATTTCTATGTAATGACTAGAAAAAAAGAAAGCACTTTAGAAATTTTAGGATAAGATAACCAATTAATAATATTAACTATGTTTAACTTTCATAACAACCATAGAAATCTAGTAAGGACTTCATTAGTCGTTTTCTTAATGCTTAGTTTCCTTATCGCTATTGTTCCTGCATACCAAATGCAAGAAAATGTGCGACCATTACCCAACCAAAAAGACCTAACAGTCCAAGAAAGAGCAGGTCTGAATGTATATGTTCAAGAAAACTGTGTAGCATGTCATACGCAACAAGTTAGAAACATTGCAATGGATGAAACTTGGGGAGATCGTCCATCTATGCCATCAGATTATTTTTACAGTAAAGAAAGATTGAGTTTTTGGCAACAATCACCTTCATTATTGGGTAGTGAGAGAACTGGACCAGATTTAACCAATGTTGGCCGTCGTCAACCTGGATTAGATTGGCATTTAATTCACCTTTATAATCCACGTATTGTAGAAAAGAATTCAGTGATGCCTAGCTACAAATGGTTGTTTGAAGAAAAGAGCAATCCAACTAAAAAAGATGTGGTTGTTTCAATTCCAAAACAATATTTATCGGATACAAGTAAAAAAGTAGTTGCAACAAAACGTGCGTTAGAATTAGCATCCTATTTAATGTCGTTAAAACAAACTGATTTACCAACTGCACCAACGTTCTTGCCTTCTTCAAAATTGAAAGTAACAAAAGGAACATCTGAAAAAGCGGGATTGCCAGATGGAGCAAAATTATATGCTACAACTTGTCAAGCTTGTCACCAAGCAGATGGAAAAGGCTTACCTGGAGCTTTCCCTCCTCTAGCTGGAAGTCCAATTGTAAACAATGAAAATTATGATGATTATGTCAAAATAATTCTTCAAGGATATGATGCAAGAGCTGAATATGGTGTAATGCCTTCTTTCGCTGAGCAATTATCGGATGAAGAAATAGCAGCAATTATGAATCACGAACGTTCTAGTTGGGGAAATAAAGCGAAACCTGTAAAAGTGGAGGATATTGCTAGAGTTAGAAAATTAGTAGAATCATTAAATCCTTGATATCATGAAAAAATTCATTACAGCACTTAGTGCACTTTTTATTATTCTGATTCAAAATGTAATGGCTTGTGAGGTTTGTGAAAAAAACCAGCCTGCAATTTTACGAGGAATAACACACGGAACAGGTCCAGAAGGAAATCTTGATTATGTCATCATATGGTCTGCAGTTATTATTGTATTAACAACTATGGTATTTTTTATTAAATACTTGGTTTGGCCAAAAGAAGAAGACCCAAAACATATTAAACGCACCTTTATTAACGAAATTTAATCCTCATGGAAAAAGAAAAAACAATCAAGATTTTTTTAGATGAAGATCAAACTCCATTTGCTGAGTTTACTTCACCTGTGAAATTTATTTTTGATACAACGAAAATTCCTGACGGAAAACATATATTAAAAATTGTTGCTAAATCTACTAACGATGTAGAAGGTATTAGAACGATTCCGTTTGAGGTTCGAAATGGTCCTTCAATCGCTATTGTAGGTATCGACGAAAATGAAGTTGTAAATGAACAAGTTCCGATTACAATTAATGCATACGGAAGTGAACGAAATGATATCTTCGTAATCGAAGGTTCTGAAACACCAAAAGGTGTTCCTGCATTTGTTTGGGCTATGATTATTGCATTCGTTGGATTTGCTTTATTCTACTTCATCATGTATTGGTCACAAACTGATTATGTGTCGATGTTTTAAAATTAAATGAAAATGAAAAGTGATATTTCAACTTTAGAGGATGTTCGAAAACTTGTCGATGTATTTTATGATAAAGTACAACTAGACAACACTATCGGGCCTATCTTTGATGAAGTAGTGGAAAATAGATGGCCAGCACATTTGGATAAAATGTATCGTTTTTGGCAAACTGTTTTACTCACTGAACATACTTATAAAGGAAGTCCATTTACTCATCATGCTAAATTGCCTATCCACAAAGAGCATTTTGACATTTGGTTAAATCTTTTTCATGAAACTATTGATGAGTTTTTTGAAGGAGAAGTAGCGGAATTAGCAAGAAAGCAATCAAATGTTATGGCTGTTATGTTCCAATTTAAATTGGAAAAATATAGAAGTGACCCATCAAATTTTATTCTCTAATGGAAACAATTATTATAGCACTCGTATTTTTATGGCTTGGATTTGTAGGAGCCATTAGTTTCATGGAATCTTGGCTTAAATTCAGAGTAAAAGAACTGACTTTACCAATTGGACTAAAAGTTGGACAAAAGGTGTTTGGCGCTTTAAATAAAGTTGAAATATTCATTTCTCTTGTTTTGATTTGTATCGCTTTATTTTACTTACCGAATATATCAACTGCAACATATATACTACTTGCTGTTGCAATGTCCTTTGTTTTAATACAAACTTTTTTATTACTTCCCATGCTTGATAAAAGAGTAGCTATTTTACTCAAAGGTGAAAAGCCAAAAAAATCTATGCTTCACATGTATTACGTAACAAGCGAAATGGCAAAAGTAGCTTGTCTTGTTATTGTTGGAATAAAACTAATCTAAAACTAGAAATTAATAAACTATGGAAACAGAAGAAATTGTAAAAAAGATTGTCGAAAAGTATGAGAAATTGGGTGAAAACCCACAAACCTATCTGAATGGATTACTACAAGCCAAACCAATTACATATTGGGATTATATCCAAGTAGATACTTTGCTTAGTTTACAAAAACCAAGAACTGATTTTAAAGACGAAGAGATTTTTGTTATCTATCACCAGATGATTGAATTAACATTGAAACTTATCGTTCATGAAATCAAACAAATTACTGGTGAAAATAATCCAACTGAACCCATTTTAATCGAAAAATTAAAACGCATCAATCGTTATACAGGAATGTTGATGACTTCTTTTGATATTATGCGCGATGGAATGGATTACGATGATTACAATACATTTAGAGCTACATTGGCTCCAGCTAGTGGTTTCCAAAGTGCACAATTCCGTTTCATAGAAATATACTGTACGCCTATTTCCAATCTTATGAATGAAAAAGGTAAAGAACGATTAAAAGAGATTAAACAACCAACTTTAGAAGAATATTTTGAGCATATCTATTGGAAAGATGCAGGTTTAAATCGTCAAACAGGTAAGAAAACCTTAACTCTTAGACAATTTGAAGATAAATATCTTAAAGATTTTATCAAACTAGCAAAAGAAATGAAGGGTAATACCTTAGAAGAAAAAGTAAGTGCACTTAAAAATCCTTCACCTGAACTTATCAAAGGTCTTAAAGATTTTGATCATATATATAATGTAGAATGGCCTTTAGTACACCTTAACACAGCTCGTCATTATCTTGACAAAAAAGGAGAAACTAAAGCAGCTACTGGTGGTTCTGAATGGAAAAAATATTTGCATCCTCATTTCCAACAACGTAAATTTTTCCCCGCGTTGTGGAATGAAACTGAAGTAAAAGAATGGGGAAATACAGATGAACAGTTTTAATAACCGCTCACCTTTTGATAGCCATGAATTCGCTGTCAAAATGTGAGATAAATACAAAGTAAAATGAAATTATCAGAAGAAAGTAACATCGGTGAATTAGTAGCCGAAGATTATAGAGCAGCCTCTGTATTCGAATCATTCGGAATAGATTTCTGTTGTAAAGGAAACCGAAGTATAAATGAAGTTTGCGAAGAGCGCGGTATAAAAACTTCTACATTAATTGAAGATTTAAATACTGCATTAGCAAAAGAAAATGCTGGATCTATTGATTATACACAATGGCCATTAGATTTATTAGTAGATTATATCGAGAAAAAACACCATCGATATGTAGAAAAACAAATTCCAATTTTAAAACAATACCTTGCTAAAATTTGTAGCGTTCATGGAAATCATCATCCTGAATTGTTTAAAATAAATGAGATGTTTATAGAATCTGCTGGTGAATTTACAGCACACATGAAAAAAGAAGAGTTAATCCTTTTTCCTTTCATTAAAAAATTGGTAAACGCACAACTAACTTCATCCACTTTAACTAGTCCTGGATTTGGAACAGTTGAAAATCCTATCGAATCTATGATGGCTGACCATTTAGCAGAAGGTGATCGTTTCAGAGAAATTTCTGAATTAAGTAATAATTATACTGCACCAGCTGATGGATGTAACACATACAAAGTTACCTACGCTTTATTAAAAGAGTTTGAAGCTGATTTGCATGTGCATATTCATCTTGAAAATAATATCTTGTTTCCTAAAGCTATTCAATTAGAAAAATCTTTATTGAACTAAGATAGAATAATAGATAAATAGGAAGCGATTGAGGATATTTTCTTCAATCGCTTTTTATTTCGAGTTTGTTGACTAAATTTGCGCTCTTACAAGCCCACGTGGTGAAATTGGTAGACATGCAATCTTGAGGGGGTTGTGCACTATGTGTGTGCTGGTTCGAATCCAGTCGTGGGCACTTTTTAGAAGGCTATTTAACTTATTATTAGTTAAGTAGCTTTTTTTATAGACTTCCTTTTTTCAAATCTTCCAAAATTTTCAGGTAGACTTTCTCTCCTTCACGAATGACTGTCTTGCACCACTCTATTTTAAGCTGGATTAGCTCTTTATCTGACAATTGCCAAGCTATATCCGAATTCATTAGCTTCTCTCTCAATACTTGTAATGAAAGTGCTGCAGAGACGCTAATATTAAAACTTTCAGCAAATCCATACATGGGAATTCGAACAAAATCATCTGCAAGCGCAATTGCCTCGCCACTAAGTCCATGTTCTTCTGTTCCAAAAACGAGTGCAATAGGTTGTGAGATATCTAATTCATTGATTTTTTGATCTTGATGATGCGGCATAGTTGCCACAATTCGATAACCTTTCGATTTTAATTCTAGTAAGCAATCTGTTGTATTTTTTCCTGTATAGTTATGCGTATCTACCCATTTTCCAGAACCCATCGCCACTTCTCTATTGACTTTATATGGGTTATAAGTTGAAATAACATGCACATCTTGAATACCAAAACAATCACAAGAACGCACAACAGCGCTCGCATTATGCGATTGATAAATGTTTTCTACAACAACGGTGATATGACGTGTTCTTTGAGCAGAAATTTGATGTATCAATTCTCGCTTGTTATCAGAGACCATGTCCAATAATCGTTCTAAAATCTTTTCTTCCATTATTTGAAATAAAAAAAGGGGAAACGAATGCCTCCCCTTTTCTTTAAATTTTTTGGCAATTTAGCTAACAACTTTAGAAAGTTCTGCTCCTGCTTTGAATTTAACCACTTTTTTAGCTGCAATTTTGATTTCTTTTCCAGTTTGTGGGTTACGACCTGTTCTTGCTGAACGTTGGTTTACTGAAAATGATCCAAATCCAATTAGAGAAATACGATCTCCTTTTTTCAATGCACTTGAAGTAGCTGTTACAAATCCGTCTAATGCTTTTTTTGCGTCTGCTTTAGACAAACCTGCTGCTGATGCCATTGCATCTACCAATTCTGCTTTGTTCATAATTTTTTGGTTTTTTAGATTGTTAATAATTTATTATCGAAACAAATATATAGGAAATCCCCAGCTATCAAAGTAATTTTCCATTTTTTTCATCAAAAATGTTGATAAAACCCCTTAAATGTTAATAAATAGCCCTAAAACAGTGGGTTTTGGATATTTTTAAGGCGAAATTATCGTGAAATCTTGTAAATTCGTGAGTGAAATTTGGCGATTTATCTAAAAAAACACACCTCAAAAACAGTAATTTTATAGAAAAAATGCATTTTCTAACTTCAATCCGAGACAAAAAGAACGTGTATCCATTCTTTTTTTACCTTCCAATTGAAGTTCTTCTATCTTCAACCACGTATTTTTGGTAGCGACAAACATTTCAAAATTATCTACTCTTATAATACCTGGTTTTTGATTACAAGGTTCATCTGTTAAACTTGATTTAAATAATTTAACCGATTTTTCTCCTTGTTCATAATGTAATTGTGTCCAAGCAGTCGGAAAAGGAGAAAGTCCACGTATTTTATTGTGAATTTGTCCAGCATCCTTATGCCAATCTATTTGACAATCTGGTTTGAAAATTTTTGGAGCAGATTTTAATTCTATAACTGCTGAAGTATTTTGTTCAGTCGCAATTGTTTCTCCATTAAAAATGGCATTTACAGTTTCAACTACCAATGAAGAACCTATCGTCATCAATTCATCGTGCAATTCACCCACATTCATATTAGCTCCAATTGACGTAGATCGAGCAGCTATTATCTTTCCAGTATCAATTTCTTTCTCAATAAAGAAAGTGGTAACTCCTGTTTGTGTTTCTCCATTTATTATAGCCCAATTAATAGGAGCAGCTCCACGGTATTGGGGTAAAAGAGATGCATGAAGATTAATTGTTCCCAAAGAAGGCATATTCCAAACTTCTTCAGGAAGCATTCTAAAAGCTACCACAACAAACAAATCTGCTTGTAAACTTTTTAATTCCTTTAGAAACTCCTCATTTTTTAACTTTTCTGGTTGTAATAAAGGTATATTTTGACTTAAAGCATATTCTTTTACTGCACTTGTATGCATTTTTTGACCTCTTCCTGCTGGTTTATCAGGAGTAGTAACAACTCCAACAACTTGAATTGAATTTTCTACCATCTTTTGTAATACAGTGCTAGCAAATTCGGGAGTTCCCATAAATACTACTTTCTTAGAAGTCATCTTATATTCTTTTAGTTAATTCACCTCAATAACCAATCCTTTTAAATATTCGCCTTCTGGATGAAAAGCATTGATTGGATGATCTGCAGGCTGATGTAATTGTTCCAAAATACGTATACTTCTACCCGATTCTATTCCTGCAGCAATAATTGTATTGGTAAACAATTGTTTATCTATCACTTGAGAACATGAAAAAGTAAAAATAATTCCGCCTTTTTTAATTTGAGATATCGCAAATGCATTCAGTCTTTTATAGCCTTGAACTGCTTTGTGTCTCGCCGTTCTATTTTTAGCAAATGCTGGTGGATCTATTATTATAACATCATAATCAGTTGATAATTCTTTAAAGAAAGGCATTGCATCAGCAACTATGGATGAATGATTTTTTGTAAGTTTATTCAATGCAACATTTTCTTCTGTTAATTCAATAGCTTTCTTAGAACTATCCAACGAATGAACAAGTGAAGCTCCAGCAGCCAAGGCTGTGATAGAGAATCCTCCAGAATAGCAAAATGTATTCAATACTTTCTTTCCTTTTGAATACTTGGCTAATAAAGCTCTATTTTCACGTTGATCTACAAAGAACCCCGTTTTCTGTCCCGTTTCCCAATTTATATGAAAAGCATGTCCATATTCGTGCGCAAGATGAGGAACAGCTACTTTTCCATATAAGTATTCGTTTTCTGTACTGATATGAGTAGGAAGCGTAGCTTCACTCTTTGAATATACAGCGAGTAACTTATCCTTGAAGTAATGTTGAAGCGCTAAACTAATCTCCTTTTTGTTTTGATACATTCCAATACTGTGACATTGAATAACAGCAACGCCATTGAACCAATCAATAATCAATCCTGGAAGCGTATCGCCTTCGCCGTGCACTAATCTGCAGATGGAATTTTTCGAATCAAAAAGTCCACATTTCTCTCTTAGTTCAACTGCTTCTCGAATTTTAGTGTCCCAAAATGCTTGATTGATCGCTTCATCTTCTTTAAACGACAAAATTCTGACGGCAATTGTACCCTGTTGATAATGTCCTTTTCCAAGAAAACTCCCCTTATGAGTAAGAACTGTAACAATCTCTCCTTCTTTACAATTCTCTGTGCCTGAATGAATAGCCCCAGAAAATAGCCAAGGGTGTTGACGAAGTAGACTTCCTTCCTTATGTTTGTGTAGAATAATTTCCATTAATTCGCAAAAGTAGGAAAAGAATAGAAAAGTAATTAAATTAGCAACGAAAAGTATTCTATATGAGTAAATTATTTCTTCTTCTTGGAATTCTTTTAACTTCTTCATTGGGTTATTCTTTTAAAGATTTGAATAGCTTTATTCCATTGCGCACAAAAAAATTGAATGTTACGCTCGCTTTAAAACGTGCAGAAAATTTAATACCAGCCAAATCCGACAGCATCAAATACTATCTTGATCGTGTTAAAAATGAACTTTCTAGTAAATCAGAAGAAGGAAAATGGCATTTTATTAATGCACGATTATTAAGTAATCAAGGAAAGTACCAAGAATCAGTCGATGAATATCAAAAAGCATTGCGCATATTCTCTGTTCTTGAAAATCTAATCTACATTCAAGCTACTTACAATGAATTAGGTGATATTTTCCTTAAACAAAATGATTGCTATGCTTCCATCAATTATTACATTGAAAATTACTCCTATCTCACGAAATTACAAGCTGAAAATGAATTAAAAGACTCTTTACTTTTAGCAGAAGTATGTAATAAATTAGCTACTATTTTTAAACAAGTAAATAATTTCAGTAGCGCACAACGATTTTACTGGGAAGCATATCAATTAGCTGGAACGAATGAAAACAGTTACATCAAAATACTTTCTTTTATAGAATGGTGTGAAATGATGAATAAACTTGGAAACAGCAAAGAAGTTCTTCCAAAACTAATTCAATTTAGGAAATCTCACACGAATTTATCTCTTCCTATAGAAAAGCAACTGCTTATTTGCTTAACAGATACCTACCAAAAAACAGGGAATTTTCTAGAAGCTAAAAAATTATATACACGACTATTCTCATACGGAGTTTATCCGCTCACTCAAATAGAATTGATGTCTTTGATGAATAGAAGATCACAACTCTTTTTGTTTGAAGGTGAATATTCAGAAGCAATTAGAACTTCAAATGAGGTCCTCGATATATTAGATTTAAAACCCGATTTACAATCAGAAATAAATGTTTCCTATATTTTAATGATTGCTTATTTTAATGAACGAAAATTTGCAGATGCACATGAATATTTTGTTAAATACAATGAACTCAAAAATATTCAAAATGAGTTACGCATTGAAAATACGATCGAATTTTGGGATTCTAAAGCAAAGTACGAAAAACAAATGTACCAAGACAGTTTGATAAAAAAACAAAGTATCAATCAACAAAAAAGTCAAAATATTCTACACCAACAGGAGTTAGATTATCGAACAAATGAATTAATTTCTCTTTTTGTAATTCTTATTCTATCCGGTTTTTTCATTATCGCTATTTTAATCATTCTCAAGAAAATAAAAGAAAAGAACACACAACTTCAACTTTCACTTCGGGAAAAAGAAGTACTCTTAAAAGAAGTACATCATCGCGTTAAAAATAATTTTCAAATTATTTCCTCGCTTTTAAATCTACAAGCAAATGTGAAAGGAAATGACAAAAAAGCAATGAATTCATTGAAAGAAGCTCAGAATAGAATATATTCTATGTCGCTTGTTCATCAACAAATCTACAGTTCAGAATCACTTGAAAATGTGGAAATGAAAGTTTATTTAACTGATTTGATCAATGCTATTTCTGCAACATTCCTGAAAAACATCAAAAACTTAGAATACAAAATTGAATGCAATAATATCTCCTTCCCTTTAGACAAAGTCGTTCCACTTGGACTTATAGCAAATGAAACCATATCAAACTCATTAAAATACGGAAAAAATAGCGAGGGAAAAGTTTTTATTTCCATCACTTTATCTGAAGAAAACAATCAATATAAATTTGAACTATTTGATAATGGACCTGGTTTCCCTGAAGGAATTGATTTTAACAACCTAAGTTCGCTTGGAATGGAGCTTGTGTGCGTTTTAACAGACCAACTGAATGGGAAATGGGAATTTAAAAATCGTAATGGTGCATATATTTGCATCACATTCCCTCGATAAGGTTATTTTTGTAAAAAAAAACAATGCACGTCAAAGTATTTTTCTATCAAGTAAACGAAGATTTTTCTCCTGAATATGCAGAAGCAAACCACGGCGGAGAAGCCACTGAAAACAATATCAAATATTTTTGGGAAGATGTTTTGGAATTAAAAAATGAAATTCAAAAAATTGAACAATTTCCAAAATCAACTTACCTATTAAAAGGTACTTTTCCAGATGGAAAGGATTTTGAGTTTGAAGTTCAAAATATCTTTCGTTTTGATTTAATTGGAGAAGATAACACCTGTACTTCTATCGCATTTTCTGAAAATATTTATCATAATTTTGAATTAACTGAAAAAGATGGAAATGCAGAAATTCATGTTTATCTAAAAGATTATGAAGTTTTTGCCAATCCAATTCCAGGGGTTTATATTTATATCAAAGATTTCCCAAAAGAACTTACCAATTAATGTCTTTACTGCAAATTGAACATATCAGTAAAAAATGGGATAATCGATTAGTCCTTGACGATGTTACTTTTGAGATTCCTAAAAACAAAACAACCGTTATTTTGGGTAAAAGTGGAGGTGGAAAATCTACTTTGCTAAAAATTATTGCAGGACTTGTAAATCCAGATGAAGGAGATATTAAAATTGACAATGTCATTCAAGCGAAAGCTTTTCAGCTATTAATTCCGGGGAATGATCTTATAAAACTTGTTAACCAAGATTTTCAGTTAGATATTTACCATACCGTTGAAGAAAATATTCGCTTAAAAATTTTGCATCTAAAACAAGATGAACAAGTTGCACTGACCGAAGAATTACTTGAATTATTTGAACTTAATTCAATAGCAAATAAAAAAGCATTGCAAATTTCTGGTGGCGAACAACAACGTTTAGCTTTAGCAAGAGCACTAGCACTTGAACCAAAATTTCTTTTGCTAGACGAACCTTTTGTTCACCTAGATCAATCTATGAAAACGAAAGTGGGTGATTTTTTAACGCGTTTAAAAGAAAAGAAAAAAACGAGTATAGTTCTTGTTACCCACGACGGAAAAGAAGCATTAAGTTGGGGAGATCGTATCATTTTCCTTCAACAAGGAAAGATAATGCGTGAAGACGCTCCTAAAGCGTTTTACGAACATCCAACAGACTTTGAAGAAGGATTATTTTTCGGAGAATTAAACGAAATAAATTATCTAGGAAAAAAACGCTTTTTCCGTCCAGAAATGTATGTGTTTTCTGATTCAAAAGATGCCATTTCCGTTACTTTTCATACCAATAGATATATTGGACGTGGATATTTAAATTATGGCATCACAAAGCAAAAAGAAAATATCGTAATTGAATCAAAAGAAGCATTAAAAAATACTTTAACAATTATTCCAACATGAGTATTAGAGAATTATCTTTCAAGGAAATAGGTACACTTATAAAAACGAGTATTGTAGAATTTATCGAAGAAAATAGTTTGTTTCACGGTGCTGCACTTGCTTATTACACCATATTTGCTTTAGTTCCTCTTTTGTATTTGGCTTTGATTAGCGTGGGACAAGTTCTTGGTCAAGAAAGACTTATGGAAATTGCCACTACAGTTGCTCGAGAAAATATAGGAATAAAAGATGTAAGTTGGATAACTGAATTTTTTACAAATATCGATATAGCCAACGTAGGAATTTTAATGAAAGTAGTCGGTATTATTGCCTTAATCTTTACTTCTACCGCTATTTTTAATTGTTTACGTAACAGTTTAAATGAATTTTATGATTTAGACATTAAACGGCAAAAAGGTCAATTTTGGAAAAATCTAATCTTTAGAGGAATTTCTCTTCTCGTTCTTGCCGCTATTGCTTTGGTTATCATTATCGTATATTTCAGCGAGGCTATTTTCGTAAATTTTGCTGGACAATTTTTCGGAAAAGGAAGCGGACAAACCTTAGGATATATAATAGAATATGTTGGTTCTATCGTTACCAATTTCATCACATTTACGTTTGTTTTCAAATACTTACACGATGGTAAAGTGAAATGGAAACTTGCTATGGGTGGAGCTTTGTTTACTTCAATTTTATTGTATTTAGGACAATTATTAATCAAATATTACCTGCATCATTTTTTCTTTGCAGCAGATGGTGGCGTAGCTGGAACTTTATTGGTTATTCTCGCTTGGATGTATTATTCTTCTCAAATTATTTTCCTCGGAGCAAAATTCATCACCGTTTATGCGCGCATGGTCGGTCGCCCAATCGTAGCGAAATACATCGAAGTGGAAGAAGAATAAAGAATTGTCTGATACTACTAGAAACTTGGCAGTTAGAAAAAAGAAAGTATAGCCGCAAAGAACGCAATGAAGTCGCAAAGAACGCAAAAGATATTTTGGTTACTCAACTAAAAACTTTGCAAACTTGGCGTAAGCTTGGCGAGCATGGCGGTTAGATAAAGAATACTTTAAAGTGACAAAATGAAATTTCCTAATGCATCAACATCGCCAAAAATGCTCCAGCGAGAAGACTCAATAGTTTGACTAGGTTAAATTTATGTCCTTCAGATGTTTCAAAAATAATGGTAGTTGAAATATGTAAAAACATCCCTACTACAATCGCTAAAATAATATCTACTGAAAAATTCTCCAAAATAAAAGGTGCGAAATGCCCTAATGCAACTCCCAAAGGAGACATGAATGCGAAAATGGCTAAAACAATGATGATATTCGCTTTTTTCCATTCGCTTTTCACAAATAAGGTAGTTAACGCAATCGCTTCTGGAATTTTATGTAAAATAATAGCCAACAACAACGCTATTCCCGAATGGTTATGAATTTCCATTGTTCCTGATGGATTATGATGAAATTGAGCTTCCAATGGAATTCCTTCTAAAATAGAATGAATACTCAAGCTGATCAATAATCCCCACGGAAGGTTTCCCTTATTTTCTTTGTGCACATGAACGTGTCCGTGCTCAATTCCGCCTGTAAAATATTCTAGAACGAGTTGCATCAGAAATCCAATTAGGATATAAATTCCAAAAGATTCTGTGTTATTTCGATAAATTTCGGGGATAAAGTGAATGAATGCAATCGCTAATAAAAAACCTCCACTAAAAGAAAGAAGTGGTTTTATAAGTGCTTTTCCCTTTTTTTGTTCAAGAAAAAAAACAATTGAAGCACCTAATGTAACAGAGGCAATTAGCCCTAAAACTCCAAATAATTCATTCATTTACTTCTTTTCAGCTATTAATATTAATCTATTTGAAGTTTGCTTATCATACGCTCGCAAATCAAAGTCGCCAAAGGTATGAATTATTTGCAATCCTGTTGCATTAAATAACTGAATAAAATTATCTTGGGTTAAAGCTTGTACTCTTTCGGTGAAATCGAAGTCTTTTCCGTCATCAGAAAATTGGATGTTTTTAAAAATATGCGCTCCATCAAAATTTTTGTGAATATGAAAATCAATTCCACTTCGATGCAACGTTTCATTTTCTACTAAACCTGATAATGCTTTGTAGCTATTCAAAAAATCAATCACAACAATTCCTTTTGGTTGCAACATCTTTTCAATCGCTTTTAAAACAAGGAGGTTTTCTTTTTCTGTATCAAAATATCCAAAGCTTGTAAAAAGATTAAAAATATGCGAGAAAGATTGATTTTCAATAGCTTCTCTCATATCTTGCACATAAAAATGGAGAGTTTCATTCTCAAATTCTTTCGCATAAGCAATACTTTCTGAAGATAAATCCACACCCGTAACATGATAGCCCAATTCATTTAGAAAAATGCTGTGTCTACCTTTTCCACACGCTAAATCTAAGATGTGTGCATTGCGATCAATTTTCAAAAAACTGACTAAATTTTGAATAAAAAGAGCTGCTTCATCTTCGTTTCTATCACTGTAAAGTTGGTGATAATACTTTGTATTAAACCACTCTTCAAACCATTCTTTGGGCATTCTTTTATGCTTTATATCAATCTTCTTTTGTCATATCCGTCAACTTCTTCCCTACAAAAGTTCCTTCCATTATTTGCGATTGAAAATCTTTCATCGCACTAGGAGAATGAGGAATTAAGATGGATGTATTTTTAGAATTTGCTCCAACACTTTGCAGTGTATCGAAATATTGAGTCAATAACACAAATTGCATAACTTCTTCGTGGGTAACGTTTTTCAACGATTTTTGGAAATCTTCAACAGATTCTTTGAATCCTTTTACAATTTCTAAACGTTGGCGTGCAATACCTTCTCCAGAAAGGCGCTTACTTTCAGCTTCTGCTTCCGCTTCTTTAATGATGTTGATTTTTCTACCTTCTGCCTCTTGAACCATTGCTTCTTTATCACGCATAGCTGCATTAATGCGGTTCATCGATTCTTTCACTTTATGGTCAGGATCAATATCTGTAATCAATGTTTTCACAATCAAATAACCGTAAACTTCCATTGCTTCTGCGATATTTGTACGAACTGCATTAGCGATATCATCTTTTTTAGAAAATACATCATCCAAATCTAATTTTGGAACTTCTGCACGTACATCATCAAAAATATAAGCAGCAATTTGATTAGCCGCATTTTCTAATGAATAATGAGCTTCTTTTACATTTTCTGCTGAAATTTGATATTGAAGTGATACTTTCAGATTGACGAATACATTATCCAAGGTTTTTGTTTCTACTCCAACATCCAATTGCTGAATACGCAAACTCACAACAGCAGCTTTTCTATCAACAAAAGGAATAATTAGACTTAATCCTGGACGAGCAATTCGATGAAATTTACCCAATCGTTCAATAATTATTGCTGTTCGTTCCTTTACGATTATCAAGGATTTTAATAAAATAATCAGTAATATAAATGCTAGAATTGCATAAATTACAAGGGTGTCTTTTGTTTCCATAGGTTTAATTTTTGCACTAATTTACATTCTTTTTTTAGTATATACCTAAAAAAGAATACGATAAAATAATAAAGTGAATATTGGACTAATTTGCGCTATTAATTGTTTCATTTAAAACAATTAACGAAGCCAAAGCTATCTGAGAGTAATTTTGTGAAGCATTTCCAAAACCACCTGCTTTTGTTTGCCACATTTTTGTAATAAGATCTTGACCACCTTGTGTTGGAGCAATTGCTTTTACTACTTTTTGGACATTTCCTGCTCCAGCATGATAGATATGTAAAACAAAAAGTCGGAACCACAAATCTGTTGTATTATACGAAATTGATTCTTGGTCTAGAATTCTCTTTGCTTCTGGAATACAGATTGTATTGATTAAACGACTAGCTGCTTGAGCAGATTTATCAAAATCCTTTCGATCATCTGTATAACCATTTACAGTTAATCCCATATTTATAGCAACGCCTTTCATTAATTGAAAAGGTCCGTAAGCTCCAACAGTAGATTTTGCTAATGCACCTGGACTTTCTATCAATAAAATAGATTGTGCGTACCAAGGATCTACACCTTGTTCACTAAAAACTTCAACTCCTCTAGAAATTGTTGGGATAACTTGATCAAAACGATAGAAATCATTTTTACCTCTTGTCATGTAGATATGTTCGTCTTCAAGTAATTGTTTTGATTGTCGAACAGAATCCCTGTAAACCGTTTTTTGCTCATCTGATTTTGCTTCCCAATCTTTCACCGAAAAAACTTGAACGATTTGTCGGGTTGAACCGATATTAATAACACAAGAATCTGGAGATAGCAACATAATTCTTTTCCAAAATATAGGTTGTGCTAACTCATCCCAACTTTGCGCTACAATAGTTTGATTATTGACAAATTTCAAACAAGAAAGATTGTCTTTTGAATCGCACTCAAAAATATCGTTTTGCCAAGAATTGTTGGTCAATTGCGCATGAAAAGAAAGCGAAATACAACACGAAAAAACAAGTGTTATTTTTTTGGAAAGAGTCATAGTCAAATTAATTGGAGAGGAAAGATAAGCAAAACTATTGAATTATCAAAGTTTTCGGCAGAAAGATGAATCAAACTCCTGTTCTTTTTTTAAAAAAATCAACAAAAACGTTTTTTAACGATAGCCAAAACCCAATCTAACTGCTCTTGCTGATTCATGTTTGAATTATCTAAAACAACCGCGTCATCTGTTTGAATCAAAGGGCTTTCTTTACGACTAGTATCGATTTTATCGCGTTGAATTAGGTTGTTTTTAACTTCATCAAAAGTAACATCCACAGGTTTTCGTTTCAACTCATCGTATCTTCTTTGTGTGCGAATATCCACAGATGCAGTAACAAATATTTTTAGCTCTGCATTAGGAAAAACAACTGAACCTATATCACGTCCATCCATCACAACTCCACCTTTTTTTCCCATGGCTTGTTGCTCAGCAACCAGTTTTTCTCTAACTGATTTAATTGCTGCGACATTTGAAACATTCTCTGCTACTTCCATCGAACGAAGTTGACTTTCAACATTCTCATCATTTAGAAACAATTCTAATTGACCCGTTAAATGATGTTTTCGAAAATCTAATTGTATTTTTGGCAATAAAGCAATCAGTTCATTTTCGTTTAGAATTCCATTTTCGATTATTTCGTGGCGCAAAGCAAATAAAGTTACCGCACGATACATCGCTCCTGAATCTATAAAAATATAGTCTAATTTCTTAGCCAATGCTTTAGCCAATGTGCTTTTTCCACATGATGAATAACCGTCTATTGCAATTGTAATTTTTTTCACGATCTCAAACCTTATTCCTTCGATTTTACACTACCTCGCTTTTTCCATTCATCTATATTCGTAGAAATCGAGAACATATTATTAAACCCAGCAGCAGATATTATATTAATTCCATATTGAATTTGAAATTTCTTAAGCATTAACCCAAATCCAAAGCTAAATCCTGCCATTCCGGTTCTATCAACTACTTTCATTTGTTGACGTTGTTGAATATTAAATGCCGCTCTTACATGTAAATACGAAGTAATTAATATTTCTAACTGAAATGTAAAATGTCTACCTAATTTATCACCAAATCCAGATTTTTTAACTGGAATTGTATCTCCTGTCAACGGATCTTTTGTGGGTTTTACATTGGGATCATTATACGTTAAATCCCATTTATTCAAATCGTGCATTAAAACAGAAATTCGAAGTGGTGCATGTTTTATTTTATGGGAAACACCTATTTGCATTTGAGGGCGAATAGGTTCGTGTTGTTTGGTAACATATCCAGAAAATTGATAACCAGCATTTTTAACAACGGCTGTAACAATTGTATTTGCTTTGTCAAAATGGAAAGTGCCCGCCAAATCTAAGGACATCCCAAAAGCATTGTACGTATCTAAGTTAGAAAAGATAAAATTAAGATTAGCTCCTATCGAAATGTACTTATTTATATCGTGCTGAAAACCTAGTCCTACAACAACATCTCCTGCTCTAAATGTGCCCGTTACTTCACCTAATTCATTCGTTCTATCCATTTTTCCATAGGAAATGTATCGAATCTGACCACTCATGATTCCTGCGTTCTTTATTTTGTGAGCGTAACCAACCATTCCGTAATTTGTGCCACTAGCAAGAATACTGTGATTGAAAGTAGCCGAATTATTTTGTAGCTCATTTAATAAAGAAGGCGTAAGTAATCCAAGGCTTAAATCATTATCTCTTGCAGTAATAAAATCATTACCTAATCCAACCGTACGTGCAGAAAAGCTAAGATCCAAAAAAGAAAACGTATGCTTCCCTCCCAATTGTGCAAAAGAGGTGACTGAGAAAAAAAACAAGCTTATAAGCAATGATATTCGCATAATCCGAATTACTAACGAACGAAAGTAATAATTATTCAGAAGCCACAGAAAAAAATATCCTAATTCGAGCACTCAACTATTAAAAAAGCGGGTAATAAAGTTAAAAAACTTACATAAAATGTTTGCAATCAAAAAAAAACATTACTTTCATTGCATGGGTAAAATTAGAGCAAAAATATGGGATGTGTTAATGCACTTTTTTCCGTTTCAATTGCTTTTTTGGCATATCAAGAATAATCATATCGTCCTTTTTTGTTGGGCTGCGCTTTTTGGTTTCCTTTTTGGTGCCGGGCAAAAATTTGGTATCCCCTATTTATTCTATTCTCCTGAATATTTAGGCGAAGTTGGATTTCCTTCCTTTTTATTACTGGGTTTTGGTTTAGGTGGATTCATTATGTCTTTTAATCTGTATTCGTACATCATTTTGGGACCACACTTTCCATTTATAGCAACTTTATCACGCCCATTTTCCAAATTCAGTACAAACAATATTATAATCCCAACAGTCTTTGTTATTGTTTTTGCTATTAAAATGTTCCATTTTCAAATGGAAGAAGAGTTTGCGGAATTTTGGGATTGTGTTGGTTATCTTTTTGCATTTCTATTAGGTATATTTAGTTTTTCTACCATTTCATTTGTATATTTTTTTAGAACTAACAAAGACTTTTTTAAACTTACAGGTCAGTCTGAAAAAGATTTTCTAGCAAATATTAAAGATAAACCAGTTGCTTCTTCTTTACATAGAAGAGAATCGTGGTATAGAGTTTTTACGCGAAGTGAAAAATTGCGAAAGCACTATTATTTAGCGCAATGGTTCTCCATACGAAAATCAAGAGATTGGATGCATTACGACAAAGCATTGCTTCAAAAAGTATTTTCACAAAACCATATCAATGCTTCAATTTTCGAGATTTTCACAGTTGCCTCATTTTTCTTATTGAGTTCATTAGGAAGTTTAGATTGGTTTGTTGTTCCTGCAGGCTCTTCTATCTTATTGATTTTCTCTATTTTATTGATGCTAATAAGTGCATTTTACTCGTGGTTTAAAGCGTGGACTTACACTATTTTTATCATCGTTTTCATTATAATAAATTTCTTCTCAACACGCGTAGATTTTTTATCGTTTAAAAATTTCGCTTACGGATTAGATTATTCTCAATCAGCTGATTTATCGGAAGAAAACATTAAAGAAGTACATAATAATATCGTTCAAAATTTTGATGACCAAGAAGAGTATATTCAGATATTAAATCAATGGAAGGCTCATACTGGGCAAGAAAAACCTAAATTAGTTATTGTAAATTGTAGCGGTGGTGGTTCTCGAAGTGCTATGTGGACTTTTTTAATATTACGGCATTTAGACAGTTTGAGTAATCAAAATTCTACCAAACATATTCAAATGATTACCGGCGCCTCTGGTGGAATGGTTGGCGCTTCATTTTATAGAGAACTTTGTTTAAAAAGGGCAAATGGAAAAATAGATGATTTCTATTCTACTCATTTTATTGATGAAATTGGTCAAGATTTGCTCAACAAGGTTTCCTTCACAATAGCAACAAACGATATCTTTTTTAGATACAAAAATTTCCACGATGGGAAATATACTTATCCAAAAGACAGGGCGTATGCATTTGAGCAACAACTGAATTTTAACACGGAAGGAATTTTAAATAAACGCTTGGGAGATTACACTATGCCCGAAAAGAAATCAATCATTCCCGTTATTATTTTTACACCAACAATCATCAATACAGGAAGACGTTTACTTATTGCTAGTCAACCACTTGGTTTTATGCAAATACGTCGATTAAACGCTCCGAAAAATTTACATTCAACAATAGAAAATTTAGAATTTTCGAAGCTTTTTGCTCAAAACAATGCTCAAAATGTTCAATTTACTTCCGTTTTACGTATGAATGCAACTTTCCCTTATATCTTGCCAATGGTTTCTCTTCCTGGAAATCCTGGATTTGAAATTATGGACGCTGGTATTCGAGATAATTACGGAACAAAAACTACCATGGAATTCATTAGCGCATTTAAAGATTGGATCAAAGAAAATACTTCTGGTGTGGTAATCTTAAAAATTAGAGATACCGAAAAAAATCTTCCCGACAACAATCGCAAAGAAGAATCCATGTTTGACAAACTACTTTTACCATTTGGAAATGTTTATGGAAACTTCCCTCGCGTACAAGATTTTAATCAAGATGAATTATTTATCTTATCTGCTGATAATCTTGATTTTCCTGTAGATTTAATTACCTTCAGCTTAGGTAGAAATTTGAAAAAACAAATCTCACTTTCATGGCATTTAACATCTCAAGAAAAATCTATTATTTCTCACGCAGCTGAAAATGCAGACAACCAAAAAGAGATAGAAAAATTCTTTAAACTGATTCAATATCATCCATAAAGATCATTTCATGTACACCCGATTTTTACTTTATTTCCTCTTTATAGTTTCCTCTTTTTCATCTCTTGCTCAAAAAGAAGTGAACCATAGAATAGAACACGATGTTTATATCACACGCAATGGAATTTCAGATAATTTGTCTTATCATTTCACTTTTAAAAGAGTTGACTTTGGAATAGGAACGGGATTTAACTTACAAAAACTAATCTCTGCTAAATTTTATGCACCAAACATCAATGCAAATATCTATTATTTCATTGTAAATAACGAAAAATTAAAAATTGGATTAGGATTAGATTATATATTTAATTGGCACATGTATCCAACAAATTCTTCAGCGCACGGACATTCACTTTTTTATGGATATGAACTTATTGCGGGAAAAAAATGGTGTTTCGTTCATCGATTAGGAATTGGTGGACAGTTGAGAAATGATTTCCCAAAAGGAAATACGATTGGCTTGAATGTAGAATTATCAGTTGGAGTAGCTTATGTATTCTAAATATCTATTTCTGTTTTTTATCTGTTTCATCTCTTGTAAAAAAGAGGGACAATTAAATCCTGCGAAAATAATCGCCCATGCAGGAAATGGCCTAGATATACCCAATAATCCTTTTCCTGATAATTCAATAGATGCCGTTACTTTTTCAATGAATCAAGGCGCGGATGGTGTTGAATTAGATCTCCAACTTTCTAAAGATGGAAAATGGATACTTTTTCACGATGATTATCTCGATGGAAAAACGAGTCTAACAGGTTGTATCAATGATTATACTGTAGAAGAACTTAAATCTGCGAACCTTTCACTCTACTCTTCTCAACACATTCATACCTTGGAGGAAATTTCTATTGATGCACGTTATTTAATTTTAGATATAAGACATTATGTAACTTGTTCAAACAAAACCCATCCTATTGATTCACTTGTTATTCCATTAATGAATTACATCCAAGCACACCCAAATACTTCAATCATCATTAACTCTAGTTACGTTCCATTTCTCGACACCATGAAACAATTAGGACAAATAGTTTGTTACGATGCTATTTCTAGTGAAGACATGAAATCTACAGCAGAAACCAAAAATTATCCATACTACACGATTCGAAATGATAAAGTTTCTTCAGAAGATATAAACGATATGCATGCTTTGAACTATAAAATTATTATTTTTAATGTTCGATCACAAGAAGGAAACAAAAATGCATTAGCAAAGCACCCTGATTTTTTAATGACGGATAAATTAGAAGGCGCATTGACATTAAACCATTAGAAAATGAAGAGCAAGAAAAAACGTATTGATGTAGTATATTCTACCAACCCAAATTTCAGTTACGACGAAGAAACAGAGCATTCGGAAGAAACACTGCATCCAAGCGAACAACTATTGTATGTTTCTATAGATAGAAAACAACGAAATGGTAAAGAAGTGACGCTTGTTGAAGGATTTGTAGGATCTGAGGATGATTTAAAAGAAGTAGCCAAATTACTCAAAAACAAATGCGGTGTTGGAGGTTCTGCCAAAGATGGAGAAATCATCATCCAAGGAAAATTCAAAGACAAAGTAGCCGATATTTTGACCGAAAACGGTTATAAAGTCAAAAAGAAAGGCGGAAATTAAACTGCGACATTGTGTTCTCTCAAAGCATCGTTCAAGGATGTTTTTAAGTCTGTGCTTTCTTTTCTTTTACCAATAATTAAAGCACACGGAACTTGATATTCTCCCGCAGGGAATTTTTTGGTGTATGAACCTGGGATAACGACGCTTCTTGCTGGAACAACACCGTTTGTTTCAATAGGAGAACTTCCAGTTACATCAATAATTTTTGTTGATTTCGTTAGTACCACATTCGCGCCTAAAACAGCTTCTTTTTCTACACGAACACCTTCGACAACGATACATCGAGAGCCGATGAAAACACCGTCTTCGATGATTACTGGAGCAGCTTGTAGCGGTTCAAGAACTCCACCGATTCCTACTCCACCTGAAAGATGAACATGTTTTCCAATTTGTGCGCAAGAACCAACTGTTGCCCACGTATCCACCATTGTTCCTTCATCTACATAAGCACCAATATTTACATAAGAAGGCATGAGAATAACACCCGAAGCAATGTAAGCTCCGTATCTTGCAGTTGCTGGTGGAACAACACGAATTCCTTTGTCCTCAAAATTTCTTTTGAGTTCCATTTTGTCGTAATATTCAAAAATTCCCGATTCTAAAGTTACCATTTTACGAATTGGAAAATACAACACAACTGCTTTTTTTATCCATTCATTCACTTGCCAAACGCCAGCTTCATCTTTTTCAGCCACTCTCAACTCGCCTTTATCAAGTTGACCAATCACATTTTCAATTGCCTGCATTGTTTCCACTTGAAAAAGCAATTCTCTATCCTCCCAAGCATTCTCTATAATTGATTTCATGACGTGTATTTTTTTAAACAAAGATAGTATTTAGATTCTTTCCTTACTTTTGTAAGCTAAAGATATAAAAATGTCACAAATAATCGCATTGGATTATGGAGGAAAAAGAACAGGCGTTGCAGCAACAGATGATGCAAAAATCTTTGCATTTGGAGTTGGAACTGTCCTTACCAAAGAATTGTGGCCTTTTTTAGCAACTTATTTTCAGAAACACACCGTTGAACTATTGGTTCTTGGAGAACCTAAACGTTTAAACAATGAAGCCACGCATGCTACACCACTGGTTCATAAATTTGCTGAAGAATTTAAAAAAAAACATCCTGAGATTCCTATCCAACTTATCGACGAACGTTTTACTTCAAAAATGGCTTCTCAAAGTATAATTGAGATGGGGATGAAGAAAAAAGATAGACAAAAAAAGGAACTTGTAGATGAGATTAGTGCTGTGATTATTTTGCAGTCGTATCTTTCACAAGTAAGAAGATGAAAATAAAGCATCTTATTTTTGAATGAATTATTATTTTTGCACTAAAATAAAAACAAATGATTTTACCTATTGTCGCTTATGGGGATCCTATTCTAAAAAAGAAAGCAGTAGAAATTGACGAGAATTTTGAAGGATTGAGTACACTCATAGAAAATATGTTTGAAACGATGTACGATGCTCGTGGAGTTGGTTTAGCGGCTCCACAAATCAATCAATCTATTCGACTTTTTATTGTTGATGCATCGCCATTTGCAGAACGAGAAGAAGATGAAGAAATAGACGAAAAAGCAGTAGGATTAGAAAATTTCAAAAAAGTATTCATCAATGCTATTATTGAAGAAGAAAAAGGCGATGAATGGGGATTTAACGAAGGATGCTTAAGTATTCCTAACATTCGTGAAGAGGTGGTTAGAAAACCCTCTATAAAAATATCGTATTACGATGAGAATTGGAATTTTCACGAAGACTTTTATGAAGGATATGCAGCACGCGTGATTCAACACGAATACGATCATATCGATGGGATTTTGTTTACCGATAAAATATCTCCGTTAAAGAGAAAATTACTTCAAAAGAAACTATTGAATATCTCTAAAGGTATTGTAGATGTAGATTATAAAATGAAATTCCCTACGTTAAAAAGAAGATAATCTTCAAAAAACAGAACCAATATTCTTCTTTGTCCAGAAATAGTCAAATTTGAGAAACAAAAGTCTCATTTTGTTAACTATTTGTTGAAAACTATCATTCTAACCTTGTTCATTTAAGTGGTTAATCTATTCGCTTTGGTTATCTTTGCTAAGCTTGAAAAAAAGCATTCTGATTGAAAATAATTTAATAGTATGAGTGAAGAAAACAAACAAGATTATTCAGCTGACAATATACAGGTCCTTGAAGGATTAGAAGCGGTTAGAAAAAGACCAGCCATGTATATTGGCGACACAGGTTTAAAAGGTCTACATCACTTAGTATATGAAGTAGTAGATAACTCGATTGATGAGGCATTAGCAGGACATTGTGATACAATTCAAATCAATATCAACGAGGATAATTCTATTACAGTTAGAGATAACGGTCGTGGTATTCCCACAGCCATGCACACAAAAGAGAAAAAATCTGCTCTTGAGGTTGTAATGACTGTACTACACGCTGGTGGTAAATTTGACAAAGATACTTACAAAGTTTCTGGTGGACTTCACGGAGTTGGTGTATCTTGTGTGAATGCGCTTTCATCTCACTTAAAAGCTACTGTTTACAGAGACGGAAAAGTCTTTGAACAAGAATATAATATTGGGAAACCATTGTATACCGTTAGAGAAATTGGTACAACTACTGAGCATGGAACAGAAGTAACTTTTACACCAGACGCTACCATTTTTGAATCTGTTATTTATAGTTATGAAACTTTAGCAGCTCGTATGCGTGAGTTAGCATTCTTAAACAAGGGTATTAAATTAACGCTTACAGATTTACGTGAAACGGATGAAAATGGTAAACCTTTAGAGACTATTTTCTTGTCACAAGGTGGACTTTCAGAATTTGTTCAGTACTTAGATCGCAACAGAGAAGTATTGATTGATGAAGTGATTTATATGGAAGGTGAAAAAGATGGTATTCCTATCGAAGTTGCCATGGTTTACAACACTTCATACACTGAAAACATTCATTCGTACGTAAATAATATCAATACGTATGAAGGTGGTATGCACTTGTCTGGTTTTAGACGTGGACTTACAAACACCTTGAAAAAATATGCAGACGATAGCGGACTTTTAGCGAAAGAAAAAATTGAAATTCAAGGAGATGATTTCCGTGAAGGATTGACTGCTGTTATTTCTGTTAAAGTACAAGAGCCACAGTTCCAAGGACAAACAAAAACAAAATTAGGTAACCCAGAAGTAAGTGCTCCAGTTTCTCAAGCAGTTTCTGAAATGCTTGCTAGTTACTTAGAAGAACATCCAAATGATGCGCGTAGAATAGTTGAAAAAGTTTTATTAGCAGCGCGTGCCCGTAATGCAGCTCGTAAAGCTCGTGAGATGGTTCAACGTAAAAACGTTTTAGGTGGTTCAGGTTTACCAGGTAAACTAGCCGATTGTTCTGAAAAAGATCCAGCACTTTGCGAAATTTACTTCGTCGAGGGAGATTCTGCAGGAGGAACTGCAAAACAAGGTCGCGATAGAAATTTTCAAGCAATTATGCCTTTGAGAGGTAAAATATTAAATGTTGAAAAAGCAATCTATCACAAGATTTTTGAAAACGAAGAAATCAGAAATATATACACTGCTCTTGGAGTTCGTGTAGGAACAGAAGAAGATTCTAAAGCATTGAATTTAGAGAAATTACGTTATCATAAAGTCATCATCATGTGTGATGCCGACGTAGATGGTTCGCATATAGAAACGTTGATTCTAACTTTCTTCTTCCGCTATATGAAAGAATTAATTGAAAACGGATATATCTATATTGCTACTCCTCCACTCTATCAAGTGAAAAAAGGTGGTAAATCTAGCTATGCATGGACAGAAGATCAACGTGATTTATTAATCCAACAATACAAAGGTTCTGGAACAGAATCATCCGTTGGAGTACAACGTTACAAAGGTCTTGGAGAGATGAACGCCGAACAATTATGGGAAACAACTATGAATCCTGAAGGAAGAACATTGCGTCAAGTAACCATAGAAAACGCAGCAGAATGTGATCAAATATTCTCAATGCTAATGGGAGATGATGTTCCACCACGTAGAGAGTTTATCGAAAAACACGCAAAATACGCGAACATTGATATTTAATCAACTTTTCGCATAAAATATAAACGCTGATTATTTCATTATAGTCAGCGTTTTTTCTGCCATATTTCTAACAAACATATTTATCGATGAATCCTATATTTTTCACTAAAAAAAGAAATTATGATTAATCGTCGCTTTCTTTTCGCTTTCATTGGCTATTCTTCATAAATCTAACTACTTTTGCTTCTAAGACATTGAAAAAGAATATTCACATATTATTTTTAAGTTCTTGGTACCCTAATCGTATCGAGCCAGTTTCGGGAAACTTTCTTCGTCGAACAGCGCAGCTTATTGCAAAAAAACACAAAGTAACTGTTCTCTTTTTCAAGGCTGATCCTTCCATAACAGAGATGGACATAGTAAAAAGTACAGAAGGTAATCTTACCGAAATCATTATTTATTATCCGACAAAAAATCATCTTTTCAAACGATTATTTCAATTGGCAAATTATAAAAAGGCAATTGATTTAGGAATTCAGCAATTAACCGATAAACCAGATTTAATTCACGCAAACGTTTCTTATCCAAAGGGAAGAGAATTTGTGTACATAGCCAATAAACTAAAGTTGGAATTTGTGTTAACCGAGCTTTCTTCTGATTTCTTCTTTGAAAATCGTGTTAAATGGAGTAAAATAAAAAAACAAGAAATTATTCGCACACTTCGAAAAGCACGACTTGTCTTACCAACTTCTGAAGCACTTGAAAAAGATATGTTGGCGGTAGAACCTATGTTGACACATATTGTTCTTCCATTAACAATTGATCCCACCATATTTTATCCTCTTGAAGAGAAAAAGAAGAAAACTAGTTTCACTTTCTTACATGTTTCTGGACTTGATGAGCGCTACAAAAATGTAAAGGGAATCATAGAAGCTTTTGCAATAGTTCACAATGAACACGATCACACAAAATTGAAAATTGTTACCGACAGTAATACAGTAGATTTACGTGAATTTATTCATAAAAACCAACTAGAAGCTGGTGTAGAAATTGTTGAAGATAAAAACTACCTCGAAATAGCTGAAATATATAGAAATAGCGAATGTTTTGTGTTGTTTTCTAGCTACGAAACTTTTAGCTGTGTTGCTGTAGAAGCATTAGCTTCTGGAATACAATTAATCTCTACTAATGTTGGCGTTGTTCAGTCTTTACCGAATAATATAATCTACAAAGTTCTTCCTAAAGAAGTGAAAATGCTTTCTGAAGCCATGTTAAAAGTTCTACGCAAGGAATTTATGGCAGAACCTGAAAGCTTAGCAGAAAGTGTCCAATTTTGTCACGAAGAAGTTGTTTTAGATCGATTAACAACTATTTATCAAGATATTCTAAGTACTGAAAATGCTTGAAAACTGTAGTTTTATAGACAATACTTCTTGGGGTAAAACATACGAACTCAACGCTTCAACTTGCATACATCTTATTGACAACAAATCAATTACTCAATCAGAAAACGAAGTACTTCTTCATTATCGAAAAGAATTACAACAAAAATATACTTTAGCAATTCATCTTTGGGAAGATGTATTGATTCAAAAAAAAGAATTGGTTAATCAACGTCTTTCAGCAATAAATGCGCAAGTAGAAAAAATTCACGCTCGAAAATGTACGATAATTAGCATTTCTCAAATAGAACTCAACGATTTTTTGAATTTACATCATATTCAAGGCGCAGTAAAATCAAGGGTGAAATATGGTTTGATATACGAAAATGAATTGATTGGCGTTGCTTCTTTTTCTGCTCGAAGAGCAATGACTTATGACGGAAAAAAAGAGTATTATTCCGCAGAGTTGATTCGTTTTTGCTCAAAAACAGGTACGCGGATTTATGGCGGATTGGATAAACTTTTGAAACATTACGAACGCAATTTTGAAGTGAACGACATCATGACTTATGCCGATAAAGATTGGTCAAACGGCGCATCTTATTTAACGTTGGGATTTAACATCAGCAATGAAACAAATCCTTTGGCATTTAGTTTAAATGAAAATTTAGAACGTAAATTAATTGCTAATCCAACTGAAAATGACCTTTATATTTGGAATTCGGGAAATATCAAATTGCATAGAAATGTCGAAAAATAAGTACGATAGCATTTTTGTAATTGGCCCAACCGCAAGCGGAAAAACGAGTTTAGCCGTTCAACTCGCGCATCAATTAAAAGGTGAAATTATCAGCGCAGATTCTCGTCAGGTTTACCGAAGAATGGACATAGGAACCGGCAAAGATTTGAAAGAATACATGATTGATAATCAAGCAATAAATTATCACTTAATCGACATTTGCGAACCAGGAGAAAAATACAATATCGAACGCTTTTATATGGATTGCGAACAAGCTTTATCTGAAATAAATAAAGCCAAAAAATTACCAATAATTTGTGGAGGAAGTGGTTTGTACATCGAAACTTTATTGAAAGGAAATGAATTTTCGAGCATTCCAAAAAATGAAGTTTTAAGAGAGAAATATACCGATTTAGAAAAAATAGAATTGGATAATTTATTTCAAGAAATTCCCAATTCGCTCCGTGAAAAACTCGATAATAGCAGTCGAAAAAAATGTATTCGTGCACTTGAAATTCATCATTTTGTAAAAGAAAATGGACTTCCTACAGCTCGAAATTTGAATTTGAATCCGCTGATTATAGCACCAAAATGGGATAGAATACATCGCCGAGAACGCATCTCACTTCGCTTGAAACAACGTTTAAACGAAGGAATGATTGAAGAAGTGCAGCAATTGCTAAACGATGGAATTTCACCTGAAATATTAAACTATTACGGATTAGAATATTTATGGATTTCACGTTATTGTTTAGGAGAAATTTCACTAGCAGAAATGACCACACAACTCGAAATTGGCATTCATCAATTCGCTAAACGTCAAATGACGTGGTTCAGACGCATGGAAAAACAAGGTTTTGAAATTCATTGGCTCCATCCAAAAACAGCTTTGGAAGATGCTTTGGGGTTGTTTGCTCAATAATTTGAGTCGTCATTTCCTCGTCCAATCTATAAATGCATTCATAACTTCTTGCCAAAAACCTCGTGTTGAATGATCTGATTCTCCATTTTCATTTACAGGAAAAAAGTTGTGATCCAAATTCGGATATCTGTGTAAAGTCAAATTGTCTTTTCTATTTTCAATAAATTTAAGTGGAAGTAAATCGCAAGGATCAGCTGCAATATCTTCACTTCCGTAAGCAATATAAATTGGAATATCAATTTGAAGTAGTTCATCTAAGGTGCTTTTTGAAAAGGATTTCCAAGCAGTAAGATATGGATGTGCCTTAACAGAATCTTCATTTTGACTCACCTTATAGTGCTCGAGTTGTTCTTCCTGAATTGAATCTGCCTTTTCCCAAGTTATTTCTCCTTGTTCAGCGCTTTTTCTGGCTTGTCTAATTAATTGCTCACGTCGATTCATGGGATTATATCCAAAAAGTCCGAGACGCGTCACATTTTTATTCAAAGCTGTAATTCCAACAGCAATTCTCGAACCTTGTGAATGTCCTGACACAACTAATTCATTCGGATTCACCCATTTCTGCTTTTGTAAATATTTCAAGACGATATTGGCTCTATTTATATAGTTTTCAGCATAATCTGAAAGAAGATAATCCAACGAATAGCTGTATTGATGTGTCGTATCTGTGATATAGCTGTATTGTCGATTTAGAAGATTTCTATTCACAACTACAGGCGTATGTGGCATTGAAATAACAACAACATGATAGTTTAATTTCATGTGTTGCACATCAAAATTACCTAGAGGGGCTGATAAAATGTGCCCGTCATCAAAAACAATAAACAAAGGAATAGGTTGAGAACCTTGACAAAACAACAAAATTGGTTTTACTTCATTGAAACTGGTATCTGCAACAACAAAATCTATCGTATCTTGCTTATTTTTTAGTTGAAAATGAGTATAATTTGTGCCGGGAACACGTTCTTGTCCAAATAAAGCAAACGAGCTTATTATTGAAAATAATAAAAGTAGTTTTTGTAGTTTCATAATCTAATTATTGTTCGTTTAGTTGAATTTACATTGACCTTTTCTTCATTATAATAGAATTCATTCAAATCAATAGCAACAATTTTAGTTGAATTATCTTCAAGTTTCAAAACATATAATTCTATTAAATTTATTTTTTTCCAGCCAATATCAGAATCCCACTTAGCTAATTTTGAAAAAACCACAGAATCTTTGTATTTAACTTCACATTTTATGGTGTATTCAGTTTTATTTATAGCTGTCAATTCCTTTATTTTTCTTGTTTTTTTCAAAAAATATGACACCGTCAAATAATCCTGATTTTTATCGAGAAGAGCGACTTTATTTAAGCTTAATTTTCTAAGTGAGTCAACTGGAAAATAAATATTTTCGCAATTTTCATCTCTTGTTGAGTAAATTACAAATTTATTAGCTTCAATTATGGTATCTTTTATTAATTGATAGAAAATAAACTTTTTACTCGATTTATTTACAGTAACATATTTTTGACAAATCGAAGGAATCAAAATTGATTCATAATTGTTAGAAAGGAATATAGTATCTGGAATAATACTATGCCATATCGGAATTGGATTTCCATCTGACACATCAGTAATATTTATTTGTGCATTTGAAATTAACGAGCTTATTATCGAAAATAATAAAAGTAGTTTTTGTGGTTTCATATTGAAATAACTTTATTCATCAACTCCAAAAGTAATCAAAAACTTTTTTATTTTTACGCTAACTTTATCCGTAAAACAACTTAAATATGAGCGCACCACAAGGAATTCCATCTGTAGATTTAGCTGATTATTTGTCAAATAATCCTCAAAAGAAAACTGCTTTTATCGAACAATTGGGAAAAGCTTACGAAGAAATTGGCTTTGTTGCGTTGAAAAATCACGGTATTTCTGAGCAACTTATTGGAGAATTGTATTCTTCTGTAAGACACTTTTTTGCACTTCCAGAAATAACGAAATTAAAGTATGAAATTCCAGGAATGGGCGGACAAAGAGGTTATACTTCTTTCGGAAAAGAACATGCAAAAAATAGAACTGCGGGAGATTTAAAAGAATTTTGGCATTTCGGACAATTTGTAGAAGACAATGACCCTATAAAAGCAGAATATCCAGAAAATATAGCAGTTTCTGAGATACCCGAATTTCTTAATATTGGTAAAAAAGCCTATCAATCGTTTGAAAATACAGGAAGACATATTTTACGTGCTCTGGCGACTTATTTAGCACTCGACGAAAACTATTTTGATGCGCATATTCACAATGGAAACAGCATTTTACGTCCAATTCACTATCCGCCCATCGTGAATCCAGATCCAAATGCTTTGCGTGCTGGTGAACATGAAGATATAAACTTAATCACACTTTTAGTCGGTGCTTCCGCAGATGGATTGGAAGTGTTGAATAAAAAAAATGAATGGGTTGCCGTTACGCAAATTCAAGATCATATTGTTGTAAATGTGGGCGATATGTTGCAGCGTTTAACGAATAATAAAATGCGTTCTACAACACATCGCGTTGTAAATCCACCTGTTGAATTACAAGGAACAAGTCGCTATTCCATTCCTTTTTTCTTACATCCTCGTTCAGAAATGCCTTTGAACTGTTTAGAACATTGTATTGATGATCAACATACTAAGCAATACGAAGACATCACCGCAGGTGAATATTTAAACGAAAGATTACGTGAAATTGGGTTGCTGAAATAAGTTGATTTTCACTTTTCAACAATCACTTTTCTTTTATTAACATCGCAACTTATCTTTCCTTTATTTTTTTTTGAAATTTATTCATTATGAATAAGATAGAAATTTACGATTGTTAATAACTCCGTTAATAACTGCATTCGGATTTATTTCGGGCGACTCCAAAACAGCGCTAATTTTGGGAAACGAAATAAGTAATACATCTGCTATGTTAAGTTCAGTGTTAAAGAAAAAGTTAAGCGACGAGAAGATAGCCAACATTTTTGTCAATTCGATTTTAGATATTACAGACAAAGGTTTTAGTGATGTAGCAGCAATGATTGCTGATGACCCTTCTTTTGTAACACCTCCAAAAATTAATGCATTATCGGAAGGTCATTTTACGATGATTGTTATCGTGGGTAACTTAAAGTACATTGAAAATCATTTCGGAATTTTACATGTAGGAACGATTGAAGAACTTATTTACGAAAAATTAGCTGTTGTTTTTGACACAACAGTTGATGAGTTCAAAAAATGGAAAAAAGAATATGAAGCATTGATGAATCGCGTTAATCATCCTTCTAAAAACACGCTTTATGCTATGTCAAAAGCACTTTTTCATAAATATCATTTGAACGAATATCAAGATGATTATTTTAAAAAGATGCAATCTCCGAATCCACTTTTCATCAAACGATTGGATGAAATAATGGAGAATTTCATCTGGGATTGGACAGCATTTTTCAAGAAATATAGACTTTCTGCATAAGACTATAAACAAACGTTTTACCTGAATTTTTTTCGAATTAATAGATATATAGGTGGATTTTACCTCTTAAGTTTCTATTTTTGTAAAAATCGATTAAAATACAATTATGATACGTGCGAATGATCCATCTCTTACTTCTTGGGTAACAGTTTCAAAAGATTCAGAATTTCCTATTCAAAATATACCTTTTGGAATATTCAAAACTGATAGTTTGACTCCACGAGTTGGCTCTCGTATTGGTGATTTCGTGATTGATTTAAAATCTTTATTTGTTTTAGGTTATTTAAAAAATCTAGCTTTTGAATTAAATGATTTTGATACAGATTCACTCAATTCACTCATGCAACATGGTAAAATAGCAACGCGTGATTTACGTAATCGTATTTCTAAATTATTAGATAATAACCATGATGATTTGAAAAACAACGCTCATCATGAACAACAGATATTAATTCCAGCTGATCAAGTTGAAATGCTTTTACCCGTAAAAGTAGGTGATTATACCGATTTCTATTCAAGTAGAGAACATGCTACAAACGTAGGAACGATGTTTCGCGATCCAAATAATGCTTTGCTTCCAAACTGGTTATGGATTCCTGTTGGATACCACGGAAGAGCTTCTTCTATAATCGTTTCTGGAGAGCCAATTTATCGTCCAAAAGGACAAACAAAACCAAATCCTGACGGAGACCCTATTTTTGGACCATGTAAACGTTTAGATTTTGAATTAGAAACTGCTTTCATCACATACGATGGAAAACCTTTGGGGGAAAATATCTCTACCGAAGAAGCAGAAGATTATATTTTCGGACTTTGTTTACTGAACGATTGGTCTGCTAGAGATATCCAAACATGGGAATATGTTCCACTTGGACCATTTTTAGCAAAAAACTTTGCAAGTTCAGTTTCTCCGTGGATTGTAACACTTGATGCACTTATACCATTTCAAGAAGAAGGACCAGAACAAAAGCCAGAAGTCTTGCCTTATCTTTCTTTCAAAGGCAAAAAATCATACAACATTTCTTTACAAGTGGGTATTACACCAGAAAATGGAGAAGAAACAATTGTATGTAACTCCAATTTCAAATATATGTATTGGAATATGGCGCAACAATTAGCACATCATACGGTGAATGGATGTAACATTCGCAGAGGTGATATGATGGGATCTGGAACAATCTCTGGATCAACGCCAGATTCTTTCGGTTCTATGCTAGAACTTTCTTGGAAAGGCACAAAACCTCTTCCTATGAAAGATGGTTCTACCCGCGTATTTATTCAAGATGGCGATACCGTTACCATGCGTGGAATTTGTTCAAAAGAAGGTGTGAAAATTGGTTTCGGAGAAGTAAGCACGAAAGTGTTACCAGCTAAATAATTATTTATGGCTACCAATTAAGGTTGGGATATCGTGCTAAAAAATCACTTTTTTTAAGTTGATGTTTTTGAACAAAATTTTCAAATGCTTCTGATTCTCCGCTTAATGAACGGTGTTGTTCTTCTTTACGAAGCTGATTTATTTCTGGAAAAAGCACCGTAGAATTTTTATCAATGCACGATTGAGAAAATGATTCAAAAATATAATCAATCGCTTCAGATGAAGGATGAACTTTATCTCTAGCATAAAATCGATAATCTCTCAAGTCATCCATTACAAGTTCATAAGCTGGGAAATAATATCCGTCTAGAGAATGAATTAACTCAACAAGTCGCGCTTTGCTACGTTGATTTTCAATTACGCCATCTTTTATATGTCTAACAGGACTCAATGAAAAAATGAGTTTCAAACGAGGAAATTTATCTTTTAATAATCGTATGGTTGTTCGCCAAACTATTTGTAGTTCAGTTAACTCGGTTAACTCTTTTGTGAAAAGCGATTGAGGTTGTTTGTGGCAATTTGCAACAATTTCTCCTTCTAATAAATATGCCCAAGCAGAACCAAACGTAACAATAAGCCAATCACTTTCATTTAACTTATTGATTAATTCATCTTGCTTTTCATGAAAACGATTTTGCAATTCTTCTGCGGTCTTTCCAACGATAGCACTGTGCGCTTCATACGTATAGAAAAGAGTCTCTTTTTGACAAATACGCGCTTTCTTATCGTCATAAATAGCATTCAACAATAAATTAGCAATTGCCAATGGATGAAATAGTGTTCCAAATGGATTATTCAAGACATTCCATCCAAAATAGCGTAATTTCTCTCCCATATTTTCGGAAAAACAACTTCCAAGCGAAATGATTTTATCGCCGTGTTGGATTCTTTGAGGCGTCTCGGGAAGCGAAAAAGTAGTTCTAAATTCCATGTTCAGAAACAAGTTGTTTGTATGTAGTTAAATTATAATCGAAAACTGCTTTCCAATCTTTCCAGATACCCGATTCACCGATGGTTTCATTGTGCCAAATACAGATAAAATCTCCTCCAAATTGTTTCACTTGTAGCAATAAATCTTTGATGATCTTTTTCGCTTCTTCTGGTGTGTAATTTTTGTATTGATTAAGCGTTCCATCCATATATACAAAAGGATGTAACATCAATTCTGTTGGGTGATTTTGAACCAAATCAAAAAATGGAAAAGCGCGAGCAGTACCCATTCTAAATCCAACCTCATCAGAAAACCCCATAGAAAATTCATGTTTCATTCCCATCTTAACTAACTGTTGAAATGTATTGGGAAAGGAAATTTTTAAAAAATGTTGGCGACTTGCATAAACTGGTTTTCCGATAATATATTCCAGTCTTCCTCGCTCCTCTCCTACTTTTTCAGGTTTTGAATTAGAAAAATACGAAGGATGAATTCCTACAGGAAAAAAAGTACTCATACGTTGAATAAGTCGCTGATGCGCTTCATTTGTCCAAGAAATATTGCGGTCGTATTTTTTTAAGTCACCTAAATGCCAAAATATATAAGGATGAACATCTTCTTGTTTCAACTTTATAATTTCATTATAAGTATCAAATGGGTCTTTCTCATCACCTGATAAAACGCTTTCACGCATTCCCATTCTCATAGCATTTGATTGAAGCACGTCTTTCACTTTTCCTCCCCATAATTGCACGCTTGATTTAAGCAAAAAAGCATAGCTATTATCGATATCAAATGTTGGAATAAAATTAAAATCTCCTCTTTTAATGGTAATCTCGTGATTGTTCTTTTTTGATATCCAATCAATTATAGCTTCCGACCAAACATCGCAAATAGGTATCTTTAGCCAATCAAATTGTATTAAAATAGATTCTTTTGCCGTAAAACGACCGTGTTCATCTGCTTTAAAAGGTAAATATTCTTCGTAACGAGATAAAATATAAAAAACGGAAGCAATTGGATCGACAACTCCATTAAATTTCAAACAATCAGAAGTAAGCCAATTTTCTTTTTTTAAATCGACTAATTGTATGTTCTCTTCAAAAAGTAAATTAGATGGATGAATTGTTGAAATTTCTCCAAAATTATCCTTGGAATATGCAAATCGAATTTGATCTTTTTGTTCTAAAAATTGAGATTTATCATTTGTAAGGTGAACGGAAATACCACGTTGCTTGAAAATAAAATCCAAGGTATGAATTAAACGTGCTGTTACCTTATCTGAATAAATCCAAATCATTTAGGTTGATTTAAAAACTTGACTATTTCATTACAAATGAATGCACTTGCATCACCATCTCCAAAAATAGATTTGTATTCCTTGTTCATTTCGTTTTTCATCCAATGAATTCCCTTTTTGATACGATTTTTATCTGCATCAACTAAAAGTGCATTGTTTTGATCGCAAATTTCTACCCATTCAGTTTCAGAGCGCAGTATTAAAGCTGGTTTTTGAAAGAAAAATGCTTCTTTCTGAACACCACCAGAATCGGTTGCAATAAAACGAGCATTGCTTTCAAGCGCAATCATTTCTAAAAAGGAAGTTGGAGGCAATATTTTTACATACGAAACGCTGTTTATCTTTTTCCAAAGTGCCGCGTGAAATTCTTTTAATTTATGCTCCGTTCTAGGATGCAACGGTAAAACAAACGTAATTTTTTCTTCTTGAGCAATTTCCATTAAAGCTTCAAAAATAGCTTCTAGTCGCTCAGGATTATCGGTGTTTTGCGGACGATGAATCGTTGCTAAAAAATAGTTATTAGGCTCAATAGCATGTTCTTTTAAAAAATCCACGCCTGTTTTCTTGGCGAAATACAGACTGTTATCGAGCATAATATCTCCACACAAAAATACACCTGGTTTATCAACTGAATAAGGAGATTTTTGTTCAAAATCAAATCCTTCATTTTTTAAATTCTCAATACCAGTTGGTGTTGGAGAGAAAAGCAGCGAAGAACAATGATCAGCAACGATACGGTTTATTTCTTCAGGCATACTTTTGTTGAAACTTCTCAAACCTGCTTCAACGTGAATAATTGGAATATGAACTTTCGAAGCTGCTAAAGCTCCAGCAAGTGTAGAATTTGTATCTCCATACAAAAGAACAGCATCTGGTTTTTCAATTTCAATTTTTTCTTCAATTCCTTTGAGCATTTGAGCAGTTTGATCACCATGCAAAGAAGATTGTATATGTAAATTATAATTCGGTTGTGGAATTTCTAATTCTTCAAAAAATGTTCCCGACATATTATTGTCAAAATGTTGCCCCGTATGAAGCAAAACTTCTTGAAGTTCATCTTTAAATTGATTACGAATACATCTGCTTATCGCTGCAGCTTTTATTATTTGAGGTCTTGCCCCTATTACTGTTATTATTTTTTTCATAGATTCCCGTTATCGGCGAAGCTAAAGTAGGCATTATCTGTAATAATAAGGTGATCGAGAATTGGTAAATCGATAAATTTTCCAAAAGAAACGAGTTTTTTGGTCAATTGTAGATCTTGTTCGCTTGGTTTAAGGTTTCCCGAAGGATGATTATGCGCAAGAATCATGGAAGATGCTTTGAAATCAAGTGCTTTTTTAAAAATCATTTTTCCATCTACAACGGTTCCTGCAATTCCTCCTTGAGAAATACATTGCATCGCAATAATACCATTTTTTCGATTCAAAAGAAGTATGTGAAATTCTTCATGTTGTAAATCTGAAAATGTTGGTTTCATAAATTGATAAGCATCATCACTGGATTGAATTTCTTTTACCAATGGTTTTTCTTCACTTGATTTTCTGCGTGTTAATTCCATTGCAGCGACAATAGAAATAGCTTTTGCTTCCCCTATTCCTTTGTGCAACATCAATTCTTGAATATTCTTTTTAGCAAGTACATTTAAGTTATTTTCTGCATCATCTAAAATTTGTTGCGCAAGTTCAACTGCAGATTTTTCACGAGTTCCTGAGCCAATCAGTATAGCTAAAAGCTCAGCGTTTGAAAGGACAGATTTCCCTTTTAGGGACATTTTTTCGCGCGGACGATCATCTTCCGCCCAGGATTTGATTCCAAGATAAGACATAAAAGTTAGGTTTATTAGGTTAGCTCAAAGATACAAAAATCACCTTAATAAATTCACATGTCCTCTTACCAAATGATTAAATCCATCTTGTGGTGGAATGAAATTTAATTCATAAACATAGGTTCCGTCAGGCGATTTTTCTCCTTTATATTGTCCATCCCAACCTTGGCTGGCATCATTCGTTTGAAAAACAAGGTTTCCCCAACGGTCAAAAATTTGAAAATTATAACTCAATTGGTCTTTGATAATAGGTAGAAACACTTCATTTTTTCCATCACCATTTGGCGTAAACGTATTGGGAACATACAAAGTAGTAAAAGGAATGATATAAATCTGATGTGTGATTTTGTTTTTACACCCATATTCATTCGTTACAATTTGATATGGATAATAATAACCGCCATCGATATAAGTATGTGTTGTATTTCTAATATCTGAAGAATCTGTTGGAGAAAAATAATACCAAGCTTCTATATTGTTAAACGATTGATCGTAGAAACTAATTTTCGTATGAAAGACATCTGTAACGATTGGATCAGGTAAGAATCCTGCTGTTGGAGTTGGTTTCACGTCAATAGCTCCAATTTTTGTAACAGTCAACGTATCCGTACAACCTTGTGTAACACGCATCGTCATACTAACATCATACAAACCAACACTATCATAAACATGAGATGGATTTGCTTGAGTTGAACTTCCTCCATCTCCAAAATCCCACAAATAAGTAATGGGAGCATCTGCAAGTGATTGATCAAGAAAATTCGCTGTATATGGAACACATTTGAGTGCCGTATCTATAAAAAAATCGGCTGTTGGAACGCGATAAATAAAAATACTGTCTTTGAAATCGTTGACACATGCATCCCAATGCACAGTATATTTTATAGGAATGTAACCGCTTGTATCAAAAGTAATATTATTGGGAGTTTGAGTTGTATCACTAGAAGGAGTTGCATGTGGACCAAAATCCCATATATATGAACTTGCAGTTGAATCATAATTTCCCGTTCCAACAAAATTAAATGAATTACCAATAATACATTCTGAACTGGGTGGAGCAAAAGAATTAGATAATTGATTATGTACTTGAAATGATTGAACTGCCGAATCGGAACATGGCCAACCTGGATTTAAAACTAGCGTGACATTATACGTTCCATCAGAAGGATACGTAAAAGATGGAGCAAAGACGTTACTTGTATCATTGGTTTCTGAATCTACACCAAAATCCCAATGATAATGTGTTCCATTAGTAGATTGATTTTCAAATTGAATATTTAATCCTTGGCAAAAAGATTGAAATGTAGAAAGACTAGTTTGTGGCGTAATAGCAGCTTGGTTCTGTACATCGCAATTAACTACTCGAAAAAGAAAATCTCGTATGGTTTGTCCAATGTAAACGCCATTTCTATATTCTTTTACACAAATACCAACTACATATAAACCTGTTAGCGTTGGAGTTGCCGTCAATAAACCCGTCGTTGAATTAATTTGGGCATTTGCAGGAGCAGACAAAGGTAAAGAGGCAGAATAACCTACTTCCCAAGTCACTGGGAAATAAGGTGGAGTATCTGGAGGATTTGGAGCAGGGTCTATAGATGAGCCTCCAGCGAATGGAGAAGTAAAACTATAAACAAGAACGTCTCCATCAGGATCAGTTGCGCTATTATCAAATATTAATTCCTCTCCAGCACAGAGAACTAAAGGCGGATAATTGGTAAAACGAGGACTGCTATTACATGTAGCTTGAGAAGAAGGTGGAACATTAGAAACAAGCGTTAATCCAGCGCCTCCAGGATTTGTTAAATTGATTACATTTGGACCTCTACAGCAACGTTGAAAGCTCAATATATAACCTGTCGAATTAGCTGGTAAATTAACTGAAACGGTATAAACTGCTTCCTCTGTACAAATATCACTAGGTGGATTTACACATGGATTATTAAAAACTACCGCAAGATGTGTTGACCCTGGAAAACTAGCCATAACTGTTCTGATATAATTATTGTCTCCATCAAAAATACCAATTGGAATTTGTGGGTCATATTGCGCTCCATTTGAGTTACAATCTCGGTATAATTTAACAGTGATTTGATAATTGTTATTCCCTAAACAATCATAATACATGACTCCTCCAACGATATGCGAAGCAAATGCTTGCAAATTGCAAACAAAAAAGAGAGAAATGAATATGAGTAGTTTTAAAAACATCGTCCTAATCTAGTCTAAATAAATAACTTGAAAGAATAAATTAACATCTTTTGAGTATTCGAGTAGTTCTACTTATTTATTGGGAAAAAGTTTTCAAAAACAATACCAAATTTATTAGAAATCAGCAGTAAATTAAATTTATCCTTAAAAAAAGCCTTTTCAAACAAATAGTTCGGTATTTTTGTCAAATGGAAATAAATTTTTCAACTTCTTTTGTCCGTTTTTTGTGGATAGGATTGATTTCTACTTTCCTAGTTATGATGGCTGGAAGTATTGTTAGAATTACCGATAGCGGAATGGGTTGTCCAGACTGGCCAAAATGTTTTGGCAAAATAATTCCACCTACTTCGGTTGACCAACTTCCTAGTAATTACAAAGAAATATTTTCTGAAAAAAGAGAGCGAAAATTAGATAAATTTATTCGTATTCTTAGGGGTGTTGGACTTTCTTCTCAAGCTGAAAAACTAGAACATAACAAAGGAAATATTCTTATCGAACAGACTTTCAATGCTCGAAATACTTGGACGGAATATATCAATCGTTTATTCGGATTTTTATGTGGGAATGCTATTTTATTTACGTTTATATGGATTTTACTCAAATACAGAAAACGTAAACTTGTTTTACTTTCTGGTGTAAATCTTGTTTTCTTAGTGCTCCAAGCTTGGTTCGGTTCTATTGTTGTAGCAACTAGTCTTATTCCTTGGACGATTACGATTCACATGTTTATGGCCATACTTATTGTTGCCTTACAACTTTATCTAATCAGACTCTGTTCGCCTATTCATCGAAAAGACATTTCAGTTAAACCTTGGGTATATTGGCTCATATTTTTCACTTTCATTGTTACATTTTTTCAACTCTTTTTGGGAACACAAGTGAGAGAAGATATCGATTTAATGGAAAAAGCAGGAATTACACACGCCAATTGGACAGATAACTTTTCGTTGGTATATTTTATTCACAGAAGCTTCTCATGGCTAGTTCTTATTCTCGTTGCGGGAATCTATTGGTATAATCGAAAAAACGATAAAATAAGGCTTATCAATTGGACGTTCTACTTTTTAACAATTGAATTAATTGCAGGTGTTGCATTAGGCAATTTTAACTTACCTGGAGTGGTTCGAACCATCCATTTAATGCTTGCTACATTTTTAATTAGCACACTGATTTTGAGTGTGTATAGAATGAAAATAACAAAACAGAATACGATTTAATGAAGACAAATTACAGAGATTTAATTGAACAAACTTTTGATTTTCCTCAAAATGAGTTTAAGCTAAAAGATGGTTATCTAACATTTCATGGAATTGATTTGATGAATCTCATCAAAGAATACGGTACACCATTAAAATTCAATTATTTACCTCAAATTTCGAATAATATCCAACGTTCAAAAAGTTGGTTTCGTGAAGCGATGAGTAACCTTGGTTTTTCTTCCAATTATTATTATTGTTATTGTACAAAAAGTTCGCATTTTTCATTTGTTCTTGACGAAGCATTGAAAAATGATATCCATATCGAAACTTCTTCTGCTTTTGATATTGACATCGTTCAAAATCTTAAAAACAAAGGGAAATTAGGTCCATCCAATTATGTGATTTGTAATGGATTCAAATTACCAAAGTACATTGAGAATATTGCCAAATTAATTGAACAAGAAGACATTAAAGTTATTTCTGTAGTAGATAATTTTAGAGAAGTAGGAGAATTATTAGAAGCTACGGATAAAGATATTGATATAGGAATTCGCATTGCATCTGAAGAAGAGCCTAAGTTTGAGTTTTATACTTCTCGTTTAGGAATTCGTTACCGTGATATTCTTCCTTTTTACAATACACTTATCAAAGATAATCCACGTGTTCGCGTTAAAATGTTGCACTTTTTTATCAATACAGGAATTAATGACACGGCTTATTATTGGAATGAGTTAACCAAATGTTTACGTGTTTACTGCGAATTAAAGAAAATTTGTCCTACACTCGATTCATTGAACATTGGCGGTGGATTTCCTATTAAAAAATCATTGGCTTTTGATTACGATTACTTCTACATGGTGCAAGAGATTTTGCAACAAATTAAAAATATGTGTGAAGAAAATAATATTCCAGAACCGCATATTTTTACTGAATTTGGTTCATTTACTGTTGGAGAAAGTGCTGGTGCAATATTCAGCGTACTTCACCAAAAACAACAAAATGATCGTGAAAAATGGAATCTTATTGACAGTTCATTTATGACAAATTTGCCAGATACTTGGGCAATTAATCAACGTTATATCATGCTCCCTATCAATCGTTGGGAAGAAAAATACGAACGCGTTTTATTGGGAGGTCTAACCTGCGATAGCGATGATTATTATAATTCAGAGCAACATTCAAATGCTATTTATTTACCTCAATTTGACCCCAATCAACCCCAATATCTAGGATTTTTCAATACTGGAGCATACCAAGAAACAATTGGTGGTTTTGGCGGATTAAAACATTGTTTAATTCCAGAACCAAAGCATATTTTAATTTCTAGAAATGAACAAGGACAATTGCAAACTGAATTATTCTCTGAAGAGCAAAATGCTTCTGACTTTTTGAATTTGTTAGGCTATTACAAATAGCTAACTAATATAAAGCAGAAAAGCACACTGTTTTCAGCTAAAAACACTTATTCATTTAATTTTTGAGTGTTAATGTTTTGTTAAATTCAACAGGTGCTCTGAATTTTGGCAGTATCTTTGATTATAAGATTTTAAACAAATAAAACTTTTAAACAATGAAAAAATTATTATTTTCTTTCGCTTTATTGTTTGTTGGAGCAACAGCAACTAGCGTAGTTATGGCACAAGAAGTAGCCGCAGGAGCCAAAATCGAATTTAACAAAGAAGTACACGATTACGGTACAATTGAAAATGGCGCAGACGGAACTTGCGAATTTAAATTCAAAAATACTGGAACTGCACCTTTGATTATTCAAGATGCTAAAGGTTCATGTGGATGTACTGTACCAAGCTGGCCAAAAGAGCCAATCGCTCCAGGTGCAACAGGTATTTTAAAAGTAAAATACGATACAAAAAGAACAGGTCCAATCAACAAAAGCGTAACTATTACATCAAACGCTACGAATGAGCCTACAAAAATTGTACGTATTAAAGGTACTGTTAACCCAGCTCCAACAGGAACTGCTCCAGTAAATGCAACTGGCGCTCCTGCAAACTAGTATGGAATTATGAAGCTATCATTAGCTCTCATACTCATTTTAAGTTCCGCCTTTGTCTTCGGTCAAACGGCGGAACTTTCGTTTTCAGAAACACAGTTTCAGTTTCCAGATACTATTGCTGGACCTACATTAAGTCACGACTTTCATTTCACTAATAAAGGAACAGCTCCTTTAGTTTTTACTGATTTTAAAGTGGAATGTACGTGTACAAAAGTTATTTTTCCTAAAAAACCAATTCTACCTGGAGAAAAAGGAAAACTAACCGTTACCTTTGATACGAAAGGAAAACAATATTGGCAAAATAGAATCATCGAAATCTATTCTAATTCCAAGAGAAATCCTGCTAAAATTCGAATAAAAGTATACATCAATTGATGAACGATTTTCTTAAACCAACTTATTTTCTAGATTTTGAACACCCTTCTATTCAAGAATATATTTTTGAATTTCAATCTATTCCGACAAAAAAAGAACAAGCAATTGCACTTTATCTAAAAGTTCGTGATGGATTTCTGTACGACCCATTTCATTTAGATTTAAGAAATGAAGCACTACAATCTTCTTCTATTTTAACTAAAAAAAGAGCATGGTGTGTTGAAAAGGCAATTGTTCTTGCAAGTGGATTACGTGCACTAAATATTCCTGCTAGTCTTGGATATGCAATTGTTGAAAATCATATTGGCGTAGAGAAACTTACTTCTATTTTGAAAACAGAAAAAATAGTGTTTCACGGCTATGTATCAGTTTGCTTCGATAAAAAGTGGATAAAGATAACACCTGCTTTTGATAAAAGAGTATGTCGTATTTCAGAAGTTCAACCATTGGGTTGGGATGGAGAAAATGATGCTCTTTTACAAGCATTTGACGGAGGGAAAAAGTTCATGGAATATCATCACGATTATGGAACGTTTGACGATGTACCTATTGAATTGATGAATCAAGAAATGAAAAAATATTATCCGCATTTATTTGATGGAACACACGAAAATTCGAAAGCATTCTCGTTTTACCATTTATAGCTAAAAGCTATTCCTCAATATCATCAGAATCATCTTCAAAAGATGAGTCCAATTCCAATGCTTTAATAGATTCAACAGCTCCACCAGCAATTCCTTTCACAGAAGCGTACATATCGATTGTTGAAGTAATGACTTTTTCAATTTGTTTCTCACGTTCTTTCCAAATTCTGTTCATAGCGCGTTTTTCTTTGTCTAAATCCATTTTTAGCGTGCTAAACCCTTCTACAATAGCTTCTATTTGATGACGAAATTCTGGACTTGTCATGAAACTATACAAATGCGTCATTTTATCTCCCTTGTTCTCTTGTGAACTATTTGCCTGAGCAACGCGCACAACTCCATCTCTTAAAACTGCAGCTAATGCTTTGTATTCTGAATATTGACAAACCCAAACACCATTAAATAATCCGAAATGAGATAATTCTTTCGGCATAACTTGTGTGATGAGTACAGACAAATCTGCACCTTCGTGACGTTGATCTGCTTTTAATTTATCTATCCATTCATTGGAAAAAGTTTTCGTGCGTTTACTTTCGTAAATTATTTTCCCAGCAGCTTTCCCGAATTGATTATTGACAATCTGAATACAATCTGCACCTCTCATACCCTTTCCAACTTCGATAATCTCATCAAATGGGAAAAGAAATTTTAATTCTTCTTCGATAACCAATTCTTGCACTTCACCTTGCATTTGCATAGAGCCTTGTTCGCTCTTACGCTTCATTTCTTCAATGAGGTGTTTTTGGTCTTCTAATTGTTTTTGATATTCTTTAATTTGCAAGTTATTTTCTTCTGCCTTTCGTTTTCCAACTTCTTCTTCGATGGCTTTTCTACCTTCAAGTAATTGTTTTTGAATGTCTAGTTGCATTTTAGATTTCTCATCTTCTAAAATTTGCTTTTGCTGCAAAAATTCTATTTCTTTTTTGCGAAGTTCGTGAACTTCTTCTATTTTTTTCTGATTTTCTTGTTGTAATGCAAGAAGTTGAGCTTGATTTTTTTCTTCAATTTTTTGTTGAATTTCTATTTCACGCTTGATCAATTCTTCTTTTAAACTTCTATTGAGTCGCTCTTGAAAAAGCTCGTTCATATTTTTAGTTTTCTCGGCAAGCTCTTCTTGTTTTTTCTGAAGTTCCTCATTCTTTTCGTCGACTTGTTTTGCTTTTTTACTCAATTCTTCATTCGATAGTCGAATCTTTTCTTGGTATTCTTTTTTAAGTTTTTCTTCAATATGAACAGACAACGCATCTTCTGCATTGAACGAAGTTCCACAATTTGGGCAAACTATTTCTTGAGCCATTTTTTGAGTATTCTTAAATAAAATGAGGATAATAAATTCCTCTAGAAATCAATTACAAGCGTAAATATACGATTTTAGAATCAATTAAGCGATTGCTTTTATTTGTTGCGAAAGTCCATTAAAAAGAATCGTATCTCCCACTTTTTTACCAACTAATTGTTGTCCAATTGGAGCTTCTGATGCTACGCAATATACAATTTTATCTTCAACGATTTGTTTTCCTAATCCAATGCCAATATAAAAATAATCAGCATCTGTTTCCACAAAACTACCTAATGCGACGGTATCATTCTTATCAAGCGTATTCAAGCGATTTAATCGAAGAGAAAGTTCTTCAATCTCATTCCACTGATGTTGAATTTTCTCTTGTTCTAAGTGCAACATTGCTCTTCCCGTTTCATGTTTGTCACCAACTGAGTTTTTAGATTCATTCTCCAAACTCTCTTGCAACTCTCTTGCATAAATAGACAGGCTCGCATGACGCTCTTCTAAATGCCTACTTAATAATTGAATTGTATGTTGTTTTAAATCGGATAATTGCATTATAAATAATTTTATGAACCGTAATGATCTGTCTCATTCTCCGTAAAAAATCGTTCAACAGATTTTACACCTTCTATCATTTCAAATTTAGAGATGAGTTGTTTCAAATGTTCTGTATCGTAAACCAAAACTTCTACTAATCCTTCAAAAAGACCATCTTGCGCTTTAAATGAAATAGATTTCATATTGATATTATTCTGCTTAGAAATTACTTCTGTTATGCTGTGAACAATACCAATATCATCATGTCCAACCAAACGCAAAGAAGCGATACGTTCTTTGGTTAATTGACTTTTCCATTTTACTTTAATAATGCGATAAGCATATTTGGACATCAATTGAGTTGCATTTGGACACGTTTCAAGATGGATTTTTATGCCATCATAATTTGTGATATAACCAAAAACAGGATCTCCGGGAATTGGATTACAACAACGTGCTAATTTATAATCGATATCTTTATTGTCATCACCAATAACGAGCGTATCTTCTTTTAGATTAATCTCTTTTGGCTTAGCATGTTTCTTTTCCTTCGTTGTTTTTTCCTTTTTAGGAGCTAAAAACATTCCTGCTTTGACTTCTATTTCTCGTAAACGAGCTAAGTCAATTTTCCCTTTTGCAATTAAAAAATATAAGTCGGTAGCGCCTGCAACATTATAAAAACGCTCTAAATATGAAACATTTTCACTGTTAAAATGAATATTATGTTGGTTGAATTTACGTTCAAGAATTTCTTTTCCATCCAACCCAATATTTTTGCGTTCTTCTTTGAGTAAAGTCTTGATTTTCTGTTTAGCACGCGCAGTAATAACCATTTTCAGCCATTCTTCTTTTGGACGTTGTTTTTCAGAAGTAATAATCTCTACTTGGTCGCCATTAGAAAGTTCGTGACTCAATGGAACAAGACGGTTATTAACTTTCGCTCCTAAACATTTTTCTCCAATATGTGTATGAATATCAAAAGCAAAATCAAGTGTTGTAGAACCTTTTGGAAGTACGCGTAAAGCACCTTTTGGTGTAAAAACGTAAATCTCATCATTGAAAAGATTCAACTTAAAATCATCGATAAAATCCAGTGCACTTCCTTCTGAATTTTCTAATAATTCTCTTATTTCACTCAACCAACGATCAAATTTTGATTCGCCTGATTTTGATTCTTTGTATTTGTAATGAGCAGCAAGTCCTTTTTCTGCAATTTCATCCATTCTTTTTGAACGAATTTGCACTTCTACCCATTTCCCTGTCGGACTCATTACTGTTGTATGCAAGGACTCGTATCCATTTGCACGTGGAGTTGAAATCCAATCGCGTAATCTATCTGGATTGGGTTGATAGAAATCTGTCACGATAGAATAAACTCTCCAAGCATCTGGTTTTTCTAATTCTTCAGGTGTATCTAAAATAATTCGAACAGCAAAAATATCGTAAACTTCCTCAAAGGGAATTTGCTTTTTTTGCATTTTACGCCAAATAGAAGAAATCGATTTTGTGCGAACTTTTATATCAAATACATATCCTTCATGCTCTAAAGCTTCTTTAATTGGAACAATAAAACGACGGATAAATCTATTTCTAACATCCTTTGTTTTCTCTAGTTTAAGTTCTATTTCCGAATAGATTTGTGGTTCTTTGTAACGTAAAGCCAAATCTTCTAATTCACTTTTTACAGAGTATAAACCTAAACGATGTGCTAATGGAGCGTAGAGAAATAAGGTTTCACTTGCAATCTTCAGACGCTTGTCGTAGCGCATGCTACCCAAAGTACGCATGTTATGTAAACGATCAGCCAATTTGATCAGCACCACACGTAAATCATCTGAAATAGTGAGAATCATCTTTCTAAAATTCTCAGCTTGAAGCGATAAATTATCGTCAAAAACCTCAGGAATCTTTGTTAATCCATCTATAATAGAACGAACACGCGGTCCGAATAAGTCTTCTACATCATCTAAAGTAATGTGCGTATCTTCCACTGTATCGTGTAAAAGTGCACAGATAATGGCTGTTGTTCCTAGTCCCATTTCTTCAGAACAAATACGTGCAACCGCAATTGGATGATAAATATAAGGTTCACCACTTTTACGACGCATATCTTTATGCGCTTCCATTGCTACATCAAATGCTTTTCTAATGCGAGCAGCATCTTCTCTAGAACGTTTTTCTTTTGAGGAACGCAACAATCCACGAAAAGCATTTAGAATTTCTTTTCGTTCTTTCTCAAGGTCTATATGTACAATCTCTTCAGCCATAATTTAGATTACTATAGCAAATATCAAAAAAAGGAATCACTAAACATAGTGAATCTTGATTTTATACCAAAAATGAAATGTTAATTACCTTAAAGTAAAAGCTTATTTTTTCTTTAATCGCAAGATAGTTTGGCACATACCAACGCCTTCAATTATATCAATAGTTTGAAAACCAGCTTTTTCTACTAATTTCAAAAACACTTTTGAATCGTACATTTGGCTATTTCCATTTGCTATTGCTGTAAAATAAATCGACGTTTGTTGCAATGCAAAAGTAGAAGCTTCCATTTTTTGTAAGTCCCAGAAAGGTTCCATGATATAAACATATCCATTTTCTGCAATTGCTTTGTGACATCTTTTTAGAATAGAGACAATTTCATCGTCCGAAAAACAATCCAAAAATTGACTCATCCAAATCACTTCTCTACCTGCAGGAAGTTCATTTTTCTCATCTAATAAATTTGTTGGATGAAATTGAATTCTACCGCCAAGTCCATGTTTTTCAATGTTTTTCTTAGCCATTTCAATTTGTCCAGGCAAATCAACCATGGTGATTTCCACATCAGGGTTATGTTGAGCAAATTTCATAGAAATCTTTCCTGTATTTCCACCAACGTCCAAGATACTTTTTGGATTGTGTTTAAACACATGGTCGAAAACCTCTGGAAATGCATCATCAGAATATAAATGATCGAAATCTAACCAACTCTTTTTTACTTTTTCTGGAAGAACTGAAAGTCCTTCATACACTGTATTCCAATCTCCAAACACTTTTAATCCAGCAGGTTTTCCTGTTCTTATCGCTTCTTCTAAATAATATGTTCCTTGATAATTGACATCATGCGTAAAATCCATGTTAACTTTCGTCATTGCATCATTTACAAGTAAATAAGAAGTTTTTGTAGCCGTATATAATTCATCATTTATTAAGACCAAACCCATTCCTAAAGCAGCTTCTACAAGAACGCGAACTCCATAATGTGAAATATTTGTTTTTGCAGAGATTTCCTCTAATGTTATTCCTTTTCGAGCGCTATCAATGATTGCTTGTAAAATACCTGTTTTCACCATTGTTCTTGCAACTTGAAAAACTACTGGTCCGAAAGCAATCCACTGAGCGTATTCTATTGCTTCTCTAGCTGATTTTTGATCTTTATTAAATGAATTCATACTTTTATTTTGGCTTAATTGAGTTCAAATATACTATAATCTTCATAACCCTATGTCGACAATTTTTTGTATCTTCATAGAAACATAAAAAAGAGTTATCATGAGTAATATGAAAACAATGTCAGAAGTGATGAATACGCTTAAGGGTAGAGGCTATACAGCGAATTTAAAAATTCAATCCGATTCAATTATTTGTGTTGATAGTAAAAAATGTATGCAAGTCGACGAATTTGAAATTGATAAAACATATCGATTTGAAGGTGATAGTGATGCGGATTATCAATCTATTTTATATGCGATTTCTTCTCACAATCACAATATAAAAGGACTTCTCGTAAATGGTTATGGGATTTATTCGGATGATATTGCAAGTGAATTAATCGAAAAATTGAATTTCTAGTTAGAATTCCAATAATCTCTCACGAATATCAGCTAACGGTAAACCAACAACATTGAGATAAGAACCTTCAATTTTTTTGACGCCGATGCAGCCGATCCATTCTTGGATTCCATAAGCTCCAGCTTTGTCAAGTGGTTTACATTCTTCCACATAGCTATCAATTTCTTCAGAAGTAAGTTGATTGAACGTAACTAAGGTTTTGTGTGAAAATGAGATTTGTTTGTCAATAGTTGTAATTGCAACACCCGAAATAACTGCATGTGTTTTTCCTGAAAGGCTTTTTAGCATTTCTTTTGCTTCGGCTAAATCTTTTGGTTTTCCTAAAATTGTATCTTCTAGAATCACAACTGTATCAGAAGTAATTAGTGCTTCTCCTTGCTTCAAATCTTTTATTAATGGACTCGCTTTTAATTTAGAGAGATATTCTGGGACTTCTGAAATGATTATTGTTTCTGGATACACCTCTTCCACATCTTGCACTCTAATTTCATAAGGTAGTCCAAGCATTTTAATCAGTTCTTGTCGACGAGGCGATTTTGATCCAAGAATAATTTTTTCAATCATAAAGCATGTAAAATTACAATATAAATAGGTGTTGACAAACCAAAAAACATAGAAGCTTTTAATAATCTATTTACCCATTTATATTTTTTTGGAGAAGAAGATAATAAGATAACTCCAGCAATCAATTGTGCAAATAAAGCAACTGTAATTGGAGCAAAAATGAGCCATTTATCGACTCTCGGAAGCCAATCTGGAGAAAAAATAAAGTAGAGAAATATTAAAATTGTTGCACCTAAAATAGAAACTACAATCCATTTCGTTTTCTCGTAGCCTAAAGCAATTGGAAGTGTACGTGCTTTCAATAATAAATCTCCTTGAACATCTTCCATATCTTTTACAATCTCTCTTGCCAAATTACTCAAAAACGCAAAAAGACCCATTCCTAGACCGAAGTTAAGAATCAATTTTCCGAGTTGTTCTTCGCTTGGATTGAACGAAAGGTAATCTGAAATAGCATTTGCGATTACATCGTACCATGATTTATCTGTATATCCAAAATGAAAAACATTGAGAAAATAAAGCGACACAAATACGGGAATAAATCCAGTAAGTGCTGCGATTGTTAAATTTCCAATGAAGAATTTACGTTTTAACGATGTAGAATATACCCACAGTAAATTAATATAAACCAAGTGAATGAAAACATACATAAACGTTTGATGTTCCCAACTCAGATAACAAGCAATCGTAAAGGCAATAAAATTGAATCCCCAATGTATTACAATTGCCCAACGACGTTTGATATACTTTGAAATAATAAGTCGATCTGGCTTATTAACTCTATCCGCTTTCACATCGAAATAATCGTTGATTATATTTCCAGCTGCAGCAATAAGAACTAGTGAAAAAACCAATAAAAAGAAATCAAATTGCTCGTTTGGAATAGCAAAATTAGCTGTGTCTTCTAACAAAAATTGAATAAAAAACACACGCATAGCATACATTGTCAGCACGATAATTGCTAAGTTATTTATTCTAACAAGTTGAAGAAATCGTATCAATTTTTAATAATTTTATATTCTGTTCTTCTATTTTGTTGATGAGCAGCTTCTTTTTCTTTATCAGTTAACATTTTAGCAATTTCTTCATCCGAAATTTTTGGATGAGTTTCTCCGTATCCTTTGTATGAGAGTCTTTCTGCAGCAATTCCTTTAGATATTAAATATTCACAGACTGATTTTGCACGATTTTCAGAAAGAATTTGGTTTTCAGTTGCGTCACCACGCGTATCTGTGTAACCGCCAATTTCAATTTTCAATTGTTCGTTCTTCTTCAAGAAATCAACTAATTTATTTAACTCAACTTCAGATTCTTTTCTAAGTGAATATTTTCCTAGATCGAAAAACACATTTTCAAGCGTCACAGAAGCATCGACAATAAGTGCTTGTAAAGGAACAGAAATATGATAAGGTTCATCATTTTCTGGTTCAGTTAACGTGAAGTTTTTTGAAAAGAAATTATACCCTGGATAGCTAACATTCAATGCATAATCTCTTTTTGTTGGTAAAGAAACCAAGAATGAACCATTTACTCTATCTGCGTCAGATTCTACAACAATATTACCTGTTTTAAGATCAATTAATTGAAAATGACCTGCCAATGGATCACGTGTTGCTAAATCGAATACTGTTCCATCCATATAGATTGTTCTTGTTGGACGCAAATGTTCGGGCATTTCGAAATAATATAAATCTAGATTTCCATAACCACCTTGTCTATCTGAAGCAAAAAAGGCAATTTCTCCATCTGGACCAACTAATAATGAGTTTTCATTCGAATTTGTATTAATTGGATATCCAAGATTTACCGGAGTTGTCCAAGTTCCATCATCATTTAAAGTACTCATGAAAATATCTAATCCACCTAGTCCTGGATGTCCATCTGAAGAAAAATACAAGGTTTTTCCATCTGGGTGAATTTGAACAGATTCTTCATTCATAGGAGTATTGATAACATTTGATAGACGTTCTGCTGCAGACCATAATCCATCATCTTGTAAATAAGAACGATAAATATCTTGTTGTTTTAATCTATTTTCATCGTAAACCCCTCTCACAAAATAAAGTGTTTTTCCATCTGCAGAAAGTGAAGGTTGTGTTTCCCAATTTCGAGTATTTACCATTCCTGGAAGGTTTTGAGGATTTACCCAAGATGAACCAATGCGTTTTGTAATGAACAAATCACAACTTCCTCTTCCAACTCTTCCTTCGCCATAATCTCTTCCAGTAACATCTGGACAAGCTACAAAAACAAGTGATTTTCCATCTGCAGAAAAAGTAGGCGCGCCCTCATTTCTATCTGTATTAATATTTCTCGGCATAGGAACAGCAGTTTGCCATTGTCCATTTTCATCTGCAGTTGAAACGAAAAAATCTTCTTGTGCGCCTAGTGGATTAGTCGGTGCAGGAAGTCTTCTTGTGAACAATAATATCTTTCCGTCAACAGTAATTGTCGGGAAATATTCAGGATTTTTTGTATTTATCGCTGGACCTAAATTGATTGGGTTAAAATTATAACTATGCGCCATTGAATATTTTGCAAAATCACAACTTTCAATCAATAAATTAGCTTTTTGAGCATACGTGTCATTTTTGTTCGGATATTTCAAATATGTTGTAGCATCTTGAATTGCTTCATCATAATGCCCGTACTTAAATAATAAATCTGCAAGAAAATAATACGTAGAACCGCTAGGATCTGAACGTGGATTTATCTCAATAGCTCTTCTTAAATGTTTAATCGCTTCTTCTCCTCTTCCTGTAGAAGTGTAATAATCAGCAATCAATTGGTGTGCTTCCATAAAATTGGAATCTTTTTTAAGCGCATCCTGAAGCATTCCAATTCCTTCAGAATAATCAATCTGTCCTGTTTGAACGCTATAATGTTGGTTTGGAGAAGCCAAAGCCTCTTCAAATAACTTAATGGCTTTTTTATTGCTTGTAGAATAACGCATCTGAGCTGTAGTTGAACAACTAAAAAGCGTAAAAAAAGTACAAACAATTATGGAAACAATCACTTTATTCATATCGTAGGATTAAGGTATATTCATGTATTTATGCGTCTGTAAAGATATATTCCATTGTGGATTTTTCTTCACGTACGTTATTATCTCAGGCAAAAACCGTTCCTGCTTTGACCATTCTGGTTGCAAGAATAATTTACAACTTGGATTCACTTTTAGCGCATGATCTTCAGCCCATTTAAAATCGCTTGGATGATTAATGATAACTTTTAATTCATCTGCTTTATTGTATGCTTCGGCAACTGGTTCTTTAAATTTTTTCGGAGAGAAACAATACCAATCCACTTCGCCTTTTAAAATATAAGTTCCAGAAGTTTCTATCGCAATTTCGAGCTTATTTGAATGAAGTTCATTCACTAAACTAGTTAAATCATACATTGCAGGTTCACCTCCTGTAATAACAACAAAATTAGTTCCCGATTTTTTAGCATCTAAAACGATTTGTTCCACACTTACTGTAGGATGAGCATTAGCGTCCCAACTTTCTTTCACATCACACCAAACACAACCGACATCGCAACCACCCAATCGAATAAAATAGGCAGCACGACCAGAATGAAACCCTTCGCCTTGAATGGTATAAAATTGCTCCATTAAAGGAAGTTTTTCTTTTGCTGGATTCATTGTCTTTGACATAGTTTGTCAAAAATAAGAAAGTTATTAGTTTTTGACTCTGTTTTAAGATCTCAGTTATGACTATTTTTTACATCACCTAAATAAGAATAATTTAATGTCAAAAAAACAAATTATTTAAACAGAAAAAAACTATATTTTCTATCAATTTATAAAATCTGTGTGTTTTCTTAACTTATTTTTTTTTCGTCACAGTAAAAAGCTAATTTAGTTCAACTTACGAAATTAAATAGTATGAAAAAGGTTATTGTTATTAATGTTAAACAGGTATTTTCTCTAGCTCTATTTATTTTCAGCTGCCTAACCATTAATGCACAAATTTTTTGGACTGAGAATTTTGATGCTAACACGTGCGTTGCTGGTTCAGGATGCTCACCAAGTTTGGTTGTTTGGTCTGTAACATCTCTTGGCACAAATGGAGGGGCAGCAAATGTATGGTATGTAAGTGACACAGAATCTGGAATGACACCACCAAGTTGTGGAGCAGCAGGCATGGGAAATCAATCTTTACATGTTGGAAATGTTTCTACATCTTCTGCTGCCGCGTTCTTTTGTCCTACTGGAGATTGTGGTGCTGCTTATGATGATTCTAGTCCAAATGAAGCAACTAATAAACGTGCAGAATCACCTGTTATTGATTGTACAGGTAAAACAAATATTATAGCTAATTTTAATTATATAGAAAAAGGTAAAGCACTAACCGACAATGGCTCTTTTTGGTATTTCGATGGTGCAACGTGGACACAATTAGATCCAATCGCAAAATCACCTGCAGGTTGCGCACCTCAGGGAAGATGGACAGCAGTTGCTGCAATCAGTTTACCAGTTTCTGCTAACAATAACCCTAATGTAAAAATTGGCTTTCTTTGGACAAATAATGGTGATGGAAATGCTGCTGACCCTTCTTTTGCAGTAGATGACGTTACACTGTGTAGTAACTGTCTAACTTTACCAATTGAATTAGTAGATTTCAGAGCTAGTCAATTGAATAGTTCTGTGGAGTTATACTGGGAAACCGCATCAGAACAGAACAATGACTATTTTACTGTAGAAAAATCCGAAGATGGGAAAAATTGGGATTTTGTAGCCAAGGTAGATGGAATGGGAACTACAAACACCTTACATTCTTATCAAACAACAGATTTTCGTCCCTATTCAGATATTTCTTATTATCGCTTGAAACAAACTGATATAAATGGAGCTTTCAATTATTCAAAAATAATTTTGGTAAATGAAACACCTGATGGAAATGAATTAATATTTCCTCAACCCTCAAAAGATAAGTTTACATTGCAAACATCAATTATATATCAAGAAATATCATTATGGAATGCTTTAGGCAAACAAGTAAATATTCCATACACTCAAAGCGCAGGAGCGATTATTTTTGACTCCTCAAAATTATCAGAAGGTGTTTACTTTTTACATCTTAGAAACGAAAATTCTGTGCTTTCTAAAAAAGTAATTATTCAATAATATCTACTTTTTTAGAAAATTATTTTTTTTAGTGAAACTTCTGTTTAGGTTTTCATAAAAGTCGTATTTCATTGGTCAAATACTTAACATTAAGTACAAGATTTTTCTATTTTGAGATTAAAAAATCCTAATTTTTTCCAACCATTTAAAAATTCTTCTCGTCTTATAGCTTGAAAACGAATTTACTAAATCATGAAAGCAAGCTATACCACACTACTCTTTCTATTTTTCTTCTTTTCGTCGATCACTGCGCAAAGTACACTTGAAAAAGCAGGAGGAACTTCCAACGACGAATCATTAGACGTTGAAATAGATGCAGCTGGAAACATGTATTCTTGTGGTTATATTAGCAACTTCGTAAATTTTGGTTCGCTAACAGTTGATCCACCACAAGGACAAAGTGATATCTATGTTGCCAAACAAAATAGCGCTGGAACATTTTTATGGGTAAAACGTTTCGCTGGAACTTTAGATGAACGTGCTTATGATTTGTATTTAGATCCTAGCGGAATGATTTATATTACTGGCTATTTCTACGGTCATACACATTTTGATAATATCACTTTAAATTCTACTAACAATTCACGTGACTTATTTGTAGCGAAACTAGATAATAACGGAAATGTACTTTGGGCGAAATCTGAAGGCGGAGCACACGGAGAAACTGGATATGGAATCTGTGCAGATTCTCAAGGAAATGTAATTGTAACAGGACAATTTCAAGAACAAATAACTGTTGGAACAGATACATATATCACACCAATTTCAACAATAACAAACCTTCCAACATTTGATTTAATTCTCATTAAATACGATGCAAATGGAAATATACTCTGGTCAAAAAATGGTTCTTCTAAAGGTGAAAATCGTGGATTAGCAGTGGTATGCGATAATAGCGACAATATTTTAATAACAGGACAATTTTCGGACACGCTAACAATCGATGGCACAACACTAAATAACAATGGATATAACATTGGAATGGTAGCTAAATTTTCACCGAATGGAAATATGAATTGGTTACGAAGAATTGTTGCCAATCAAACTATGGCGTATGACATAAAATGCAACGCTGCAAAAGATGCTTATATAACGGGAGATTTTAAAGGTGGTGGATTTAACTTTATAGACAATTCGGGCACACACAGCTCATCAAGCAATTATTTATACAATATTTTCGTACTTAAAATCAATAGCGCTGGAAGTTTTGATTGGGTACAAAGTGATGGCTCAAAAAATGAGGTTTCGTCTAAAGCGATTGCCTTAGATGCAGTTGAAGATCCTTATATTTCAGGAATATTCAAATGTAAATTTGGTGAATATTCAGATGCTCTGTCAGCAGATTCTGGTTATTTCTATTCACTTGGATACAACGATGTTTTTGTAACAAAATACTCGAATCAAGGACAACGACAATGGTTTAGACAATACGGCAGTGCAAAAGACGATTATTGCTCAGGAATTGCCATTAGCACACCAAATATTCCAGTTGTTTCAGGAAGCTTTGAACGTACTTTCTTTGCCCAAATGACTTCATCTTTCACAACGAGTGATTTAACGACTCATTTTACTTATGTAAATTGTTCAGGAAGCGGCACAAATTGTAATCTAAATGCAACAGGAGGTATTGACAATAAAGATATTTTCGTAGGTCGAATAAATTCTTTTTCTCTTCCGCCCATTTCGTATTTCAATCCCAATTGTAGTCAATTCTACTTACCAGAACTACCTGTTGACACAATAAGTTATTGCTTTGTAGGAAATCCATGTGTAGAAAAGCATACATATTATAATAATAATTCATACAGCCCTATTTTTGATTATTCATGGTCAAATGGTGATTCTACACAATGTACTCAAGACTTATATTCAAGTATTAATTTGACCGTTGATATTCAACGAGAAGATCAGTGCTATAGTAATATAGATTCCATAGTAGTAATTATAAATCCAATACCTAGTATGCCTCTTTTAACAGATGATTTCCCTGTAAATGTTACTACTCCATATTACAGTGATATTAATTCCTGTTATCCAGATACTATTTCTTTTTGGTTTACTAACCTCGATACAACTTGTACTTATTCGATAACTCAAAATGGAAATCCAATTTCAATTACAGATACAACGACGAGTTGGCAATATCACTTTTGGAATGTAATTGTTACTTCTAGTTTGGGATGTCAAAATGATGAGCACTTTGAGCATAATTTAATTACTGTTGACACACCAATCGTAATCAAACCATACATAAGAATGGTAGATGATATTGATATGAATGATAGTTTGAGAATTTGTACAGGAGTTCGCGTTTATTTTGTTGGAAAAGACTCTCTTACCAATTTTGGAAATTATTTTGACCCTTTTTGCACCAGTTATGGTTATGTTGATCAACAATGGACATCAAACATTTGGATGTTCCATCCACCTCTTGACTCTATTAATTGTTTGCATTCATATTTCGATCCTTCTACAACAGGATGGTATCACGTTAAAATGGAATTAATTTTGGGAGGAATGAATCAATGTGGGATTGATACTATTCACATGATAGTAACAGATTCATTTTACATAGAAGTAGTTCCTGCGCCCGTTAATTTATTCAGCAATTCTATTGTATGTCCAGGAAATTTCGGATATGTCTGGGCTGACACTACATTTAGCGGTCTAACTTGGAATAGTTATTATGGCACACCGTTTACTGTTCTCTCTGGAGGAGATTCTGTGAACATTAATTCTCAAGATTCCATGATTTATAGTGGTAATTTTATTTATCAAGGTAATGTACAATGTTACATACACAAAACTATATATATGGATTTTTATGATAACCCTGCTGCTACAACCAATATTCCTGACAATATTATTTGTCCTGGAGATTCGGTTTTACTCACTTGTCAATCAGGATTACACTACGAATGGATAGGTCCAGTTGGTCAAGTTATCGACACAACCCAAAGTGTTTGGGTACACGACTTAGGTTTCTATCATTGTAACCAAACCAATTTTGCGGGTTGTATGATGCCGTCTAATTTTATTGAATTAAAAGGATATTCAACCCCTATTTTAACAGTATCAGAAGATGCATTTCTATGCACAGGAGAGAGTGCAACCATAACAGTTACCACAGTTGGAACTCCCAATTTTAATTGGATAAATCCTGCAGGAAATCAAACATCTTCTATAACTGTTAATCAACCAGGAGTTTATATCTGTGAGATTACACAATGTGGATTTACAGTAACCGATTCAGCAGAAATATACGATGCAACATTCTCTATTTCATTGAATATTAGTGGAGATTCAACGATATGTTTTGGAGATTCACTCACCGTTTCTACAAACCCAAGTTTAATGGGCTATCAATGGAGTATGAACGATAATGGAAGCTACTATACATTTGCTGCTCAAGAAGGAATATACGCAGTAACTGGAACAAATGAATATGGTTGTACTGCTCAAAGTGATAGCTTAACATTGCATATCAATAATGGTAGCAAAACTCCGACTTTTACTAGTCAAACTATTTGCCAAGGTGATGAAGCCATTTTCATTTATACAGATACAAACAATGTTTATTGGTATGCTGATTCACTTGGAACGCAACTCATCAGTATTTCAGACACATTTACAATTTCTCAGTTACAAAATGACACAACGATTTACCTTATCCAATATGCAGGAAATTGCCAAAGTACTATAATTGCTTCAACTGTTCATGTAAGTTCAATTTCTAATGGTATTTCAATAACTGGCGATACAACGATTTGTAACAACGCTTCGATTGAACTAGCAAGTACTTTCGCTGGGGTTTCTGCCTGGACAGGACCTAATAGTTTTAGTTCTACACAAGATTCAATTATCATTAACAATGTATCTGCTACAGATGAAGGTTGGTATTTTGTAAATATTACAGACGGAACGTGTCACAAAATGGATTCAATTTGGGTAAATGTATCACAACCTTTAAACAATCAACTGGACACTTCTGGAATAATTACTATTTGTAATGGAAGTCAAGTTAATCTTTCTGCATTAGATTCAAACTATCAAATTTATTGGCAACCAAATGGAGAAACAACTCAAAGTATAACTGTTAGTAATGAAGGACAGTATTTTGTTTCACTAACAGATTCAAATGGTTGTAATGCACTTTCAGATACCATTACTATTGCTTTCTTCCAAAACGCAGCTCCTTTGCTTTCTGATACAAGCGTATGTTTTGGTAATTCTTTTAGTTTTAATGACACATCGTCTTATAGCTTAAATTGGTACGATTTAGATACTAATTTCATCGCTACAGAGAATTTAATCTTAAGTAATCTCACTTCTGACACTTCTTTTTACTATCAATATCTAGATACTATTACGGGCTGTAATGCGAATCTAAACTTATATACTATTCACGTTTTACCATCTACAGCTCCAATAATTTTAGGTGACAGTATTATTTGTGGAAATATCGAACATAATTATATCGTAAGCTATCAAAGTGACGGTATAAGTAGTTGGAGTGTGAATGGAAATCCTTTTTCAACGCAAGGTTCTATCGACATTTTTCTCGATATGGATACTTCCTTCTACCTCGTTTTAACTACTACAGGAAGTTCTTGTAGCAACGGCATGGATTCTGTATTTATCCAAAATATACTTCCCCCAAAACCTATTTTAGCTGATTCAATGACTACTATTTGTAATAATTTCGCACTAAATTGGATTACTAACAACAATGGATATGAGGTTCTATGGACAACTGATTTAGGCAATACAAGCTATGATGATACACTTTATATGCATTTCAACCAAAATATTAATGCTTATGGCGAAGTAGTTTTCATTGATTCAAATGGTTGTCAATCTACAGCAACTTACTTTAACGCAATTCCAGCTATTGCAGCAGTATATTCTCTTGTTCAGGCAAATACAACATGTGTTGGGGATACCATTATTGCACTTGGATTTGCAGATGGAGCAATGGATAGTTATTGGATTACGCCGAATGGCAACCAAAATAATGATACAATAATACTCAATGGAATCGATGCTTCAAATAGTGGAAATTACATCTTTGTAGTAGAAGATTCTAGCTCTTGTATTTCGAAAGATACTTTTAACTTACAAGTTGGGACTCCGCCACAATTTAGTTTGGGAATGGATACCATTTTATGCAATGGGAGTTCACTTATTATTTCGTCGCCACAAGATTCAAGTTTTATGTGGTCGAATGGTTCTACCGATGCTGCTCAAGAGATAAGCACATCCATTGACTTAGTATTGACAATTTGGAGTGGAACGTATTGTCCATCAACAGATACTATTTCGATTCAATTTATTGATTGTGAAGCAGAAGCTGCGAACGTTATTACTTCGAATGGAGATGGAATAAACGATGTGCTTTACATAAAAGATTCAGAGTATATGCCAGACGATTATATTGTAATTACAACACGTTGGGGAGATATTGTTTATGAAGCGCATGATTACAAGAATGATTTTAATCCAGCAGGTACAAATGTAGCCGATGGTGTTTATTTCTATGTGTATTATCGCACGTGGAATCCAAAAGATCCTCATCCTTTAACTGGATTTTTTCATATTATCCATTAAGCTTATTACATTTACCTAAAATTTAGGTAATGGGATATTTTTCTGACAAGGTAATTTGGATCACAGGAGCATCTTCTGGTATTGGACTTGCATTAGCTCAACAATGTGCTAAAAATGGAGCAAAACTTATACTTTCTTCTCGTTCAAAAGATAAATTAGAATTGGTGAAAAACTCACTAAATAATGCTGAGAAACACTTTGTATTACCTTTAGATCTAGAAAATTCAGGAAATTTCCCAGAACTTGCTAAACTTGCTTTTGATCATTTTGGAAAAATTGACATTCTCATTAATAACGGTGGATTGAGTCAACGCTCTGAAGCATGGGAAACACCTTTAAGTGTTGACCGAAAATTAATGGAAATCAATTACTTTGGAAACATTGCCTTGACAAAAGCTGTTTTGCCTTATTTTCAGCAACAAAAACAAGGACAAATTGCAGTAATTACAAGTATTGCTGGGAAATTTGGATTTTATCTTCGTTCAGCTTATTCTGCTTCTAAACATGCGCTTCATGGATTTTATGAAAGCTTATCTTTGGAAGAAGCGCACAATAATATTCACGTTACACTTCTTGTTCCTGGAAAAATAAATACACCTATTTCTATGAGTGCTCTTAACGAAAAAGGAGAATCTCATGGAGAAATGGATCACAACCAAGCTACAGGAATGCCTGCAGAAGTTTGCGCAAATAAGATGTTAAAAGCAATAGAAAACAAAAAAAGAGAAGTATTGATTGGCAACAAAGAAATCAAAGCAGTTACCATTAAACGTTTTTCTCCGTGGTTATTTTGGAAAATCATACATAAACAATCTGCTCAATAATTCCAAAGAAAAAACTGAGCGTAGGACTTTTTTTATTTTGTCCCCGCTCAGCCAATTAACAATAAAATTTACAGAAATTTTTTAATCTTATCTTCCCATCTTTTAGCAACTTCCAAACGGATATGTCCATTGAACATATCATCCTGATTATCATCAAAAAAAATCAACTTAACGTTTTCATTATCAGTTTTAAACAATAACTGAATTAACGAATAATAGCTTGTTTGAACTTCCATGCGAGAAGTACTCAAACTTATCGTTTTAACTTTATTTAAGTCGATTAGTTGAAAATCAACAGGTGTTTTATCGAAATCAGTAAAACAAAGTACTTTTTTCGCTGTATCTATTGCTATTACTTTTGTTTTACTAAAAAACTCTAGCTCATCAGGATTTATTCCCTTACTATTCATCTCATGAATAAATACCTTTTGATGCTTCTTTGATCCTGATTTTCTCATTACAAAAATCAGTGGTATAACAAACGATATAGTAACTACAATACCAATAATTAAAAATGTATTCATAACTTAATTTTTTAATAAAATGATTGAAAAACGATACATATAATATCGTCAAACCTATTTGATTTATCTTTTTTCTTGTTCATTAATAGATGATTGATCACTTTTTACATCAACTCCATTCATTCCATCTTTGAACTCTTTAACACCTTTACCCATTCCTTTCATTAATTCAGGAATTTTTTTTCCTCCAAATAATAAAAGAACAATTAACAGGATGACAACACCTTCATTCCATCCAATAACACCAGCATTGAAAATATGATTCATAACTTAACTTTTTTAATAAAACGATTGAAAAGGTGATAACTAGATTATCACCCTATACTTTGGGGTCAATTTATCAATCTATTTACCAAAAGCCATGAAAAGGATATAATAAAATCCAGCGATTATAAAGTGAAGGTGAAAACGAAAAAATTCTATTTTTTTGAAAATGTTTATTCCGATTATTATCTACAATATTAATTAGAAAAACGCAAGAAGGAGAAATACTTGGGAAATAATTTACGTTCGTAAGCACATTATTACTAAACTCATTTAGTAATAGAAATTTTTGAGAAGATTCTTGTGAGTGATAAATTGAACAAGAAGATGATACTTGAGTGAAATTAACACTAAAGTAATCCCTTCTTCCGAAGAAAGCTACTAGTGCAATCGCTACTACAATAAATATTCTTCTTTTATCTTTCAAATCAGCTGTGTAATTGAAATTTTATCATCTTTCCACAAAACTATACTAATTTTCATCAGTCTGCTCAACAAATGTGAATAAATTATTGATCTAACAATACATTTTTTAATGCTTCATCCAATTTAGGAAAAGAAAAAACATACCCCTTTCCTTTAATTTTTTCAGATGAAATAAAACTTCCTTCTAAGAGAATTATCGCCATTTCACCGAAAAGTAATTGCAAGATAAATTTAGGTGTGTGGATGATCATTATTCTCTTTTTAAGAACAGTTGCAATCTTTCTATTCAATTCTAAATTGTTTACTTTATCGGGAGCTACAGCATTATATATTCCACTCAGTGAATTATCCAAAACAAATTTAAAAATACCACAAACATCTTGAATATGAATCCAAGGCATCATTTGTTTTCCACTTCCAAGAACAGCACCAACTCCAAATTTTATCGGTTGAACAATCTTTTTAAATGCACCATCGTTTTTAGCAAGAATGATTCCTATTCTAACAATGGCGACTTCTTTTGCTACTCCTTCTGATTTGAATAAATGTGCAGCAGATTCCCAACTTTCACAAACCTCACTTAAATAATCTGTTCCTTTTTTACTTTCTTCATCAAGAGTAGATTCACTTGTTACAGCACCATAATATCCGGAAGCGGAAGCAGAAATGAAAGATTCTAGTTTAATATTTTGTCTTTTTAATTCATCCAAAATTAATTTTGCACCATCAACTCTACTCGAAATAATTTCCTTTTTTCTTTTGTCTGTCCAACGCTTATCTGCAACTGGAGTTCCTGCTAAATGGATGATGCTATAAATATCTTCAAATGCTTTTGGATCAATAAAACCTTTATCAATATCCCACAAGAAATCATTGGATTTTTTTACGCTACGTGTTAAAAACCGAACCGAATAATCATTTTCTAATTGCTGTGCCAATTGTTTTGCAAGCATTCCACTTGCTCCGGTAATGAGGACTATTTTTTTCATTGTTTTGTCAACTCTTTAAATAAAGCTTCATATTCCTCGAAACGATGTTCTCTGATCGGTTTTATCTTCGGTTCAGTATGAAAGTGAAGTAATAAACATGGACTTATTGCATTGTATTTATTGACATACTCATAACTTTTCAGTTCATTATTCTTAATACGTTGCTTTATTTTATTGTGGTAAGGGTACATCTAAAAAAGGAAATATCAGTTAGTTATAAAAAACCATATAAGCATTTAGTGAAGTTGCGATTAACAACCAAATAAAATAAGGAATTACAAAGATAGATTTAAGTTTCAGCTCCGACCAATAAGAAATCATAAAGAATGTTATAATGAGTGTTAGTCCGATTATGACAAATAGTCCTGCAAACGGATTATGATAATAGAAAAAAACTGGGTTCCACCCTACATTAAATATCCATTGAAGAGAAAATAATCCGATTAACAATTTCTTGTTTTTTGCCACAGACCATAAATAAGTCATGTAGAAGCTAAAACAAATCATAATAAGTGTCCAAGCAGCACCAAATACCCAACCTGGTGGTGTCCAAGGAGCTTTAGCAGCATTTACGTACCAATCCGAAGAAATACCTTTGTTTGTAAATAAACCACCTAAAGCAAGTGCTCCAAAATTGAGCACAAAGAATAGGATAAATCTATATATTGCTTTTTTATTTGTTTTCATGTTAGACTACATATAATTTATACTTCTGACAAGATAACAAAAATAATCTAGCTTTTAAACTATTTTCTTGGTTTAATATATGTCCAAATAAGATATTTTTTTTTATTATCTCATCTGCTTTTTTTAGAGTTATTTAACCAAAAATAAGTAAGAAATAATCCACAGAATGAAAGCAAAATCCTTCCCTGCCAATGCTGGATTTGGAAAATCATCTCACCAGTTATACAAATTACAACTAGCCACTTTAAAATTGAACTTTTTTCTTTCAGTTTTTGAATCTTATTATTCGAACCTAAATCACTCAATTCTAGCATCACCCAGACAATGATAAAAATGACAAAAAGACGTGATACAATTGGGGTATAGAGAAGATGATGCGTTTTTAACAGGCCATTTATAGACCAAAGAAAAACTAAAATTAATTTAACGTAATCAATAAATTGTTTTGATTTTTTTATTAGAAAGTGTAAAAAATAGAAGATTGAAATAATAACAAAACCCAATGTTATAATTTGATATCCAAAAGGTAAATGCTCAATACTAAAAAGCATCCCGATTATTAATATAGCAATGCCTATATTAATTAATCTTTTGTATTTGCAATCATCATGTTTATTTGTCATTTCTTGAGTTATATGCCATCATTTAATATTTTTGTGATAAAAAAATCATTTTTATAAATTTAGCTTAACTGAATGACCTTAATTATTTCTAAATATTTTCTCCACTAAGGAAACTTAGGATATTTAGCAAAATCTGGATCGCGTTTTTCCAAAAATGCATGTTTACCTTCTTGTGCTTCTTCCATTAAATAGAACATCAAAGTTGCATCTCCAGCAAATTCCATCATTCCATGTTGTCCGTCTAATTCTGCGTTTAATGCTCTCTTAATCATACGAACAGCCATAGGACTTCGTTTCATGATTGTTTTACACCAACGAACAGTTTCATCTTCCAATTCACTTAAAGGAACCACTTTGTTGACCATTCCCATTTTCTCTGCTTCTGCAGCTGTGTATTGTTCACATAAAAACCAAATTTCACGTGCTTTTTTCTGTCCAACGTGACGTGCTAAATAAGAAGAACCAAATCCACCGTCAAAAGAACCTACTTTTGGACCTGTTTGTCCAAATCGTGCATTTTCTGAAGCAATTGTTAAATCACATACTACGTGAAGTACGTGTCCACCACCAATTGCATAACCATTTACCATAGCGATAACTGGTTTAGGCATAGAACGAATTAATTTATGAATTTCTAATACATTCAAACGTGGAACGCCGTCTCCACCGATATAACCACCTGCTCCTTTTACGTTTTGATCTCCACCAGAACAGAAAGCTTTGTCGCCAGTTCCTGTTAACACAATAACACCCACATCATTTCTTTCATGTGCAATGTTCAGTGCATCAATCATTTCGTTGTTTGTTTCTGGACGAAAAGCATTATAAACCTGTGGTCTATTAATCGTTATCTTTGCTATTCCTTCAAAAAATTCAAACTTAATATCTTCGTATTTCTTTATGGTTTCCCAATTTCTAGTTGACATATTTTTTTATTTTAATTTGCGTGCTAAAATTACAAAAGACAATGATAAAAAACCAATTTTAACTCCCTTTTGGTGTATACATCGTTATTCCCTTAGATTCATATTCCTGAATCATAACAGATAACATCTTTTTTGCGTCAATTAATAAAGTAGATGCTTCTCCAATTTTAACTTTTTGGAGAACGCCTTGTTCTTCAAACATTGGAATCAATTCGTCGCATTTTCGTTTTTTGGACCAAATGGGATTGTGAACTTTTGTTTTCATCTTTCTTTCAATTCCAGATTCGTCAATCATTTTTACCTCAAAAATAGTGTTATGATAAACTGGAAATTTAAAATCTACGGCATCTTCTAGGCAGTGTAAATTTGTACCTGCATTATCAAGTGTGACGCCAATCATCAAGATTTTCCCTCCCATGCTAGCTACTTTGTAAAACGGACTGTTTTCATTGTAAGGAGTAAGTTGACCAAAATGATTGCCGATAAAAAATTCTTTGTCTTTTCCCCAGCAAGAAACGGGTTCTGTAGGATGTAAACTTCTTTTTACATCAGGATACGTTCTAAAACATTCTGTTATCGTACCCAAGGTAGATTTTGAATTCATTACATCAAATTCTTTCAATTCTTTGATATAATCTAGTTGCAATTTATTATTGGGCGAAGTCGGCATGAGAATATGTCCATTCTCTCCAACTGAATCTATCAATGCTTCTATTATTGCAGTTGGACCACCTTCTACATAACCAATTTTAGAAAGTGAAGAATGTACCAAAAGTGTATCTCCTTTTTCTATTCCAATTGCTTTTAGTTGGTCAATAATGGAAGGTTTTGTCAACACATCTTTATGCTGTTTCTGTGCTTCTAATTCTTGGTTGCGTTGTTTCTTTTTATGCGCTCTTGTCTTATTTAAAATGAATTGAGGCGTTAGAAATCGGATGAAATCTTTGATTTTCTTTTTCATTATTTTGCAACAAAACGATAAGTAATTGTCCCACTTTGCGAAGCTGGAGCCCCACTTTTATAGGCAAAACGAGATTTAGAAGCATAATCTTGCGCTTTTTCTAACATACAGGTTGTTGCGCCGCTACTTTTGGCAGAATTCACTCGTGCAGAAGTTACATTTCCTGCTGCATCTATCGTAATATCTACTACAACCGTTCCATTTGAATTTTCTCCACACGTATATCCAGGATTCCGAATGTACCAGTCATTATTATTATGCGGATAACGCCCGCTCATATTGTAACTGACCATGGTTTGGCCTTTTATCTGCGTTGAAATTCCATCACCATAAACTTGTTCTTTAGGCGTTTTCGTTGTGTTTTTTGGTTCGTCGTTATACGTATTTTCTTTTTTCGGTGGAGGATTATTCTTGCTATATTCACTAAACGTTGAACTTTCAAAATTCTTCAAATCCTCTTCTACTTGTTTATCAATGGATGATTTGGAGAAGTTGGTTGCCGAAGATTTACGCGTATCGTTTTCATTCTTCGTTAAATTGGTAATCGGACCACCAGCACTAGCATCTTGGGGAGATTCAATATTTTCTGGGTTGAGTTCTATGACTTCTTCGTCAGGTTCTATTTTCGTGAAAACGTTATTTTCTGGTGTGTAATAGATATTTTGAGAATACGTTTCTATTTGCAGATAAACGAAAATACCGACATGCAACAATAAAGTACCAATAATTGCTACTTTATGATTTTCAATAAAATCTAAGAATTTATTCAATTTGCCCTCCTTTTGCTGCTATCACTTTATCCTCATTAATAAAATAATAAAAAATTTGATCGCCTTGTGTTAATCGAAGTACATTATCCATAACAACTTCTATACGGTCAAAATGCTTATCTATTTTTTGATTTCCAAATTTATCTGAAATAACGAAACCAAGACTATCTTTCAAACGAAATAACGCAGGATGAATGTCAATTATTTCATTCCATTCAGCTGCGAGGATGAATTTACCATCTTTTCCGAGCAAACCGTATTTTCCATCATTTATCACAACGGCAGAAGGTCCTATAAATGATTCTGCATTGGCGAATTTAATTTCCCATTTTTTCTTCAAATTAGTCGTCCAATATTCCCAATAAGTTGATTTTTGCGCTGCAAAAATGGTAGAATAGAACGAAATATTAGAAAATTTAGGTAAAACTGTCCAATTTCCAAGCGTGTCGATTAGACCGAATTTATTGGAAGCTACATCGTACATTTTTGCATGTCCGTATTTAAACAATCCAAAAATCAAAGCATTGGAATAATTATCAAACGTGTATTTCAATACTAACTGTCCGTTTTTATTGACAACTCCTATTTTATTATTTTTTATTATTAATGCAAATCCTTCAGAAAACGCACTTATTTCTATGCTATCAGCTGCAAACAAAGTATCGCCCAATGTAGAAAAGAAAATTGTTTTCGTATCTTTTGTTGCCAGATAATTTTGAGCTACGGCGCGAATATTATCGTATTTAAAATCGATAACTGGATTTCCCAAAGTATCAATAACTCCCCAACCGGAATTTTTGGCAACAATGGCTTTGCTATTTTCGAAAGCGGAAACTTCGTTAAATTGCGGAGTTAACAATTGTTTTCCATCAACAGAATAGCAAGCATATAATGAATCTTTTAAAGCAAAAAATCGATTTTCGCTGCACAAGCTTATGTCTTTGTAAATTGGATCTAAAAGTACAACCCCCGACCTATCTAAAAGTCCGTAACCATTGTCTTTTTGAAAAACAGCAACACCATTGCTAAAAGCATTTGCTTCATCGAATTGAGGTTTTATTATTGTACTTCCGCTTTTATTGATATATCCTAGCTTATCATTTACGCTAACAACAGCAATTCCTTCATGGAAAAAATCAACGCCATCAAAACCTGCAGGAATAACGATTGTTCCAGACTGGTTGATAAATCCCCATTTATCGTCACCTTTATAAGGAAGGAAAAGCTGATCCATCCGTTCCTTTTCTGCTAAGAGTTCTTCTTGAAAAGGATATGCTGGAAATTCAGTTTGAAATTTTTCCAATTGCTCTTTTGAAAAATCTTTCATATAACTTCTGTAAAGCATTCTCCAAGCTTGTTCTTTATTTCTATTATTGGGATAATTTTTAATAAAATTAGCGTATGCTTGAACAGAATTGGAAGCACTTGCCATTTTAAACACAACATCTTGCGCATCTGCATTATATGGATTTTCAGAATAATCTTTTACAAAAAGAGCATAGCTATCAAGCGTTTCTGCTTTTGTTTGCTCTTCGTATTGTCTTCTGAAAAACAATTCTGTTGCAAGTTCATCGTATAAAGAATGAGGATATTTATCTAGAAACTCACGGTAATCTACTGAATTATCTAAGCGTTGAGCAGTTTCAAAAGCCAATGAATCTCTTTTTATGATGGCTTTATTGTATTCTTTTGCCCAATAATTATTTTTAAGAAAAAGCACAAAATCTGCTTCGGTATTTCTTTTCACAGTACGTTCGTAAAGCGCAGAAGAAATTTGCTCTCTCAAACTCAATATGGCTGCATAATCAAATGAATAAACGCAATATTTAATGCGCTTTTTTTCTTTTATGGCTGCGTATGTTGCTTCTGAAGAAACGATTTTAGAATAAGCAGAATCAAGATTATGAAATGGGTTATCTTGTCTAAAATAAATGATACTTAAACCGTAAGAAGCAATCGATTTTTCCTTTTTCTCCGATTTTTCAAATAATTTTTTGGCTTGAAAGTAATTGTATTCATTAAGCGCTTCAAAAGCATGTTGAATCTTTCCTCCGTATGAAAAAGAAGTAAGGAAAAGAAAGAAAAACAACAAGGATATAACACGCATATTTTTTTATTTCAAAGATAGTAAGGATTTTAACGAAAAGAAATTTGAAAAGCGTAATTATTCACTTTTACAAGGAATAGAATAAAAGTGTATTAAAATAAAAAACTCCAAGTAATTGATTACTTGGAGTTTCAAAAAATTTAAGTAAAGTTATTAACCTATAGTAACATCAACTGCAGCTGGACCTTTCTTTCCCTCTTCAATTTCAAACGTTACATCATCTCCTTCTTTTACTTTTTGTTTTAATCCACTTGCGTGAACAAACACATCTTTTCCGTCTTCTGTAGTAATGAAACCAAATCCCTTGTCTTCATTAAAAAATTTAATTTTTCCCTTAAGCATTAAAATAATTTAAAATAATTGCAGAAATTTAAGTATAAATATTAACATGACAAGCATTTTTGAAATATTATTTATTTGATTAGGTTTATTTTAGTCTTAAAAATAGTATAATTTGTCGTGTAAATAAAGTAAAAAGTGAATTTAATTTAAACAAAAAAATAAATAAGTTGAACCAGCTAAAATTGCAAATAATCACAAAATAACTATCTTCACACGCTATGATTGAAGACGAGTTAATTAATGTTTTAATTGTTGAAAGCCACGCCAAAACAGCTGATGCTCTTATTACTATCTTACGTGACAACAATACCATTTTTATCCAAGCAAGTTCTGCTGAAGAAGCTTTTTTAACATTGGAAAAGATTGAAGTTGGATTAATTCTTCTCAATATTGACATTCCTAATTTCAATGAAATCAATTTCTTGGATCATTTAAGGCAAAAGAAAGAATTAGAAGATATCTACACCATTGTTTACTCAGACGATTTTATATCTGCCACCAAATTTGTAAAAGGACTCAATGAAGGTGCGGTAGATTATATTACAAAACCTTTCAATCCTAATTTAATAAAAGCAAAGATAAATGTGTATAAAAGTTTCTATTTTAAAGATAGAAAAATAGATCAACTGTTATCTAATATCTTACCTAAAAAGGTGATTATTAGTTATGAAAACCAAGGATTCTATACGCCAACAAAAATAGATAAAGGCGTAGTTTTATTTACCGATTTTGTTCAATTTTCAAATCACGCATCTCATCTTGAACCATTACCTTTATTGCGTGAATTAGATATGTATTTTTCGTATTTTGATGAAATCATGGAGCGCTTTCAAATAGAAAAGATTAAAACTATTGGAGATGCGTATATGGCTTTAGCGGGCGTTAATCATACTTTACCTCATCCGATTGTAAGATCTACTTTGGCGGCTTTGGAAATTAGAAATTGGATGATTAACAAAAATGAAACAGCAAAAGCACTCAATTTACCTTCTTGGCAAATAAGAATTGGAATGCACGCTGGACCACTCATTGCTGGTGTTATTGGTCAAAAGAAAATCACTTTTGATGTTTGGGGAGATACTGTCAATATCGCTAGTCGAGCTGAACAAAATAGTTTACCCAATGAAATTAATGTAACCCGTGCAATTGCAGAAGCGATTGAACCTTATTTTGAAATAGAGAGTCGAGGTGAAATGGAAATCGCTAAACGTGGAGGAGCTTTTGAACTATTTTTTATCAAAAATTTGAAACCCGAATTTTCTATGATGGGAGAAGGTAGACTTCCAAATGCTGAATTAAGAAGACAACTTGGACTTCCTACGATGGATTTTGAATATGCGCGAAAAGAAATTATCGACAAGCTAAAATCTAGTTTGCCCGATGAATTAACCTATCACAGCATTGAACACATCTTAAATGTAGAAAAATCGGCAACGACTATTGCTCGTATGGAAGGAATCAGTGGGACAGATTTGATTATTTTAAGAACTGCTGTGATTCTACACGATTCTGGTTATACGCTTACAGATGCCGAAAACGAAAAATATGCGATAGAATTAGCCAAATCAATTTTACCAAAATACGGTTACTCGCCTGAAGAAGTAAGCGAAATAGAAAAGATGATTCACGCAACAAAACGCAATATCAATCCTTCTAATCTTTTAGAAGAAATCATCTGCGATGCAAATTTAGATTACTTGGGAAGAGCCGATTATTATGAAGTTGCTGAAAATTTACGGACAGAATTAGCCAATCGAGGAAGAACGATGACGGATATTGAATGGTTAAAGCTACAAATCAACTATTTAGAAAATATTCATCAATATTATACAAATACAGCCAAATACACCCGTGAACAAGAGAAATTGAAACGTTTGAAAGAATTAAAATTGGCTCTGAAAGAACAAGAATAAGCGTAAAAAACTTGTTTTCAGCCTGTAAATCAGTTAAGTTTTGATATTATCTAATAAAATATAACTATATTTATAGAACAAACAACCGAATTGACATGAAATATCTTTCTACTCTATTTCATCTTATCTTAATCGGAATACTTCTTGGTTTCCAATCTTGTGGAATCAGCTCTCCAATAAGTCGAAATTTATTTGTAAAAGTCAACAAACAAACTCCAAAACAGAATAAGTTTGAGGAAGCGAAAATAACCCTCAATAGTAACCTCGCTCTTCTGAAAACTATTGACAGTAACTACTTTTCATCAATTTCACTAGAAGAAGAAAAGAGTCATAGAAATATTCAACCAAATTTATTAGAAGGAAAGAAGATTATATTCAAACTAAATAAAAATGAAGAAATAAATAGCATCAAGGGTGACTCAACTAAGCAAGAAAATAAACACATGACTCCTGAGGAAAAAATCAAGAAATCTATTCACAAAAATGGGCTCTGGGGAATGATTTTAGCCATTGCTTCTTTGATTTTAGAAGTACTTAGTTATTTATTCGTATTTTTAGTTTACGAGGAATGGGGTTTTGCACTTTCTATTTTCATTGTACTAATTGGCGGTATTTCGGCTTTAATTGGGTTGATTTTTTCAGCAAAAGCACTTCACAAAATCAAAAAAGCTACTGGTAATTCTAAAAATTCAAAAGAATATCATAAAAGTAAACAAATGGCAATTGCTGGAATTATTTTTAGCATTCTAGGCATACTTGCTTTTCTTCCTCTTTTAATTATCAATGCTTTTTCTAATTTTTAAAGAATAGGTATTAATTATGAAGTAGCTAAAAATTCAAAAATAGAACTCGTAAATCAAGGAAGAATAATGGTAGATATTCAATGATTACAAATTGCAAAATATCTAAAATAAAAAAGCATTCACAATGTGAATGCTTTTAAAAAAATCTATTTTAACTATTACTAAGCAGCTGGAGCAACTACTCCTCCAGGTCCTTGATAAGTTGCTTTACCTAGTCCAAGAATTGGAATAAAAATAAATGAAAGGAAAATTAATCCTAAAGTAAATCCAGTATCCTTACCAAAAGAAAGAGACAATAAATGAATCACTTTAATTCCAAGAATAATATTCACTATTGGAATCATCATTAAAAAAAGCCACCACCAAGGTTTACCAACAATTTCCAATAATATAATCGTATTGTAAATCGGAATGAGGCATGCCCATCCTGGCTTTCCTGCTTTTGTGAAAATTTTCCACATTGATGCAAACAACATTACAATCAATCCAATATAAAAAACAACTAAAAAAATAACTAATGCTATCATAATTAATATATAAATTAAATATTCCTACTCGTTAGGCTTTTCGGTTTCTCCCTTACAATTCACTGTGTAAGTCAGGTTGATTTTAACTAAATTTAACATTTAGAATGTCAATGATACAAATTATTTTAACATTCGATTAATTGGAACTAAAAAACTTATTCACAAATGATTAACTATTTCTATTTTACTGTTTAATCAAAGTATATGGCATTAAAATATTGCATACTTTTATAAAAAACGTATGAAAGGAATTTACTATTAAAATATTTAATCTATGAACCACAATGAATTTGAGGCTGCAGCAACTGGTGTAGCAATTCTATTTTTTATCATTTTTGGAATAATGATGTTCCTTATAACGCTTACAGTAGCAATTTTATATTTATTAAATCTTCAAAATTTGATGAAAGAAATTGAGATAAAAAATAGAGAAGTTGAACCAACGAACGTTTGGCTCATGTTAATTCCTCTCTTTAATCTGGTATATGATTTTATATTATTCCCCAAAATAAGTGATTCAGTTAAAAAAGAATTAACCGATAGAAAAATGGAAGAAACTGGAAATTATGGCAGAAGCTTGGCTATCGCAATTCCAATTTTAACCATATTGTTTTGGTTTCCATTCGCTGGAATAGCTAATCTTGTTTTATTTATCATATTCTGGGTTAAAATGGCAGAATACAAAAACAAATTAAGAAATAACCCAAAAACTGTTGAGCCTTTGACTGCTTAAAAAGCGGGTTCTAATAAATCTAATAATTGCAATTCATCTTTATTAAATGATACGTTTATTTCAGATGAGTTGCTTTTTTCTTTTGCCTTTACTTCTTTTTTATCGATCCAATCAGAATGTTGAAATCCACTTACAAAAGCTGGACTAACACTTTCTTCCTCTGCAACAGCAGGTTGTTGAGAAACAGTTGATACCATTGAACGAGCATTCATCTGTGGACCTTTTTGAAGCCTAACATCTTTAGAAATAACTGGAGGAGGTGATGGCACTGCATCGTCAGCTTCCATGTCTTTTACTTGTAAAGACACATAAGGTAGTGTGATATTTGTTTCTGCAAAAGCAGGAGTTTCAAGAGGTTTTATTTCTTTCTGTGTAGGCATAGATTCCACTGCTTTTGAAGTAGACGTATTATCTGCAACCAAAGCCTTCTCTTCCATTTTGGGCATTATTTGTACCAATAGAAAAATTAACGCCAATCCAACAGTTACTTGAAAAATAGGTTTGAAAAAGATAGGTCTTCCCGGATTTAAAAAGAAGATACCTAATTTCTCATACCAAGGAATCGCTTTTTTATTCCACTTATCGTGAAACATTGCCATCAAATCTTCTTTCATGGCAGGATTAGGTTGTAATACGTCGGTTTGTTCCATATTTTCCAATTGTAATAAGGTTAGTTTTACTTGTTCAAACTCAGCCTCATTTTCAAACAATTCTGCATGTTCGATTTTTTCTTCTGAAGAAAGTTCGTCGAAACGTTTATTAAAAATGTTAGTTTCTTTTTTCATCATTATCGATTTAATGCTGGATTAAAAATTCTCAATTCACTCGCAATTCGTTTGGTAGCATAGAACAAACGCGATTTCACCGTTCCTTCATTGCAACCAACTATCTCCCCTATTTCTTTCAGTGACATTTGATCATAATGTCTCAATACAAATACTTCACTGTGTTTTTCATCCATGGATTCCAGCAATTTATCCAATTCATCTGCAAACATTTTTTCTTCCACTTGAGCAGCTACATTTTTAGCACCATCTACAATTTGAATATACGAATCACCACTATTCACCGTATTTGAACGAACAGCTTGTTTTTTATATTCATTCTTACACATATTGTTCGCCACGCTATAAATCCAGGTTTTGAAATTTCTACTTGTGTCAAAATACTCCGGTTTCTGAATAATCTTGGCAAATATATCTTGAACGAAATCTTCCGATTTCTCTCTGTCTTTCCAAAGCATGCGGTAGAAATAGTTTAACATCAATTTTGCGTAGCGATTATACAATTCCGAAAAGGCCAAATCATTCCCTTTTGATAGTAAATCCATCAATTCTTCATCTGATATTTTCGTATATTGCTTTTTCAGTAATCCCATTTATTGCTGCAAGACAGAACTAATTTTCGTTTGTTGATTATTCCATTTACCAATTTCTATCATTTTATTTTCAATTGCTTTTGCTCCATTTGTATCTTTATTGGTCAAAAGTTGATTTCGATAATTGTACAAAAACGGTAGATAATTTTTAGCCCAACTTATTCCTTCCTCATTTTTTGGTTTAGACATAATAAAAGTGAAATCTGACAAATTGGAATTAGAAGGCGGTTTTGTATTGGTCCAAAAAGCAGTTCCAATTACAGTTGCATTATGCGGTAGTTTTTCTAAATAAGCTTTCGGAAGTGTAAGTGAAACCCCCATTGATTTAGTTGGATTTTTATCGATAAAATCTCTTAGATAATCTGGATTAACTGTTATTTCTGATGGAACAAAAAATCCATTGTTTTTTAATTCAGCTCGATAATCACTTATCGTTAGCCAATCTAAATTGATGATTTTAATATCTGGTCTAACTAACAGTATTTGTTGCACATACAAAGCATTGTAACTATCATCAAATCCGTGAAAAATGAGCACTGAATTTTTGGGAGCCAGTTGAAATAAATCTTTAAAATAATTGACCAAATCTAAATCTAAACTTCCGCTAGTCATTAACTCTTTTAAATATTTTTTAGCAGATGTTAGTTGATTTGTTCGAACAGCATTTCCTGCCATTTCTTCTAAAACATTTATATCTGTTGGCGTTTTTTCATAAGCTTTTTTGAGTAACCCTACATCTGCATTTTTACGTCCACTTGCCAAATAAACATTGAAATAATACTCTGCTGAATTCGGATTCGTTCGCGCTAGTTCTTTTATCAAATCGGCTCTTTCCTGAACCGAATAAGCCGTTGCGTTTTTTTGTGTACTAAGAAATCGAGTAGCGTCTAATATTTGCTGTGATCTATTTTCTTGAACAGATTTATTGGGAACAATCTCATCTTGAAGCGATTGACTGTCTTGCTTTACCGCAGGACTAGCTTTTTTTGCTGGAGTTTGCTCAGAGGAATTTCGTTCTACTTGTGCTAAAAAAGTAAATGAAATCACTAAACAATATAAAAGTAGAATATATTTCATAGAAGATTTTTATTAGCAGTACATTCTTAACTCAAAAACGTTCAGAACAACCCATAATCTATCCGAATTAGAGCAGTTTAAATTTATCCCAAATTGCTTTCAAGTATAATCGACAGGTTTTTAACTTTTCGGCTTGTAATGATTTTTCAAATGTATTTATTTCAAATTGCTTTGAATCCATGTGATAGAAAAATTCGCCCAAACTATCTAAATAGCCATAACCTAGCGTACTTGAATACATTGCAAATTGAGGTACATTGGGATTCATTAAATCTTTACTCCACGTTGCTGTATCAGATTTTATGCCCATTTGATAGAGCAATGTTGCAATTAAATCTGAATGTGAGCCAATCGTATGAACAACCCTTCCACGATAAGCATCATCGATTGGTTTTCCCCAAAACAACAAAGGAACTCGAAAGAAATTTGAGGTGTAATGGTATGGATTTGTAGGTGTAGAACGTCCATGATCTGCCACCATAATAAAAAGTGTATTATCAAACCAAGGCTCTTTCTTACACTTTTCTAAAAAATCAAATAATGCCTGATCAGAATAATGTAAACCATCCATAAAACCACTTTCTTCGCCTTTCCAGAATCCTTGCCATTTACTTGGAATATCATAAGGTGCATGCGTACTTCCTGTGAAAACACATTGTATAAAAGGTTGTTTGGACTTATTGATATTTTTCAAGAAGTAGGCATATAAATCGGGATCATAAACATTTAATTTTCCACGAACTAAAGCACTTGGAAATACTTTTTCATCCTCTACTTGATCAAATCCATGGTCTAAAAAGAATCCACCAATATTTCCATAATCTAAATCTCCGCCAAATAAATAACCGGACTTATAACCAGCAGGTTTTAGTAATTGATTGATAGAAAATAATTTTCTACTCTTGTTTGGGTAAAGCGTAATAGAAACCTGAGGAAGTGCTGGAATTCCTCCAAAAATTCCTGAGTTTCCAATCTCTGATGTTCCTGAACCTGAATAAAAACGATCAAAATATACACCTTGTTTTATCAAACTATCAAAATGTGGCGTTGAGCCTTTGCATAAACCAGAATAACTAATTGCTTCTGCAGCCCAACTTTCCAACACAATAAAAACCACATTTGGTTTCTTATTCGCTAGAAAATAATTCTGATGTTCTTTTGGATAACTCAATAATGAATCTGCAAATTGTTCCGCTTCATGAGCATCTGTTTGGTTCAAATATTTATCTAAATCTAGCTCTTGGTAGAGAATTAAATTATCTCCAAAGAAATAAGTTGAATTAACCGTAATATCGTTAATAATAGGTGAATGAGAGAAAATCGCTGCATTAATCGTAATGGGAATTGGTTGCCATCCTCCACGAGCAGTAAGAAATGAAAATAAGCCCACTACAATGAAAAATAAAATAGAAACAACAGCATTTTTCCATCCTTGAAGTGAGGTTTTCCAATCGAAGGAATACAGTTTTTTGAGTAGGAAAAGTCCTACTAAAAGTTCGATTGCTAAATAGAGAAAAAAGTAAATATAATTACTTATTGAAGCTGTTCTGAACACTTCATCTGGATGTGTCAAATGCACAAAAACACGTGTGCTTAATTTATGATTCCATTCTGCATATACATTGATTTCTCCGCAATGAATAAGTGCTACAATTAAAAGAATGAATATTTGCTGAAATTTTAATACTTGAAAAGCTACTTTTTTTGTTTTACCATAAGCCAGCAAGAAAAATAGATAAAAAGGTAAGGTTGCTAGAGCGAAAAAACCAATTGTAGAAAAATCTAAACGCAATGAATGCCAGAAAAGTGCTAAATATTCTCCACCAGCTTCTTTTTGAATTCGAGAAAAATAATGAAATGAAAATAAGAGACGTTGAAAATTAAATAACAACAGCCAAAAAAGAATAAAACTTAAAATAGGTCGAAGAAATTTCACTTTGCGTTTTTAATTAATCTAGGTAAAAGTAATAATAAATCGATTAAATGATTTTATTGTTCTTTCTGTTTTTGATAATCAAGGGTTTTTAGTTTTTTTAACATAAAAAACACTCACCTTTTTAAGTTTATAAACGTCTTGATGAAAAAGTAAACTACTTTTAGCATTTCTTTAGTGTTAGTTAATTAGTTCGTAATTTGTGTAGTATGAGAAAACGTTCACTTTTGTACCTCGGTTTTATTTCTATTTTTGTTTTGGGTTTAAATGCTTGTAAGAAAGATAAACCTGCTCCTACTCCACCAACAGAAGAAACTCCGCCAGTAGATGAAGCTATTCATTTAACGATGAAATTGAATCCAACTTTTAATGGAAATACAGTTGCGCTAGATTCAACTTATACAACTGTAGAAGGTTATCCTTTTCAACTGACAAACTTAAAATTTCTTGTAACGAACCTCATAAATAATGGTGACACGCTAATTTCCGCAGCAAAATTAGATTGGGTAGCAGATGGATTAACTGTTTTTTCAACAACTGGCGATCCAACCTTATTTCAACAGCTTTCTGGAGTTTTAGGTGTAGATTCTGCTATAAATCACCTTGATCCTATTTCATTTCCTACGACAGATCCGCTTTATCTAACAAATATCAACGATATGCACTGGAGTTGGAATCCAGGTTATATATTTATTAAAGTAGAAGGAAAATACGATACAATTACAGGGAGTTCAAACTTCCCGTTATCGTTTCTCTTTCATATTGGCATGGATCAGAACAAGCAAACTTTTCAATGGAATACAGTTACTTGGAATAAAATTGACGATAAACATTATGAAGCTAAGCTTGATTTTAAACTCGATAAATTTCTTCATGGAACAACTCAATCCATCGATTTAAAAACAGAAAATTTATCGCATTCGTCAAGTGGACAAGAAACCTTATCTTTGAAAGTAATACAACTCTTCAATGATGCATTGCAAGCTGAATAAAATACTTCCTGCCATTTTTCTTTTTACGTGTCTTTTCATGAGTTCATGTAAGAAAGATAGTGGTATATTATCTGAATACAAACCTACTCCATACGAATTAAAAATACCTTCGCATTTCCCTGCAATGCCTATTCCTGCAGATAATCCGATGACAGTAGAAGGCGTTGAACTGGGGCGTTATCTATTTTATGAAAAGCGCTTAAGCTCAGACAATTCTATCTCTTGTGCAACTTGTCACTCTCCAGAAAATGCTTTTTCAGACCCAAATGCTCTTAGTAAAGGCGTAAATGGGACACTAGGTCACAGAAACGCAATGGCACTGATCAATTTAGGATGGAATCAATTCTTTTTTTGGGATGGAAGATCTAAAACACTTGAACAACAGATTCTGCAGCCAGTTCAAAACCCAATAGAAATGCATGAATCTTGGCCCAATGCTGTTATTAAATTAACCGCAGATGCAGCATATCAAAATAGATTTGCGCATGCTTTTCCTTTAGAAGCTGGAATTGATTCGATTCAAGCCTCGAAAGCGATTGCACAATTTCTTAGAACGATGATTTCTGCAGAATCAAAATTTGACATTATTTACAAGAAAATCAATTCATTACCGCTTACTCCAAGCGAACAAAATATTTATCAAACTTCGGTTACCAATGAAGAGCTGGCTGGTTACGATCTTTTCAAAAGTCTAAATGGAGCAGATTGTTTCCATTGCCACAATGGTCCACTCATGAAAATAATTGGATTTTCAAACAACGGACTTGACGCTACATTTACAGATCATGGACGTATGAATGTTACAGGAAATCCTTCAGATGACGGTAAATTCAAAATCCCAACACTTCGCAATATTGAATATTCTGCACCTTACATGCACGATGGACGTTTTGAGACTTTAGATGACGTAATTGAACATTATAGTTCTGGTATAGAATTAAGTCCATCTATTGACGTGCTGATTGAATTTCGCGATCAAGGTGGTGTACAATTAGATGCACAGGAAAAAGCATTGTTAAAAGCCTTTTTACTGACTTTATCCGACGAGAAATTTATCCATAATCCAGATTTTGCAGATCCGAATTAATCTTAGTGAACAATAATACCGTTTTCGTATTTTGTAGAAGTAAGTAGATTTCCTTGCTGATCGTAAATAATCATCAAACCATTTATCAAACCGTCTTTGTATTGAACTTCGGTATATTTATCGTTCGTGTTTGGATAATATGAAAAACAAGTTCCTGTATATGGAATTCCATTTAACATTTTCACGTTGCTTTTAGCATTTTCTTTTAGGAGTTCTTCACAGTTGCATTGAGAATTTTTCTTTGCATTTGGAATCAATTTTCCATTTTTATAGAGACTTCTTGTCAACTCATTTCCCTGATTATCAAAAACAAGATAATAACCGTTTAGTTCACCTCTGAAGATTTGTTTCTCTTCCATTTTTTGAGTTGAACTTCCGTAATAGGTAAAACATCTTCCCGTATAAAGAGAATCACGTTTATCTAAATATGTATCGCCTTTTTTAGTCAAAGTAGCGCAATCGCATGAATCCAATTCTTTGTACCCATCATAATCTCCTGCCAAAATACGCTCTTCTGGACTTGGACCGCTTGATTTAGAATCACACGCAGTTAAAGCAAGTAATAAAATAGATGTAGAGATAAGTAATTTTAGCATAGCTTAATTTGTTTGTTTATAATGTGAAAAAGAGAATTTGTTACTTCTTTTTTGGTGTAAAATGATAGATTTTAGAATACCAATCGTAAATGGTTTTTTCGGCTGGTTTGTGTTGTGGCGTATAATCTGAATCATCTAAACCACCGTATTCGCTATCTTCTGGATACCATTTCCATAAGAATCCGCCAGCAACCCAAACTTCATCCCATAAAGCTTCAAAAAAACCTTCGTAACCATTCACTTGAGCTTGCATATTCATTTGTTGATCTTGAGGAACACTTTCAATCACCCATTGTTTCCATACTGCTCTATCGATACTTCTGTAACCAAATTCAGTAAAAATAACTTGCTTTTTGTATTTGTACGCCAGCTCTTTCATTTGCAAAGCGATTTCTTGCCACATCACACGTATTTCATCTACGCTAGGCGTAATCGATTCAGAAATAGGAAAATAAGCATCTATTCCGATATAATCAAGTAAATCCCAAAAAGGAATCGTTTGATAATCATCCCAATTAGAAGCGTATAAAAGTTTTCCATGATAGATTGCTCTAATTTTAGGAATCAGTTGAATAAAAAAGTCTGGACGTTCACGTACTGCGGATTTTAATTCTACACCAAAACAAAAGCTATCCATGTGGTGTTCTTCTGCTATTTTCGCCATTTTCAAGACAAATTCAGTGTAATTCACTTCCCATTTATCCCAATTTTCTTCTGTAAAATCTAATTGTCCAGCCCAACCAGTTCCTTTCACCCAAAAATGAGGTTTAAGCATAATTTTTATGTTGTTCTTACGAGCATCTTTTACAACGACAGCAATATTTTCGGGTCTATCTCCCCACCAATTTATAGGTATATTGTAAGAAATTTGCGGATCGTTGTTGTTTTCCATCACCGCAAACGGATTGATACAAATATAATTGGCTGCTATTCTTTTCAAAGGTGGAATTCCACTTTCAACTTGTGCTTCGTGTTGCGCTGAAACGAAATTAACGCCAGCCATTTTTTGATATTGAGCAGAAAGAATAAAAGGAAATAAAGCAAATAAGAAACAAATTCTCTTCATGAATTACAATCGTTGAAATAAGAAAACGAAGTTAAGCAATAGTTTTAGGTTGTATACACTAGACAGACACTTTTAACAATAGTTTAAAGCGTAAATCTAACATTGAAAACAAGAAAAAATATACTTATTTTTCTTTTGAATGATAATATGCTCGAATTACGCCCATTGCGATAAAACCAACGCCCATTCCAATTGCGCCACCTACTTCTACTTTATCTAACATTGAACCAATTCCTCCTCCAATGAACATACAACCTACGAAAACAACTCCTCCAATGGATGAACCATTTTTTTGACCTCTCGATTTACTCATTTTATATTGTTTATATTATTGTTGTTATTTGTTTTTCAAACATTTTTTTACTTTTCGCTCATAAATTGCACGTTCTTCTGGAGTACTATTTGGAGCAGTCAGTAATTCTTTACAATGTTTATCAATTTCTTCCATTCTAGCAAAAATAGGATCAAAATTTGCGTTTTCTGGTGTTTTATCGATCACTTTATTAATGGAATCATTTTTCTTCACACAATCGCAAAAATCCCATTGTTTGCCAAATTTCTTTTCAATAGCAGCTTTATTGTCTTCTTTTTCGTTTTTTTCACTAATATAAGAAGCACTATCTGCAACAATTGCTTTATCTATTGCCGTAACAACAGTATCTTGTGAGGCATCTACTTGACAAGAAGTTTCTTCTTGTGTACAAGCTGAAAAAATGATTAATAGGCAAGTAAAAAAATAGATTTGGTGATTCATGGTAAAGTTTTTGTTTGACAATATACAAAGTAAACAAATATTTCGTTTAAATTTAATATGATGTTAAAAAAAACACTTTTTATTATTTTAATCTTTCTTTCCTCATTTCCTGTTATTTATAGTCAGGAAGAAGATTCTATTATGGGAATATTTCCACTAAAAGGTGTTGAAGTAAAAGACCCTTCGTATGAAAGACAATATCAATATACCTTAGAAAAGGTTAGAAAAATATATCCGTATGCCTTGTATGCAAAATCATTGTTAGATAGATATAATGAAGATATAAAAGAACTAACGAAAGAACGTCAGCTTAAAAAATATGGCAAAACAGCCCTTGAAAAATTAAAAGAAGATTTTGAGTATACTTTAAAAAACATGTACACTTCAGAAGGAAATTTATTGATGAAATTAATCAACCGAGAGACAGGAATAACGGTTTATGACATTATTGATAAATATCGCGGAAAGGGAGCAGCAGGCTTTTACAATGTAATTGGAAAATTATTTGATCAAAATTTAAAAGTAACTTACGACCCGAAGAAAGATTGGCTGATTGAACGTGTTTTACAAGATATTCTAGCTGGGAAATATTCACTTTATGAAATGGATTTATTGACCAAAGAGAAATTCAAAGCTATTCGAGAAGAAGAACGTTTACAAAGAAAAAAATACAAACAAGATAGCAAAAAACAGAAAAAGATCAGCAAACAGGTAAGTTCAAAACAAAAAAAGCAAGACCAATAGGTCTTGCTTTCTCTTACTTAAATTAAAATTATTGTTGAGTTGTAGCCATTTGATCTGAGCTATTCATTGAAATAGCAGATTTCTCAAATCTAATTTTAGTAGATGACTCACAAGATAATAAAACTGAAGTATCACCTACTTCTAAAATTTTACCGTGAACACCACCAATTGTAATTACTTTATCTCCAACTTGAAGATTTTCACGAAACTTTTTCGTTTCTTTTTGTTTTTTCATTTGTGGACGTATCATAAAGAAATAAAACACGACTACAATTAATATAATGGGTAAAAAACCTCCTAATCCTTGCATAACTTTTCTTTTTATCTTGATTTATATTATTACTATTTTAGTACATCACCTTTAATAATGAGCGTAGTAGATGTTGGTGAAGTATTTGCCATTACGTTAAGTGACTTACGAATTTCGCCTTCAAAACGATCTGTATTTACTTGAGCATTCACCCACCCTTTTTCTCCTGGTAAAATAGGTTCTTTTGTAAAATCTGCAACTGTACAACCACAAGAAGGTTCAACGCGAACAATGTTTAACGGCAAATCACCTGTATTGGTAATTTCAAATTTTGCTTTTACAATCTCACCTTGTTTCACCTGACCAAAATCGAACATTGTTTTAACGTCCATTGTGGTTGGTTTGCCAAAATTATCTTCCGTTTTATCAGAAGAACATGCAGCTAAGGCAATTAACAATCCAAAAACTAATACTTTTTTCATTTTTATTAATTTAAAAGTCCTCTTCCTACTTTTTTAATTTTCTTTTCTTTTTCTAGGCGATCTATCGCTTTATCCAAAATTCCGTTGATAAAGGTATTACTTTTTGGCGTACTATAAAATTTAGAAATTTCTATGTACTCGTTTAAAGTAACTTTCTTCGGGATATTTTGAAACTCAAGCAACTCAGTAATAGCCATATTCATCAAGATTAAATCCATTTTTGCAATACGATCTAATTCCCAATTATCTGTCAATTCATCAATTAGCTTCATGTTTTCATCATTTCGCATGATTGATTTTCTCAATAACGTAGAAATGAATTGCTTTTCATCAACTGGATCTTTGTAAAGTGGTAAAAGTTCATTTTTACCATCTTCAGAAAACGATTTGAGCGTTTTGATAACCATAGAACAAACCAAATCAATATCGTCTATCCATTGAATATTCTTCTCTTCAAAGAAATTCAACATCAAAGGAGAATTAGCAATTTCTTCTTTAAAAATAGCAATTGCAAAAGCTAGATCCTCTTCATATCCTTCTACATCATTATTCATGTGTTCGAAGTAAATTTCAGATTCTCTAATGCTCGCATGCATTTTCTTAAACATCTCGCGGTTTACATCACCAACCCAATTGACTTTTCTACTTTCAGAAGCAGAACGCAATTCTTTGCTGTTTTCTAAAATCCCAATCACTTTGTTATCAACAAATTTGCGATTGGGATTCTTTTCTTCTTCGGAAGGGCGAATTTTAGCTTTCGCGTCTTCTATTCGATTTTCTGCAACCGATTTTAGTTCTCCAAATGAAAGTAACAAAAGCAAATACAATTCATAAATTTTATCAACTGTGGCAATCATTGCCTGCTCTGTTTTTACATAATCATCCTCGTTTGTTTGAAAATATGCATACAGTGTTTGTAGTACTTTTATTCTAAGATGTCTTCGATTCAGCATTTATTTTTTTATAGGGGAAGTTTTACTTTACCAATTGATTCAATACGCTCTTCAGCCATTTGATTTGCAATTAGATATGTTGGAATATTTGCTTCACGAGAACGAGAAACAATATTGTAAATAGTTTGATAAATTTCTTCCGATTTTTGCATCGACCATTCTGGAGAAAGCGAAGCAACCTCACAATAACAGTTGATTACACCACCTGCATTAATTGCAAAATCTGGTGCGTAAATGATTCCTTTGTCCATTACAATTTTTCCATGTTTCGCTTCATCTTGTAATTGATTATTAGCAGAACCAGCAATGATGGAACATTTTAATCTTTTTAATGTTTCGTCATTTACAGTTGCACCCAATGCGCAAGGAGCATAAATATCCATATCTACATCGTAGATATCGTCTATTCCTACTACATTTGCACCGTATTGTTTAGCTACTCTGTTTACAGTATCTTCTTGTATATCGCAGATGTAAACTTTAGCTCCTTCTTTTGCAAGATATTCAACTAAATATTCACCAACGTGACCAGCACCTTGAACAGCGACTTTTTTTCCAGTTAATGAATCTGAACCAAATTGAACTTTAGCCGCAGCTTTCATTCCCATATAAACTCCGTAAGCAGTAACTGGTGACGGATCTCCACTTTTACCTGGTAAACCAACTACGTGATTTGTTTCCATATTCACCCAAGTCATATCAATTGGATTAATACCAACATCTTCTGCAGTAATATATTTTCCACCGAGGCTATTTACAAATTTTCCAAAACGTCTAAATAACGCTTCTGATTTGTCCACACGAGAATTACCAATAATCACTGCTTTTCCTCCTCCAAGGTTTAAACCCGAGATAGCATTTTTATAGGTCATTCCTCTGGAAAGACGCAATACATCATTCAACGCTTCCATCTCATTGTTATACATCCACATACGAGTTCCACCAAGTGCAGGCCCCAATATTGTATTGTGCACAGCAATTATGGCTTTTAAACCAGTAGCGTTGTCATTGCAAAAAAGAATTTGTTCGTGATTATACTTGCTCATCTGAGCTACAACCGGATTTTCGGCAAGGTTTGTCTCCTTGATGTCTTTTACTTCAAACATACTTTATACCTTTTATTTAGAACGTATTTTCAATTCTTATCCTTAACTTTGATGCGCAAATATCACATTAAAGCGCGACAAAAATAGTAAATTATCGAATGAAGTCTCTAAGCTATCTCAACAAATATTTAATTAAATACAAATGGCGCTTAATTCTAGGAGTTATTTTCATCATCGGATCTAATCTTTTTGCAGTATACATGCCTCTTTTAGTAGGAAATTCTGTGGATAATATTATTTCCATGGAAAAATCAAATCAATCTGTAGATTTGCTAATAAAAGCAGCTCTTTACATGGGAGGAATGTATATGTTGCTCTCTTTAGGTAAAGGTATCTTCCTGTTTTTCACGCGTCAAACGATTATTGTTACCTCACGATATATTGAATATGACCTAAAAAATGAAATCTACGAACAGTATCAAAAATTATCCTACCGCTTCTACAAAAAAAATAGTACCGGAGATTTAATGAATCGAATTACCGAAGATGTAATTCAAGTTCGAATGTACCTTGGACCTGCTATTATGTACAGCGTGAATCTTGCTGTCATGTTCGTTGTTGTGGTATATCACATGCTAAAAATAAGCCCAGAACTTTCTCTCTATGTGCTTACTCCACTTCCTATCATGTCATTTCTCATCTATAAAGTGAGTAATCGTATGAACAAACAAAGCACACAAGTTCAGCGACAACAATCGCACATTTCTACTTTGGTACAAGAATATTTTTCGGGAATTAGAATTCTAAAGGCGTATGTCCGCGAACAAGAAATTCAAGAAGGATTTAACGAAGCAAGTGAAAAGTACAAAGACAAAAGTATGGCTTTGACCTTAACAAATTCATTTTTCTTGCCAACTATCATGCTTTTGATTGGATTAAGTACAATTCTTACTGTATATATTGGTGGATTATTGACGTATGACAAACAAATTAGTTTGGGAGACATCACCAGTTTTATCTTTTATATCAATATGCTTACTTGGCCTTTTGCGAGTATTGGTTGGGTAACATCTATTGTTCAAAGAGCTGGTGCATCGCAAACGCGTATCAATGAATTTTTGAAACAAACTCCAGAAATCGTCAATACGAATTTGGAGAAAAAAGAAATTAAAGGAAAAATAAATTTTCAAGATGTTTCCTATACTTTCACTGATTCAGGAATTGAAGCATTAAAAAATATTTCATTTGAATTAAATAAAGGAGAAACGCTTGCAATCGTTGGAAAAACAGGTTCAGGAAAAAGTACTTTAGTCAATTTATTAACGCGACAGTTTGATCCAATTTCTGGAACAATATTAATAGATAATAACGATTTAAAAACAACTAATTTAAGTGATTACAGAGATCAAATAGGAGTTGTGCCACAAGAAGTTTTTTTATTCTCAGATACAATTGGAAATAATATTCGCTTTGGAGCAATCAATGGAATTGCAACTGATGAAGAACTCATAGAAGTCGCAAAAAAAGTACACGTATATCACAACATTGAACATTTCAAAGAAGGAATGGATACTATTTTGGGCGAACGAGGTGTAAACTTAAGTGGCGGACAAAAACAACGTATTAGCATGGCACGTGCGCTGATAAGAAATCCGCGAATACTTTTATTGGATGATTGTCTTTCCGCAGTTGATACTGAAACAGAAGAAGTTATATTGAATAATTTACAAAATGTAATGAAAAACAAAACTTCGATTATTGTTTCTCATCGTATTTCATCTATTCGTCACGCTGACCAAATTATCGTTTTAGATAATGGAAGTATTGTTGAAAAAGGAAATCATGATTATTTACTCAAACAAAAAGGATTTTATGCTTCGATGCATGAAAAACAACTCTTAGAAGAAAGAAATATCGAAGAATAAATTCGAAAACTCAACGAAAATTAGGGTAGCATTTCATTTTTAATTATTATTGAAGTATTATTTGATTGACAAACTTCAAAAAGAAAGAGAATGAGAGATGATGAAGTATACTCAAAAGTTGTAAAAGCAGGCAAGCGCACTTATTTTTTCGATGTAAAATCTACTAGAGGAAAAGATTTATACATCACTATTACCGAAAGTAAGAAAAGAACCAACGAAGACGGAAGCGCTAGTTTTGAAAAACATAAACTTTTCTTGTACAAAGAAGATTTCTCGAAATTTATGGAAGGCTTAGAAGATGCTTTATCAAAAATTGATTCCATCAATGATAATCCACTAGAATTACAATCATCTGAATCGCATGTTGAACTTGAAGAAATTTCAAGTGTTCAGTTTGAAGATTTGAATTAAAACGACCATTTCATAAATCAACTAATTTTCACTTTAATTACTATTTTTGTAGAAAGCAATTTGATTTTAGTATGATTCATACCTTGTTGAAATTGATTATCCGTCTTGGGATACGTATTTATTACAGGGAAATTAAAATCCTTAATCGCTCAGCTATACCTAAAAAAGGTCCACTTATTATTATCTCGAATCACCCAAATACTTTAATGGATGCTTGGGTAGTTGCACTTGTTTGCAAACAGCCAATCTACTACATGGCAAAAGCTACTTTTTTTGATTCAAAATTCAAATTGTGGTTTTTCAAAAAATTAAAAATGGTTCCTATCAACCGTGCTGGCGAAGGAAAAATGGATGGAGTAAACAACCAACAATCATTCGAAGAATGTCACCAAATCCTCGAAAATAAAGGTAGCTTACTTATTTTTCCTGAAGGTTCAAGTTTTCAAGAACGTACACTTCGGAAATTAAAATCTGGAACAGCGAGAATTGCTCTTGATTCAGAAAAAAGAAATAATGGAGAATTAGGTTTAAAAGTCATCGCTGTTGGAATACATTACTCACGCGCAGAACGTTTTAGAAGCAATTTGCTAATATCTGTTGACGAACCTATAGAAATAGCGCCCTATTTAGAAGAATACAATCAAGATAGCTCTGGAACTGCACGAAAATTAACACAGCTTTTCAAAGAACGATTAGAGCATGTTTTATTTACAACAAGCGATAAAACACAAGAAAAACTCATACAACAAATACAAGAAGTACTTTCTTCTAAATACACTCCAAAAAGTGGAAAAGGTGTTTCTGGTGAAGTAATGCAATTAAGAGAGATTCAACAAGCTCTTGAACTCATAACTGTTGTTGAACCATGGAAATTAGATGAAATTTCACTTTTGGTTGGACAGATTATTTGGCAAACAAAAAAACTTTCTATTAAAATGGATTTTTTAGATAGACGCTATCGCTCTATACTCTTTTTAAGACAAATTATTTCATCCTTATTGGTATTGATTATTGGCGCACCACTTTTTATTTACGGCGCTTTTCACAACATTATTCAATATACTTTAGTAGATCGCATCATTGGAAAAGTAACCAAGGATGTAGAGTATTACGCTCCTTTAGCTATTTTACTCGGACTTATTTTTTATCCTTTGAGTTACTTTGGATTTGTAGTCCTTCTGCATCAATTCATTCATTTAAGTTGGTGGATCAAAGTAATTTATGTAATATCAATGCCTGCTTCAGGTTTATTTGCATATTATTTCTATCATTATCTTTCACACATCTCGTTTAAATGGCATTATCTATTTTTGATGATTTCTCGACGAAATGTAATTTACACCATTCAAAAAAAGCGTAAACGTTTAAAAGAATTAATCACAGTTGATCAATTGTGAAAAATCGAAATAAATGTGTATAAATATGAATGCAATGTTTGTTAGCTATTAGGATTGCTTATATTTGCCCTTATGAATCTACAAAATGATTTAATATTACGCGCTGCAAAAGGCGAAAAAATTGAACGTTATCCAGTTTGGTTGATGCGCCAAGCTGGTAGAATTTTACCCGAATATCGTGCCGTAAGAAGCAAATTATCAGGCTTTAAAGAACTAGTGGAAACTCCCGCACTTGCTGCAGAAGTAACCATTCAACCAGTTGATATTTTAAATGTAGATGCAGCAATTATTTTTTCGGATATTCTTGTTGTTCCAGAAGCAATGGGATTAGAATATCAAATGATTGAGCAAAAAGGTCCTTGGTTTGAAAATACGATTCGCAACGTAAAAGATTTAAAGAAAATAGATTTTTCGATTGATGTCGCAGATCGATTAAGCTATGTTTTTGAAGCAATAAAAATCACAAAAAAAGAACTCAATGGTAGAGTTCCTCTTATTGGTTTTGCTGGAGCTCCGTGGACCATATTCTGTTACATGGTAGAAGGTCAAGGGTCAAAAACTTTTTCTTTAGCTCGCAACATTTTATATACCAATCCTTCTTTGGCACATCAATTGTTGGAAGAGATAACAGAAGTGACTATTCGTTATTTGAAATTACAAGTTGAAGCAGGAGCTAATTTAGTTCAGATATTTGATTCTTGGGCAGGAATTCTTGGTCCAGAACAATATCAAGAATTTGGAATTAATTATTTGAAAAGAATTGCAACGGCAATTTCAGAAGTTCCGGTGACTTTATTTTCTAAAGGAGCGCATCATTCTATTTCTAAATTAGCTCAATTAGATTGCCAAACCATAGGAATAGATTGGCAAATAGAAATGAGTGAAGCTAGAAAATTAGCTGGTGCAAACATCACACTTCAAGGAAATTTAGATCCGTGTGCACTCTACGCTTCACATGAAAAAATTGAAGAAATGACTAAAAATATGTTACAATCGTTTGAAAGTAAAAGACATATTGTAAATTTGGGGCATGGAGTTTATCCTGATACTGACCCAGAAAAGGTAAAAACGTTTATAAACACTGTTAAAAACCATACATACTAAAAATAAGAATTATGAAAAAATTATTTATTCTACTAGCTGTCTTCTCAACTACAATGATAGTTGCTCAAGAACAAGAGGGAGAAAACATGTTAGAAAATGGAAGTTTTGAATCCATTGATGGGAAAGTTAAAAAATTAGGTGATATTACAAAAGCAGTTGGTTGGACAAGCCCAACAGCAGCTAGACCTGATTTATTTTTACCTGACAATAAAATCTTAGAAATTGATCCAAAAACAAATCCGTATGGTTCAGAAGTAGCTAAAGAAGGTGAAAACTTTGCTGGTATTGTTGCTTATTCATACAACAATAAAATTCCGCGTACCTATTTAATGGCTAAATTAAATGAGCCTATGAAAAAAGGAATGAAATATTGTGTAAATATGTATATTTCATTAGCCGAACTTTCTAAATACGCATGTAATAATATTGGAATTAATTTCAGTTCTAAGGAGTTCAGTTCTACCGAAAAAATATCTCTATTAGATGAATTCAGCATAATTGACATTGATAATAAAGTATTCAATGCTACTTTCAATTGGGATAGAATTTGTGGAACTTACACAGCAAAAGGTGGTGAAAAATACATCACTATCGGAAATTTTGAAACTGATGAAGATACTAAAAATGAACGTGTAAAGAAAACTAGTGATTTGAAAGGAACACAAATTATTGCTGCATACTATTATGTAGATGATATAAAAGTTCAATTACTAAGTAATGATGAAGTTTGCGATTGTGGAACGGACAAAGGAATTAATTTAGGTTCAGCAGTAATTTACTCTAAAAATGACTATTTCAAAGAAGACATGACGGTTGCTCAAAAAATTGAAGCAAGTACTATCTACTTTGGATTTGCTCAAGACATGATTACAGGAGCTTCAAAAGTTGACTTAAATCGTTTAGTTGCTTTAATGAAAGCTGATCCAACTCTACGATTGAAAGTTATTGGACATTCAGATGTGAAAGAAACAGAATTAGCAACTACAAAACCAGCTTATGCAGGAATGTCGCAAAAACGTATCAATACAACTATTAAATACTTTATTGATAACGGAATTGATGCTTCGAGATTAATAGCTTCTGATGGTGGAGATAGAACTCCTTCTGCCTCTGCAGACGTTGCAGATGATGAATTAAAAGAAGCAAAAAATAGAAGAGTTGAATTTGTTATTTACAAATAACATCTTTTAAAATAGATTTTTAAAGACCTCGCTTTTTTAGCGGGGTCTTTTGCTTTTAACTAGCTTCAACCGCATTCTAAATGTTAAGAAAACATTAACCTCTTCACTATTCTATTTACCTAAAAGTGACTTTTTGTTAATCTTTCCTTAACATTCAATAGATAAGTTTAATAGACCTTTGTATCAAATTAAACTTAAAATAATATTGAATGACTAAAACAACTATCTTTTTAATTGCTCTTCTTTCTTTCAATCCATTTAACCTATTAAAGGCACAAATTACTCCTCCTGGATTAAATAATACAAATGTGGCTGCATGGCTTGCATTTGGACTTAAACAAAATTTAGATACTACTGGTAAAATACAATCTACCACTTTTGTTGGTTGGGAAGGAATTGGAAATCCGAAATACAATAATCCATTTCAAAAAACAGGTATTTTCATGCTGAGTGAAGAAGTAAGTCATCGCTTTTTAAAAAATTGGCAATATGCTTTCGGATTTATTTATATGCGTCAGTATTTCTATAAAACAACAATACCTTATGATAATTTGAGTCCTTATGTGCGACAAGAATTTAGATTTTATGGTAAATTTGCTTACACATACTCAACCAATAAAATAAATTTCACGACAAACATTACGCCCGAATTCAGAAAATTTTACGACCCCAACTTCAACCATTGGAGAGAAAGTATTCAACTACGTACAAGATTAAAATTTCAGCTACAAGTTAACCTTACAAAAGACAAACAACATCGGTTAACATTATCTTCAGAATTATTCTTTTCGGCAAGTAAACTAATTGCCCCATCAAAAAAATGGAAAGCAATGGATTATAAAGAAACCTATTTTTATCTTGCTTATACATTTGCTCCAAAAAAGACACCACTTCTCTTTAGTTTAGGTTATATGAATGACTTAATAGGGAAGAAAAAAGCATACAGTATTCATTACCTTAGTTTTGATATTATTTGGATAAATCCGTTTAAAAAGAAGCAGAAAAAATAGAAAAATAAAACGAAAGTAGATTTACGAATAACAAACAACTTCAATTCTTGTATATTAACTAGAAAGTTAGTACTTTTGCCAACCCAAATTGGGGAACCTCATAAAAATTGGTGTATTGAGGTATAAACTAACTTTCTTTTGGAATCCAATTTTTTCCAAAATACAAATTAAAAAGCCAAATGGCAAAACAAAACGCAGTAGTAGAAGGAAATCCTGATTTTGATTGGGATTCAGTTGAAAAAGGTGGTTACTCATCTGAAAAACGTGCAGCATATTCTGAGCAATATGACGCAACGTTAAATTCAATCGCTGAAAAAACAGTTGTTAACGGTACAGTTGTATTAGTTACAAAAAAAGAAGTGGTAATCAACATCGGATACAAATCTGAAGGTGTTATCCAAATTAATGAATTCCGCTATAATCCAGACATTAAAGTTGGTGATGTAGTAGAAGTTTATGTAGAATCACAAGAAGACAAATTAGGTCAATTAGTGATTTCTCACAGAACAGCTCGTACTCATAATGCATGGGAGCATGTTAATGAAGCGCTTAAATCAGGCGAAATCATCACTGGTTATGTTAAATGCAGAACTAAAGGTGGTCTAATCGTAGATGTATTCGGTTTAGAAGCATTCTTACCAGGTTCACAAATTGATGTGAAACCAATTCGCGATTACGATGTTTATGTTGGTAAAAACATGGAGTTCAAAGTTGTTAAAATTAACGCAGAATTCCGTAACGTAGTTGTATCACACAAAGCACTTATCGAAGCTGAGTTAGAAGAACAGAAAAAACAAATCATCGGTGGTCTTGAAAAAGGTCAAGTACTTGAAGGTACTGTTAAAAACATCACAACTTATGGTGTGTTTATTGACCTTGGAGGAGTAGATGGATTGATACATATTACAGATCTTTCTTGGGGTCGCGTAAATCATCCAGAAGAAATTGTTACGCTTGACGAAAAAATCAACGTAGTAATTCTTGATTTTGATGATGATAAAAAACGTATCGCACTTGGATTAAAACAATTACAACCACATCCATGGGCTGCTTTAGATGCTAACTTAAATGTTGGTGATAAAGTATCTGGAAAAGTTGTTGTATTAGCTGATTATGGTGCATTTGTTGAAATTGCTCCAGGTGTAGAAGGTTTGATTCACGTTTCAGAAATGAGCTGGTCACAACATTTACGTTCTGCTCAAGATTTCTTGAAAGTAGGCGACACTATCGAAGCAGTTATTTTAACATTGGATCGCGATGAGCGTAAAATGTCACTTGGTATCAAACAATTGATGACTGACCCATGGGAAGGTATCGAAGCTCGTTACCCAGTACAATCTAAACACAATGCAAAAGTTCGTAACTTCACAAACTTTGGTGTTTTTGTTGAACTAGAAGAAGGTGTTGACGGATTGATTCACATTTCTGACCTTTCATGGCAGAAAAAAATCAAACATCCATCTGAATTCTGTAAAGTTGGTGATGAAATGAACGTAATCGTTCTAGAAATAGACAAAGAAAACCGTAGAATTTCATTAGGACACAAACAATTGGAAGAAAATCCATGGGATGTGTTTGAAACTATCTTCGGAGAAGGATCTATTCACCAAGGTACAATCACTGATAACAAAGACAAAACAGCAATCGTTTCTCTTCCTTACGGAGTAGAAGGTGTTTGTCCTGCTAAACATTTGAAAAAAGCAGACGGTGAAAACGCTAAGTTAGAAGATACATTAGATTTTAAAGTTATTGAATTCAATAAAGAAGCTAAAAAAATCGTTGTATCTCATACAGCAACTTTTGAAGAAATTGAAACTGAAAAACCAGCTTCTAAGAAAAAAGCACCAGCTAAAGAAAAAGACGGTGGAAATGCAACTTCAAAAGCAGTTAAGTCTATCAACCAAAATCAAGAGAAATCTACTCTTGGAGATTTGGATGCGTTAGCACAATTGAAAGACAAAATGGAAAACGAAAAATAATTCCTTTCCCAAGCATAAAAAACCCCGTTCACCAATTGGTAAACGGGGTTTTTCATTTTATATACTTTCTCTTATTTCGAACTCATTTGAGTAAATTGTTCGTAGAAATAAGGAATCGTTTCTATTCCTTTATAGAAATTAAACAAACCATAATGTTCATTCGGTGAATGAATCGCATCGCTGTCTAATCCAAAACCAAACAATACTGTTTTTAAGCCCAATTCTGATTCAAAAAGCGCAACAATTGGAATACTTCCCCCGCTTCTAACTGGAATAGCTTTTTTGCCAAAAGTAATCTCCATTGCTTTACTTGCGGCTTTAAATCCAACAGAATCAATTGGAGTTACCGCAGCTTCTCCACCATGATGTGGTATTACTTTTACAGTAATTCCTTCTGGAGCAATTGATTCAAAATGTTGTTGAAATAATTTTGTAATCGTATCAGAAACTTGATGAGGAACTAAACGCATAGAAATTTTAGCATGTGCTTTTGAAGCAATAACTGTTTTTGCGCCTTCGCCAATATATCCACCCCAAATTCCATTTACATCTAGTGTCGGACGTATAGAAGCTCTTTCTGGAGTAGAATAACCTTTTTCTCCAAAAGTTGACTGAATACCTATTGATTCACAATACTCTTTTTCACTAAAAGGAGCTTTTGCCATTTCACTTCTCTCTGCTTGAGTTAACTCTTCAACTGCATCGTAAAATCCAGGAATAGTTATGTGATTATTTTCATCGTGCAAAGAAGCAATCATCGAACACAAAGCATTGATAGGATTTGCAACTGCTCCGCCATACAATCCTGAATGTAAATCACGATTTGGACCTGTAACTTCAACTTCAACATAACTCAAACCTCTTAATCCAGCTGTGATAGAAGGATGTTCATTCGATAAAATTCCTGTATCCGATATTAAAACGATATCTGCTTTTAATTTTTCATGATTTTGTTTAACGAAAATAGAAAGATTTGTACTTCCTACTTCCTCTTCACCTTCAATCATAAACTTCACATTACAAGGTAATTCATTTGAATTCATCATCGCTTCAAACGCTTTAACGTGCATGAACATTTGTCCTTTATCATCACATGAACCGCGCGCGAAAATTGCACCTTCTGGATGAATTTTTGTCTTTTTAATAACCGGTTCAAATGGAGGAGAATCCCATAATTCAATTGGATCAGCAGGCTGAACATCATAATGTCCATAAACCAAAATAGTAGGAAGCTTACTATCGATTATCTTTTCTGCATAGACAATTGGGTTTCCAGCTGTTTCGCATATCTCCACCTTGTCTGCTCCAGCTTTCTTTAAAGATGCTGAAACAAAATCAGCTGTTTTTAATACCTCCTTTTTAAATGCTTGATCTGCCGAAACAGAAGGTATTTTAAGTAAATCAATTAATTCCTTTAAATAATCTTCTTTGTGTTTTTGAATATAATCTTGTGTTTTCTTCATGTACTTCAATTTTATTCGATGAAATTAACAAGTTTGATTGGATTTTAAAAAGAAGTTAACAAAAATTAGTCCGATATGCAACATTTTTCGTTTCTTAGCGTCTTGATTAAACACATAAGAAACAATTACAATCATGAGAAAAATTTCTTCTATCTTATTCATCTCACTACTACTAGGTATAAATGGTTTTTCGCAGTCAATTACTGTGCAACAAACCCTTACCCCAAAACAATTAGTTGAACAAATTTTACTTGGGCAGGGAGTTGTTGCCTCTAACATTAAATACAATGGAAGTTTAACTGCAGCACAAACACTTAAAGTGAATGCATCTTATTATGAAGACAATGGAACTCCATTTCCTATATCTAGAGGTGTATTACTTTCAACAGGGAATGGTATAGTAGCAAAAGGCCCTAACAATTCAGCATCAGCAACAAATGCCACAGGAACTACCGTTGTTACAGACCCAGACTTGATTGCAATTGCAAATGGAGGTGTTACAAATGGAGCAGTAATCGAATTTGACTTTGTACCTTCAGGAGACTCGATTAGTTTCCGTTATTTATTTGCTTCTGAAGAATATCCGGAATTTTCACCGAGTTCATTTAATGATGCATTTGGATTTTTTATTTCAGGACCTGGTTTTGCTGGACCATACCAATACGGAGGTGTTAACATAGCCTTATTACCTAGCCCTCCAACTCCTCCAAATACATTTGTAACCATTAACAATGTTAACCCAACTACTAATTCTTCTTTTTATGTAACGAATGGAACAGTTGCATCACCTTTATACAACGCAATGCAATTCGATGGAAGAACACAAATATTAACTGCTAGAGCGCAAGTACAGTGTAATCAAACCTATCACATCAAATTATGTATCAGTAATGTTTCTGATCAATCTTATGATTCAGGAGTATTTTTGGAAGCAGACTCATTTAAATCTAATGTAGTAACTTTCTCTGCAAAACCAAATGTGATTAACGGGTTTACAGACACATTGTTAGCAGAAGGTTGTATCAATGCAACTATGTATTTTGTACGACCTCAAAGTCAAACTGACACTGCTTATACGTATATTTTCCAAGTTTCTGGAACTGCAGATCCAAATGCAGACATCGTTCCTATTGGAGATACTGTCCACTTTGCTATTGGACAAGACTCAGTAGAAGTTTTTATTACTACTGTTGCTGATGGGATCACTGAACCAGATGAGTCTTTAATCATTACCGGATATTCTGTTACAGAATGTGGTGACACACTCTACAATAGCGTTACACTTTGGATTACTGATCATTATGATTTTGATTATACAATAACACCAGACCCAGCCAAGATATATTGTTTAACGGATAGTGCCAAAGTAACTGTAAGTAATATTGTGGGAAGTATACCACCCTATTCTTACCAATGGTCTACAGGTGATACAATTAGCTCAACATATTTACTACCCAATAACAACAAACATGACAGTATACCATATTATGTTACCGTAAAAGATGGTTGTGGATACGGAGTAGATGACACTGTTTACTTAGTTGTAAACCAAACATTGACAATAGATACGACCAAATCTATTCCTACTCCTTGTGGACAATCTTTAGGTGCCGTTATAGCTCAAGTTTCTGGTATTACAGGAACTACAAGTGGAACAGAATACACATGGAATGGACCAGGAGCAACTAATCCAAGTAGTTTTAATGCTACTGTTTGGCAAAATGTTTCTTCTGGATGGTATTATTTCTCTGTTAAAGATTTAGTTTGTACCGCCAAAGATTCTGTATTCGTTGACATATCTAATCCACCAATTGCACAAGTAAGTGGCAATCCTTTGGAAGGACCTAGTCCGTTAACTGTCGCATTCACTAACGACAGTCAAAATTCTAACTCTTACCTTTGGTATTATGGAGATGGTGATTCATTAAATATCAATGATTTAAGTGGACAAAATCATACCTACACGAGTGAAGAGCATCCTTATCAGTTTGATATGTATTTAGTGGCATACCAAGGTGCTTGTACAGATACTGCACATCTGACAATTGTTATTCCAGATATTATTCCAGACATCGTGCTAGAACCTTCTAATGTCTTTACACCAAATGGAGATGGAAGCAATGATACTTGGCATTTTTCTCAATTTGAGAATGTTAAAAATATCGATGTAACGATTACAAACCGTTGGGGAAATGTTGTTCACCAAGATTCTGGTGCAAGTGTAAGTTGGAACGGTCAAGACAAAACTGGAATGATGGTAGCAGAAGGTGTATATTTCTATATCTATGATGCTACCGATTTAAATGACAAACACTTTAAAGGACATGGATTTATACATGTAATTACAAGTAAATAAAATCGAAAAAAATCATAACCAAAAAAACGCCTATTTTTAATAGGCGTTTTTTATTATTTCACTATCAGGCTAGTTCCTGTCATTTCTTTGGGTTGATCTACTCCCATAATGTCAAGAATAGTTGGACTAACATCTGCCAAAATACCATCTTTTAAACTTTTATTTTTCTGATTTGTAATCCAGATTATTGGAACTAAATTAAGTGAATGGGCCGTATTGGGACTTCCATCGGGATTAACAGCAAAATCAGCATTTCCGTGGTCGGCAATAACAATTAAATCATACTCATTTTCTTGTGCAGTTTTGACTACTTTTTCCAAACAAGAATCAATGGTTTCAACAGCTTTTACAATAGCTTCATAAACTCCTGTGTGTCCAACCATATCGGGATTGGCAAAATTTAAACAAAAATAATCTGGCTGATTCGCATGTAATTCTTCAACAATTTTAGAAGTGACTTCTGGCGCACTCATTTCTGGTTGTAAATCGTATGTAGCTACTTTTGGTGAGTTTACTAATATACGTTTCTCGTTTTCAAATGGAATTTCTCTTCCTCCATTAAAAAAGAAAGTAACATGTGGATATTTTTCTGTTTCTGCAATTCGAACTTGTTTCAAGTTATTTTTACTGATAATTTCACCTATCGTATTGACAAGATTATCATTTTCAAAAGCAACATGCACATCTTTAAATGAACTATCGTAATTCGTCATCGTAGTTAAATGAATACGAAGTTTCTTCATATCAAATTCTAGAAAATCCTGTTGAGAAAGAACCATTACAATTTCTCTCGGTCTATCTGTTCTAAAATTGAAACAAATAACGACATCTTCTTCTTCAATTTTTGCTAATGGTTGATTTTTACTATCAACAATAACAGCAGGAAGAATAAATTCATCTGTATGGTTTTCTGCATACATCTTTTGAAATACATCTTTTGAAGAAGAAAATTTCTCTCCTACTCCATTAACCATTAAATGATAAGCTTTCGCTATTCGTTCCCAACGTTTATCTCTATCCATCGCATAATAGCGACCAATCACACTTGCTATTTTTGCAGATTTATCTGAAATATAATTTTCTAGCTCAGACAAAAAAACTGCTCCACTTTTCGGATCACAATCTCTTCCATCTGTAAATGCATGAATAAAAATGTCTTTCAATCCATACGATTCAGCCATATCACACAAAGCATACAAATGTTCTTGTGTAGAATGAACTCCTCCTTTGGAAACCAAACCCATAAAATGAACCTTTTTATTTTCATTTTTAGCTTGTTCGAAGGCTTGTTTTAGAACACTATTATCAAAAAATTCACCATCACGAATGGATTTATTGATACGTGTCAATTCTTGATAAACGATACGACCAGCGCCAATATTGAGATGTCCAACTTCTGAGTTTCCCATTTGTCCATCTGGAAGTCCAACTTTTTCGCCACTAGTTATCAATCTTGCGTTTGGATATTGATTCATCAAAGAATCGAAAAATGGAGTTTTAGAATTAAAAATAGCGTCAGAGTGCGTTTTATCTCCTATTCCCCAACCATCCAGTATAATTAATCCCGCTTTTTTCATTTCTAAATATATAAATAACTTGTAAATTATAGAATCATATTTACTTTCAACCCACCTAAATCTTCTGATTTTGAGAGTGAAATTTTTCCATTTTGACGTTTTACAAATTGTGAAACAATATATAATCCTAAACCTGTTCCTTTCGTATTTCGTGTATCTTCATTTTCAAGACGTACAAATTTTTGAAAAGCTTGCGGTATATTCTCTTTTTCAATTCCAGGTCCATTATCTTCAAAATTCCATTCTAAACCTTCTGAATGAGAGCGAATACTAATTTGGATATGCGGCATTTCACCAGCATATTTTATAGAATTATCTATCAAATTAGATAAAATAATACTCATTGCAGAACGATCAATTTCTCGAATCAAATCTGGTTCAACATTAATAGTGAACTCAATATTATCAACAATTTCGTACCTGCCTATAGTTTCTCTAATAAAAGACTGAATAACCACTTCTTCTTTTACAAAAAAATAGGAATTTTCATCAATTCTAGAAACTGTCAGCACGTTTTCAACCAAAGTTTCAAGACGCGTATTTTCTTTTAAAGCTTTATTTAGTAAATCTAATTGTTGCGCTCTATCTAAATCTCTTTTTTTGATTGTTTGCAGATATAATTTTATACCAGCTAATGGAGTTTTTAATTCATGTGTTACTGCTAAAATAAAATTCTGTTGTCTTCTACCAAGAGCCAGTTCTTTTTTAATAGATGCTTTAATCTTGTATAATCCAAAAATTAAAATTGCAAAAAAGACAAAACCTTCACTCAAAATCATGAGTGCTTTTTTTTGAAGAAAACCATTGTCTGGATTAATTTTTTCTGTCAAGTCAATCAGCAAATACGACCACCAACCAAATTGCAGAAGAACATAAGAACTTAATGCATAAAATATGATGGAAGTTTGTTTTCTCATCAGACGACAATTTAATACGCCCGTTCGTTTTTACCTTCGACGTAGTTGATAAATGCTTTGTTTACAACCTTGTTTCCACCTGGAGTTGGATAATTTCCTGTAAAATACCAATCTCCTGTATTATTTGGGCAAGCCAAATGTAAATCTTCAACTGTTTGATAGATAATTTCTACTTCAGCATTAATTTCTTTAGGTCTTAACATTTGAGCAATTTTATGAGAAACTTCTTCATACGAAAAGTGATCGTAGATTTCTTTCACATAATTTTTTATTTGCTCTTTAGGAAGTAATTCTTGTTCTTTACATTTTCTGTAAACTTCTTGTATTACAGATTCCTTTCCGGATTCTTTTAGAAGTGTTATAACTGCCTCAAAAGCAATGAAATCACCCATTTTAGCCATATCAATTCCATAGCAATCTGGGAATCGAATTTGCGGTGCAGAAGAAACAATAATGATTTTTTTAGGTTCTAGTCTATCTAAAATTCTAAGAATACTTTGTTTTAATGTTGTTCCACGAACAATAGAATCATCGATAACAACCAAATTATCTTTTCCTTTTACAACTGAGCCGTACGTGATATCGTATACATGCGCAACCATATCATCTCGCGCATCATCTTGCGTAATAAATGTTCGAAGTTTTGCATCTTTGATGATGATTTTTTCAATTCGAGCACGACGATTAATAATTTGATCGAGCTTTTCATTGGTTAAATCTTTACCTAGTTTTTTTATCGCTTCTAATTTTTCTGAATTTAGCTGATTTTCTAAACCCTTAATCATTCCATAAAAAGCAGTTTCTGCAGTATTTGGAATAAATGTAAAAACAGAATTATCTATATCATTATCAATAGATTTCATCACTTGACGACAAACTAAATCTCCTAATTTTTTTCTTTCGTTATAAATATCAAAATCATTTCCTCTAGAGAAATAGATTCGTTCGAATGAGCAACTTGTTTTTTCTAAAGGTGTATTTATTTCTACTTCAGAGATATCTCCTTTTTTCTTGATGATTAAAGCGTGTCCAGGTTTCAATTCATGAATCTGCTCGTATTGCAAATTAAATGCTGTTTGAATGACAGGACGCTCAGATGCAACTACACAAACCTCATCATCTTCGTACCAAAATGCTGGTCTAATTCCTGAAGGATCACGTAAAACAAATGCATCTCCATGACCAAACAAACCAGCCATAGCGTAACCACCATCCCAATCAGCAGAAGCTCTTTTGAGAATATTTTTCACATTGAGTTGATCGGCAATTTTTTCGTAAATCTGTGGATTTGAATAACCTTGCGCCTTGTATTCAGCATATAATCGCTCATTTTCTTCATCTAAAAAGTGACCTACTTTTTCAAGTACAGTTACGGTATCTGATTTTTCTTTTGGATGCTGACCAATATTCACCAGAACATCAAAAAGCTCATCCACATTTGTTAGATTAAAATTTCCTGCAACTACCAAATTTCGAGTTACCCAGTTATTTTGACGTAAAAATGGATGACAACTTTCAATACTATTTCTTCCAAATGTTCCGTATCGTAAATGTCCTAGAAATAATTCTCCTGTAAACCCAGCATTTTCTTTTAGGTAATCTACGTCTTTCAAAAGAGCTGGATCTTTTTCTTCTATTTGATAAAAGCGTTCGTTAATATGATTAAAAATCTCTTGAATTGGTTTTGAAGCTATTGATCGTTGTCGACTAATGTATCGCTGACCTGGTTGCATATCAAATTTAATGTTTGCTAATCCAGCACCGTCTTGACCTCGATTATGCTGCTTTTCCATCAACAAATACATTTTATTTAAGGCGTAAAATGAAGTTCCGTATTTTTCAACGTAGAAAGAAAGTGGTTTTTTAAGTCTAAGAAGTGCAATTCCACACTCATGTTTTATGGCATCGCTCATAATCTTTCAAGAAATTTAGTACAAAAATACGGCTTAATTTTCTTTTAAGAACTAAGAAATCGGATAAAATTCAAACCTTTAAAATTAAACGAACAAAATGAAAGTAAAACTTTAACATTTCAAAATCTAAATAATAGGGAACTTTTCTTAACTTTATTCGTCTAATGAGATAGTTGTAACATTCATCTTTATAGTGTATTTAAATCAGATTGTTAAATAAATCAACCATATTAATTTTATTACTCCTATTTTCGATTAGGTTGAATGCTCAAGTATTTATGCATCCAAATCGAGGGCAATGGGATGATCGTATTCAATACAAAATGGATTTAGATTTTGGTGACTTACTAATTGAAAATCAAGGGATAACTTATCAACTCTACGATTTGAAGATTCACAAAGCACATGATGAACCTAATTACTCTCCGAAATTTCACATTATAAAATCACGCTTTGTTAATAGTCAGACTCCAGTAAAAAAGACGGAGCAAACAACTTCTTCTTACTATAGAAATTATTTTATTGGGAAAGATGAGTCCAAATGGAAATCTCAAGTTAAAGATATTCAAGATGTTGTTTTTAACCAACTATATCATGGAATTGACATTCACTATTCTTCGTTAAACAATCAACTTAAATACTCTTTAGTTGTAGCTCCAAATACAAATCCATCTGTTATTAAAATTAAAATTTCAGGTTCTGACAAAATTACATTAACGGGAAAAGGTGATTTAGAAATTGAATCTATTTTTGGGAAGATTATTGAATCTGCTCCCATTGCTTATACAATTGATGAAAATGGTAGTAAGAAAGATGTGAATTGTTCTTTTATTTTAGAAAATAATATCATCAGTTTTGAACTAGGGAATTACAATCATCAAAATACTTTAGTTATTGATCCTCAATTAACTTTTTCTTCATTTACAGGTTCTACTGCAGATAATTGGGGATTTACAGCCTGTTCTGATTTACAAGGAAATTTATTTGCTGGGGGAATCGTCTTCGGAGCAGGTTATCCAACTACAACGGGAGTAATTGACGCTACCTATAACAATGGAGCAGGAACTGGAGGAACGTATCATATTGATATGGGAATAACTAAATTTAATGCAACTGGAACAACTTTACTTTATAGCACTTACCTTGGAGGCTCTGGAAACGAAACTCCAAACAGCATGGTTTCTAATGCTGCTGGAGAACTTTTTATAATGGGAGCAACTTCATCACTTGATTATCCAACTTCTACTGGTTCTTATCAACCTACTTTTGGAGGTGGGGTTACTACTACTCAAAATGAAATACCTTTTCCTGCTGGGAGTGATTTATTCATAACCCGATTAAGTGTTACTGGTGATGCAATCATTGCAAGTACATATTTAGGAGGTAGTGATAATGAAGCCTTAAGTTACGGAAGTTCACTAACATTTAATTATGGCGATCAGTTTCGCGGTATGGTAGAAGTAGATCAAAACTCAAATGTTTATTTTGCTTCAACTACGCATTCTTCCGATTTTCCAAAAGTAAATTCAAGCACTTCACTATCAGGAGTTCAAGATGCTGTTTTCGGGAAATTTGACCCTAATTTAAGTATGCCATTTTTCTCAGCTTACTTTGGAGGAACGGGCTACGAAGCAGGAAATGCAATACAACTTTCTCATGCTGGAGATATTTATTTAGTTGGAGGAACAAATAGTACATCAATGCCATTAGGAACAGCTGGAATTCATTCAAGTGCTTTGGGTGGATTAGCAGATGGTTTTGTTGTGAAAATAAATCCTACTTCTGGAATTGTTACCAATGGAACTTTTCTAGGAACAAATGATTACGACCAAGCATATTTCGTTCAACTTGACTTAGATGATAAAGTTTATGTATTGGGACAAACACGTGGAGCCTATCCAATAAGTTCAGGCGTATACAATAATCCACAATCGGGACAATTTATACATAAACTTTCAAATAATTTAGCTACTACAGAATGGTCTACTACAGTTGGAGCAGGAACTGGCTGGGAAGAAATATCGCCTTCGGCATTCTTAGTTTCCGATTGTTACGATATTTATTTTTCTGGTTGGGGTGGATTAATTAATCGTCAATATTCACTTGCAACACATAGCTCTTCCAATGGATTTCCAGTTACCACAAACGCATATCAATCAACAACTTCTGGAAACAACTTTTATATCGCCGTTCTCAAAAAAGATGCTCTTTCTTTAAAATATGCTACCTATTTTGGTGGTGTTGCTAGTAGCTATAACCACGTAGATGGGGGAACATCTCAATTTGACAAACAAGGTAGGATTTATCATGCCGTTTGTGGCGCTTGTGGTGGAAATGATTATGGTTTTACCACTACTCCTGGTGTTTGGTCTCCAACAAATAATAGCACCAATTGTAATTTAGCTGCCTTTAAATTTGAATTAAGTAGTATTGAATCTACTATAGGTAATGTAGCTCCCATAATTTGTATGCCTCATCCAGTTGTTTTTTCTAATAACTCACTTAATGGCAATTTCTATATATGGAATTTTGGAGATGGAAATAGCTCTTTTGATGAAAACCCAACGCATAGCTACACTAATCCTGGAGATTATACTGTTAGCTTAATAGTTATCGACACGAGCAATTGCTACGTTTCTGATACTGCTTATTTCGATATAGAACTTAAACTTTTTGAAGGAGCTGTTCAAGCGCCGTCAGCACCTATTTGTCCGGGGGACACGCTTCAACTTCAAGCTTCTGGAGGCGCTACTTATGCTTGGTCTCCAGCCCAATTTATGGACGATTCAACTTCTGCAACGCCAATGGTTAGTGTAAATCAAAATACTACTTTTCAAGTAATTGTTTCTGATTCTTGCGGGACTGACACTTTAAGTGTAGTTGTTCAAGTATACAATAGCGGATTCAGTGTTATTGGAGATACCTTGCTTTGTATAGGAGACACCATTCCACTCAACATAAACGTGAGTGGATTTAGTTCTATCACATGGCATCCAGACTCTATTTTTGTTGACAACCATGTAAATCCAGCATATTGTTTTCCAACAGTAGCAACAAATATTGATGTAGATTTAATTTCGTCAGAAGGATGTTTACTACATGCAACTCATCACGTTTCCGTTGATAGTACAATTCCATCAATCTATGTTCCAGATCCTGTTTCTTATTGCGAAAATTCAGGAATTCAAGTGACAGCAACTGGTGGAAGAAGTTATATTTGGAGCCCTAATTACTTTATTAGCAATACTAATTTACCTTCGGTTTATATTAGTTCTCCAATAGATACTATGTATATTGTCGAGGCCGTTAATGGTTGCGGAGCTTCTAGAGATAGTTTGCATATCCATATCATACAAGTAAATGCAAAAGCTGGAAATGACACCATTATTTGTCCCGGAGGATCTGCATATGTCTGGGCTTCCGGTGGAGTTAGCTATCAATGGATTCCTTCACAATTTTTGAGTGATCCTAATTCCAACATGTCTTATGCAACACCAACTATTCCGACACATTTACGTGTAATCGTTACAGACAGTGTTGGATGTAGCGATACAGCTTACGTTTATGTTAAATTATTTCCACCTGCTATTGTAGATGCTGGTCCAGATTATTATGGATTCATTGGAGATGATATAACTTTAACGGCGAAAGGACAGGGAACCGGGACTTATACCTGGTATCCTACAGAATATGTAACATGTGTGAATTGCCAATCTACCAATGTTTCTCCACCAAAAAATGCAACCTATATTGTGAAATTTACAAATCAAAATGGTTGTTCAGCAACAGATGATGTGTCTATTCACTTTGATGGAATCATCTATGTTCCCAATACATTTACGCCAAATACGGATCAATTTAATACTATTTTCAAAGCATTAGGTGGAAATATATTATCATTTGATATGAAGATTTTTGACCGTTGGGGTGAGCTTATTTTTGAATCAAAAGATATCAATCAAGGATGGAACGGAACTTACAATGGAGAAAATTCACCCGACGGCGTATATGTTTGGAAAATACGTTACGTAGATATCGAAAACCAAATTCCACAAGAAATCATAGGTCACGTAACTTTATTACGATAATCTAATAGCTATATAAATCGTGCGTCAGCTTCCATAACTGTTCCGCATTTAGAACACGTACGTAATTTTTCTGAAGTATAGAATTTCTTAAAGCGAGGTAAAAAATCTTTTTCTATATTATCTAGTTCAAATTTTTCAGTATGTAATGGATTATTGCATTTTTCACAAAACCACATCAATCCATCTTCTAAATCTGTATTTTTTCTTACACGTTCAATCACTAAGCCAACTGTACCAGCTCCACGAATTGGATTATGAGGTGTTTTTGCAGGAAGAAGAAACATATCGCCTTCTCTTATCTGCATTTCTTGCATTTTACCTTCGTATTGAACTTTTACAGTAATATCTCCTTCAAGTTGATAAAATAATTCTTCTGATTCATTATAATGATAATCTTTTCGTGCGTTTGGACCACCAACTATCATCACGATAAAATCACCTGCTTCGACATACAAATTCTTATTGCCAACTGGTGGCTTTAATAAATCTCGATTATTCTCAATCCATTCACGTAAATTAAAAGGAGCTAACATATCTCTAAAGTATTATTTTGGTAAATATAATGAAATGGTAGTATTAAAAAAAAACGTCAGTCTACAAAATTGTAGACTGACGTTTTAAGTATTCTAAAGTAGAATTATTTAACTACTTGGAATTTATCAGTTTTGATGATTTCATTATTGTTACCTACGATTTGGTAGATATACATTCCTGAATCAGCATTATTTAAATCAACTGTTGTAATTGCAGAAACTTGAACTGAGTTAATTAATTGACCAGTCATGTTAAATACTCTCACTTCAGTAGCCATGTTGTTATTTTCGAATGCAAAATTTACTATGTTTCTTGCAGGATTAGGATACACACGTACCTCATTGCTAGCAAGTGATAAATTTGTAATACCTGCTGTACTAGGACTTGTTAAGATTGTTGAATCTGGTCCAGCAATTTGATTTGCTGTTGCATTTGTTCCGTCAGCAACTGAAAGTACGTAAACATCCATTACTGAATCTTCCGCAATTACATAAGGAGAAAGACTTCCTCCAGAAACACCTAAGCAAATTGAAGCAGCAGAATAAATATGTGTATAGCTAGCAGCTCCAGTTGGAGTAACTACTTCATAAGCAGCAGCTGGAAGAGCATTCCAATTAGCAGTATAACCATATTTAATTACAAATAATCTATATTCAGAAACTGTAGTTTCATCAGCAGCTGCATCAAAAGTAACTTGTAAATCTGTACCGTTAGCATTATCAGAGATGTCAGATGCTATAATGTTCGTAGCTGGAGAAGCATAAACTGGTGGAACTAAAAATTTCATATCATCAATTTCAATCATTCCTCCATCAGTAGCAGGAGCAACATAACTAGTAAATACACTTGCCGCACTTGAAGATATACGAATAGTAATCGTGTCAATAGCAGCTCCTGTAAAATAAGTAAGATCAACTGTGTCTAACGTCCATGTAGCTTGATCCCCAACAATTTCATATACACCTTGAGCAATAATATCTCCGTTTGTTCCAAGACCACCACTTGGACCTGTTGCTTCTATAAAAATCAATGCAGTATCTCCTGAAGAAGACAGATTAGATTTGAATTCGAAGGAAATTTGAGCTGTTTTTACACTTGTAGCGATTATTTGCTCAACTTGTGAACCATGAATTCCATTATAAGCCGCTAACGGTCCCGCCAAACCAGACAAAGTAAATGTTTGAAGCCCAATGTTGGATGTACCTTCAGAAGGAGCTGTTGTTTGTTGTGTGGTTGGCATTCCAGCTACTCCAGAAATTGTAATAGAACCTGAACCCAAAAGTGCTGGTATATCATTATCAATAAAACCGGGACCAACCAAAGGGCTACTCCAATCTCCTGGATGAGGATCCGTAGTTTGAGTAGTTCCATTTCCTGGAGCCCAAGTTTCAAAACCTAGATTTGTTTGAGCCATAGCTCCTGCAGTAAGCATTAAACTTGCTGCGAATAAGTAAATTTTTTTCATAGTAAATTGTTTTTAATTTAAAATATTTTGCCGAATGTACTGATTAATTAATCACTACACAAAAAAAAATAGCAAAAATGGAAAATTTAACAATTTGAATTATTATCAATTTTCACTACTGTCCGATAAAACTTTTTTAAAAGCGGGATTTCCTTAATGGATTTCCCGCTTTATTGTAATTTAGTTTTGCGAACACAAATTACATGAATAAAAGTACACACTTTTTTGGACAAT